>ENA-OUQG01001358-OUQG01001358.1-human-gut-metagenome-genome-assembly--contig:-NODE-1358-length-13322-cov-3.703324_pt1 | contig 13322 bp, 9 predicted proteins | sample MGYA00237943_ERZ548823 | MGnify/ENA primary metagenome ERZ548823 (study PRJEB26490, sample SAMN05194731) | human gut metagenome | biome: terrestrial biome; feature: human-associated habitat; material... | reverse complement strand
TTATTTCGCTATGGTTGCGTAAGAATCGCCTTCCATCTGGTAAAACGCAAGCACTACCTATACAATGGGTCGGGTGTTCCAGGGGCCACGTGCCCTATAGGACTATAAATAAGGAAAAGAGGTTACGATGGCAGTTGTTGCATATTGCGTTAAGTGCAAGGAAAAGAAGGAAATGGTAGACCCTCAGGAAGGCGTCACCAAGAACGGCCGCGTTATCACCAAGGGCACCTGCCCCGATTGCGGTACCAAGATGTCTCTCATCGGTGGCGTTGCTAAGAAATAGCTTGCTGCTTCGGTTTTCATAAGCAGACACTTTGCACCTAAGCCCGCTTGGCTCATGCCGGCGGGCTTTTTGTTTGCCAGCTTGTCCTCGCTGGGGGGGGTCGGCATCGGCTGGCTATAGGACAAAAAGTGTGTCTGAATTTGGGCATCGCCGTCCTGTCTGTGTTCAGGCAAGCGGAAGCCTGGTAGCCTTCGGCGGCTAGTTTGCCTGTCACCACATTTGCGTCCAGGCTGGCGCGACATCGACGAGTTCGATGCCGTAGCCCCGGCTGTCACCCCGCTTGCACTCAGGCAGGCGTCCCGGATGCCCCGACCATGTTGCTTTTCGCCGCCGTTCTTTTTCTGCGAGCGGACCAGAAGCTGGGCGCAGCTTACTCCAGATCGGCCTTGAGTGTGCCGTTGTTAGATCTTAATAGTCGAAAATGACAAGCAAGCGAACCAGTCGGTATGCTACTGACCTGGGGAAATAGATGTAGCTCAGGTAATCTTCAACAGGAAGGTTACAAAACTTGACAATGAAGCACTTAGATTTTATTATTCCAATTGTCGAAAAGGTCCACGCAAGTGGGCCTTACTGGTATCCGTAAAAGCCCACGCGCCGCAAGGCTGTGAAGGCAGGCATCGGCAGCAGCCCATGTGCCGCAAGGCATCGAAGGCAGGACCGCAAGCCTGCGAAAGCGGGCTGCAGACGCAATGGTGGCCTCAGCAGCAGCCCCTAGGGCTGCTGCTGAGGCCACAAGCCTGCAAGGCAAAACCGGCAGCGCCGCCGCGGCGGGGTCGGGGTTGCCGCAAAAGCTGCAGCAGCGAAGGCAAGGCGAATACCTCGGCTCTAACTTAGGTAAGAACAGAATGATCGCACCGCACAACTCGGCAATAGCGGGCGGTCGCAACTGAAAGGACATAGCAAGATGGCAAAGATCATTGGCATCGACTTGGGCACCACCAATTCGGCAATGGCAGTGATGGAGGGCTCCGAGCCTGAAATTCTGGTTAACGCAGAGGGCGACCGCACTACGCCTTCCGTTGTTGGCTTCGGCAAGGACGGCGAGCGCACGGTAGGCAAGGCCGCAAAGAACAAGGCTGTTACCAATCCTGAAAACACCATCGCATCGGTAAAGCGTTTCATCGGTCGTTCCTTCGCCGAAACTGGCGAAGAGCAGAAGACCGTTGCCTACACGGTAAAGAACGGCAACGGTGGCCGCGCTGTTGTGGACATCGACGGCAAGGACTACATGCCCGAAGAGATTTCCGCAATGGTTCTGCAGAAGATCAAGTCCGACGCTGAGAAGCGCGTTGGCGAGCCCATCACTCAGGCTGTTATCACCGTTCCTGCTTACTTCAACGACGCTCAGCGTCAGGCAACCAAGGATGCAGGCAAGATCGCTGGCCTCGAGGTTATGCGTATCATCAACGAGCCTACGGCAGCAGCTCTTGCTTACGGTCTCGACAAGACCAACAAGGACGAAAAGGTTCTGGTCTTCGACCTTGGCGGTGGTACGTTCGACGTTTCCGTTCTTGAGCTGGGCGACGGCGTATTCGAGGTTTGCTCCACCGCTGGCGACAACCACCTGGGTGGCGACGACTGGGATCAGCGTGTAATCGACTGGATGGCAGACAAGTTCCAGGCCGAAAACGGTATCGATCTTCGTGCCGACAAGATGGCTCTTCAGCGTCTGAAGGAAGCAGCTGAAAAGGCAAAGATGGAGCTTTCCTCCACCACCCAGACCAACATCAACCTGCCCTTCATCTCCGCTGGTGCAGCTGGCCCGCTTCACTTGGACTACACCCTTTCCCGTGCAGAGTTCGAGCGCATCACTAAGGATCTGCTCGACCGCTGCAAGAAGCCTGTTGAGCAGGCTCTGCGCGACGCTGGCCTTTCCACGGGCGATGTTAACGAGGTAATCCTCGTTGGCGGCTCCACCCGTATGCCTGCTGTTCAGGAACTGGTGAAGAACATGACGGGCAAGCAGCCCAACATGTCGGTTAACCCCGACGAGGTTGTTGCAATGGGCGCAGCTGTTCAGGGCGGCGTTCTTGCTGGCGACGTTGAGGGCATCCTCCTTCTTGACGTTACCCCGCTTTCCCTTGGTGTTGAAACCATGGGTGGCGTAATGACCAAGATGATCGACCGCAACACCACCATTCCTACCCGCAAGACGGAAACCTACTCCACCGCAGCCGACAACCAGACTTCGGTAGAGATCCACGTTCTGCAGGGCGAGCGCCAGATGGCTCAGGACAACAAGACCTTGGGCAAGTTCCAGCTCACCGGTATCCCTGCTGCACGTCGTGGCGTTCCTCAAATCGAGGTTACCTTCGACATCGACGCAAATGGCATCGTGAACGTTTCCGCTAAGGATCTGGGTACTGGCAAGCAGCAGCAGATCACCATTTCTGGTTCTACCGCCCTTACCGACGACGAAGTTGATCGTATGGTCAAGGACGCTGAGGTTCACGCCGAGGAAGACAAAGTGCGCAAGGAAGAGGTCGAGGTTCGCAACAACTGTGACTCTCTGATCAACGCAACCGAAACCACTTTGGGCGAAGTTGGCGACAAGGTAAGCCCCGAGGTTAAGCAGCAGGCAGAAAGCGCTGTTGCCCAGGGCAAGGCTGCGCTCGAAGGCACCGACATCGAGGCGATCAAGGCAGCTATCGAGGCAATGCAGCAGGCTGGTTACAAGCTGGCTGAGGTTGTATACGGCAACCAGGACGCAGCTCAGGCAACCGCTGGTGCAGCTGGCGCTCAGCAGCCCGCTGACGATGACACCATCGAGGCAGACTTCGAGGTTGTTGACGACGATGAGAAGAAGGACAAGTAATCATGACCGCGCCTGAAAAAGACGAGGTACGCGAGGATCAGGAAGCAGCCGAGGCCAAGCCCGAGGCTGCTGCCCCCGAAGAGGTCGAAGCGGAGACCATCGAAGATGACGTTGAGGGCGAAGAGCCTGAGGAAGATCCGGTGGAAGCAGCTAAGGCCGAGGCGGATGCCTGGAGGGATAAATACTTCAGGCTCCACGCTGAGTGGGACACCTATCGCCGCCGTATGAACGAGCAGCGCGAAGAGGAAAAGCTTCGCGCCACCGAAAAGCTGGTTGAAAGCCTGATCCCTGTGATCGATGACTTTGAACGCAGTATCGCTTATGCGGAAGGCAATGGCGAAGAGGGTCTGCTCGGCGGCATCAAAGCCGTTCACAACAAGATCGGCGAGGTGCTGAAGAAGGAAGGCGTTGAGATCATCAACCCTGAAGGCGAAGCGTTTGACGCTCTTGAGGCTCAGGCGGTAGCCACGGTTGACGATCCTTCGGTTCCCGATGAAACGGTCGCCCAGGTTTACCAGAAGGGTTACCGCATGGGTAACAAGGTTATCCGTGCTGCAATGGTAACGGTTACCGTGGGCGGTCCGAAGCGCGAGACCAAGTCAGAAGAAGACGAATAGCAAACGCAAGGGCGGGCTCGCAAGTCCGCCCTTGTTGTAAGCAGTCTGAGGGAATTGGGCAAGAATGTCCTGCCGGTCAAGGCGGGCATGCAAACGGATTTCTTTCAGGCTGATCAATAAGAAGATGAAACAGGGGTATTGAAGCAGGTTGCCGTTCCGCCACAGCGGCTGATCTTGAAAGGCTCTTGGCTTTTCGAGTGTGCCGGAGCGAATGAGTCGCTCAGCCGGAAAAGCAACCGCATCGTTATCCCGTCTAGATAGGAAAGGTGGGGCGAATGGCAACTCCCGACTACTACAAAACGCTAGGCGTTCCACGTGACGCCGATGCCGATGCCATCAAGAAGGCATTTCGCAAACTGGCCCGCAAGCACCACCCTGATGCGGGCGGCGACGAGGCGAAGTTCAAGGAAATCAACGAGGCGTACGAGGTCCTTTCCGACGAAAAGAAACGCAAGCTTTACGATCAGTATGGCACCGCCAACGAAAACCAGATCCCTTATGGCGGAGCATGGCAAGGCCAGGGCGGCAACCCCTTTGCTGGCGCGGGCTTCGGCGGAGCATCTGGTTTCGGTAGCTGGGCGGATATCCTCGAGAGCATCCGCAACGGCGAAGGTGCTTTCGGCGGCAACTGGGATTTCGGCGGAGCGGGTGGCTATGCTCAGCCTCAACCGCAGAAGGGCGCCGATAAAGAAGTGTCTATGACGGTAGCCTTCGACGAAGCCTTCAACGGATGTGAAAAGCGCATCCGCATTGGGCGTTCGGGAACAGGTGAAAAGGAAACGCTCACCATAAAGATTCCCGCTGGTGCCATCGACGGTGGCCGCGTTCGCTTGAAGGGCAAAGGCGGCCAGGGAGTAAATGGCGGCCCCGCAGGTGACTTGCTGGTGAACATCAAGATTGGCGCTCATCCGCTCTATCGCCGCGAAAAGGCGGACGTTTTGATGGACCTGCCGGTAACGTTTGCCGAAGCGGCCCTTGGTGCTCAAGTGGTGGTTCCCACTCCCGATGGCATGAAAGTGCGCTTGAAGGTACCTGCTGGGTGCCAAGACGGAACGGTTCTTACGGTGCGCGGTAAAGGCGCCCCCAGGTTGGGTAAGGGCTCAACAGGCAACGGCGATTTGCGCGTGGCCATCAAAATAGCGGTTCCGAAGACGTTGAACGATGAACAGAAGAAGGCCCTGGAGGCATTCCAGGAAGCTACTAAGGAAGAGGTGAGGGCATGGTAATGGAAGACAAAGACAGACCGCTGTATATGATCAGTGTTGCTGCCGAACTTGCTGGCGTTCACCCGCAAACTTTGCGCATCTATGAGCAAAAGGGTCTGGTTTCCCCTCAGCGCACACGGGGCAACACGCGTATGTACTCGCAGGCTGATATTGAGCGTCTGCAGTTGATCAATGAGCTTACCGACGAAGGTATCAACCTTGCGGGCGTTATTCGCATCCTCGACCTTAAGGGGCGTTTGGATGAGCGCGACGACGAGCTTGATGCTTTGCATCGCCGCGTACGCAAGCTTGCCGACCGTGTGCATGAGCTCGAAACCAGGGAAAGCGTCAATTCCTTGGTAACCGATACCAACGCAATCGTTTTGCGCAGGTTGATGTAAGACACCAACCATTTCTTTTACTGCAAGTAGAAGAAAGGAGACTTATATGTGGATTGAAAAATTAGCAGTGACTGCCCAAGAGGCGTTTAAATCTGCAATGGACATCGCATCTAAGCATGAAGCAGCCACCACGGAGCCGCTCCATTTGCTGGATGCCATCCTTTCTGCGGACGAGAATAACCTGAAAGCCATCATTACGCGCATCGGCGCTGATCCTGCTGTATTGAAGCAGCGTGTCGATGCGGAAGTAGAGCATCAGCCGAAGGTAAGCGGCCAAACCTTTATGGGCATGGTGGCTCCCTCAAGGGAATTCGATGCCCTGATGAACAATGCCGAGAAAATCGCTGGAAAGCTGGACGACAACTACATCACCACCGAGCATCTGCTCATTGCTCTTTCCGAGGACAAGGGGCAGGCGGGTCGCATCCTGAATGACGCCGGTGTTACACGTGAAACAGTCGAGGCGGCTTATCAGGATCTTCGCGGCGATACCCGCGTAACTGACGCGGAGTCGAAAGCCGAGTTCGAGGTGCTGGAGCAGTATGGCCAGAACCTTACCCAGCAGGCGCGCGCCGGCAAGCTCGACCCAGTAATCGGTCGTTCCGAGGAGATCCGTCGTACGGTTCAGGTTCTTTCTCGTCGTACGAAGAACAACCCTGTGCTTATTGGCGAGCCCGGCGTAGGCAAGACGGCAATTGTCGAAGGTTTGGCCCAGCGAATTGTTGCGGGCGACGTTCCTTCCAGCTTGAAAGATCGCGAGCTTATTGCGCTCGATCTTCCCGCCATGCTTGCCGGCGCTAAGTATCGTGGTGAATTCGAAGACCGCTTGAAGGCTGTACTGCGCGAAGTGAAGCAGTCCGACGGGCAGATCATTCTGTTTATCGACGAGCTGCACACCATCGTAGGTGCTGGCTCCACGGGCGACAGCTCCATGGATGCGGGCAATATGCTGAAGCCCGCTTTGGCCCGTGGCGAGCTTCATGCTATCGGTGCCACCACGCTCGACGAATACCGCAAGTACATCGAAAAGGATGCTGCTCTTGAGCGTCGTTTCCAGCCGGTGCTGGTAGGCGAGCCTACGGTCGAAGACACCATCGCAATTCTGCGTGGCTTGAAGGAAAAGTACGAAATCCATCACGGCGTCCGCATCAAGGACTCCGCCTTGGTTGCCGCAGCCGAGCTTTCCAACCGCTACATCACCGATCGTTTCCTGCCCGATAAGGCAATCGATCTGATGGACGAGGCTGCAAGCCGTTTGCGTATCGAAATCGACAGCATGCCCGAAGAGGTCGATCTGGCTGAGCGCAAGCTCACTCAGATGCAGATCGAGGAGCAGGCTCTGATGAAGGAAACGGATGAGCCAAGCCGCGAGCGCTTGGAAGCTCTCCGCAAAGAGATCTCTGCCGCTCGCGAGGCGTTGGATTCGCAGAAGGCGCTTTGGAAGAACGAAAAGGATGTCATCGTCAGCGTTCAGAACCTGAAGGCCGACATTGAGGCTGCTCAGATCGAAGAAGAGCAGGCTACCCGCGAAGGCGACCTGGCCCGTGCTTCCGAGCTGCGCTACGGCACTATTCCTGCGCTACAGCAGAAACTCACTCAGGCTGAAGAGGTTCTGGAAAATCGTCAGCAGGACGGCGCGATCCTCAAGGAAGAGGTTGGCGAAGATGAAATCGCCGAGGTTGTTTCCACCTGGACGGGCATTCCTGTTACCAAAATGATGCAGGGCGAAATGGCCAAGTTGGTTGACCTGGAAGACAAGCTTCGCGAACGTGTGGTTGGCCAGGACAAAGCTGTGGCTGCTGTGGCCGGTGCGATTCGCCGCAACCGTGCAGGTCTTTCCGACCCGAACCGTCCCATTGGCAGCTTCCTGTTCTTGGGTCCCACCGGTGTTGGTAAAACGGAATTGGCCAAGGCCCTTGCCGAATACCTGTTCGACACCGAGCGCGCTATGGTCCGTATCGACATGTCCGAGTACATGGAGAAGCACTCGGTTGCTCGTTTGGTCGGAGCGCCTCCGGGATACGTGGGCTACGACGAGGGCGGTCAGCTGACCGAGGCCGTGCGGCGCAAGCCCTACTGCGTCGTCCTGCTGGACGAGGTAGAAAAGGCTCACCCCGACGTATTTAACATTCTGCTGCAGGTGCTGGACGACGGCAGGATCACCGACAGTCAGGGCCGCACGGTGAGCTTCAAGAACGCCATTATCATCATGACGTCCAACATCGGTTCGCAGTCGATTCGCGAATTCGCTGGCGAAGAGCAGAATCAGGGTTCAGGCAATTCCATGGGTAAGGTCATGGAAGACCTCATGACTGCAGATGTAGAGGTTGCGGCAAAGCGCCTGGCTGAGTTGAACAACAAGATCAACGATGCTCTGCGCAATACCTTCCGCCCCGAGTTCCTGAACCGCATCGACGAGGTAATTACCTTCAACCCGCTTTCCATTGCTGCAATGGAGCCCATCGTCGGTTTGCAGTTGGCTGATGTTCGCGAGCGTCTTGCCGATCGTCGTATCGACCTGGTGGTTACTCCTGCCGCCATGGAGCATCTTGCGATTGACGGCTACGATCCCGTCTACGGAGCACGTCCGCTGCGTCGCTTGATTCAGCGTGAGGTAACCGACCGCGTTGCCACCGAAATCATCAACGGCACCGTCCATGATGGTGCAACGGTGACGGTTGATATCGATGACGAAGGCCAGTATTGCTCTACGGTTGAAAATCGTCACGAACTGAACGCCGGTGACGACGACATTGTTGCCCAGGCCGAGCGATCCTTGAATGGCCAAGAATAGGGCAGAGCCTAGCTGCCTCGAGGGCGCCTTCCCCTTTCAGGGGAGGGCGCCCTTTCTTTTTGTCTTTGATGCAGCTGCGAGCCCGTTTACTGCCCCGCTCGTCAAGGATGAACGGTATATGAATGCCGTTCATCATCCGCGGGCGGCGATTTTGCCCAGTTTTTCCCGTTGTGTAACAAAGAAGTAACGCTGGATTGCGACTATTCAAAAATCATTTCCCCCTGACGTGGAAATGAGCCGCTCTGCGATGGCGTATGCTGCAGGCTTTCATTTCCCCCTTGAAGCAGCGGCTTCGTTATCTCGCGCAGATAGCGAAGCCGCCACTTCGCAAGCTGGCTGAGCCAACGGAGCACTTCCTTTCCATGTCAAACGAGCAGAAAGGAAGTAGCCATGGAAGCAGTCATTGAATCTTTCTCGGCTGGTGTCGACGCGGTCGATAGCTTCGTCTGGGGCTGGGCCCTTATTTGGTTGCTGCTGGGCACCCACCTCTTCATGACCATCAGAACCGGCTTCATTCAGAGGAAGATTCCCACGGCGATTAAGCTCTCGGTTTCTAAAAACGACCCCTATGCCGAGGGTGACATCTCGCAGTTCGGCGCCCTTACCACGGCGCTTGCTGCAACTATCGGTACGGGCAACATCGTCGGTGTTGCTACGGGCCTTTTGTGCGGCGGCCCGGGTGCAATTTTTTGGATGTGGCTTACCGGTGTCTTTGGTATCGCAACCAAGTATTCCGAAACCTATATATCCATGAAATACCGCGTGAAGGACGCCAATGGCCGAATGCTCGGTGGCGCTATGTATGCGTTGGAGCGCGGTTTCAAGCACAAGGGATTGGGTAAGTTCCTTGCTGTGTTGTTTGCTCTGTTCACCGCCATCGCTTCCTTCGGCATTGGCGCTTCGGTTCAGTCGAACTCCCTGGCTGGTGCCCTTACCTCTTCAAGCTTGATTCCTGGTGCTTCCGAAATCCCCACGTGGCTTATTGGCATTGTGGTTACCGTTTTAGTTGCCATCGTTATCATCGGTGGCTTGAAGAAGGTTTCCAAGGTGTGCGAGAAGCTGGTCCCCATCATGGCTATCTTCTACGTCGCCTGCTGCCTTGTGATCATTGGCATGAACGGTGCTTATTTGTGGGACGCAATCGTAACCATCATTACCTGCGCATTTACCGGTCAGGCCGCTTTTGGTGGTGCAGTTGGTTCGGGCATCATGTTGGCGCTTCAGTACGGCTTTAAGCGAGGCCTGTTCTCCAACGAATCTGGCTTGGGTTCTGCTCCCCTGGTTGCTGCTTCTGCAATCTCCAAGAATCCCGCTCGCCAGGCGCTGGTCTCCATGTCCGGTACGTTCTGGGACACGGTGGTTATCTGTCTGATTACCGGCTTGATGCTGGTAACCTCGCTGCTCGCTAACCCCGATCTTGCCGCTATCTACAACAACACCATGCTGGCAAGCAATGATCTTTCCATCGATACTGCTGTTGGAATCTTCTCTGGTGGCGCCGCTTTGGCGACGGCTTGCTTCGAGAGCATTCCGGTGCTGGGCCCCTTGGTACTGGTAGTTGGCCTTCTATGCTTCACCTATTCCACCATGCTCGGTTGGTCTCAGTACGGCGATCGCGCTATTACGTACCTGTTTGGCACCAAGGGCATCCGTCCTTACCAGGTGGTGTTCCTGCTCTTTGTATTCTGGGGTTGCATCGGCGGCGGCGACTTGGTGTGGAACCTCTCCGATATCTCCAACGCTCTTATGGCTGTTCCGAACTGCATAGCGGTCTTGGTTCTTTCCGGCGTGATTGCCAAGGGAACCAAGTACTGGATCTATGAGGGTCGTTTGGAAGAGGAGGACACCACGCCAATTCCCACGGTTGGCACGGTCGATCACCCCAACGTTTAACGAAGGCTCGCCCTTGCCAATGCTTGCTGCGGAAAAGCGGGGCATAGCCGCCTGGAACGCTGCTTTGCTGCAAGGGATGTTGCCGAGCACTGTCGGCAAGCGACGCCACCGACCTGTACCAGTCACTTGGCGGCGACGACGTTGCCGGGCGTTATCGGCAAGCGAACTTTCCCCTAACCACGGTCCCGGAATGGGAGCATTCCGGGACCGCTTTCGCTAGCGGGATGATGGTGCGGGGGCTAGCGCGAATCGCCGATCCTCATTGTGTCCTGTAAACATACGGCTGGAAGCTCCCACAAGTGGTAGGGTGGGAAAGCATGACGCGAACGCTTTTATTGACAAAGCGTGAGCTTGGTCTTGTGATCGCCTACTAATTAATGAAGGAGTTTCCAACGTGGAAAACTTGGGCTACTACAACGGGAAATTCGGCCCCTTGAATGAAATGAGCATCCCAATGAACGATCGCGTTCATTGGTTTGGCGATGGCGTGTACGACGCTGGTCCAGCGCGCAACTATAAGATATTTGCGATCGACGAGCATATTGATCGTTTCTTCCACAGCGCTGAGCTTCTAGAAATTGAAATGCCCTGCACCAAACAGGAATTGAAAGATCTTCTGAACAAATTGGTGAAAGAGGTAGATACGGGTAGCCAGTTTGTCTATTACCAAGTAACGCGTGGCACGGGCATCCGCGACCATGCGTTCACAGAGGGCCCCGGCAACTTGTGGGTGATGTTAAAGCCGGCCACCATCTCCGATGGCATTGAGCCTATAAAGCTGATTACCGAGCCCGATACGCGCTTCTTCCATTGCAATATCAAAACGCTCAACCTTATTCCCTCGGTTATGGCATCGGAGAAGGCCAAGCGTGCCGGCTGTCAGGAGACGGTGTTCTATCGCGAAGGTGGTCGCGTTACCGAATGTGCGCATAGCAATGTGCACATCATCAAGGATGGCGCGTTGTATACAGCGCCGCTCGACAACCTCATTTTGCCGGGCATTGCGCGCAAGCACCTCATTCAGGCGTGTGATCGACTGGGCATTGCCGTGCATGAGGAGCCGTATTACTTGGAGGATCTGTTTGCTGCCGAAGAGGTATTGGTCACCAGCTCCAGCAATCTGTGCTTGCATGCTCACGAGATTGACGGCAAGCCCGTCGGGGGAAAGCAGCCTGAACTGATAGAAGCGCTGCGCAAGGAAGTAATTGGCGAATTCCTTAGCGCAACCGAAGCCGATTAAGCGCTATTTACCGCGTTCCGAGCTCGTTGCGAATGCGAGCACGGGGCGTTCTGCATGCGTTCGCCATTGACCGCGCCTGGATACCTTTCGTCAGGGATGTGCGTTGCCTCCCTTTCGTGGAAGCGCGATGAGCGCTAGTGTCAACGCGGTAAACCAGTATTATCCAACGTCCACAGGAGCGAAAAGTTAGCATGACTGAGTACAACGAACTCACTCCCGAATTGATCAGCCAGCTCCAGGCTATCGTCGGCGAGGAAGATTGCCACGTTGGCGAAAACATCAGCGAGGATTACTCTCACGACGAAATGCCCATCTACGGCACTAAGATGCCCGAGGCCGTTTGCTTCCCCAGCAACACCGAAGAGGTTGCTGCCATTATGAAGCTGTGCAACGAGAACAAGATTCCCGTTACGGTTCGCGGTGCGGGCACTGGCCTGGTTGGCGGTAGCACCCCGCTGCAGGGCGGCGTCGTATTGTGCACCATGCACATGAATGAAATCCTCGAGTACGACATGAACAACCTGTTCGTCCGCGTTCAGCCCGGTGTTCGCCTGTGCGATCTGGCCGCAGACGCCCTCGAGCATGATCTCATGTATCCCCCTGATCCTGGCGAGAAAACCGGTTCTTTGGGCGGTAACGTAAGCACCAACGCTGGCGGTATGCGCGCTGTTAAGTACGGCACCACGCGTGATTACGTGCTGGCAATGACCGTGGTTCTCCCCACGGGCGAAATCATGGAAATCGGTCGTGCGGTTTCCAAGACCAGTTCTGGCTACAGCCTTCTCCACCTGATGATCGGATCCGAGGGCACGCTGGGTGTTATCACCGAACTCACCCTTAAGCTTATCCCCGTTCCGAAGGAAGACATCAGCTTCATCCTCCCCTTTGAGGATCTCGAAACCGCCATTAGCGCTGTTCCGAAGATCAAGCTCGCTGGTCTCGATCCGCAGTCCATCGAATTCATGGAGCGCGACATCGTCGACTCTTCCGCCGACTACACCGGCAACAAGATCATTCCTACCAACGTAGATGGCCATGAAGTTGGTGCGTATATCCTGGTAACCCTTGATGGCAACGACCAGGACGAAATCTTCCAGCGTGCGGAAACGCTGGCAGAAATCGGCGACGAGCTTGGCGCATTCAACACGCTGGTTCTTTCCCATCCCGACGACAAGCGTGCCGTATGGGCTGCCCGCAGCGCATTCCTTACGGTAATCGAGGCCGACACCGAGCATCTCGATGAAATGGACGTGGTTGTCCCCGTAGACAAGGTTGCTGAATTCCTGGAGCACGTGCATCAGATCGGCGAAAAGTACGGCGTTGGCATTCGCTCCTTCGGTCATGCTGGCGACGGCAACCTTCATATTTACGCTTCCGCAAACGGCGTAGATCAGGATGTGTTCTTGGAGAAGTCCCAGAAGGTTATGAAGGAAAGCTACGAAAAGTGCACCGAGCTTAACGGTCAGGTATCCGGCGAGCATGGTATCGGCCACGCAAAGAAGGAATATCTGTATGATTCCGTAGGCGATACAGCCATCGGTCTCATGGCAGGCATCAAGCGCGTGTTCGACCCTAATTACATTCTGAACCCGGGCAAGGTTTGCAACTAAATATCAACCTATATATAGGTATCAAGGGAGTCGCAATAATGCGGCTCCCTTTCTTTATATATAGACGTTGCATGTGCGGCCCGACAGGGAAGTAGAGAAATGCGTCGAGAGTTCGTCCCCTAACGGAGCCACACACCGTCCGCGCACGATTGAGAAAAAGAAAACCCAAAAATTTGATGACCTTATGGAGGCTAAAAGCAAAAGGCGCCTGAAAAAAGAGTTGCCGAGCAATGGGCAAGGTGCTCGAACGCTCAAAATGTGAGCAGTATCCCTGAATAGGGTAGGAATGAGGCTTGCTAGCAAAGTTATCGAATAGGGAGAATTCGAAGGCGAAGGAATATTAAGGAGAGCCTTTCGAATTCATTAAGGAAGCTCAATTGCCAACAATGTGAAGAAATTGAGAACAGGCGAAACCCTCTGACCTGGTGTTATTCAGAAAAGTTGCCATGCAATCGAAAAAA
>ENA-OUQG01001352-OUQG01001352.1-human-gut-metagenome-genome-assembly--contig:-NODE-1352-length-13361-cov-3.237337_pt1 | contig 13361 bp, 11 predicted proteins | sample MGYA00237943_ERZ548823 | MGnify/ENA primary metagenome ERZ548823 (study PRJEB26490, sample SAMN05194731) | human gut metagenome | biome: terrestrial biome; feature: human-associated habitat; material... | reverse complement strand
TTATCAGGTAAAAAGCTGGGATACGGTGCCGTTTATGGAAATCAGACAGCAGGAAGAACTGGCGGAAATGTACGGTATTCTCTTAAACAGCCCTTCTGTGAAGGCGGCGACTTACTGGGATTTTGCGGACGGCGCATGGCTGAATGCGCCAAGCGGGCTGGTACGGGTGGACGGTACTCCAAAGCCTGCGTACGACAGGCTGAAAAGCATCGTGGAAAGCCGGCATGCTGTAAAATGAAATGAGGATTGAGAAAAAGGGAAGCAGAACGAAAAAAGTTTCTGCTTCCTTTTTTTGATGGAAAAATAGAGGAAAACAACGACAGGGACGGAAGCTAAAAATGTTATGGCAAAAACAGGGAAGATAGAGTAAAATAAAAACATATGGTTTAAGAAAAGGAGCGGAAGAATAGTGAAGTTAGAGGAATTACTGGAAGGCGTTTCTTATCAGATTTTACAAAAGCCCGCAGGCGCACAGGAAGCAAAGGAAAGCGGTGCGGCGGATAAAGACATTGCGGAAAAGGATATTCCTGCCATCGTGTTTGACAACCGAAAGGTGACGGAGGGCTGCCTTTTTGTCTGCGTAAAGGGCATGAAGTACGACAGCCATGAGCATGTGGAGGAAATCGCGGCAGCAGGCGCAAAGGTGATTGTGGTGGAGCAGGAAATCACACTGCCCGCCTATCCGGAAGTGACGGTGCTTAAGGTGGCATCCACCCGGTATGCCATGGCGTTCATTGCGGCAGCCTGGTATCATCATCCCGCAGAAAAGATGAAGATTATCGGCATCACCGGCACGAAAGGAAAAACCACCACAACCTATTTAGTGAAGTCCATTTTAGAGAATGCGGGACATAAGGTAGGACTTGTGGGCACCATAGAAATCATTATCGGAAAGGAGCATATCCACGCCCGGAACACCACGCCGGAGTCCTACGTGCTGCAGGAGTATTTCAGCCGCATGGCGGAAGCAGGCTGTGACACTGTGGTCATGGAAGTATCTTCCCAGGCGCTGATGCTACATAGAACCCAGGGCTTTGTATTTGATTACGGTATTTTCACCAATCTGGAGCCGGACCACATCGGTGAAGGCGAGCATGCTTCTTTTGAAGAATACATGGCGTGCAAGGGACTTTTATTCAGACAGTGCAAGGTGGGCATTGTAAACGGCGATGACGTGCATTGTGATAAAGTCCTTGAGGGGCATACCTGCAGCATTGAAAAGTTCGGACTTTCCGATAAAAATGATTTAAGGGCAACCAACCTGCATTTAGTAAAGAAGCCCGGCGAACTGGGCGTGGCATTTCGGGCAGAAGGCCTGCTCAATCTGGACGTGGAGGTGGCGACCCCCGGTAAATTCAGCGTTTACAATGCGCTGACCGCCATGGCTATCTGCAGACATTTCGGCGTGTCCGATGAAAATATTAAAAAAGCGCTGTTGGCAGCAAAGGTCAAGGGGCGTATCGAAATGGTAAAGGTATCCGACAAGTTTACCCTGCTCATCGACTATGCCCACAACGCAATGGCTCTGGAGAGCCTGTTGAAGTCCCTGAAGGAATACGAACCCCACAGACTGGTGTGCGTGTTCGGCTGCGGAGGCAACCGCTCCAAAATCCGCCGCTACGAAATGGGCGAGGTCAGCGGCAATTTAGCGGACTTTACCATTATTACCTCCGACAATCCCCGCTTTGAGGAGCCGCAGGCGATTATCGACGACATCAAAACCGGTATGGCAAAAACCAATGGCAAATACATTGAAATCTGCGACAGAAAAGAAGCCATTGCCTATGCCATTGACCATGGAGAAGAGGGCGACATTATTGTGCTGGCAGGAAAGGGCCATGAGGATTACCAGGAAATCAAGGGAGTAAAATATCCAATGGACGAACGGGATCTGATTGCAGATATCTTAAAAGAGCGGGGCAGACAGGCATAAACACACGATTGGTGAGGAACGGCATGGAAAAATATGCGGATATCATTATTGACATCGCTCATGAAAAAGTAGACCGGCCATTTCAGTACCGGATTCCGGCAGTCATGGAAAACGAACTGAAGGAGGGCATGTGCGTGAAAGTGCCCTTCGGCGCCGGCAATAAAGAACGTACCGGATACTGCGTTGCCATAAAGGACAAACCGGAATGGGACGTGGAAAAAATAAAGGATATTACGGAAATCGTGGAAGGGCATGTATCGGTGGAAGATAAACAGATGCTGATAGCGGCATTTTTAAAACACAACTACGGCTCCACCATGATACAGGCCATCAAGACGGTCATTCCGGCAAAAAAAGAAGTCAAAGCGGTGGAACGGCGTTTTGTGTATCTGGCGGTGCCGGAGGAGGAAGCGAGAGAAGCCCTGCTTACCTTTACCCATAAAAAACAAGTGGCAAAGGTAAGACTGCTTGCAGAACTTCTGGAAACACCCACCCTGCCCATGAACTTAATCGCCGGTAAACTGCATGTAACGGGAAATACGGTAAAAGCACTGGAAGAACAGGGAATTGTTACGGTAGAGGTGGAGAGCAGCCTGCGCAATCCGGTGAAAATCACAAAGAAGGAAACCGGCAGAAATACCTTAAGCACCGGACAGAAAGAGATTGTGGACACCGTGCTTTCCGAATTTGACGCGGGCGTCAGACAGACATATCTGCTGCACGGGATTACCGGAAGCGGTAAAACGGAAGTGTATATGAATTTGATTGAGGGTATGGTGGCACGGGGAAAACAGGCGATTGTGCTGATACCGGAAATTGCCCTCACCTACCAGACACTTCTCAGGTTTTACACCCGCTTCGGCGACCGGGTGTCCGTACTCAATTCCACTCTGTCCCAGGGCGAAAAATACGACCAGTGCGAGCGGGCAAAACGCGGGGAAATCGATGTGATGATAGGTCCCCGTTCGGCGCTGTTTACTCCGTTCCCCAACATCGGTCTTATCATTATGGATGAGGAGCAGGAGAGCAGCTACAAAAGCGAAAATGCACCCAAGTACCACGCCAGGGAAGTGGCCGAAGAGGTGGCAAGGCTGCACGGAGGCAGTGTCCTCTTAGGTTCGGCGACACCGTCCATGGAGGCATACTACCGGGCAAAGCACGGAGAATATAAGCTGTTTACCTTAAAGGAAAGACTCACCGGCGGAAGCCTTCCTACCGTGTATACTGTGGATTTGCGGGAAGAGTTAAAAAACGGGAACCGCTCCATATTCAGTGAAAAGTTAAAAGAGCTGATGACGGACCGGTTACAGAAAAAAGAACAGATTATGTTGTTTTTAAATAGGCGTGGGTATGCGGGCTTTGTGTCCTGTCGGTCCTGCGGTCATGTGATGAAATGCCCCCACTGCGATGTGTCCCTGTCGGAGCACAAGGGCAGCCGGTTAGTCTGTCATTACTGCGGGTACAGCATACCAGCCGTAAAAAGGTGTCCCGAATGCGGTTCCCCGTATATTTCGGGATTTCGGGCGGGCACCCAGCAGATTGAGGACAAGGTAAAGGAAATGTTCCCGGAGGCAAGGGTGCTGCGCATGGATGCGGACACCACAGGCAAAAAGGAAAGCTACGAGGAAATTTTATCCGCTTTTGCCAACCGGGAAGCGGATATTCTGATTGGCACCCAGATGATTGTAAAGGGGCACGATTTTCCGCAGGTGACCCTGATTGGGGTGATTGCGGCGGATATGTCGCTTTCCGTGGGGGATTACCGGGCTTCGGAGCGCACCTTTGATCTGCTGACGCAGGCGGTGGGACGCGCCGGAAGGGGCAGCCTTCCCGGGGAGGCGGTCATCCAGACCTACCAGCCGGAGCATTACAGCATTGTGCATGCGGCGGCGCAGGACTACGAAGGCTTTTACGAAGAAGAAATCCTGTACCGGGAGCTTTTGCGTTATCCCCCTGCCTGTCATATGCTGGCGGTGCAGATTTTTGCCGCCAAAGAGGAAAACGGGCAGAAATTAGCGCAGATGCTGGCGGATACGGCGAAAAAATACGTAACGGAAACGGACAGTGTGGACAAAAGACTGTTAGTCATTGGTCCGGCACCGGCGGGGATAGGAAAACTTCATGATATTTTTAGATTTGTTTTCTATATAAAATACGAAAAGTATGATAAACTGATAGAGATAAAGGATGAGTTGGAAGCACAGGTACAGGGAATGCAGCTTAAAAACGAAAGCATGCAGATAGATTTTGACCCTGTAAATGCCTTTTGACAGATGGAAGGAGCTTAACGATGGCATTAAGAAAGATAAGAGAAATCGGCGACGATATTCTTAACAAGAAATGTAAAGAAGTAACGGAGATGACACCCCGTACCAGACAACTGATAGAGGATATGCTGGATACCATGTACGAAGCAAACGGCGTGGGACTGGCAGCGCCCCAGGTAGGTATCTTAAAAAGAATTGTAGTCATTGATACCACGGGCGAAGACCCTTATGTGCTGATTAACCCCCGCATTGTGGAGTCGAGCGGCGAACAGACCGGTCAGGAGGGCTGCTTAAGCGTGCCCGGTAAGTGCGGCGTGGTAACCAGACCCAACTATGTAAAGGCGGTTGCCCTGAACGAAGACATGGAGCCCATCGAAGTAGAGGGCACGGAGCTTTTAGCAAGAGCCATCTGCCACGAACTGGACCATCTGGACGGCCATTTGTATGTGGAAAAGGTAGAGGGCGAACTTCAGAACATGGAAGCAGAGGATGACGAAGAATGAAAATAGTATTTATGGGAACCCCGGATTTTTCGGTGGGCGCCCTGGAAGCGTTGCTGAAAGCCGGACATGAGGTGACGGCGGTGGTGACACAGCCGGACAAATGCAAGGGCAGAAGTGACAAGCTTATTTTTTCACCGGTAAAGGAATGTGCTCTGGCACATGGCATTCCGGTGCTGCAGCCGGAGCGGATCAAACGCCCGGAAGCGGTGGAGGAGTTACAAAAATACCCGGCGGATGTGTTTGTGGTTGCCGCCTTCGGACAATTTTATCCAAAGAAATTTTAGACATGCCGAAGTACGGAAGCATCAATATCCATGCCTCCCTTCTGCCGAAGTACCGCGGTTCCAGCCCCATACAGTGGGCGGTCATTAACGGTGAAGAGGAAACCGGCGTCACCATCATGCAGATGGATGAAGGACTGGACACCGGCGATATTTTATACCAGAAGACCTTAAAGCTGGCGCCCAAAGAAACAGGCGAGTCCCTATTTGAAAGACTGGCGGTTCTGGGAGCGGAAGCGATTGTGGAGGCGCTGCCTTTGCTGGAGGAGGGAAAGCTTACCCCCATTCCCCAGAAGGAAGAAGAAGCCACAAAGACGGTCATGCTTAAGAAAACCATGGGCGAAATCGACTGGACGAAGAGTGCTGTGGAAATAGAAAGACTGGTAAGGGGCTTGAACTCCTGGCCCAGCGCCTATACCTATATGGGTGGAAAGCAGCTTAAAATCTGGGATGCGGATGTGGATAAGGACGCGGATGTTAAGCCCGGGGAAGTTGCGTTTGTGGAAAAACAGCGCTTTGCCGTAGGCTGCGGAAAGGGAATTCTCTGGATTAACAGCTTACAGTTAGAGGGAAAAAAGAGAATGGATACACAGGCATTCCTGCTGGGCAATACGGTTACACCGGGTATGCGGCTCGGATAAGGCAGCCGGTATTTTTGACATTATCTTTTTAAAAAGAAAGGAAGTGTAGCAGTATGTATGGTTATTATTGGGACCCCACGTACATTTTGGTTATCATAGGCGCCCTGATCTGTATGCTTGCCAGCGCCAATGTGGACGCCAGCATGCGGAAGTATAAAAGGGTGCGGAATGCCCGCAACATGACGGGTGCGGAGGTGGCGCAGAGGATTTTGGAGGCAAACGGCATCTATGACGTCAGAGTAGAATGCCTGCAGTCAGGCGCTCTTTCCGGCGATCATTACGACCCGCGTACTAAAACCGTGCGGCTCTCCTATGAAAATTACAGTTATCCGTCCGTTACGGCAGCAGCGGTAGCCGCCCACGAATGCGGACATGCCAAACAGGACAATGAGGACTATATGCCCCTGCGTATCCGTTCCGCACTGGTTCCGGTAGCCAATTTCGGCAGCCGTTTCGGTCTGCCCCTTGTGGTACTGGGTATTATCTTAAGCTTTAACCAGATTTTAATTCAGATAGGTATCTGGATGTTTGCACTGGCGGTGCTGTTCCAGTTTGTGACCCTGCCTGTGGAATTCAATGCATCCAGGCGGGGACTGGAAGCCCTGTCAAGTACCGGCATTTTGGGAACGGAAGAGGAAACCGGTGCGAAGAAGGTGCTCTTTGCAGCAGCTCTTACCTATGTGGCAGCGGCGGCATCTTCCCTGCTGCAGCTTTTGCGGTTGTCCATGATAAGCAAAAGAAGGGACTAAGCCATGGCAGCGGAAAATATCAGAGACATTGTGCTTTCCATGCTTCTTACGGTGGAAAAAGAGGAAGCCTATTCCCATCTTCTGGTGAAGGACGTACTGGAAAAGTACGACTATCTTCCGGGGCAGGAAAAGGCTTTCTTAAAGAGACTTTTTGAGGGAACCCTGGAGCGAAGGATAGAGCTGGATTATTACATCAACCAGTTTGCCAGCCTGCCGGTCAGAAAAATGAAGCCGCTTATCCGCAATATCCTAAGGATGAGCGCTTACCAGATTTTATTTATGGACAGTGTGCCGGATTTTGCCGCCATAAACGAGGCGGTGAAGCTTACGGACAAACATAAATTCCACAATTTAAAAGGCTTTGTAAACGGTGTGCTGCGGAAGCTTTCCGGTGGAAAGGAAACACTGAAAAAGCCGGATAAAAAGAATAAGGCGCTGTATTTATCGGTGACCTATTCCATGCCGGAATGGCTGGTAAAGCATTTCCTTACGGAGTACTCGTTTGAAGAAACGGAACAAATCTTTGCGGCGTTTATGCAGGTAAGACCGGTGACCATGCGTTTCAGGCTGGGACTTTCCGACAAGGAAAAGGAAGCCGTTATCCGAGGTATGGAAGAGAAGGGCTGTGTGGTGGAACAGCATGCCTTTTTCCCCATGGCATATTACCTGAAAAACAGCGAGAATGTAACGGAGCTTCCCGGATTTGCGGAAGGGCTGTTTACCCTGCAGGATGTGAGCAGCATGGAGGCAGTGCTTTCGGCAGGTATAAAACCCGGCGACAAGGTACTGGATATCTGTGCGGCGCCCGGCGGCAAAACCGTGCTGGCTGCGGAGCTTGCCACAGAAAAAGGACAGGTGCTTTCCCGGGATATCAGCGAAAAGAAAACGGTGCTTATTGAGGACTATGTAAACCGCATGGGACTTAACAATGTAACGGTGGAAGCGGCGGATGCTACGGTGTTCGATGCTTCTTTGGAAAATACTATGGATGTGGTGCTGGCGGATGTTCCCTGTAGCGGTCTGGGTGTTATGGGCAGAAAGAGGGACGTTAAATACCGGCAGAAGGAAGAGGCATTAACGGAGCTTCCGAAGCTGCAGAAGGAAATCGTGAAAAACGCGGTCCGTTATGTGAAGCCGGGCGGCATTCTTCTTTACAGCACCTGTACGTTGAACAGGGCGGAGAATGAAGATATGGCGGCCTTTATCGAAAAGGAGCTTCTTATGAAACCGGTTCTTAAAAATACCACGGCGGAAAAAGGCTATGTGCGTCTTACACCCCATGTGCAGGATACGGACGGCTTCTTTTTTGCCAGATTCAGGAAAGAAGAAAAATGACAGAGAAAAAAGATATCAAATCCATGCCCATGGAGACGCTGGCAGCGGAAATGGAAGCGCTGGGCGTGAAAAAATTCAGGACAGCGCAGCTTTACGACTGGATGCATGTAAAGCTGTCCCGGGGCTTTGACGAGATGAGCAATCTGCCAAAGGATTTCCGGGAAAAATGTAAGGAGCTATACACCTATACGGCGCTGATTCCGGTGGAGGTACAGGAGTCCAAAATCGACGGCACGAGAAAATTCTTATTCGGACTTGCTGACGGCAATGTGGTGGAAAGTGTATGGATGAAGTACAGGCACGGCAATTCCGTGTGTATTTCCTCCCAGGTCGGCTGCCGTATGGGCTGCCGGTTCTGTGCATCCACACTGGACGGACTGGAAAGAAATCTGACGCCGGGGGAAATGTTAGACCAGATTTACGCCATTACCCGGTACACGGGGGAGAGGGTTTCCAATGTGGTGGTGATGGGAACCGGCGAACCTATGGACAATTATGACAACCTGCTTACCTTTATAAAGATGTTGACGGATGAGCACGGGCTTCACATCAGCCAGCGAAACGTCACGGTTTCCACCTGCGGACTGGTGCCCATGATGAAGAAGCTGGCGGAGGAGGAGCTGCAGATTACGCTGGCGCTTTCCCTGCATGCGGTGACGGATGAAAAAAGACAGGAATTAATGCCCATTGCCAACAAGTATTCCATTGCAGAGCTGATGGAGGCATGCGACTATTATTTTGCCAGAACGGGACGCCGGATTTCCTTTGAATACAGCCTTGTGGGCGGTGTCAACGATACAAAAGAGGATGCGGAGGGTCTGATTGGCCTTGCGGGGAAACGGAACTGCCACATCAACCTGATACCGGTCAATCCCATCAAGGAAAGAAATTACGTGCAGTCGGAAAAAGAAGCCATTATGGCATTTAAGGGCAGGCTGGAAAAAAGCCATATCAATGTAACCGTCAGATGTGTATAAGAGACAGCAAGGAGGCAGCGGGTGTTAACGACATTTTCCGAAACGGATATTGGAAGAAAGCGAAAAGTAAATCAGGATTATGTATATGCGTCTGCACAGCCGGTGGGCGTTCTTCCCAATCTGTTCATTGTGGCGGACGGTATGGGAGGACACAATGCCGGAGACTATGCTTCTAAAAGTACAGTGGAGACGATTATAAAAGAGGTGGAGAATACCCACGAAAAGTATCCCAACCGCATTCTGGACGACGCCATCAAAAAGGCGAACCACCACATTATCGAACTGGCGGAAAACTGCGAGGAATTAAGCGGCATGGGTACCACGGTGGTAGCGGCCACCATAGACGGCAGCGAGCTTGTGGTTGCCAATGTGGGTGACAGCAGACTTTATGTACTGGACGGGGAGCTTAAGCAGATTACCATTGATCACTCTTTGGTGGAGGAAATGGTGCGCATGGGCGGACTTGACAGGGCAGATGCCAGAAATCACCCGAAAAAAAATATCATTACCAGAGCCATAGGAGCACTGGATACGGTCAGGGTTGACTTCTTTGAGGTGGAGCTGAAAAAAGGGGATATGGTTCTGCTTTGTTCGGATGGACTCACCAATATGCTTGAGGATAAAGAAATCGAAGAAATCTTAAAAGACAAGGGCAGTATGAAGGATAAAGCAGACAGGCTGATAAGCGCAGCCAATGAAAACGGCGGAAAAGACAACATCGCCGTGGTATTGATTGAACCATTTGCAGAAACGTAAGGAGTTAGGCATGATAAAGATTGGTATGATGATAGGAGACCGCTACGAGATACTCGAAAAAATCGGTACCGGCGGCATGTCCGATGTTTATAAGGCAAAGTGCCACAAACTAAACCGTTTTGTGGCTGTCAAAGTACTGAAGCAGGAATTTTCGGAAAATGCTAATTTTGTGTCCAAATTCCGCGTGGAAGCGCAGGCGGCAGCAGGCCTTATGCATCCCAATATTGTAAATGTTTACGATGTGGGAGAGGAGAATGGCATCTACTACATTGTTATGGAGCTGGTAGACGGCATTACCCTAAAAAAATATATTGAGAAAAAAGTTAATTTATCCTATAAAGAAGCCGTGAGCATTGCCATCCAGGTATGTATGGGTATTGAAGCGGCTCACAACAATCACATCATTCACCGGGATATCAAGCCCCAGAACATTATCATTTCCAAGGAAGGAAAGGTAAAGGTTACGGACTTCGGTATTGCCAAGGCGGCGACCAGCAACACCATTACCTCCAATGTAATGGGGTCCGTGCATTACACCTCTCCCGAGCAGGCAAGAGGCGGCTTCAGCGATGAGAAGAGTGATGTGTATTCACTGGGTATTACCCTGTTTGAAATGCTGACCGGCAGAGTGCCGTTTAACGGCGAAACCACGGTGGCGATTGCCATTAAGCACATTCAGGAGCCCATGCCTTCCCCGAGGGAATTTGTACCGGACATTCCCATCAGTGTGGAGCAGATTGTCATGAAATGCTGCCAGAAGAGCCCGGACAGAAGATACCAGTCCATGGCGGAGCTGATTGAGGATTTGAAAAAAGCACTGCTTTACCCGGACGAGGATTTCGTGGTGATGCGCGACCCGGATGCGGAAGGCGCCACCCGGAACGTGACGGAGCACGAAATGTCCCAGATTAAGAGGCAGACGGAGCACAGGGACTATTCCGAAGATAATTTACGGCTAAAGAGTGATACCATACCGCCGGAATCCGAAGAATACCAGGAAGAAGAATACGAGGAATACGGCAATCCCAAGGTGGAGAGGCTGACGACTGTTCTTACCATTGTGGCAGGTATTGTCATCTGCTGCATTATCATTTTCTTTGTGGGCAAGATTACCAATATGTTCGGCTTCGGCAAGACACCCTCAGTGGGAACGGAAAGCAGTGTGGCTGAGGACGGCGATGCCGTGACGATGATTGCCGTATCCGGCATGAGTCTGGGAGAAGCACAGAGTACCTTAAAGAAAATGGGGCTCACGGTGCAGCTTTCCTATGCGGTATCCGACGTTTACGAAAAAAATATGGTTATCAGTGCGGATGTGGAAGAGGGAACACCTCTTGCCAAAGGAAGCGTGGTAACCCTTACCATCAGTACAGGTACGGAGGGCGTGGATGTGCCCAATGTATCGGGGATTTCCTTTGAAGATGCCCAGAAGCGACTCAGGGATGCGGGCTTTGCCGTAAAGAAGACGGAAGGCTACAGCTCCAATATTGAAAAAGGCTATATTATTACCCAGTCGCCCGCAGGTGGGGAAAAAGCGCCCATGGGCAGCGAGGTAACGGTCAAGGTAAGCCGCGGCCAGGAAGACTATACCGTGAAGGTTCCCAACCTCTTAGGACTGCCGGAGGACGAAGCGGTAGCCCAGCTGATTGAGGCGGGACTTACCGTGGGAAGCACTTCCTATATCAGCTCCAACGATTATGTGGAGGGCCTGGTATGCTACCAGAGCTATTCCATTGACTCCTATGTGGAGCCCGGCACCGCCATTGACATCAAGGTCAGCACCGGTGCGGAAGCCGTGACCTACCGTTACAATGCCAGCATTGAAGCGCCTACCAAGGAAGAGGCGCCGGACTATGTGGCAGGCACCACGGTTGGCGTTACCCTTGTGGTGGAGGACGGCAAAAAGCTTCTGGATACGGCAAATGCCACCTTCCCGCTTTCCGTAAACTTCCACGGACTGACATCTCCGAGAGGCACCATTACCTTCTCGTACACCGTGACGACGGACAGCCAGACAGTTACCAATGAATCAGGAGAAACGACAGTGATTCCGGGTACTATTGAGAACCGCTCCTTCACCAGAGAAGTAGAATTTGAACGGGAATAATAACACAATATGGGTTAATTTATGCAGGGAAAAATCATAAAAGGAATTGCGGGATTTTATTATGTGTGCGTCACAAATCCCGCAGAGGATACAACCGAAATTTACGAATGCAAAGCCAAGGGCATTTTCCGCAAGGACGGAACCAAGCCTCTGGTGGGGGATGATGTGGAAATGGAAGTGCTGGACGAGGATGCCGGAAAGGGCAATATCCAAAAGATACTTCCGAGAAAAAATGCACTCATCCGTCCGGCGGTAGCCAATGTGGATCAGGCGCTGGTTATTTTTGCAGCGGCAAAACCGGCACCGAATTTTAATCTGCTGGACCGTTTCCTGATTATGATGGCAGAGCAGGAGCTTCCCTGCATTATCTGTTTTAACAAGCAGGACATCGTGGACGAAGAGGAGAGGAAGAAGCTGACCGCTATCTACGAAGACTGCGGCTGCCGGGTGGTGTTTGCCAGTGCCACAAAGGGTGAGGGTACCGAAGAAATCCGGGAGCTTTTAAAAGGAAAGACCACTACGGTGGCGGGACCCAGCGGTGTGGGTAAATCCTCCATGGTAAACAGTCTTTGCGGGAACACCTACATGGAAACCGGGGAAATCAGCGAAAAGATTGACAGAGGAAAACACACCACCCGCCATGCGGAGCTATTACTCATCGGTCCTGACACCTACATTGTGGACACACCCGGCTTCAGTTCCCTGTCCGTATTTAATATGGAAAAAGAAGAACTGAAATATTGCTTTCGGGAGTTTGCTCCATATGAGGGGAAATGTCGTTTTAACGGCTGTGACCATGTTCATGAACCGGACTGCGCAGTAAAGCAGGCGGTGGAAGAAGGAAAGATCCCGAAGATGCGGTATCAGAATTATACAGAACTCTATCAGGAAATGAAAGAAAAAAAGAGGTATTAAAGGTATGAAAAACATTTTGGCACCATCCATTTTGGCGGCAGATTTTAAAGAACTGGGACAGGTGATTAAGACGATCGAGGAAAATGGAGCAGAATATCTTCATTATGATGTGATGGACGGAATTTTCGTTCCAAGCATTTCCTTCGGAATGCCGGTACTGGCATCCATTCGTTCCTGTACGAACCAGGTGATGGACGTACATTTGATGATCACAGAACCAATTCGTTATATTAAAGAATTTAAAGAGGCAGGCGCAGATCTGATCACGATCCATCTGGAAGCCTGTGAAGATGTGGCGGCAACCATCAAAGCTATTCGGGAAGCGGGACTCAAAGTAGGACTTTCCATCAAACCGGCAACAGAAGCAGAAGCGATCCGCCCATATTTGGATCAGATTGATATGATTCTGGTGATGAGCGTAGAGCCTGGATTCGGTGGACAGAAATTTATTCCGGAATCCCTGGATAAGATCCGTGCACTTCGCGCTATGGTAGAGGAAGCTGGCGTGGATGTGGATATCGAAGTGGACGGCGGAATTTATCAGGCAAATGTAAAAGAAGTGCTGGATGCAGGAGCAAATATCATCGTATCCGGATCCGGAGTCTTCAAAGGAGATATTGCCAAAAACACCAGAGAATTTATGGAGATTTTAAACAGTCATGAGTAAATATACGGTGATCGTAAGCGGCGGAACATTAGACGCGTCTTTTGTTCTGCCCATTTTAACTGGCCAGAATGGTTGGGAGAATCTGCAGTTAGAAGAATCTGTAGTTAGAGAAGAGAAGGAAGAAATTGGTTATTTGATCGCAGTGGATGCGGGGCTGAAGTTCTTGCATCGTCATCAGATCCTGTCTCTTATACACATCTCCGAGCCCACGAGACGGACTCCTATCTCGT
>ENA-OUQG01001349-OUQG01001349.1-human-gut-metagenome-genome-assembly--contig:-NODE-1349-length-13383-cov-3.897359_pt1 | contig 13383 bp, 8 predicted proteins | sample MGYA00237943_ERZ548823 | MGnify/ENA primary metagenome ERZ548823 (study PRJEB26490, sample SAMN05194731) | human gut metagenome | biome: terrestrial biome; feature: human-associated habitat; material... | reverse complement strand
CTCCTGCTCTATCCGAACGCGGAAATTCTGGTAGCAAAGAAAACCGATTTCAAAAAGGAAAACCGCAAGAAATTCTGCGCCCGCATTGCGACCGGCAACTATGACATCATCGTTATCGGGCACAGTCAGTTCGAGAAAATCCCGCTTTCGGCGGAACGGCAAAACATGTACCTGCAAAGGCAGATCGACGATGTTATTGACCAAATCGCACTTTTGAAAAGCTCTCGTGCTGAGAATTTCACCATCAAACAGATGGAGAGGACACGGAAGCAGCTCAAGAAAAAGCTGGATAAGCTCAACGACCAGCAGCGCAAGGATGACGTCGTCACCTTTGAGGATCTGGGCGTGGACAGCCTGATGGTGGATGAGGCACATTATTTCAAAAACGCCATGATTGCCACCAAAATGCGCAACGTGGCGGGTATTTCCCAAACAGAAAGCCAGAAAAGCAGTGATATGCTGATGAAGTGTATGTATCTTGATGAGGTGACCGGTGGGCATGGTATTGTGTTTGCGACCGGCACACCCATATCTAACTCCATGACGGAAATGTACGTCATGATGCGCTATCTGCAAAGGGGCTTGTTGGAAAAGGAAGGCTTGCTCAACTTTGACAGCTGGGCATCGACCTTTGGGGAGAGCATTACAGCGATTGAGCTTAATCCAACTGGTACAGGATACCGCACAAAAACCAGATTTGCGCGGTTTTACAATCTGCCGGAACTCATGAGTCTTTTTAAGATGTCTGCGGACATTCAGACCGCCGATATGCTGCATTTGCCGGTGCCGGAATTGGTGGGCGGCAAGCCCACCAATGTAGTGTTACAGCCAAGTGAAGTCCAGAAAAGAATGGTCAAAGGCTTGGCAGACCGCGCCGAAAAGGTCCGAAACGGAAAAGTGCAACCCACGGAAGATAATATGCTGCGCATCACCAATGACGGCAGAAAACTTGCACTGGACCAGCGGCTCATGAACCCTTTATTGCCGGATGACCCCGGCAGCAAGGCCAACGCCTGTGTGGATAAGGTATATGAGATATGGGAAAAGACCAAGGAGCAGCGATCCACTCAGATGATTTTCTGCGACCTCAGCACCCCCAAGGAGGACGGCTTTGACGTATACAACGATGTGCGCGATAAGCTGGTTGCCAAGGGCATCCCCAAAGAGGAAGTGCAGTTCATCCATGATGCGGATACCGAAACAAAAAAGGCTGAACTATTTGGAAAAGTCAGAAACGGCACCGTGCGCGTCCTGATGGGCAGCACCCAGAAGATGGGCGCTGGCACCAACGTGCAGACCCGGCTTATCGCGTTGCACCATCTGGACTGCCCATGGCGACCTGCTGATATTGCCCAGCGCAACGGACGCATGGTCCGCCAAGGCAACCTGAACAAGGAAGTTTCCATATTTATTTACGTTACAGAGTCAACTTTTGATTCGTACAGCTGGCAGCTTGTCGAGAATAAACAGAAGTTTATTTCGCAAATTATGACGTCAAAATCCCCAGCCCGCAGCTGCGAGGATCTGGACGAAGCTGCGCTCACCTATGCCGAAGTCAAGGCTTTGGCAGCGGGTAACCCCATGATCAAGGAAAAGATGGACTTGGACATTCAAGTGGCGCGGCTGCGGACCCTGAAAGCTGCCTACACCAGCCAGCATTACCGATTGGAAGATGCGGTAGCCGTGGCTTTCCCGCGCCAAATCAAAGGAACCGAGCATCGAATCCGTGCATTTGAGCAGGATATTCAGACAGCAAAAGAACACCAGTCTTATGATGCCGATAAAAAGCTCATCTTTTCTATCGAGTTGGACGGGAAAACCTACGATAAGCGCGAGGATGCAGGTAAGGCGCTGCTGGGGCTTGTTGGTGCAGCAGTGCGAGCAACGAAACCTGTGCCGGTAGGTCACTATGCAGGCTTTGAAATCACAGTCGAATATAAACCGCTGGAAAAGGTATTCCATGCCCACCTTGTTGGCGAGGCAACGCACACGACAGAACTGGGTAATGATGCTGCCGGCAACATGATTCGCTTCCAAAATGTAGTTTCTGCTCTGCCACAGGACCTGAACCGACTGCATGGCAGTCTGGAACAGCTTACAAAACAGCTTACCAATGCAGAGGAAGAACTGAAGCAGCCGTTCTTGCAGGAGCAGGAACTGAGCGATAAAAGTGCCCGCCTTGCCGAGCTGGATGCCCTGCTGAATGTGGGCAATGATGCACCCATCATTGAGGGCGAAGCGGAAGAATTGGAAGAAGAACCGGAAGATGCACTGATTCAATCGGATGATGAATTGGAACGGTAAATCGACAGCCTTGCAAAATAAAATCATTCCTGTATGATGAAGGTGGAGGTGGAAATTATGCTGATTCAACTTGGAAAAAATGTCGCTTTACTCTGGATTCTCAGGATTCTTGCGGTGCCGGTCGTGCTGGTGCTCTTTGCAGCAGGCTTTCTCCTCAATCTCCTGTATGGAGTTGTGGGAGCTTTTGGCGGATTGTTGTCTCTCCTCGGCAGTGTTGCTGCTATGCTGGCGCTGCTGGATGGCTGCTATGGGGAAGCAGCAGCTTCTGCCGCCGTTGCATTTCTGATTAGTCCAATTGCGCTGCCGCAGCTGCTTATGTGGGTGGGCAATCTTCTGATTTGCGCCGCGTCCGCGCTGTACACTTACCTTTATAGATTGTGAGGAATCGAATGAAAAACTCTATGTTGATTTTGACCCTTATGGTTGCTGCCCTATGCGGATGCGCCGCGCAGCAGCCGACAACCCTTGAGACCCCCGAAACCAGTGTGATGGTGGAGGTCACGCCGGAAACCAGCAGCGAAGCCACACCGACTGCTACTCCTGCGCCAACGCCTGATCCGACGCCGGTACCAACGGCAGAGCCTACCGCAACACCGACCCCCACCGCAGCCCCGACTGCGAACCCTACCCCAGCTCCTACTGAGGCTCCTGCCGCAACCGCTGCACCTGTGCAGCAGGCGGAGGCATCGCAGCAAGTATCCATGAGCTATGGTGCAGTTCCGTTTGACCTTGCAGCAGGGACTGACCAGTGGTGGAGCATTGACAGTTCCGATTCAGCTTACTGGGCGGTAGCGGAAAATATCAACGCCATGCGCGCCGCGGCTGGTCTTCCTGCGCTGGCCGTAGATGGTGGCTTAAGTTCTATTGCAAACTCCCGTTGTGATAGTTTTGCATCTGGTGGCTCGTTTGACCATTCCGGTGCCGTCTGCGGTGAAATCATTGCAGCCGGTCCGTTTGCATCCGCAAGCAGCGTTTGTGCTGCATGGCAAAGCAGCCCCGACCACTACGCCAGCATCGTGTCGCTCAACTATTCCAGCATGGGAATCGGATGCTGGTTTTGCAGCACGGAAGCAGGACAGTATACCTATTGGGCAGTAACTTTTCAGTGAGGTCATAAACATGGAACGAAAAAAGACAAGGCTGAACGAGTCCGAAATGAAAGTTATGCAGATTATCTGGAACGCCGGGCACCCCATTACAGGGCAGCAGGTTCTAGGCCAGATCACCGAGCAATACAAAGGTTCGTGGCATCCGCGAACGATTTACCCTCTGATGAGGAAACTAAGCGAAAAAGGGATGATCCGTGATGTCGGCAGTGCCCGCGCAGGCAAAGTCTATGCGCGGCAGTTCCTGCCTGCAATCAGTCGCCCGGAGTACATGGCGCTGAGGATCATGGAAACACTGCCGGAAGCAGAACTTCCGCAGTTTCTCAGCTACTTTTCCTACTAAGTGACGATTCGTATAATAGCTTTTCCCGGCAGCAATGCCGGGACTTTTTATTGGCTTTCCAGCGTCTGTACCAACAGGCGCTGTTTTTATATAGATGAATTTTGACAAAGAAAGGACTTGTGTGCAATGAATCACAAATTCAAAATGAGGCAGCGCGTTACAGCCCTCTGCATGGCGGCGATGATGTGCTGCGGTATGCTCCCCTATGGGGCACTGGCGGAGGACAGCGCAAGACCGGTTGTGGTCGCAACGCCGGAACAGGCGGCAACGCAGGAAGCAAAATCCGAAAGCAATGCCAACAGTACCGCAACCCCGGAAACAGCCGATGAATCACTGGACGAGGATGCCCCACAACAGGAACCCAAAACCGAGGGTGACACTGGCGGCAGTGACGAACTGTACGAAATCTGGCATAAGATGTACCCCAGCTTGACGCAGGAGCCGACCGGATATTATCTGGATTCCTATGGCCTACCGGTACTGGTTGGTGAAACCAAAATCAGCATTGAGGGCTGGGGCAATGAAGATTACAGCAGCGTCAGTGATGATTCTTTCCAGCAGGTGGCGCTTGATGCTGCACTTCTGGATGCGGACAGCACGACTGCTGCGTTCCCGCACATGGATGGCGAGGGCTACGCCATCGTGCCTATCAGTATGCAGGTTATGTACCCCGCCAACGGCAGCAGCGCGGACATTACGCTGCCCGATAACGTCGAGCTGCTGGGATATAGCTTTACCAGCGGCGATTTGACCCCGGCAACCGAAGAAGAACGCCAGAGCCAGCTGCATTATGATTTCTCTGAAGTTTCCGCAAGTGTGGCGGGCATCTATGTGAAAGCCAGCGAAGATTTCAGCGTCACCATGACTTACACGGATGCAACGCAGACACTGACGAAAACCGTCCATGTTACGCTGGACGATTCCGCACCGGTGCCGGGTATTTTGCAGGATCGCTTTGCACAGGAAACGCAGGTTGCAATGTGTTCGGTGGATGGAGGTATTGCAACTTACGCCGGATTGCAGGTTACCCAGTGCGTGAATACCTCGGTTGGTTGGATGAACTATCTGGGCGGTCAGCCTGCCCTCTGCGGTGATCGCGGCAAGTGGGCATGGGGTCCCGGTGCTACCTATAAGAACAAATATCCACCGGTAGCCAATTATACCCCCGCTGGTCAGGTATGGGTCGAAGCTGAATACTTCAACAAAGGCTGGGTGCCGGATCAGGCCACTTTGTGGTCGAAAGGCTTCAATAACGGTGCGCCTGCGGTTGCGAGTCTTGCCTTAGATGCAGCAGATAACGCAACAGACAATTACCTCGCACTGCTGTCTTGGCAGGCAGAACAGTATCCTGACAGCATCGCTGCCGAGATCGTCAATGCACCGGAAGCCTATGCGGCACCGACCGGCAAGACCGTGTATGTGGGCACGCTGTATACGCCCAGCAATGCTGCATGGCAGCGCTTTGTGGTTCTGAACTATACCCCGGTTGTGCTTAGCGGCGACAGCGAGATTCCCGGCTTTGAAACCGGTGGCGAATCGGTGGATAAGCCGTGGAGCGCCAGCTATGAGCGCAGCGAGTCCTTGGATTTTTCCTATACGGTCAATACCGACAAAATCCAACTGGACACATTGGAAAAAGTGGATGGCGCAGGCATTGAAATTGCGCCGATCCTTGACGGCATCCCTGCCGACATTGACGGCGGCAGCTGGACAATTACACCGGATGGGATGCAGTCCGTCACGACCAGCGGACATACGTCAGATGACAATTACCACCTGAACGGCGGCGATGGTTCTGTAACGTGGACGGTGCATTTCAGCGTAAGCAAGTCGGCCTCCCAGAACGGCAGCATTACCGCCAACAGTGAGCAGGACGCCGATGCACAGGCATCTGCCGCGCAGTCTGCTGCACAGAGCGCCTGCGAGGGTCAGGTCAACGGCGAAATCGAGGCTGCACTTTCTGCTGCCCATAACTACTTTGACAACCTGAAATTCTCCTACAACGAGGTGACGGTGCCGCACGGCTTTGATGCCTTTGGCGGCGAATATGGCAGCAGCCAGACTATTACCGTGCCTGCCAACAGCAGCAACGACTACCTCATGAAAAACGACGAGTGGTCCGTCAAAGTTGCCATCGACAAAATCGACAGCGAGACCAAACAGCGTATCAAGGGTGATGCAGCGTTCAAGATTTATGAATGGGATACCGTGCTCCAGCGCTATATCCCCGCAGGTGGCTATAACCAGTATGCGGTGGAACGCCAGCCGGACGGCACCTACAAAGTCATCAACCACAGCAGTTACGCCAACGGTTCGGATAACATCTACTATACCCAGCGCAACGAGGGCCGTTTTGTGGTTGTGGAGAGCCGTGCCCCCAGTGGCTACTATGGCGACTGGACGGATGTAACGAACCCCGGTGCGGCAGGTTCCGTTTTGGGCAAGCGGGCCTATGCCTTTGAAATCACCAAGGCGCTGGATGGGCAAACTCTTTGGCTCGGCAATGCAGACTATAATGCCGATATTACCACCACCAACAACGGCGGCACTCTGATTGACACCGGTGAGGCCATCGTCACGATTACGTTTGGCGACCGCGCAACCGACAAAACCTACGACACAGACCCTACAGGTATTGCCAACAATGAAAAATCCTACACGATGCACGCTGATGGCGACAAAATGCAGAACGACCGCGTTCTCGGCAGTATTTTGCTGACCAAAGTCGATTTGGATGCAGCGCGGTATCTGGCTGCGGGCAGCAACGGCGATACCACCTTGGAGGGAGCCGTCTACGACCTGTATGCAGCGGATACCATCGCACACCCGGATGGCGTCACCGGTACAGTGGATTATTCCAAAATTTTGGATGCCAACGGTAACCCCATCTGGCACACTACCGTGCTTACCAATGGCGGCTGGGATACCGATTACCTGCCCATTTTGCAGAAAGACAGGCTGGTTGCCTCTGCTGCCATCAAGGACGGAAAACTGGCTTTTTCCAACCTGTATATGGGGCGCTATTACCTTGTCGAACGTGCCACCGGTCTGGTGCTGCCGATTGACGGCAACGGCAAGCTGTATACGACCGGCAAATACCCGCAGATGAATAAGAAGCTGGAGCGCACCGGCAAGTACAGTGATTTGATTCGGAAGAATAACGAATACACTGACTACCTCTATAAGAATCAGTACTCTGCCGTAGCTGAAAGCCGCAAGCTGGACGGCAGCAAGGCATGGGATGGCTATTATCTCTCCTATGCCACCGGGTATCTCTGCGATGAGGTCAACCACTACAAAACACTGACCTATGCAGATGAATCCAGCTACCATATCAACGCGGAGCAGGAAAGCCAAGATGAAGTCCTTAAATCCGGCTTTTCACTGAACAAACTGGTTTCCACCACGGGTCAGCCCAGCCCGGCTTTGAAATTGGAGGGTGCGGGTTTCACCGTCTACCGCATCTCCAAGCTGAGCAAGGAAGCGCAGTTTACCAAAAACCCGAATGGCAGCTACAATGCGCAAAGTATTTTGGACGTTTACCACAAAGACAACTACGATAATTTGACGCTCAAGTACGATTTCACTGCCGAAGGACAGGCTGTTGCCAATATGTATGAGAGCAACACCGCTACCGTAGAAGCCTACAATGCTACCCTGACCGCAGATGGCGATTACGCCAACGGCAAAGGCAATGGCTGGGTTCCTACCGATCAGGATGCAGAGTACCGATTGGCAGAACTGTACACGAACGAGGAGGGCGTTATCCGCATCGAGGGGCTTCCGTATGGACAGTACCTTGTTGTCGAGACGGCGATCCCCAAGGATGTTTTCCAATGCGACCCCTTTATCGTAACGGTCAGCAAAGACAGCCCGCAGAGCCGTTTTACGGTTCCTGCAGGCAGCGTCACCACCGCCACCAACAACTACATGACCTATAACGTGCTGGATGAGGAACTGGAAGGTTACTTGCAGCTCATCAAGACCGATACCGAAACCGGCAAGGCGGTCAAGATTGCGAATACCTCTTTTGCGCTGTACAAGCTGGATGATAAAGGCAACAAGACCCGCATTTCCATGATTGATCCCGCCAGTGGTAGCGCCACCAAGAAAACCGATGTGTTCTACACCGATGCGGATGGCCTGATGAAAACGCCTGAAAAACTGCCGCTTGGACGCTATCTCATCGAGGAATTGCAGGGACCCGAAGGCTACTACAATGATCCTGCCTACTCCGTAGAATTTGAAATCACCTCCGAGCGTGTCTGGCAAGTTGTGGGCAACGCCACCAACGACATGGACGAGTACATTGTAGAAGAAAAGTATTTCAACCATGAAACCCTCGGACAGTTGACCATTCGCAAGCTGGGCAATGTCCTGACCGATTACAAAGACGGGCAGTTCATCTACACGCAGGATAATTTGGCAGGGGCAACCTACGAAATCCACGCGGACGGCGATATTGCCACGCTCGACCGTCAGGGTACTTATTGGTATAAGGATGGCGACCTTGTTGCCACTGTTACCACAGGTGCGGCAGGTCAGGTCGATGAGGTGAAGTTTGCCCCCAATCGTACACAGGCCACCTATGATTTCCTCACCATCTCCCATGACGGCACCAAGGGCGAAGTGACCGTGACCCTGCCCTTGGGCAAGTACACGATCACCGAGGTCAAAGCACCCTATGGCTTTGTGCTGACGCAGCAGAGCTATAGTGTGGAATTCGGCTGGGACAACCAGCGCAACGACATTGTGCTGGCGAAAACCATCGTAAGCCACGAGCAGGATGGCGACAAAGAGTGTTCATACAGCATTGTCAATGTTAAAGATGCTTCGGATGCCCATAAGACCGCACAGATCCTTGTCTTTGAAAATGCGCGTGTGCTGCCGGTTCCCGAAAAGCCCGATGACAAGGTCAGCAAAATCGGCGTTGGCATCTATAAGCAGGACCGCGAAACACTGACCTATCTGCCCGGTGCTGTGTATGAACTGTACACGGTGGACGACATTTTCGCAGCAGATGGCACGAAGCTGGTGGACGCCGGTGCAAAGCTGGCAACCAGTGACCCAACCAACGACAGCGGTTTTACTTGGTTTGATGTGGATGTGCCCATTCGCGCCGAAACCTATCCGGACTCCGGCAATAGCGGTAAATACCGCATTGTCGAAATCACCGCCCCTGCTGGGTATCTTCTTGATAACAGCCCCATCGAGGTCGAGTTCACCTATGCCGGTCAAGAAGTGGCATGGCAGGTAGTGGATGGCACAAACACCAATTTGCGCACTACGGTGAACATCTCCAAACAGGATGTCACCAACGGCAAAGAGCTGCCCGGTGCCAAGCTGGAGATCCACGAGGCAGATGGCAAGCTGATAGAAAGCTGGACCTCGGTCAAGACACCGCATACCGTGCGCGGTATGGAGCTGGATAAGGAATACACCCTCATCGAAAAACGTGCTCCTGAAGCCTATGCAGAAGCCGAAAACATTGTGTTTAAGCTCGTACAGGTTGGAAATGAACAGGAAAGCGAAGTCTATATAAAGACTGGCGACACGTGGGAAAAGCTGGACGACACCACCGTAGTCATGCAGGACGCACCTGCATTGGATATTGACAAGGTAGACGCAGGCGGCACCTTGCTGCCCGGCGCAACGCTGACCATCCGTGATGAAGACAAGAACATCATTGACACATGGGTAACCGACTCCAATACGCATCGTGTTCCGATTTCGGAAGAAAGTATCAAGCTCTCCAATGAGAAAACCGAACATATCTACACCCTGACGGAAGATGCCGCGCCTGTCGGTTATGAGGTGGCAAGTTCTGTTCAGTTCAAAGTCGAGCTGGTAGACGAGACTGCCTGCCTGCATTTGCGCACAGATGAAAAGGCAGACTGGGTACGCGCCGATAAGCGTCTTATCACGATGGTCGATAAGACTATCCCGCACCATGAAGATACGCCTGAGCCTGCCCCCGCACCTACTCCGGCTCCTACGCCTGCCCCGACACCGGTGCAGACCCCCGCGCCGACTTCCACCCCCGTGCCGCAGCTGACGATCCCCCAGACCGGCGACATGTTCCCGGTGGCCTTGTTGGTCATTGTTGCGTTCGGCTCCATTGTTGCCATCGGTGTGCTGACCTATAAGCGCCGCAAGGCTGAAGTTGATACCGAGGAGGACGACCAGTAATATGATTTATACCTGCACCGCAGGCGGAATTCGCAGTCCGCCTGCGTTTTTTCTTAAAAACAAGTAAAGGAAACGATGAAAAATGCAAAATGAAAACCCAAAACGCGTATGGCTATATGCGCGAATTCCCGGTAATGATGTAGAAACACTGCGCTGCATCCGTGAGTGTGCAGCGAAAGCACAGCAGGACAACTGCAATATTGTCGGCACCAGCACGGACGAAAGACCCGGCTGGCTGCTGCGCCCCGGCTACCGTGAAATGATGCGGCAGGTCAAGGCCGGGGAAATTGACTGCATTCATATTTACCGTATGCGCCAGATCAGCGGCAAGGAACAGCACCTATTCCGCTTTTTCCAACAGGTCATGCAGCACGGTGTCAAGGTCGTAACGCTGGAATACAGTCTGCGCGACAGACTGCATGAGTACAGGTTGGGAGTGAAAATTGAGAACTATGCAGCGCGGCACAAACTGCCCTTTCCATGGTGAATTGCGAAAAATGTCGCAGACTATGCCTGAAAAGTACGGAAAAATGTCGCAGGAAGGGATGAACTATGATTGAAGAAACCGCAGTCCGTGTGGAAATCAGCGCTGCACGGTTTGCCAGCCAGAGTATTTTTGATATACTCCGGCTGACAGTACAGGCAATGAACAGCCAGAATTATGGGCAGCAAAGTCTTAACGCGCTCAACCGGCAGGAACGCCCGCTGGCATCGGTGGATGTAAATAAGAAAACGCTGCCCTATATCCGCAGGCAGCTGAAGCAGTATTCCGTAGATTTCTCTGTCACCAAAGACCGAGATACCGGCCAGATGTATTTGTGGTTTAAGGGGCAGGATGTGGATCGTATTCAGACCGCGTTGGAAAACTGCATTGCAGAGCGCGGCAAAGAACGCCCAATCCCGGAGCTGAAAGACCTTTGTGACCGCGCAGCGCAGCGTGTCAAGGAAATGAACCAGTCCCGCCCTGTACCGCCGCCGGAACATGGAGAACGCCTATGAACCAGCCGAAAAACAACTTGAAAATTTGGATTCCTATTGCAGCGGTTGTATGCTTCTGGTTGGGTAACTGGATGGGCCACACCTACGAACTCACCAAGGGAACCACTACGCACCGGCTAGCGGCTGCACTGAACCTGAACAGCCTGTTGCTGCACCCGTTCAGGCTCTCGGCAGACGCCTTTTCGCTTGGCTGCGGTATAGCCGCAGCGCTCATGGCAGGGCTTATTTACCTTTGTGTGAAATATAGCAAGCACCGCCTGATGCCCCAGAAAGAATACGGCAGTGCCCGCTGGGGCGGCCCGGAAGATATTGCCCCTTTTCTGGATGAAAACGCGCAAAATAACCTGCCGCTCACAGCCTCGGAAAGCCTGAGCCTTTCCCCAAAAATGAAAGTGACGGCAAACGACAACTATAACCGCAACAAGAATGTAATCGTGTTCGGACCGTCCGGTTCCGGCAAGAGTTACAGCGTTGCCGGTCCGGAGATACTTCAATTTAGTTCCAACTTGGTTTTGAGTGACCCCAAAGGGGAGCTACTCGATAGCTACGGCAATGTCCTGCTCTCTCAAGGGTACAAGGTCAAGGTCTTTAATCTGAAAGACCGTAAGAAGTCCGACCACTACAACCTGTTCGCCTACATACGAAACGAGGATGACATTCTGGTCGTTACCAAGAACCTTGTGAAGAATCTGAAGGAAGACCCGACTGCGAAAACGTCCGCCGACCCGATATGGGAGGAGGGCATGACGGCGCTGCTGGAAGCGCTGATCGGCTATGTATTCTACGAATTGGAGCCGGAAGAACGGAACATGAACAGCGTTATGACGCTGCTGCTCATGCTGGAATCGCAGGGGGATGGCCCCAACAGCGTAAGCCAGCTTGACCTGCTGTTTGATGACCTGAGCATCAACAAGCCGAACTCCTTTGCTGCAAAGCAGTATAAGCTCTATAAGATGGCTCCCGGCAAGACCGCACAGAGCATCAATGTGTCGCTGGGGCTGCGCATGAGCGCGTTCAACATTCCGTCTATTGCCAATATCTGTGCGGACGATACGATTGACCTGCGGGAACTGGGCAGCGAGAAAAAAGTGGCGCTCTTTGTTGTTACTCCCGACACAACGACCGCCTACAATTTTTTGGCGGCAGTTATGTTCCAGCAGTGCTTTCAAATTCTGGTGGATATTGCAGACCATCGCCCTGATAAGCGCCTGCCACGGCATCTGCGGTTCCTCTTAGATGAATTTCCGAACATCGGCATGATACCGGATTTTCAAATCCTAATCAGCACCATCCGCAGCCGTGACATTGCCTGCACGCTGATCTACCAGTCCTTAAGCCAGCTGAAAAGCCAGTACAAAGACGACTGGGCGACAATCTATGAAAACTGCGATTCTATGATCGTTCTTGGTGCGGGAGGCAACCCGGAAAATTTGGAGTTCTTCTCCAAGGCGTTGGGCAAGGCGACCATTGAGGTGCTGAACACATCGGAGAACAAGGGCAGCCAAGGCTCGTACACGAAGTCGTATCAGGCGCTGGGCCGTGAGCTGATGACCCCAGAGGAAATCCGAACGATGCCCCGCAACTGGTGCCTGCTGATGATTTCCGGCGTGGCACCCTTTTATTCACGCAAATACAATCTGAAAGACCACCCCAATTACCATTTGGTAGAAGCGGAAGGCGGCAAGCCTTTCGATTATGACAGGCGCGCAGAGCAGTCTTTTGCGGAATTTATCAGCAATGTAAAGGACGTAAAGACCGTAAATCTCTGTGCTGAAAGTAACAATATGAACGGAGAAATATAAAATGGAAATGGTATCTACGATCACCACGCTTATCTCGAATGTTGTCACCTTTGCTGGTGGCCTCCTGCTGCTGTTTGGTGCGGTAACGCTTGGCACCAACCTGAAAGACCACAACGGTCCCGGTATCAGCAGCGGTGCATGGGCAATGGCAGGCGGTGTGCTGATTATTGCGGTTGCCACCTACTTCGGCACGCTGACAGTCGGGTAAAGGAGGGCTGCGCTATTTTTGAAGATACAATACGCAGCCAGTTGGAGGGCATTTCTGCCACGGTCAACTCTATGGGGCAGAATTCCGGTTTGCTCAGCAGCCTGACCGATTGGAACAGCACCTTGGCGGGCTATGCCGACAGCATAAGCACCGGTGTAGTCATGCCGGTGGCGCTGACCCTGCTGGCGCTTTTTATGATTTTGGAGTTGTACAATGCCACCCAGCGCATTGCCATGAACGGCAGCAACAACGCTTTTACGATCCAGCAGATTGCGCTGGTCATGCTGAAAATCGTTGTCTGCCGGTGGGCAGTAGTACATACAACGGAAATCCTGAACGCACTCTTTGAAGTTGCGTCCACCGTGACTGTCGGGATATCCGGTTATGTCGGCAGCGGTGAGGTCAATACGACCGTTGACATTGAAAATGCCA
>ENA-OUQG01001343-OUQG01001343.1-human-gut-metagenome-genome-assembly--contig:-NODE-1343-length-13443-cov-3.408948_pt1 | contig 13443 bp, 9 predicted proteins | sample MGYA00237943_ERZ548823 | MGnify/ENA primary metagenome ERZ548823 (study PRJEB26490, sample SAMN05194731) | human gut metagenome | biome: terrestrial biome; feature: human-associated habitat; material... | reverse complement strand
AGTCCTCCGAACCCTCGGATGCTTCTGACGCTGCCGAAGAAAAGAGTTCCAACGAACGCGAAGAGCGCGACGACCGCAAGGGCCGTCGTCAGCGTAAACCCCGCCAACAGAGGGGCGGCGATCGCCAGAAGGGTGATCGCAACGACCGTCAGAAGAACGATCGTTATCACAACAGCCGTCGCCAGCACCAGCAAAACCGTCGTGAGCCAGTTGCTCCTCAGGTTTCCAAGGAAGATCTCGCGAAACTCAAGGTTGTTGAGCTTCGCGAAAAGGCTCAGGAGTTGGAGATCGACTTCAAGGGCCTTAAGAAGGCAGAGCTTATCGAAGCAGTGTTTGCTGCCAGCATGAAGGCCGAAGGCTTTGAAGAGGTCAGCGGCATCCTTGATGTGCTTTCTGATGGCTATGGCTTCTTGCGCACGAGCGGCTATCTTCCCGGTGAAAAAGACGTTTATGTGGGCACTTCTACTATTCGTCGCAATCATCTTCGCAAGGGCGATTACCTTACCGGCCAAACGCGTCCAGCACGTCCGAAGGAAAAGTTTGCCGCCCTTCAGCGCATTGACACCGTGAATGGGGTTCCGCTGGACGAGGTTGGCAAGCGTGTTCGCTTTGCCGATTTGACGCCGGTATTCCCTGACGAACGCCTGGTGCTTGAGCACGGACGATCCTCTATCACTTCTCGAGTTATCGATCTGTGTGCGCCTATCGGCAAAGGTCAGCGTGGTCTTATCGTTTCGCCTCCCAAGGCGGGCAAAACCACGATTTTGAAGGATATCGCAGCGTCCATTACGTCGAACAATCCCGAAGTGCATCTGATGTGCCTTCTGGTTGACGAACGCCCCGAAGAAGTTACCGACATGGAGCGATCCATCCATGGCGAGGTAATTTCCTCAACCTTCGATATGCCTTGCGAAAACCATGTTGCGGTTTCCGAGATGGTTATCGAAAGGGCAAAGCGCTTGGTGGAAAACGGGCGGGACGTTGTTATCCTGCTTGACTCGCTTACGCGTTTGGCGCGTGCCTACAACCTGGCGCAACCCGCATCGGGCCGCATCCTTTCTGGCGGTGTCGATTCGACGGCGCTGTATCCGCCCAAGAAGTTTTTGGGCGCTGCCCGCAATATCGAGGGCGGCGGAAGCCTTACCATCTTGGCATCGGCTCTTATTGAGACGGGCTCGAAGATGGATGAGGTTATCTTTGAGGAATTCAAGGGTACCGGCAACATGGAAGTGAAGCTCGATCGCTCTTTGGCGGAACATCGCATCTTCCCTGCAATCGATCCGGTTGCATCGGGCACTCGTCGAGAAGATCTGCTGCTTGATCCTCAGGAAGCGCCGCTCATTTGGGCAGTGCGTCGCGTGCTTGCCAATCGCAATAACGTCGAGCGCGCCATGGACTCGCTTATCAAGTCACTTAAGCAGACTAACGATAACCAGGAATTCCTGATGCGCGCCGCAAAAAAGGCGCAGCAGGGACGTCATTTCGACGAGAGCGGAACGATTGAAATCTAATAAATGAGATTTCGGTTCGCGACGTGATCTGGCTGCGTTAGAGCATATCGTCATCGCTTATAATTACGAAAAAATGGAACCCTGCCGTTCGGTGGGGTTCCGCAGTGTTTACCTGTCTGTATTTATAGGGAGGGCATGTGCCTCAAGAGCCATTATCTCAGCATCCGGGCGGACCCCAACCGCCAGTAGGGTATGAGCAGCCTGCGCCTCAGCCCCCGTTTGAGCAAGCGCCGCAATCTGCTGCGGCGGCAACCGTCTATCGGAAAGAGCCTCGCAAATCACGCGGGTGGATTGTGGCGCTCGTCGCAATTGTCGCGGTGTGCTTGGTGTCGGTTTTCGGCATTGTGTCCTGCACCTCGGCTATTGCCGGCCTGGGCGGATCAAGCTCCTACGACAGCGAGCCGCTGTTCCCGAACACGGTTGCGGTTATCGACATCGACAGCACCATTCAATACGACGGTACCACGAACAGCCCCGATGGCCTGAAGCAGCAGCTTGACGTAGCGGCAGACGATAGCAGGATCATCGCGGTGGTGCTGCGCGTGAACTCAGGGGGCGGTGTTGCCACGGCCGGTGAGGAAATGTCCACCTATGTGAAGGAATTCCGGGAGGATACAGGCAAACCAGTAGTGGTTTCGAGCGCTTCTACCAATGCGAGCGCCGCTTACGAGATATCCAGTCAAGCGGACTACATCTTTACGGCACATACCACCGCCATAGGCGCAATCGGTACAGCGATGCAGCTGGTCGATTATTCTGGCCTAATGAGCATGCTCGGTATCTCCACGGAAGATATCACTTCTGCCGAAAGCAAGGATTCCACCTACGGTACGCGCAAGCTCACTGACGAAGAGCGAGCATACTATCAGGCTCAGGTAGACCAGATCAACGAAACGTTCATCCAAACTGTGGCTGATGGTCGTAATATGTCTGTCGACGAGGTTCGCGCCTTGGCTACGGGGCTCAGGTTTACCGGCGATGATGCCGTGAAAAACGGTCTTGCCGATGAAATCGGCACAAAGGAAGACGCTATCGAATACGCAGCTAAGCTTGCGGGGCACGCATCCGATTACGAAACGGTAAATCTCAGGCAACATAGCTCGGACGATATTTCTACCCTGCTCGACCTGATATCTGAAAATAAGTCTATTTCCGCTGATCAATTGGCTTCGGCGTTGAAGGAGTTGGAGAGCAATGGCTCCATCGCAAAATAAGAAAGAACGTATCGAGTGGCCGAAGCGTGCCGTTGTAACGGCAGGCATGCCTTATGGCAACAAGTCTCTGCACTTCGGCCATGTTGGCGGCGTCTTTGTGCCTGCTGACTGCTATGCTCGCTTCCTCCGCGATCGCATCGGCTCCGAAAACGTGGTATTCGTCTCTGGCACCGATTGCTTCGGTTCTCCTATCGAAGAGGGGTATCGCAAGGAAGTTGAATCCGGTTCTTTCGAGGGGACCCTGGAAGACTATGTTCGTCGTAATCACGATCGTCAGAAGGCAACGCTCGATGCGTACGACATCAGTCTTGATGTGTACGAGGGCAGCGGCCTCGGTCATTGCGGCGAGGTTCATCGCTCCATTTCTGCCGCCTTTGTGCAGCGTCTTCACGAAAAGGGATTCCTGCATCTGGAAAGCACCCTTCAGTTCTATGACGCTCAGGAAGGCATGTTCCTGAATGGCCGTCAGGTGGTGGGGCATTGCCCCGTGCAGGGCTGCAAAAGCGAAAAAGCCTATGCCGATGAATGCGACTTGGGCCACCAGTACGACCCGGTTGATCTTATCAAGCCGATTTCGTCGGTTTCGGGCACGGTGCCGGAAATGCGTGAGGTGCGAAATTGGTACTTCGACCTGCCTGGCTTGTCCAACGTGGTTCGCGATTACGTTGATGCCCTGGAAGGCGATCCGTGCATTCGTCCCGTTGTTACCAAAACCATCAAGGAATTTCTGGTTCCGCCCATCATCTACATCAAGGTGGAATTGCATGACAAATACCTGGAAATTGCGGACAAATTGCCCAAGCATGTGTATCGCGATGCCGCCAAGGGCAAGCAGAGCTTCGAGATCGAATTCGAGAATATCTTCGATCGCGATAAAGCGCGTACCGTGTTGGCCGATGCGAACATTCGCTTCCGCACCGGTAAGGCATTGGTGCCATTCCGTATTTCCGGCAACGTTGAGTGGGGCGTGCCTGTTCCCGAAATCGAAGGAGTGGACGGCCTCACGGTATGGTGCTGGCCCGAAAGCCTTTGGGCTCCGCTTTCCTTCACCATGGCGCGCAACGATGATCGCGGTCTTTCGCGCTCGGCATGGCGCTCTTTCTGGTGCAAAAAAGACGCAACGGTGTATCAGTTTATTGGTCAGGACAACCTGTATTTCTATGGTGTTGCCCAGCCTGCGTTGTTTGCCGCCCTTCAGGAAAAGCAGCCTGTGGTTGCCGATGCTCCTGAAGGCGAATTGCAGCAGACGAAACTCATTGCCAATCACCATATCTTGTTTGGCGACAAGAAGGCTTCTTCCTCTGGCTCGGTGAAGCCGCCTACGGCAGACGAGCTTTTGGAGCATTACACCTCCGAGCAGCTGCGCGCTCATTTCCTCGCTTTGGCGCTCGACCAGAAATCGGTAGGGTTCAAGCCGAAAATCTTCGATCCCGACCCCGAAAAGCGCGAAGATCCGCGTGTTGCCGACCCTGCCTTGAAGGAAGGCGCGCTTCTTACTAAGGTATTCAACCGCCTTGCCCGTAGTTGTTTCTATGAGGCGGCAAAGAATTTTGAGGGATATATGCCCCTCGGTACGGTAACCACTGAGGTACTTGCCAAGGTGAATAAAACCATGCACAAGTACGAAGAGCTGATGTACCACGTCGACCTTCATTCCGTCATGGCCTTGATGGACGAGTTCATCCGTTATGCCAATAAATATTGGTCAAGCGGCATTCGCGAAGCGGAGGCCAATGAGGATGCCGATGCTCGCCGTCAGGTATTGGTCGATTCGTTCTATCTGTTGCGTATCGCAACGTTGCTGATGCATCCGGTAGTTCCGCGTGGCACCGAGCGCATCTGCGACTATATGAATTTTGAGTTCGAAGACTTCTTCAGCTGGAATTACGATTTCGACAGCATGGAAGAGCTGTGCAACGCCATGGAGCTTGACGAGCGCCGTCATCGCGTTCGCGACCTCCCCCCGCGCACCGACTTCTTCAAGTTCCATCCCAGCCAGATCAAGAAGAAATAGGTTTTAGAAGAGCCTCGTTACACCCGCCGCACACCGTGTTGCTCTTGGAGCAAAGATTTATCCTGGGAGCAACACGGTGGATTCGGCTTCGCGTGCGGGGTTCTTTTTGTTGTGCGGCCCTCTTTTATCCAATAGAACCTTGTTCGGTAGGGCGTTGTCTCCGAGTGCGGAAAAATATCGGCGTTCGCAACTGTAGCCCCCTGTTCGGCAGGGTGTTGTGAATCCAGCCAGCAGCTCCAGCGCGGCCAGCACATAGCCCTCTGTTCGATGGGACGTTATGAAGGAACAGGGAAGAAGGTCCGACGTCCTTGCGAAAGTGCGCTTCTGCGCTATACTAAATAGGCTTATCTCGCCTTGGTCGGAAACCAAGGCATAGTAAGGAGAACCAATGAAAAAAGATATCCATCCCGAGTACGTTGACTGCACGGTAACCTGCACCTGCGGCAACACCTTCCAGACTCGCTCCACGAAGTCGGAGATCCGCGTTGACATCTGCAACGCTTGCCATCCGTTCTTCACCGGCCAGCAGAAGCTGATCGACTCTGGCGGACGTGTACAGCGCTTTGCTAACAAGTTCGGCGCTGCTACCGAGGCTGTTGCTGCTCGCGAGGCTGCTAAGAAGGCAGAGCGAGCTGCTGCTATCGAGGCTGCTGAAGCTGCTAAGAAGGCAGAGCGTGAAGCTAAGGCTGCTGCTAAGGCTGCTCGTGCTGCTGAGTTCGCCAAGAAGGCTGAGGCAGAAGCTGCTAAGGCAGCTGCAGAGGCTGAGGCTGCTGCTGTTGTTGCAGAAGGCGAAGCAGAAGAGGCTGCTGAAGAAGCTGTTGCTGCTGAGGTTGCAGAGAACGCTGCTGAATAGCATTTAGTTTGTGCTCAGGTGAAGGCGTCCGCATTATGCGGGCGCCTTTTTGTTTTGGGCCGCAAGCCCGTTGGCTAGGGCGCGTTTCAGACGTCTCTTTGCGGCAATGTCCCTCATGCCGTCCAGCTGCCGCTTTGCGGCGTTGTGCCCGGATCACTCCCCACAGCATCGCATCCACCCCGCTTCGTGGCGCGGCGGTCGGATCTATTCTCGTGGCATTGCGCCCCGCCGCCTATGGAACCGTGGTTGCGGCGATTGCATTGCTCGCCGAAGGCGCCATCGTGTCTGGCATCCTGTGAAACCGTGACCAGATCGCTTCCTGCGGCGCCTCGTCCGCGGCACCGCGCCTGATCGCCCCGTCCATAGAGTACTGCATCCGGCCCGTCCCGCCCACAGCATCGCATCCAGCCCGCTCCACCTATAGCATTGCGCCCGGGCTGTTCCGCCCATGGCTTTGCCAAAAGCTGCCATGGGGCCTGAAAACAAAAAATCGGTTCGGATTGCAACTTTTTTGCGATTAGGGATTATCGCGTGGCTCCAAATCGCGGATCGGGGCGTGAAAACGTGGAGAATTGGCCATAAAGCGGCCGATTTTCGCTTTGCAGGGGCGGAAGGGAGTCCCTAATCGAAAAAAAGTTGCAGAGATCTGAGAATTTTTGTTTTTGCCCTCCCGCAGTGGCTATTTCCCCCTATTGTGCAACGGCTTGGCATCATCTTTGCTTTCTCGACGGTTACGTTTGTTTATGCCGTAAGCTGAATTCGTTGCAGAAAAATGTGATGCGTAGGGTGCTCGGTCGTGCTGCGCATATCGTGTATGCCCCATCTTCTCGGGAAGCGTAAGAGGCGCGTACGGGAGGTATCTGCTTGCTTTAGTGCGAGATGGGCGCGCTGCTCATCTTGCCTGTGATGCGAGTGGGATACGCGTAGCTTATGGCGGCGTTTGACTGCGTTTGGTTTGCGACGGGTGCGTTCCGCTCTTTGCCGGCGAAAGGTACTTGTTCGATTTGCTGCATAGGTGTGCAGCTGGGAAAAGGAACCGCAATGAATAACGGTGATAAAACAACGGCAGTAAACAATGGTGATTCGTCCGCTAACGGAGTCTCGGCCAAACCTGAATACGTGATTCCCGAAGTGTTGCCTATGGACGATGAGGAGAACCAGAAGCATAAAATTAAGGGTGCAGCCCAAATAGCGGCAGGTACTGCCTTGACTGTCGCAGGCGTTCCCATGCTTGTTCTGCCCGGCCCCGGCGCTGTGGCAATTGCGGGCGGTGCAGCCTTGATAAGCAAGGGCCAACGTAATTGCTCGGGTCGTTCGGCAACGCCTTTCGAGGAAAAACTCGACGACGCTGCCGAAAAGGCCGCCGTTGCGGTTAAGGCCTCTGCCGAGAAAACCGCTCACAAAGCAGCCGAAGAGGCTCCGAAGGTTGCGAAGAAGGTTATTTGCGAAGCGCCACTTGTTGCTGGAGCGGCGGTTCGCGCGGCAAAGCCTGTCGTTAAAGGCGTTGCCGGTGCAGCAGCTCAGGTAGCAAAGCCCGTTGCGAAAAGCGCTGCGGGTGCGGCAGTGGCTGCGGGTAGTCAGCTAACCCAGAAGGGCTTGAAATACTTGCGAGATAAGAAAAGCACCAAGAAATAAGCCCGTTTACCAGGCGTTTCTTGCTGTAGCTCATAGCACTTCGTATTCTATGATCACAGCTAAGCAAAGGGGAGGTTTGGGAGCTATGGATAAAACTGCATTTCGATCGCTAACCTACGGCATGTACCTGGTTAGCTCCTTAAGGGACGGAAAACCTGTTGGTTGCGTGGCAAACACATTTACGCAGGTTACGAGCAATCCAGCTCAGGCAAGCATTGCGCTGAACAAAGACAACTTCACCACGCAAGGCGTGCGCGAGGCGGGCGCGTTCGAGGTTGCGGTGCTTGACCAATCCGCTTCGATGGAACTTATTGGAGCCTTCGGATTCCATTCAAGCGCCGATACCGATAAGTTTTCGGGTTTTACTACCGAAACGTCCGCACAGGGTATTCCGTACGTTTCCGAACAGGTATGCGCACATTTTTCGGTGAAGGTTGAACAGGAAATCGATCTGGGGTCCCACGTGCTCTTTATTGGCGCAGTTACCGATGCCGCACCTCTTGGCGGCGAAGAGCCTATGACCTATGCCTACTACCATCAGGTTAAAGGAGGCAAAACGCCGCCCAAGGCACCGAGCTTCAATGAAGACGCTCCTGCGAAGAAAGAAGAATCGGACCCTGCGGCGGGTCGTACGTTCGCGTGGCGTTGCACGGTTTGCGGCCATATCGAATACGTCGACGAGCTTCCAGAAGACTTCACCTGTCCGATATGCGGAGTGGGCAGGGATTTGTTTGAGCGTATAGAACTGTAGGCCCAATTTCGGCAGCAAGCAGAGCTGCAACGCCTCTCGGAAGGGCGGCGAGCGCTAGTATAATGCGCCTCGGAGGAACAATTCTTCTGGGGTGCATTTTTTGATGGTGCGCCCTTCCGCCGCTTATTAGCGTGTTCTTTCCGCGAACCAGTTTGTTGTGGACAGCTGTTTGAGGGCGGTTCGCTATTATGGCGCAAGAAGAGAAAGGACGAGCCCTATGAATGTAGAGCTTTTGCAATACCCCGAACATCCCGAACGCGCGGTGGCAACGGCGGCACGTCTTTGCTATGCCCCCGTTGGCGCAACTGAGCTTATGGAAACCATGCCACCGGAGCGCGTGCAAAGCGTGCTTTCTACCATTATGAAATCAGGCCATTTTTCTACGCTGGAACACGTGAGTTATACCTTTGCGGTTGACGGCGTTTCTCGCGCGCTCACTCACCAGTTGGTTCGCCATCGTCTGGCCAGCTTCAACCAGCAGTCCCAGCGCTACGTTAAGTTCGCAGGGGATGTCGAAGTGGTGAAGCCCCCTACGGTTGCTGCCCAGGAAGAAACCTCCCGTGTGTTTGATGAGGCGATCGATGCCGTTGTGGATGCGTATCATAAGCTCCTTGATGCGGGTGTTCCTGCCGAAGATGCCCGTTATCTTCTTCCCAATGCCGCAGAAACTAAGATTGTCATCACCATGAACATCCGTGAGTTGCTTCATTTCCTGAGCTTGCGCTGCTGCAATCGCGCTCAATGGGAAATCCGCGAGCTTGCCAATCGCATGCTCGAGCTTGTTCGCCCCACGGCTCCCTATATCTTTATGGATGCTGGCGCTCCCTGTGTTCGCGGAGCGTGCCCCGAAGGTAAAATGACCTGCGGAAACCCCTATCCAAAAGTAGTAAGGGAGTAGCCTTTCCCCATGGGAAGCGATCTGAAACGAGCATTTACCGAAGATGGCCAGCGCCGTACCCATATTGGCGGGCAGGCGCTTATCGAAGGTGTGATGATGCGTGGCAAGCTCAACTGGGCTGTTGCTGTGCGTGAGCCCGATGGCCATATGCACTCCGAGGAGCATCCTCTGTCCAAGAAGGGAAAGCGCGCCAAGTGGCTTTCCTGGCCGTTGGTACGCGGGTGCGTGGCCTTGGTTGATTCGTTGGTGTTGGGATATAAGGCGCTTGAGATTGCCGCCAACCATGCGTTTGACGACGAAGACGAGCAAGCAGAAACAGTAGCCGAAGAAGTGGCTGCGGGCGGCTTGTGCATCGACGGCGACTTTGACGGTCAAGAATACGATTTCGAGGATCAGGGCTCCATTGACAATGGGGGCCTTCAAAAATCTGACGGCAGTCAGGCCAGAAGGAGTGAGCCCGAACAAGAACCCCCGTTTTCTTGGAAACATGATTTCGGTCGTCCGGATACCATGATCGACGCCCTTGGTGCCCAGCGGACGCTTGAGGTGGTAACCGAACCCAGCGAACAAAACATGCAGGGTGGCCAAACGGGGCCGCTTCATGCGTCCGAGGGTCAAGACGTTCCCGCTCACGCCGCCAAGGAGGAAGAAGAGCCGTTTTTCGGGAAAGCGGAAATGGCAATTTCCCTGGTTATGGGCTTGGTTTTAGGAGTGGGCCTGTTTATCTTCTTGCCTGCTTTGGCATCCAATGTGCTGGTCGGTGAATACGAAACCAACCCCTTTGCATGGAACATCATTGATGGCTTGATGCGTGTGGTGATATTCGTCTTTTATGTATGGCTGATCGGGCGTATGAAAGACATCAAGCGCATGTTTTCCTATCATGGCGCCGAGCACAAGACCATCCACTGCTACGAGCACGGGCTTGAGCTTACGCCGGAAAACGCGCGGAACTTTCCGCGGCTGCATGTTCGGTGCGGTACGGCATTCTTGATCATGGTTATGATTATCGCCATTCTGGTGTACACCATCATTCCCCTTAATTTGCTCATCGAGGGGTGGGGGATCAGCGGCCCTGCCGCATTCGCCCTGCTTATCGTGGTGCGCATTGCGCTTATGCCCCTTATTGCTGGAATCTCATACGAGATTACCGTGAAGTGGGCGGGCAGCCATCCCGAAAATCCCTTGGTGCGTGTTGTCTTGTGGCCGGGTATGCAGATGCAGCGCCTAACCACCAATGAACCCGATGATTCCATGCTTGAATGTGCCATCGAAGCCATGCGCTTGGTTTTGGACCGCGAAAAGGAAGAGCTGCAAAACGCGACGAATTAGCCCCGTGCTTCCCCAGTGGGTCTTTCAGCGGAGCTATGCGGATCCGTTATCAAGTTTTTCGCTTCGAGCTTCTCAATTCGGGTATGCTGAATCTTGCTACGCAGCAGAGGGGCTCCAGGCGTAGTGGGCGCGGCGCTATTCTGCCGCATAGCAAAGGCTGTGCTCGGGAAGCACTGCCAAACAAAGGAGCAAATCCCCGCACACGTTAATAAGCAAATCGGGGTTAAACCGTGTGAATAGCGGCTGGGCTTAAAGCCCGGCAGAAAAGGAGGAACCGCGTGAAACTGGTTGTTACCGAGAAGAACGACGCGGCTCAGAAGATCGCAGATTTGTTGGGCGCAACAAAGCCCAAAGCCGACAAGGTATATTCCACTCCCGTATATCGCTTTACCGTCGATGGCGAAGATTGGGTCACCATTGGTCTTCGTGGCCATATCCTGGAGCCTGATTTTGCCACAGCGCTGGTGTATAAGAAGCGCGGTGGGTGGCGTGGCGTTTCCGCCGACGGCGAAGTTATGGAGGCCGATATCCCCAAAACGCTGCCCAGGCCACCTTTCAAAAAGAAGAAGCCCTTCACCGAAGATGGCGTGGAGCTGAAGGCTTGGAAGATGGATGCGCTGCCGTATTTGGTGTATTCGCCTATCGAAAAGCGCCCCAAGGAAAAAGACATTATCCGTTCGCTGAAGAACTTGGCGAAGAAAGCCGACTCCATCGTCATCGCAACCGACTTCGACCGCGAAGGCGAGCTTATCGGTTCGGACGCGCTTTCATGCATTCAAGAAGTTAACGACACGGCACCTGTTTCCCGTGCACGTTATTCCGCATTTACCAAAGAAGAGATAACTCACGCATTTAGCAACTTGGTAACGCTCGACACCAATTTGGCTAGTGCGGGCGCTTCGCGTCAGGACATCGACCTCATCTGGGGCGCGGTGCTTACGCGCTACCTTACCTTGGTGAAGTTTGCCGGCTACGGCAACGTGCGTTCTTCTGGCCGCGTGCAGACGCCCACCTTGGCGCTTATTGTTGCCCGTGAGCGCGAGCGCTTGGCGTTTATTCCTGAAGATTACTGGGTAATCAAAGGCTCTTTCGACGAAGACGAAGATGCCTTCATCGCCCCTCATGCAACGGCGCGTTTCAAAGCTGAGGCGGAAGCCAATGCGGTAATGGCCCATGTCGAAGGCCAAACCTCGGCACGCGTTGAGTCCATCACGAAGCGCAAGCGCACCGTGGCACCTCCCGTGCCGTTCAACACCACGAGCCTTATGGCGGCAGCTTCCGCTGAGGGCCTTACCCCTGCACGAACCATGCGTTTGGCGGAGAGCCTGTACATGGATGGCTATATCAGCTACCCCCGTGTAGACAACACGGTGTACCCCTCTTCGCTCGATTTGGCAGACACCGTGAAGAAAATCATGGGCAATCCCGCCTATACCCCCTATTGCAAGCAGCTGCTTTCGGGCGGTCCTTTGCATGCAACACGCGGCAAGAAGGAAACCACCGACCATCCGCCTATTTACCCTACGGCAATGGCAACGCCCGACAACCTTCCGGCGGCGGAGTACAAGCTCTACAACCTTATTGCCCGTAGATTCCTGGCAACACTTTCCGATGCTGCCATCGTAGAAGGCACGAAGGTCTCGCTCGTTGTGGGCGGCGAAGAGTTTGTGGCCAAGGGCGATGTTTTGGTGAAGCCGGGCTTCCGCGGCATTTATCCTTATGGCTTGAAGAAAGATGAGCAGCTGCCCGCGCTGGAAGAAGGCCAGGAGATAGCTTTCAATGGCGCAACCTGCACGAAAGACCAAACCAAGCCTCCGGCCCGCTACTCGCAGGGCCGCCTTATCCAGGAAATGGAAAAGCTTGGCTTGGGCACGAAATCTACCCGCCATTCCATTATCGAGCGTCTGTATACGGTGAAGTACGTGCAGAACGATCCTATCGAGCCTAGCCAGCTCGGTATGGCAGTGTGTGATGCCCTCGATAAGTTCGCGCCCCATATCACCCATCCCGAAATGACGGCAGAACTCGAAGAAGAGATGGACAATATCGCCGAAGGCCAGAAAACAAAGACCGAGGTGGTAACCAATTCGCGCAATTTGCTTTCCGAGCAGCTGGCAAGCCTGCTTCCTCATTCCGAAGAAGTGAAGGACGCTCTGGCCGATGCCGTTGCTGCTGATGCCTACGTGGGTCCATGTCCCAAGTGTGGTAAAGACCTGCAGCTGCGCTCTTCGCAGAAAACGCGCTCAATGTTCATCGGCTGTGCGGGTTGGCCCGATTGTGACGTCACCTATCCGCTGCCTAAGGGCAAGATCGAGGCGCTGGAAGAGAAGTGCCCTGTTTGCGGCATGCCCCAGATCAAGGTCACGGCATTCCGCTCCAAGCCGCGCGTTCTGTGCATCGACCCAGAATGCGAAACCAACAAAGAGCCCGACCTGGAAGTGGGTATTTGCCCCACGTGCAAGGAAAAGGGCCTGGAGAAGAAGCTCATTGCGCGTAAGAATCCGCGTACATTGAAGCGCTTCATCCGCTGCGAGAACTACGATGAATGCGAAACGGGCTATCCGCTTCCGCAGTATGGCAAGCTTACGGCAACGCAGGAAGTATGCGAAAGCTGTGGTGCTCCCATGGTTATCGTCACTACGCAGCGTGGGCCTTGGAAGCTCTGTCCGAACTTCAATTGCCCCGCCAAGGAAGAGGCGGCAAAGAAGAAGGCCGAAAAGGCCGAGGCGAAGAAGGCTGCTAAGAAGCCTGCGGCAAAGAAGAAAACCGCAGCCAAGAAAACCCCTGCCAAGAAGGCAGCTGAAAAAAGCGAGTAGTTTCTGAGAGCGCCCCTTGTGGGCGCTCTCTTTATGCGCGTTCCCCTTTGAGCGATCGGGGGGGGGATGAGCGGCTGGTATGCAGGAGTAGCTTGTGTTTTTCCATGGAAGAAATAAAGAAAGAGTAGAATAAAACAATTACGTGCCGTGCGGGCACGTGGCGAATCCAAACCGTTCAGGAGGAATAATGAGCAAGGTCACTATCGTAGGTGCAGGCAATGTTGGCGCAACCGCTGCGCACATCATCGCTTCCAAGAATCTCGCCGACGTCGTTTTGGTGGACGTGGCAGAGGGTCTGCCTCAGGGCAAGGCGCTTGATATGATGCACATGCGTTCGGTGGAAAAGTTCACCGTTAAGGTAACGGGCACCAACGACTATGCGGCAACCGCCGATTCCGACATCGTGGTAATCACCGCTG
>ENA-OUQG01001341-OUQG01001341.1-human-gut-metagenome-genome-assembly--contig:-NODE-1341-length-13458-cov-22.391256_pt1 | contig 13458 bp, 9 predicted proteins | sample MGYA00237943_ERZ548823 | MGnify/ENA primary metagenome ERZ548823 (study PRJEB26490, sample SAMN05194731) | human gut metagenome | biome: terrestrial biome; feature: human-associated habitat; material... | reverse complement strand
ACAGCGGCTCTGCCTTCAGGATATACAAAATTTGATTTACGCTGCACGCGGGGTCGTATGCCCGCAAAGCGTGATACATCCCTGCGTTGGACGTAGCGGCTTCCACCGCCCAGCCCTGGGGGATGCTCATGGAGAAATCCGCGCAACTATACGGCACAAGCTCCAGCCCGGACGCCATGGGGGTAATGACAAACTCCTCCGTCTGCTGTGTGTTTCCGCTATCCTGCGCGTCATCTCCGCCGCTTTTGCTGCCGCAGCCGCACAGCAGCGTCAGTGCCAAGGCCAAGATAAGACAAGTAATTTTCCTCATAAGGCTCCTCCCCGCACCAAGTATGCCTTGAGTATATCATAAGTTTCACCCCACCGCAACGTGCTTGAAAAGCGATTGACACGCTTTTGAGGAAAGCATATAATACTCACAGGAGCAGTAATGCTTCCCAGTGTGAGAGCACTGCAAAAAGTTGTGCTGGATATGGGACAGGGTAAACACCCATAACTGTTGGCATCTTAACTGGATGCCGTGGCTGGCAACGAGCAGCGACCGTTGTAGTCCACGCAGGGGACTTAAACTACTTGTGCCAACAGACGTTTCACTGAGGAATGTCACGGCTGACAACCAGCAGAAAACTCTCAATCAAAAAGTGAGGGAGGAGTGAAACTCACTCCTCCCTATTTTTTCAAGCGAATGCCGAGCAGAGAGGCTTATGGCAGGCAACGTGCGTAAAGGAGTGTGTCTGTTAAACTATGCGGGTATCCGCTGCCCTCCCGCCCATACGAGGCGTTCCGGCTATATGCTGATCAGCAGCGTGCGGCGGCGTACCCGCTAAGGGCCTCAGACGGGGCACGGCAAGCGCGGAACTGTCCGCGTGCCTGAAACTATACCCAACTCTGCGGCGTGGCACAGCGGGGTTCTGAGGGGGTGTCTCGTTGTTTCGGATTCCTAAGCGTCCACGAGAGCACCAAAGCATAATGACTTTCGTGGCGAAGCGGAAACTATGAAAATCAGTGATTGACCGCAGATTGTCCTAAAAACACAGGGGGCGTGTTAAGTCATATATAACACGACAGCCTGATTGAAAATTCTAAAAGCCCGTCGAATAGTTTTACTTCACTCCACGCAACGCAGGCCACATGATCTGTGCCTCCGCACAGATCATGCGGCCTTGACTACTACAAAAGGCAGGCGTTAAACCTGCCGTTTCGTGCAGTAGCAAAAACCGCAGAGCTGCCGTTTCGTGCAAATATCGACATTTTTAACTTGCCTTTTCGTGCAGCTCTGTGCTAAACTAAGGAAAACAACACGACTCTGAAAGTCAGGAGGAATCGGTATGTTGAGGCGGAAAATTTATAATGACCTCGTCGCGTGGAAGCAGCGAAGCGGCGGAACGACAGCTCTGCTGATTGACGGAGCAAGGCGCGTTGGCAAGAGCTTCATTGCCAAGGAGTTCGCAGAAAACGAGTACAAAAGCCATATCATTATTGATTTCGGAAATGTCCCGAAGGATGTGCTGGACATCTTTGAAAATGACAGCACCGACCTCGATATGTTTTTTGCCAAGCTGTCCGTTTTCTTCGGAACACCGCTCTACAACAGAGAGTCCCTCGTCGTGTTTGATGAGGTGCAGCAGTTCCCCCGCGCACGGCAGCTTATCAAGTACCTTGTGGCGGATGGGCGCTACGATTATTTGGAAACCGGTTCTCTCATCCGGCTCAAGAAGAACGTCAAGGACATTATCATCCCATCGGAGGAGGAACATCTGGAGATGTTCCCCTTGGACTTTGAGGAATTTCTATGGGCGCTGGGTGATAAGGTCACCGTTCCGTTTATCCGGCAGGCATTCGAGGCGCGAAAACCCTTGGGTCAGGCGGTGCATCGAAAGGTCATGAACAGCTTCCGGCAGTACCTGCTGGTGGGCGGGATGCCACAATCCGTCCTCGCCTACCTGAACGGGAAGGACTTTGCCGCCTCCGATGCGGTCAAGCGGAACATCCTGCGGCTCTACCGCGACGACGTAGCCAAGTTTGCCGAGGGATACGAGGATAAGGTTTATGCGGTTTTCGACGGTATCCCCGGTCAGCTATCCAAAAAAGAAAAGAAATATCGCCTGAGTTCGCTGGGCGAAAATGCGCGTTTTCGTTCCTATGAGGATTCCTTTATCTGGCTGAACGAGGCGATGGTGGTCAACACCTGCTTCAACGCCACCGACCCCAATGTAGGGCTTGCCCTCAGCGCCGACCACACCACACAGAAATGCTACATGGCAGACACGGGACTGCTGGTAACACAGACGTTCATGGACAAGGGCTATACAGACAACGAGTTATATAAAGCCATTCTCTTTGACAAGCTGGATGTAAACGAGGGCATGATTTTGGAAAACATGGTGGCGCAGATGCTCCGGTGCCGTGGGCATAAGCTCTACTTCTACTCTCGCTGTGATAAGGAGCATCGGGAAAACCACATGGAGGTCGATTTCCTGATTGCCGAGGGCAAAAAAATAGCCCCCATCGAAGTAAAGTCCGGCAACTACCGCAGCCACGCATCGTTGGACAAATTCCGCGCAAAGTTTTCCTCGAAAATAGGTGAGTCCTATATTCTCTACACAAAGGATGTCATGCGCTCCGATAACATCCTCCATCTGCCCATCTACATGGCAATGTTTCTGTGACCAATATGCAGCCAGCCGGCTGCCATCTAAGCGAGAGGCGATCCGCAATGCGGATCGCCTCTCGCCTTTCATTCAGTCCGCAAAATCATAAAGTATATCATCCCCGAACACTGCTCGATAATAGGGGACTTGATGTCGGTAGCAGTAAATCACTACAGGCATTCCCTCATCCGCTTTCTCTTTGATGTAGTGAATGTTGTAAAGTTCCATCACCGTCCCAACAGCCACATAGTAAGTTTTTCCCTCCCGACACGTACGGAACGGAAAGGTGAACGAACTTGTGTTTCGTTCAAATCTTGCATCCTCTTCCAGTTTGGCAATGCATTTTTTTCTCTCGCTATCAAAGCCTTCCGTAATGGCTGTGGAATTATCCTTGCGCCCCTCGCACTTCATCGGAACGACATATATGCGCTGCATTTTAATTTTCCTGCTGGAAAAGTCTTTGATAGACTGAAACATCGCCGCAAAGTCACGAGGGTTACGAGCAAGGAGGACAGCATAGCACTCCTTCATTTGATGCATACGGATTTTACTGCGATAGTCGTAAAACAGCCGCCACTCTTTTTTTGCAATTTCTGTTTTCCATCTCATGCCGCCCTGCGGAATGACATAGATGCTGAAATCATTTTTGGAATACGCCGCGAATCCGACCTGCCGAGTAAATCTCTGGGAGTGAGAATCCTCTGCGTCTGCGTCAATACACTTCCGCTTCACCTCGATGGCGTTGTAGTATACTGTACTTTCCTCCGGAGCGAAATCACCCACCGCGTTCGCAATGATAGCCGTCAGCGCAGGTTTCTGACTGTCCTCGTCATCACCGAATACCAGCGGGTGAACCTCAAAACCTGCGGCAGCGTAAAAGCAGTTCGCCCCAGCCAAATTCAAGCGGCGGTCCAACGGCGCTTTCCGCGCCAGCGTACCACCGCGCAGGTTGACGTTTCCGATGATACTCTTGGGTATGCTCTCCAGCCATGGAAACAGTGCGCCGCCAAACTCCAAGAGAAACGCAAGGCCCTTATTTGTAATGCAGCAGACGCGGCGCACCCGCTTCCGACTTCTTCCCCCAATGCGAATATCAACCTCTGCGCTCGACTCCCTCACAAAACCGGCGCTAATCAAATCCATAATGTCGTGGGAACCCATGTTCATGGTCTCGGCAAAAATCGCAAGGTCATCCCGACGGACAAGACCACATATAGCGAGGGCATATAACATTTTCATTTTCACGTTATAGTGGGTTGGCATTCTCCATCCTCCTTTTACTATTTTCAGGATGCCCGCCCCCGAAAATGGGGTAGATCAACAGCGTTTTTAGTCTCTCAGGGGCGGGCATAAATTTCTTGCTGATTGTACTTTGGTCAATATCGGCAATGGCATTTTTCGATTTTAAGGCTCGTAAAATCCAGTAAAATCAATGGATTGCACTTGCACCACGTTCTCACCAAAGCGGCCATTGGAGCGGTCGTTTTGATGCGACCAATTTAGCCCTCTTTTAATGGCCTACAGCAGCCCCGCTGCTTCGCTGGCGAGCCTCCCATATTCTGATGATATTTTCCGGCGTTGGAAGCGGCCCTTCCATGGGAGAAATCGTAACGTAAGTCCCCGCAGGAATGGTCTCCGACACCCTCGTGTAGAAGCGAAAATCGGTGCAAAGACCATCGTCCCCGCCCTCGAAATGAGAGCAAATTTCATCGGTAATCGCCTTCGTTGCGTGGTTGTCGGAGTCAAGACAGGGAGTCGTGAGGCTGTTATAAATGAAAACATACGTCACGCATTTTCGAGCGATTTTGGGCAGTGAATCCTCCACGGAGAGCACGGCTCCGCGCACCTTTTCAACGAACATCTGCGTGTCATAAATGACCATCTTCCGCCCGTTTACAACCGTGCCGTGAGCCCGAATCGAGGGCAGTGCTGGCATCCTGACCAGCAGCAAATCCGCCTCCACAAAAGCATCAAACAGGCCCGCTTCCCGTCGTGTTTTTTCAAAAAGCTCGACGCAAAAATCATCCGAAACGTCCGCTTCGCGGGTCTTCCATTGCAGAGAAATACTCTCAAGCTCGCACACCGAATCCCACATTTTCATGAAGGGAAGGCAGGTGTTATTTGCTAATTCATCAACCGCTTTCTGCAGCAGTGCCGCTCTTCGGGCGGCACTTTCATCGGAAGTATCGGCGTCAATAATCCTCCGGACGCCCTGCAGGTCGTCTTCAAAATTCTCTAAAGTCCATCCGATTTTCTTGTGGGCAGCACGCAGTGCCTTCAAATTATTTTCGATACTCTTGACCTTCACCCGAACATCGTATATAATCTCAGGCAGGGATGGGGAAGGCGCTCCCCTGATAGGGTTCCCTGCCTTCGGGGGCAGGACGCAGGACCGTTCACGCCTGTCTGAAACGTGTTCTTTTGTTTTCATTTGGAGCCTCCTTTCGGTGCTTCGCACCTGCGGGTCGCGCCCCATTTTGACCACAAATTTGACCACAAATGAAATCCCATTGGTATCAACAGCTTTGGGGAAAACCCTTGAAAACAGAGCATTTGCGGGTACGTTAGTACCCGTCTTTTACGGCTCTCGTAGGGTTCGAATCCCTCCCACTGCGCCAGAAAAGCCTGAACGATGCCATGCGGTTCACACCGCATGGCATCAGGCATCTTTCCCCGCCGGATCATACGATACCCCGACCGCTCCCGAGCTGTCGGGGCCGTTTTTCAGCATCGGTTTTCACCACGCCGGACATACACCAGAGGAAGGAGTGCATTTTTATGGCCGCTGCCAACACAAAGGACATGACCCACGGCGTACCCTGGCGGCTTATCGCCGGATTCGCCATCCCTATTTTCCTGAGTCAGCTGTTCCAGCAGCTCTACAACACCGCCGACTCCCTGATCGTCAGCAACTTTCTGGGAGACAACGCGCTGGCCGCCGTCAGTGCCTCCGGCCCGCTGATCTTCCTGCTGATCAGCTTTTTCGCCGGCGCCGCCAGCGGCGTGGGTGTGGCCATCTCCCGCTACTTCGGCGCAGGAGACTATGATAAGGTGTCCCGCGCCGTCCACACCGCCGTGCTGCTGGGACTGATCAGCAGCCTGATCCTCACCGTCATCGGCGTTTTGTTCACCCCCACCCTGCTGCGGTGGATGGACACCGACCCGGAGGTGCTGCCCGACGCCATCGCCTACTTCCGGTGCTACTTCGCCGGTGTGGGCGCGGGTGTGATGTACAATACCTTTACAGGCATCATGAACGCGCTGGGCGACAGCAAGCGCCCGCTGTACTTCCTGATCGTCTCCTCCCTGACCAATGTGGTGCTGGACCTGCTGTTCGTGGCGGTGCTGCGCTGGGGCGTGTGGTCGGCGGCACTGGCCACCATCATCTCCCAGGCGCTCAGCGCCGTGCTGTGCGTCATGCACCTCGCCAAGAAGGGTACCATCTACCAGCTGAAGCTGTCCGCCCTGCGGATCGACGGCCCGCTGCTGCGGGAGATCCTGCGCTACGGCCTGCCCGCCGGTATTCAGAACTCCGTCATCGGCCTTGCCAACGTGGTGGTGCAGACCAACATCAACTCCTTCGGCAAGATGGCCACCGCCGCCTACGGCGCGTACTCCAAGATCGAGGGCTTCGCCTTCCTGCCCGTTACCAGCTTCACCATGGCCATCACCACCTATGTGGGGCAGAATCTGGGCGCGGGCATGAAGCCCCGTGCCAGAAAGGGCGCTATTTTCGGTATCGCGGCGGCAGCCGTCATTGCGGAGATCATCGGCGTCATCACCTATCTGGCTGCGCCGTGGCTGGTGTCCCTGTTCTCCCGCACGCCGGAGGTCATCCGGCTGGGCGTGCTGGAGACGCGGACCATCTGCCTGTTCTACTGTCTGCTGGCCTTCTCCCACGCCATTGCCAGCGTTTGCCGTGGCGCGGGCAAGGCCTTCGTACCCATGACCATCATGCTGGGCGTCTGGTGCGTGTTCCGTATCCTGTACATCACCGCCATCATGCACTGGCGGCACGAGATCGTCTACGTCTACTGGGCCTACCCCATCACATGGGCCATCAGCTCGGTGATCTATCTGTTCTACTTCCTGTTCTCCAACTGGCAGGACGGGTTCGATCCCCAGCCGGAGCTGCCGGAGCACAAGCATCACCATCACCTGTTCCATCATCACCATCACCATCACCGCTGAAACGAAAAGAGCAGCGTGCGTACCGACAGGTACGCACGCTGCTTTTTGCTCCCCCCCGTTATACGCAGGATGTCGATGTTCGTGCAAGCTACCGCTTTCTGCGGCGCAGGATGGTCAGCCCGGCGCCGGACAGTACCGCAGAGGCGGCGTACAGCGTCAGTCCCGCGTCAAAGGTCTTGGGTGAGTTGTAGCCGCCGGTGGCGCCGCTCAGGCCGGTGCCGGAGGTGCCGCCGCTGCCGGTACCCGTGGTATTGCCGCTGCCGGTACCGGAGGAATTGCCGTTACCATTGCCGGTGACGGTCAGGGTGTATCCGCGCCAGATATGGTTGCGGGTGTAGTAATCGGTGCGGGTCTCGTTGATGACGACCTTGCCCGGACTGCCGGTGCCGAGGATAGTTCCGGGATCATAGGTGGTGCCGGTGTAGTCCAACGAGGCTCCATCGTAGGTGGTTTTCATCATGGTCTTGTCCTCCCGCTGCGGGCAGGTGTAGGTGCCGTCGGGCAGGTCATCGTAGTTGGCGACGGTCATGACCACGGTGTCGTTATCCACGGTGTAGGTAATATTCACCACGCCCAGATCAGGGAAGCCCACGGCCAGTGTGCCGCTCGTCCCACCAAAATACTTTTTCGCATCGGGAAAGGTGGTGGTCTTTCCGGTGAGATCGAAGGTCTTTTTGTCGTGTTTGTCCGTGTATTCATTGACAACAGTGGTCTTGACCGTAACGCCGCTGCCGCCGGTGACATCCGTGACGCCGGCCAGCGCCGGGGTCAGGAGCAGCAGGGTCATGCACAGCGCCAGCAGCAGGCCCAGCAGGCCCCGGCGGGTGCAGTCGTTCTTTTTCATAGGCAGTACCTCCCTGTGGGTGTTTTCCCTTATTCTACCAGATGCGGCGCCGGGCGCAACAGAGTTGCCGGCGTTGCCAACTGCCAGTTGCGGAAACAAAATTTCCGGCGTATAATGGCGGCAAAGCAACACAGGAGGTGCATCATGCGTTTTTGTCAGCAGTTGAATGCGTGGATGGTGTTGACGGGCTGCCGGGCCAGCGAGCTGTGCGCCCGGTCGGGCGTCGCCGCGCCGTCCCTGAGCCGCTATCGGGCGGGGGAGCGGACACCGGGGCGGGATTCCGCCGCGCTGGACGGTCTGTGCCGCGGACTGGCGGAGCTGGCACAGGAGAAGGGTATCCCCGGCATGGCGGAGGCGGAGGTGCGGGCAGGCTTTTTATCCTGCGAGGAGTACGCTGCCTCCGACCGGGTGCAGCTGCGGGAGAACTTCAACACGCTGGTGGAGGTGATGGAGCTGAGCATCAGCCGGCTGTGCCGGTACGCCAACTACGACCCGTCCACCGTATTCCGTTTCCGCAGCGGGGCGCGGCAGCCGGCAGATCCGGTGGGCTTCGCCGGGGCGGTGGCCGCCTATGTGTCCCGCGAGCTGGATGACGTCCAGCACCGGGAGATCGCCGGAGAGCTGCTGGGCTGTGAGGCGGCGGCGCTGGCTGACAGGGCCATATACTGCCAGCGGCTGCGGGACTGGCTGCTGGGCAGCCATGCGCCCCGGCAAAATGGCGTTGACCACTTCCTCGCCAAGCTGGACGAGTTCGACCTGAACGAGTACATCCGCTCTATCCGTTTCAACGAACTGAAGGTGCCAACGGCACCGTTCCAGCTCCCCACCTCCCGCAGCTATTTCGGGCTGCAGCAGATGATGGAAAGCGAGCTGGACTTCATGAAGGCGGCGGTGTTGTCCCACTCCATGGAACCGGTCATTATGTACAGCGATATGCCCATGGAGCAGATGGCCAAGGACCCGGATTTCCCGAAAAAATGGATGTTCGGCATGGCCATGCTGCTGAAAAAGGGGCTGAAGCTCCGGATCATCCACAACATTGACCGCTCCCTGTCGGAGATGATGCTGGGGCTGGAGAGCTTTATCCCCATGTACATGACGGGGCAGATCGAGCCGTATTACTTCAAAAATCCGCAAAACGGTGTGTTCCTGCACTTTATGCGCTCGGCGGGAACGGTGGCGCTGACCGGCGAGGCCATCGCAGGGCATCACAGTGAGGGGCGGTACGATCTGACGAAGGTCAAAGGTGAGGTGGCGTACTGCCGCCGCCGGGCAGAGGCCATGCTGGCGCAAGCCGAGCCCCTGATGGACATCTACCGGGAGGACGACGGGGCGCGGCTCAGCGCCTTCCTGCTGGCGGACAGCCGCACGCCGGGGCCGCGGCGGCAGATCCTGTCCGTGCCGCCGCTGTACACCATGGAGCCCGCGTATCTGGAAACGCTGCTGACACAGCAGGACGTGCCGGAGGAGGAGCGGCAGCGCATCGCCGCCTATGCCCGCGTGCGGCGGGAGCAGATAGAGCACATCCTGTCGTCCGATACGGTACGGCTGGAGCTGCCGCGGCTGTCCCCGGAGGCCTTCGCCCAGTTTCCGCCCTCCCTGCCGCTGTCCGGCCTGTTTTACGAGCGGGATGTGCCGTACACCTATGAGACATATCTGGCCCATGTCCGCCAGACGGAGGCGTTCGCCGCGGCGCACTCCCATTGCCGGCTGGAGTGGACCGGCGGTGCCTTCCGAAATTTGCAGATCTGCATCCACGAGGGGCAGTGGGCCATGGTGTCCAAGGGCAAGTCCCCCGCCATCCATTTTGTGATCCGCCACCCCAAGCTGCGCAGCGCCATTGAGCGATTTGTGCCGCCTGTCGTAGAGGTAGAATAACGATAGTAGACAAACGGCGTTCTGCATAGTATACTGTATATACATTTTTGAGAGAAAAAGAGAGGACGCCATTTATGGATCAGAAGATCAAGGGGATCGTGGTGCAGTACATCATGATCACCCTGTCCTGCGCACTGTACGCCGTCGCCTTTAACTGGTTCTTTGACCCCAACCACCTGAGCGTGGGCGGCTTTACCGGTATTGCCCAGATCGTCAACTTCTTCCTTCCCCAGGCGCCCATCGGCGCGGTGATCGTGGTGCTGAATCCGCCGCTGTTCATTCTGAGCTGGAAGCACGTGGGACACCAGTGGCTGTACGCCACGCTGTACGCCACGCTGGTCAGCTCCGGCATGATCGACCTGCTGGCGGGGCTGTACACCTTCAAGCCCATGGAGCCGCTGCTGGCGGCCATCTGCGGCGGCGTGGCCGCAGGCCTCGGCTGCGGTCTGATGCTGCGGTACAGTGCCACCACCGGCGGCACGGAGCTGGCGGCGCGGCTTTTGAAGCTGAAGCTGCCCGGCCTGTCCATCGGTACGCTGTGCCTGACCATCGACGCCATCGTGGTCGTCTCCTACGCCGCGGTGTTCCGCGACCTGACACAGGCGCTGTACGCCATGGTGGCGCTGTTCCTCATCTCCAAATCCATTGACCGGGTGGTCTACGGCGGTAACGGCGCCAAGATGGCGTACATCATCTCTGAGCATTATGAGGACATCACCGCCAAGCTGCTGGAGCTGGATCGCGGTGTCACCCTGCTGGAGGGGCGTGGCGGCTTCAGCGGCAGGCAGAAGAACGTGATCCTGTGTGCGTTCAGCCGCGCCCAGATCGTCAGCATCAAATCCATCGTCAAGGAGATCGATCCCACCGCCTTCATCATCATGTGCGACGCCTACGAGATACTGGGCGAGGGCTTCGGCGTCAACACGCCGGACGGCCTGTAAATCACAGCAAAACACCCGCAGTCACATGACTGCGGGTGTTTTTTCGTATCGATGGCGCGGGTCAGTCCAGCGCGTCGTGGCTCTCGAACACGTCGTGGATGGAGCCATAGCGGTCAGCGGCGGGCGGCGTTTCCGCCGGTGCAGCGCCCTTGGCCATTTGCAGCTCCTGCCACTTCTCGCGGGTGATGAGGAGCTGCCGGGGCTTAGACCCCTCGAAGGGTCCGACGTAGCCCCGCTCCTCCATCTGGTCCACCAGACGGGCGGCCCGGGAGTATCCCAGCTTCAGGCGGCGCTGGAGCATGGACACGGAGGCCTGTCCCGTTTCCAGCACCACCTCCACGGCGGCGGGCAGCAGCTCGTCGCCGTCGTCGCCATCGGCTGCGCCGTCGGTCGGGGCGGTCTTACCCTTGTCGGACTTGGCATCCACCGCCTGCTGGATCTTCTCGATAACATCCTGATCGTAGTGAGCCTCGCCGGCGGCGTCCTTGACGAAGGCCACCACCCGTTCGATCTCCTCCGGCGTGATGAAGCAGCCCTGCACGCGGGTGGGCTTGCTGTCGCCCAACGGGGCGTAGAGCATATCGCCCTTGCCCACCAGCTTTTCCGCGCCGGGGGTGTCCAGAATGATGCGGGACTCCATGGAGCTGGCCACGGCAAACGCGATGCGGCTGGGGATATTGGCCTTCATCAGACCGGTGATCACGTCGGCGGAGGGACGCTGGGTGGCCACCACCAGATGCATACCGGCGGCGCGTCCCATCTGGGCCACGCGGCAGATGGACTCCTCCACCTCCTTGGCGGCCACCAGCATCAGGTCGGCCAGCTCGTCGATGACCACCACCACGGTGGGCAGCTTCTTCACATCCTCGTCCACCTCGGCCAGCGCGTTATAGCCCGCCAGGTCCTTGACGCCCTTTTCGGAGAACATCTTGTAGCGCTTCATCATCTCGAACACCGCCCACTGCAAGGCCCCTGCGGCCTTCTTGGGATCGGTGACCACAGGGATCAGCAGGTGCGGGATACCGTTGTAGGGCGCCAGCTCCACCATCTTCGGGTCCACCATGATGAACCGCACCTCGTCCGGCGTGGACTTATAGAGGATGCTGACGATGAGGGAGTTGGTGCATACGGACTTACCGGAGCCGGTGGTACCGGCGATCAGCACATGGGGCAGCTTGGCGATATTGCCCACAATGTTATTGCCGCCGATGTCCTTGCCCACGGCAAAGGCCACGGAGGACGGGTGCCGGGTGAACTCCCGGGATTCGATGACGTCACGGATGCGCACGGCGGTGACGGTGCGGTTGGGTACCTCGATGCCCACCACAGAGATCTTGTTGGGTACCGGCGCCACACGGACGCCGCTGGCGCCCAGCGCCAGTGCGATATCGTCGGACAGGTTGGTGATCTTACTGAGCTTGACGCCCTGCTCCAGCGTGAACTCGTAGCGGGTGACGCTGGGGCCATGTACCACATCTCCGGCAGCGGCGTCCACGCCGAAGGAGCGCAGCGCCTCCGCCAGACGGCGGGAGTTGTTGCGCAGCTCCGCCCCCACCTCGGTGCAGTTGTCGGCGTGATTCTCCTCCAGCAGAGTGATGGGCGGATAGCGGTAGGCCTCCTCGCCCTGGGCCAGCTCCTGCTCGATGGCCTGGCTCACCTCCTGCGCGGCGGACTCCACCTCCTGCTGGAGCTGGGCCTTCTTCGTCTTGGCGGACACCGGCTCCTTCACCGGCGCGGCCTCCTGCACAGTGGGCGCAGGCTCCGGCGCGGCCTTCTGCTCCAGCACCTGATCCGGCGTCCGGACCGTGTCAGACTTACGGGCAAAGAACTCCTTTTTCGCTCCGCTCTCCATGGCGGAGGGCTCCCCGTCCAGCGGGATATCGATACCGGCACGCTTCCGGACGGGCTTCTCCTTCACCGGCTTCTCCGGCGCGGAGGACGTCCTCCGCCGGGGCAGCGGCTCGAAATCGTCGTCGGGCAGGTCGTCCTCGCCGTCCTCATCGTCCCAGCGGCTGTCCCGGTACTCCCGCATCTTATCCACCGCCTGCTGCGGCGTCATGTGCAGCGCGCCCAGCAGTGCCGCCAGCAGCAGCACCACGAAGATGATGATGGACACCACCTTGCTCACCAGCGCCTCACTGCCCAATGCCAGTCCGCCGGCCACCACGCCGCCGCAGCCCAGCGTCTGCCCATCCTTCCACAGCAGGGGCAGCAGCCCGCCGCCCAGCTCATAGGCGGTGCGGCAGAAGATCAGATGCCACAGCACGCCCGCCAGCAGCGGTACCAGCAGCGTGCAGGTGGTGCGCAGGATCACAGGACGGCCCTGATGCCGCAGCTGGATGACCGCCACGCCCAGCAGCGCCGGGGCGGCCAGATAGTAGCCGCAGCCCAGCGTCCCCTTCAGCGCCTTGGCGATGAACGTCAGCAGCAGCGCGTCCACATTGAAATAGCTCACCAGCACGCACAGTGCCAGCAGCAGGCAGACGATGCCGCCGATCAGCCGCGCCATGCCGTTATAGGCGGGCGGCTCCGGCTTGGGAGGTGCTTTTTTCCCTTTCGTTGTTTTCTTCTGTGTCGATGCCATAGTTTTCCTCACTTTTATCTCACTTGACGGCCTGCAGCACCAGCGTCAGGATGCCCACTGCCCAGCAGTAATAGGCGAACGCGCCGAAGCGTCCCTTATCCGCCACATATTTCAGCAGCCGGATGCACAGATACCCCACCACAGCGGCGGTGACGACGCCCACCAGATACATGGGTACCTCCGCGCCGTTGATGCCGGCCTTCACCGCGTCGCCGATGGACAGGATGTTGGCGCCCAGCACAGCGGGGATGCTCAGCAGGAACGAAAACCGCACGGCGAACCGCCGCTCATAGCCTGCAAAGCAGCCGGCGGTGATGGTCATGCCGGAGCGGGACACGCCGGGCAGCGTGGCCACCGCCTGTCCCACGC
>ENA-OUQG01001331-OUQG01001331.1-human-gut-metagenome-genome-assembly--contig:-NODE-1331-length-13553-cov-4.608905_pt1 | contig 13553 bp, 13 predicted proteins | sample MGYA00237943_ERZ548823 | MGnify/ENA primary metagenome ERZ548823 (study PRJEB26490, sample SAMN05194731) | human gut metagenome | biome: terrestrial biome; feature: human-associated habitat; material... | reverse complement strand
TCGTTCCTACTCGCCCTGTCGTCGCATTTATTGAGTGACGTTGATTATACGGGGCGCGACCCCAAGTGCAAGGGGCTATCGCACTTTAATGCGATAAAGTGAACGAATTTCACAATTCGCGGTGAGGCGGGATTGCGCGTCCGAAAGCGACCGTCGCCTCCACGCCCCAACCAACGAACAAAGGCCCGCTCGCAAGGGGGATGCGAGCGGGCCTTATTAAAAGATGGAGAGGGGCCTTAACCGATAGCCAAATAGAACGCGTAGCGCGAAACAGCAGCCGCAACGAAAACAAGCGCGAACGCAACCCATAAAAGCGTAGCGCCCTTTTGCTGAGCGACCCACGCGCACGCCGCGCCAGCCGCCGCAATCACCGCAGATATGGCGAAAGCGGCAAAACCCAGACCAGCACCCATATAATGAACGCCTTCGAGCAGAATCGCCGCCGCGAATACCATCGCGACAACGCACGCAATCTTTGCCAGCTTCATGCAGTCGTCTCCACCCGCATGCAACGCAGCAACGAATGTCATGCCAAGGGCAGCAGCCGCGAACAGGAACTGGGCGAATGTCTGCCACGAGTGCATTGCCTGATTCGTGACGATTGCGAAATATGCATTTGCCATAACAACCACGAGAATCACGGCAAGCACAGCGCCCACACAACGCAACGCCTGAGGAACGCTCTTCTTCGCAGCGCACAACACGAGGTCGATAAACACAACGATACCAAACGCCATAGTGGCATAGGCTTCTTGGGTGATGCCGGCGGACAAATTGCGAAACGCCTTCAGCATGCGCTCGGGACGTCCCAGGTGGAACAGCAAGGCCACGCCGCCAACAGCGAGCAGGACAAGCGCAATTGTGGGAACGATAAGGTTCTTTTTACCCTGCAACGCTTTTGGGAAAATCGCCGAACAGGCATATATGCCAGCCGCAGTGCCTCCCAGCAGAGTGAACAAGAACAGGGGAAGTTCGGAAATCATGGTTTCCTCCTTTGTTCAACGGACGACACGTCGTCGTCTTGGATTAATTTGAAAAGTCGGGAGAACGTTATGGCAGAGGCAGGGCAAATATCCTTGCATTTGCCGCATTTGCTGCACTCGTTCATCCCCGCTTCAGTATGCGGATCGAGCCCTTCGGGACACATTTGCGCACACCTGTTGCATGCCGCGCCAGATTCGCGCAAGCATGCTGAAGATTTCACTTTTGGACGCAGCGTCTTATTGCTCAGACTTAAAAGTGAAAGCAACGCGCCAAGCGGACAGAATCTCGAACACCAGCTCCGCATAACAACCAATTCAATTACAAGCACCACAGGAAACGCCACCAAAGAAAGCGACACCTGACCAATGCCCGCAAAGAATTGATAGAGCAGCACAACCGTGCCAAAAACAAGCCCAATGGGGCACACGAGGCAAAACACCGGAAAGCCGAACACCGTCGCCGAGGCAAGCGCGGCCAGCAGCACCGCGTGACGGGAATCGAGGGGGAATCGCTTCCCATCGCTTCGGCACGCATCGCAGCTCGCACGCAGTTCGCATTCGCCCGCAGACCCCGACGCCTCGACGCCTCGATCGCTCGTTTCCTTCGCCCGAAGGAACTTCTTGCGCCCAAGCGAATCTTTCAATTCTCGAGCGAATGACGCTGGGCAAATCCACGAGCAAAACGCCTTGCCGAAAATGAACACGAGCACCACAGCGACGACAAGCGAAACGGCAGCAATCGGAACAAACGTCTTCGACGCGAGCATTATTTCAAGCGACCCCAAAGGACACAGAGCCACGATATCGGCGATGCCGAACCCCGAAAGCGTTCCGCCACCCGCGTTGACCGCAATGCCAATTGCTACCGCGATAAAGACAAACGCGCCTATGGCGTATCGAATAGGAGCGATTTTCATAGACGTCACTTCCCTTCTGCACGCACGTTAATGCCGCGACCGCCTGCGGCGGAAAACGAACGGTAGCTTGATGTGGGACACACGTTTTCGCAGATGCCACAGCCATTGCACTTTGAGGTATCGACAACGGGCCTTCGCTCGCCGTCAAGGGAGATTGCCCCAAACGGACAATAGTCGACACACTTTCGGCAACCCCCCGAGTTTTCGAAAGCAAGGCACATCGATGGTTCCACCACAGCCTCGCCCAATTTCTCGCTCGTTGGGTCGAACTCCTCAAGCGCGCCTGCAGGGCACGCCTCAACGCACTTCATGCAAAAATCGCAGAAGCCCATGCCTCCGGCCGAAAGCATCGCCTTATAGGGATCGGCAACGACCGCATTTTGATCGACTCCGTCGGGCCGTCGATACGATTGCGCAAGCTTCACGTCGAACGAAAGCACGGGAGTCCGAAGGCTCGCAAGCCCTCCCTCGATGCCGCAACTTTCAATAACCTTTCGCGGGCACGCCTGACGGCAGCGATCGCAGCGCACGCACAGAGACGCAAGGTGCACCGCATTCTGGCCACCCGGCGGACGAAGAAGCGACTGGTCACAACCGAAGGCCGCGCCCGCGCCCCCGATTGCAGCCATGCCAATAACGCCGCACGCGCCCGCAACGAAACCGCGGCGCGATACGCTAAGCGGCTTCACGGCACACTTCCAAAGCCTGCGAAACAGTTTCTTCGTCAAGCTCTACATAGCCCGAAGCCGCCTTTACCACGCCTTGATAGAAACGCGTCTCGAGCAGGGCAAGCGCACGCTGCTCAAACATCGGCAGCCACGTTTTCACGTGATTGTCAAGAAATTCAATCGAATCTTGCAAAGCCTGTTGAGCTGAAGCCGAATCGCCCGCCTTGAATGCCTCTTGCGCACGCTCTGCCAAAATGGCCAGGTACTCGAATTCAAAGCTCAAATGGTCTTCAGGCAAATCGACGCCTTTCTTCAAGCGCAGACCCTGCGAAAGGAGCAGCCCATACACCTCGGAACGCGGCTTCTGGTACAGCAGCCCCTCATCGCTCAAGAACACGCTTGCATACGGCACCGCCACCTTGCCTTCGTCGGCACGAATACCATCGAAGCACATGGTGAAATCGGTCGCCAAAAGCGTGCGCGTGCCGGTATGGCGGCGACGAAGGCCACGACCCATGTCGTTGAGGCCTTGCGCCAGTTTTCCTTCGCCCCCAAGTTCTTTAGCTTGGGCAACGAAGTCCATGCTCTCGAGCATGTCAATATCGTCGGCCTTCAAAGGCTCGAAAAACAGCCGCGACAACATGCGGTAAAACGATGCACGACTCGCCATAACCTCGGCAAGCAGCTCGTAGCTCTCGGACATTGCAATCCCCCTTATCATGCATTGCCAATCAGGCGCGGGCCAAATTGAGGCCCGCGCAAAATCGTTATTCGGAAGGCGCCTGCAGCACGCGGCCTTCCATGCCATGCCATTCGGAAATATCCTTGGAAAGGATGTACACGAACGCCGCATCGGCCTCATCGGTCGCAAGCGTATACGTCGGGCGGCCATCGGCTTTTGCCTGCGCGAGCACCTGGGCGGCATCCGAATTGGGGTCGTCCAAATCACCGTAATGGCGACAATGCGTCGGACAATTGTGCACGCATGCAGGAACCGCGTGCTCCGGATCGAGCGCATCGTCGTGGTTTTCGTTGCCATCGCTTTGAGCGCACAGGTGGTTGCACAGCGTGCACTTCTCGACCACGCCCTCAGACTCGTTGAACCAACGCGCGCTTGGACGCTTGTGGCCCGACGGGTCCGAGAACGGGCAGGCAATGGCGCACATACGACAGCCGATGCAGTCTTCCTTGCTCACAAGCACCACGTTGTTGTCGGGGTCACGGTAGGTGGCTCCAGTCGGGCACACCTGCACGCACGGCGCATCGGTGCACTGCTGGCACTGGAACGGCAGCCAATACATGCTAATATCGGGATGCTTACCATATGGTCCCATATCGGCCACATCGCACCAATAATTACCCAGGTCAATATTATTCTCGAACTTGCAGGCGACAATGCAGCTTTGGCAGCCCGTGCAACGGTCGAGATCCATGACCATAGCTCGTTTCGTCATTTCATTTCCTCGCTCTCGTTGTTTCTATCGCCTATTTGCCCAAGAAGGTGTCAATCGAATGCTCGCCAAACTCGACGCTCGGCGTGAGCATGTCTTTGTTGTTCATGAGCACGCCAATTTCGCTATGAACGTCACTTTCGGTAGTGGGCATGAACGGCTCGAATTCTTCGGGCTGAACCCAGACGCGATCGGGACGCGTCGACTTCTTGATGTTCACGGCGAACGCACGGTAGTTGTACGAACCGAATGCTTCATTGAACTGGGCGTCGATGCCGTTAGTAATCACGTTCACGCTGCATTCCTGCCAACCGCCAGTTTTGGATTCCTGACGCGAATCGAAGCACTCAGGATTCCAGAAACGCTCCATCCATACCACATTGGGAGCCACGGCCTCCGAAACGTACGCGATGGCGCGAATCGGGTCGCCAACCTTGGTCTTCTGCTCTTTGACCTTATTGTACGAACGCTCAGTGCCAGGCTTCGATGTGTCGTAGGCCTCGCCCTGCGTACGGCGAGAAGAAACCTCGACCCAATCACCGTCGGCAACACCGTACTTCTCCGCGGTTTCGGGATTGATGCGAATGAACGGCGCAGGATAAAGCTCGCGGGCATAAGCGGCATGGCGCATGGTGCCATGATGGAAATACGGCACACGGCCCGAGGTAATCGCCAGCGGGAAGTCTTCGTCGAACGGCAAAATATATCCGTCGGAGTTCTCGACCTTCGGTGCCTCTGTTTGCATCGGCACACGGCAAATGGGCGAGTAGTCGCCATCATACGTACCCACACGCGGATCGACCGGCTCGTCGAATGCCTTCGGATAGCAATACGGCCAGCCCGTGCGGCCGAGCTTGATCATCGTGGTGCAATACACCTCACATTTACGGCTTTCGGTGCCGAATCCCAACGGTAGTCCGTCTTTGGCCTTCACCAAATGCTGGCCATAACTCCAGTATGTATCGGAAGGCGTCGAAACTTTATATGCATCGGAACGATTCTTCAGGGCCTCGAGGAATTCCTCATTCGTTGCCGTTTTGGGGTCGACGCCCACTATTTCGCCAAACGTCATCTTCTGCGATGCCCAGCACTCTTCATCGGTCGCGCTGCGCGATGCCAGAGGGAACAGCGGGAATTTCAGGCCCATTTCCGCAATAGTCTGCCCCGTACCGGTGAATACCACCTTGTCGAGGCGCTTATTCAACTCGTCGGAAACCGCGCTTGCAAACAACATCCACGGATGCATTGGATTCACCGACTCGCCCAAATGAACGATTGCGGGGTTCGCGAACGTGTAGTTCAGCTGGCCCATGCGCGAGTTGGGATGCTCAAGCCATTCCTCTGTGGGGAAGAACAGGTCGCACAGCTCAATATGGAACGAGGTGAAGATAGGCTGCTGACCCATGATGAATTCGACATTGCTCATAGCCGCCTCGTACCATGCCGGCGAGCTTGCGAGCATGGCGAGCTTGTTGCCCGAAAGTTCAAACCAAGCGCGCGGCTGGAACGGTTCGCCAGTCTCGATGGCCTGGCGAACAGCGGGAATATGAGAGTGCCCCCATGAAGACAGGCCACGATGGTTGGTCAAGCCGGGGCGATCAAGCCACAGCGTGCCATAGACATCAAGCGCCGTCTGATTAGCCTTTGCGACACGGGCGGCATTGGCCTCTTCCGTGGCGCCCACAACGTAGCCATATTGAAGCTGGGCGGTGTAAGGCGTAGTCGGACGAGCTTGCACGCCGTCTTCGTAGCACTTGCCCCACTGATTAGTCCCAGTCATGGCAGGCGAGCCCGGCATGCCCGAACCGCCATTTTGCGTGAGCGCAGCACCTGGCTTATTCACGTAGCCCATAATCATGTCCAGGCCCAGCAAGCCAAGCGGCATCTGCGACGAGATTTCCATCTGGTCAGTTGCAACGCCATGAGTGATTCCAGCGCACTTGCCCTCTTTTTGCGGTGCCGTATACAAATCGATAGCCTTGCGAATGCGATCCTGCGGCACCCAACAGAATTCCTCGGTACGCTCAAGCGTCCAAGGATCGGCTTCGTCGCGGTAGATTTGACCGGCGCTCTTCGACTCCAAGCCTTTCACCGTCGCCGTCGCAAGCACCTTCGGGTTGACCTCTTGAGCGACATCTTCCGGCACGCCGAACGGCAGAGGCTTCAGCTCTCCCGTATCCTCATCGACGCACACGTAAACCGGGGTGTCCTCGGGCGTAGTGGCCTTGTAATCGTCAAAGACTTCGGTAGCAAGCCACGGAAGCTTCGTCTCAGGGTTAATGAGGAACGGCATATTCGTGAAGTACTTCGTAAACTCTTCGTCGTAGAGCTTCTCGTCAAGAATCACACGATACCAAGCAAGCACGAGCGCAGCGTCGGAGCCCGGACGAACCGGCAAGTGCACTGTCGCTTTGCTTGCGTCAGGCGAGAAATTCGGGTCAACGACGATAGTTTTCATGCCTTTCGCGCGAAGCTCAGCCAAGCCGCGACCAGCCTGCGCCGTCTGCGACGCCGAAGGCTGCGTACCCCATATGACGAGGCATTCCATGTCGTTGGTTATGCCGGCTTCCTTGTCGGCCTGAGAAAAGCCTTTGTACGGCTCGAGCACCGAAGAGTCCGCAGTGGACTGGTCTGCACCGCCATACATGAACTTCGCGACCGTATTGCGCGGCAGCCAGCACTGCGCGGCGCCCGGCTCGAAGCCGATGGGAGCCATAAGCATACCTGACAACAACGGGGGAAGCATTGCACCTGCATAGGAGCCGCCGCCGCCAGCGCTTGAGAAGAATGAATACGTGCCGTATTTTTCCATGATATCGGCGACGCGCGTTGCTGCCTCGCTCAGAGCTTCATCCCAGCTGATACGCTCAAATGCAGCGTTATCGGCGCCTCGAGCGCCCGTACGGCGCATCGGATACAGCACGCGACGCGGGCTATAGCATGTATGAATTTGGTTCATGCCTTTCATGCATACCGCGCCAGCGCTTTCGGGCGCATCGGGATGGCCTTCAATCTTTACCACGACGCCGTCTTTGACATACACGCGCACCGGGCACGCCGCAATGCAGCCGTGACACATGGAATTGTAAAACACCGTTTCGCCCGAAGAGCTTACGCCCGTTGGAGCTTCGCCGGTGCTCTCCATACAACCAGAAAGCGACGAGCTCATCGCCGCGGCGGCCGCACCAACAGCCAACGTTTTAACAAACGTGCGGCGCGTGAACGCAGTTTCCCCCATGGGAACCCCCTTATTATCGAATCGTTTCTTCCGACTTTTTATTTGCCTTCTTCCTGCAGCAGGTGCCTCCCCTCGTCGGTTGTCTCCCATACGTGATTGACAAACGTAATCACCCCGGCATCAGAGAGCTTGTTGACGATGGAAATGGGGTTGGCCCACCCCTTCGCCATATCTGTCTGGTCGATGCCAAGGGAATCTTTCATATAGACCGCGATTTCGCCGAGGGTGTGGCCCGACGTAAGAAAGGCGAGTACTTCGAGAATGGCTTCGCGCGCTTCTGGATGCTCGGAAACAAGGGCGGCAAGCCGTGCGGACGGAGCGAACGACGCATCGATTGCGCTGCCAGCTTCGGTCGTTCGATAGGCATAGCTCGCAATGACGTCATCGACATCATCGTCGGTCGCTCCGGATTCAATCATGGCGTCGCGATCAACCGGACTGCCTGACTCATCCACATCAATAGATTCCAAACACCCTGCGTCAACAAGCCATTGCATGACGAAGAAGGGCTCAGGGCACGCTTCGTTGTATTCAGGCAGCTCGACAATCTCGGCCTCGAGCGTGCTCAATTCGACCCATGAGCCTTCGCAACGGTCCAGCGTCCAACGCAATATCTCGCGGCACGTAGGGTTCGTTTTCAATAGTTTCGCTCCAGCAGAAATGCTGTCCAAAAGATCAATTTCGGCCTTAGCCATCTCATGCCCCCTTGCAATCCAGCGCGGCGCGGTGTGCGCCCTCCAGATTCGGCGCAACATCTTGCAGCTCGAATCGTCCATTGGATTATTGAGGAGTCCGTTGCTTGAAAAAATACGAAGCCGCAGATGAAATATGTCATTTTTACCCAGTTCATTCATGCATAGACATCTAATCAATAATTGATGAGTGAGGGTTTTCCCTTTCAACCTTGCTACAGGCAAGCCAGCTTTGTTATAAATTGAGCAACGTTTAAAGGGGGCTTAACGGTGAGCGCGCAGAAGGAACCATCTTCAGCACCGAATCTAAAAAACAGCATCAACGAGCTTTGGCCGGGCTTCAAATATTTAGGCTTCGGGCTGTACCTCGCGTGGCTTCTTCTGATTTCTGACACCTGCAGCTGGGTTTCCGACATCGGCGCCGACGGCAGCGCGCTGCTCAACGGCAACCTGCTGGACTACAAGATGCCCACCTCTATGGACCACCCGGAGCTCACCGCCCTGTTCGTGGAGACCGACGATCCCTCCGGCCCCTTTGGAAACAAGGCTCTGGGCGAGCCGCCGGCGTGCTCCGGCGCGCCCGCCATCCGCAACGCCATCTACAACGCCACCGGCGTGGCGGTGGACACCATCCCCATCACGCCCCACGTGCTGTTTGCGGAGTTCACCAAGGTGGGCTTGATCCACGACAGCTGGAACGAAAAGGAGGGCAAGTAAGCCATGTACGATATGAAAGCCTTATACGAGGCCGCCAGCGTGGAAAACGCGGTGGCACTGCGGCTGGAGCACCCGGAGGCGCAGATCATCGCCGGCGGCAGCGACGTGCTGGTGCAGATGCGCGAGGGTAAGCGCGCCGGCGCGGAGCTGATCTCCATCTACGGGCTGGACGAGCTGCGGGGCGTGACACTCGACGACGAGGAGAACATCCGCATCGGCAGCCTGACCAGCTTCTCCCACATCACCCGCGACCCCATCATCCAGAAGTATATCAACGTGCTGGGCGAGGCGGTGGACATGGTGGGCGGGCCCCAGATCCGCAACATCGGCACCATCGGCGGCAACACCTGCAACGGCGTGACCTCCGCCGACTCCGCCTCCACTCTCCACGCGTGGGACGCCATTGTGGAGCTGACCGGCAAGAACGGCGTCCGCCGTCTGCCCATCCACGATTTCTACATCAAGGCGGGCACGGTGGACATCCGCGCCGAGGAGGGCGAGATACAGACCGCCATCCTCATTCCCAAGGCGAGCTATGACCGCTGCTTCGGTCACTATATCAAGTACGCCATGCGTAACGCCATGGATATTGCCACGCTGGGCTGTAGCGTCAACGTCCGCCTCAGCGCGGATAAAAAGACCGTTGACCGCGCCCGTATCGCCTACGGCGTGGCGGGGCCCGTGCCTCTGCGCTGTGCCTGCGCGGAGGCGGCGGCACAGGGCAAGCCTCTCACCGAGGAGACGGTGGAGACGTTCGCCCACGCCATTCTGGACGACATCAATCCCCGCGACAGCTGGCGCGCCAGCAAGGCGTTCCGTCAGCATATCGCCGTGGAGATCGCCAAACGCTGCTTCGTGAAATCCATTGAACTGGCAGGAGGTGAGCTGGTATGAGCAAGCAGTATAAGCTGATCCGCTGCAACATCAACGGCAAGGACGTGGAGAAGATGGTGGATGTCCGCGCCAGCCTGACGGATATGCTCCGCAACGACTATCACATGACCTCCGTGAAAAAGGGCTGCGAGGTGGGCGAGTGCGGTGCCTGCACCGTGCTCATCGACGGCGAGACGTTCAACTCCTGCATCTATCTGGCGGTGTGGGCGGACGGCAAGCACATCCGCACTCTGGAGGGACTTCTCAGCCCCGACGGCGAGCCCAGCGACATCCAGCAGGCGTTCATGGAGGAGGCGGCGATCCAGTGCGGCTTCTGCACCCCCGGCTTCCTCATGTCCGCGGTGGAGATCCTCGACAGCGGCAAGCTGTACTCCGACGAGGAGCTGCGTAAGCTCCTCAGCGGTCACCTGTGCCGCTGCACCGGGTACGAGAACATCCTCAAGGCGGTGAAAAAGACCATGTACCGCCGCCTCGGCATGGAGGTGCCCACCCTCTGAGGGGAAAAGCGAATAAAAAAAGACCGGCTCCACGCCGGTCTTTTTTTATTCGCCCTTGGCGCAGAAGGGAAACAGCTCCCGGAACAGCTCCCCGCTGTACGCCTCCAGCCTCTCGCAGTAGATGTCGTAGGCGTCCATGATCTGCCGCGCCTCCTCCGTCAGCGATGCGCCGCCGCCGCCCGCCCCGCCGATGGTGGAGTGCAGCAGCTTGCAGCCGAAGCCCTGCTCCGCACTGCGGATAATGCTCCACGCCTTGGAGTACGCCATGTTCATGGACGCGGCGGCGGAGCGCAGGGAGTGCAGCTCCTCCACCGCCCGCAGCAGCCGCGCCACGCCGGGGCCGAAGCACTTCTCCTCCGCGAACAGCCGCGCAGTGATACGAACGGTGATGTTGTGGTTCATGGCTGCGCCCTCCTTCGTTTCTTACCGCCATTGTAGCAAACCACGCCTTTGTTGACAAGGCTTTTTCGTTGTGCTATTGTGGGAACAACGAAATTGAGGTGAGACTATGCTGATTCTCATTCGCGGAGCGGGCGACATCGCCACCGGTATCGCCCTGCGCCTGCACCGCGCCGGTATGCAGGTGGTAATGACCGACCTGCCCCACCCCACGGCGATCCGCCGCACCGTCTGCTTTTCCCCCGCCATCGCCCTCGGCGCGGCGGAGGTGGAGGGCGTCCGCGCCGTCTGCGCGAGGGACGTTCCTCATGCGCGTACCCTGCTGGCGGCGGGCGCGGTGCCGGTGCTGGCGGACCCGGACTGCCTCTGCCGCCGGGAGCTGCACCCCGACGCGCTGGTGGACGCCATTCTGGCGAAGCGCAATCTGGGCACCACCCTGACCGACGCGCCGGTGGTCATCGGCGTGGGGCCCGGCTTCACCGCCGGGACGGACTGCCACGCGGTGGTGGAGACCATGCGCGGCCACACGCTGGGGCGCGTGATCTACGAGGGCTCCGCCCTGCCCAACACCAATATCCCCGGACTCATCGGCGGCTACGCCGGCGAGCGCGTCCTCCGCGCACCGGCAGACGGCGTCTTTCACCGCCTGCTGGACATCGGCGCGGAGGTGCAGCCGGGCGACGTGGCGGGGGAGGTGGACGGCACGCCCATGGCGTGTACCATCGGCGGCGTGCTCCGCGGCATCCTGCCCGACGGAACGCCGGTGCACAAGGGCATGAAATCCGGTGACGTGGATCCCCGCTGCCGCCCGGAGTATTGCACCACCGCCTCGGACAAGGCACTGGCGGTGGGCGGCGGCGTGCTGGAGGCGATCCTCTGTCTCACGGGCGTACTGCAATAACAGGAGGGTATCATGGACGAGCAGAACATCAAGCTGACAAAGCTGACAAAATGCGCCGGCTGCGGCGCGAAGGTGGGCGCGGGCGTGCTGTCCCAGCTGCTGGAGGGCATCCGCGTGCACCGCGACCCCAATTTGCTGGTGGGCTTCGACAAGAGCGACGACGCCTCGGTCTATAAGCTCAGCGACGAGCTGGCACTGGTGCAGACGGTGGACTTCTTCCCGCCCATCGCCGACGACCCCTACCTCTTCGGTCAGATCGCCGCCACCAACGCCCTCAGCGACGTGTACGCCATGGGCGGCGAGCCGAAGCTGTGCCTCAACATCATGGCGGTGCCGGAGACCATGCCCCGTGAGGCGGTGCACGACATCCTGCGGGGCGGCTACGACAAGGTCTACGAGGCGGGTGCGCTGATCACCGGCGGCCACAGTATTCTGGACGACGAGCCAAAGTACGGCCTTGCCGTCACGGGCTTTGTCCACCCGGAGAAAATGCTCACCAACGCCGCCGCCCGCCCCGGCGACGTGCTGGTGCTGACGAAGCCCCTCGGCATCGGCGTCCTCACCAGCGCGGGGAAGGCGGAGCTTCTGACGGAGGAGACGGCGGCGCACATGAACCGCCTGATGACCACCCTGAACAAGTCCGCCCGCGACGTGATGGTGCGCCACCGCGTTCACGCCTGCACGGACGTGACGGGCTTCGGACTGCTGGGACACGGCTTCGAGATGGCGCAGGGCAGCGATGTGGAGCTGCACATCTCCGTGGGAAGCGTGGATCTTCTCCCGGAGGCACTGGAGTTCGCCCGCATGGGCGTTCTCCCGGCGGGTATGTACCGCAACCGCACCTTCGCCGAGCCTGCGGTGGATGCGGGCACCGTGGAGACGGCGGCGCAGGATCTCCTCTTTGACCCCCAGACCTCCGGCGGGCTGCTGATGGCGGTGGCGCCGGAGGACGCGGACGCGCTGCTTGCGGAGCTTGCGCCGGTGGTGCCCAGTGCCCAGCGCATCGGCACCGTGTCGCCCTACGGCGGCGGCAAGCGCATCTTCCTCCACTGAAAAAAGAACCCGGACGGTGGTGCCGTCCGGGTTTTCCTTATGCCAATTCGCGTATGGCCGCCACCGCCGCGTCCACATCCGCCTCCGTGTTCGCCCACCCCAGGGAGAACCGCACGGTGCCCTGGGGGAACGTCCCCAGCGTCCGGTGCGCCGACGGCGCACAGTGCAGCCCGCAGCGCGTGAGGATACCGTACCGGCTCTCCAGCGCGAAGGCGGCCTCGGCGTTGTCCCGCCGCAGGAGATCCACAGAGAGCACTCCCACCCGGCGCGCCATGTCCCGCGTGCCGCACAGATGCACGTGGGGTATCTCCTCCAGCCCCTGGATGAACCGCTGGCACAGGCGCATTTCGTGCTGCCGCAGGCTGTCCACGCCCCGCTCTGCCACGAAGCGCACCGCCGCCTCCCAGCCGTAGCATCCGGGCAGGTTGGCGGTGCCGGACTCGAACTTGTCCGGCAGATAGTCGGGCAGATACTCGCTGTCGGAGGCACTGCCCGTCCCCCCGGCGATGAGCGGCGTCATGCGCCGCGCCAGCTCGTCCGTCACCAGCAGCGCGCCGATACCGCCGGGGCCCAACAGCCCCTTGTGTCCGGGCACCGCCAGCGCGCTCAGGTGCATGGCTTGGAAATCCACGGGGAAGTGCCCCGCCGTCTGTGCGCCGTCCAGCGCGAAGGGCACGCCCCGCGCCGCGCAGATCCGCCCGATGGCCTCCGCGTCCTGCACCGTGCCGCTGACGTTGGAGCCGTGGGCGATGAGCACCAGCCTCGTGTTCTCACGGAACAGCCCCTCCAGCGCATCCACCTCCGCAAAGCCCTCTCTGTCGCAGGGGATACGGCTGACCTCCACTCCCGGCAGACGCAGCAGCGGCCGCATAACGGCGTTGTGCTCCATGCTGCTGACGATGCAGTGATCCCCCGGCCGCAGCAGCCCCGCCACCAGCATATTCAGCGACGCGGTGGCGCCGGGCGTAAGGATCACGTGGCTGGGGCTCTCCGGAAAACGGAACAGCTCCGATAGACGCTGCCGCAGCGACAGCGTCACCAGCCCCGCCTCCTGCGCGGCGGTATAGACCGAGCGGTTCACGTTTGCGCCCACGCAGTCCAGATAGTATTTCATGCGGTCGCTGACGCCCTCCGGCTTGGGGA
>ENA-OUQG01001330-OUQG01001330.1-human-gut-metagenome-genome-assembly--contig:-NODE-1330-length-13555-cov-4.269259_pt1 | contig 13555 bp, 10 predicted proteins | sample MGYA00237943_ERZ548823 | MGnify/ENA primary metagenome ERZ548823 (study PRJEB26490, sample SAMN05194731) | human gut metagenome | biome: terrestrial biome; feature: human-associated habitat; material... | reverse complement strand
GATCCCATCTGATGTGCAGTTCACCGCCTAATAGTTTAACAGTTCTTTTCTCGTCCGTCAAACCATTTATCACCATATCTGTTTTTATTTGTCCGGAGCAAAGTCCAGCTCAACAACCCGGTCATTCACCTGTGTAAAGCTGCCTCCATCCATATTTTTACGTACAAAGGGAACACCCCTGCGCACATAGTATACATTGTCCTGAAGCAGGGCATCCGGATTTTCTGACGGGCTGATCGTACCACCGAGATCATCATAGCTGATATTATCGCGAAAGGTATTATGGATCGCCTCCTGCAGACAGAACATCACACATCCGCCCTCATTCTGCCTGCTGTAATTAGATTCATACACCGTTCCGTCCCCGGAATCCGCATCATATGCCATGCCGTCCTGATTGAGTCTGGTGTCTGTGACTTCATTATAGCGAAACAGGGCGTCCTTGCATTTCCAGGGCCAGATCCCGGCTGCCACTTTTCCCATCCGGTCGCCCGGCTCGCAATAGATCCTGTCATTGATCTCGCAGGCCACAGAGTCTGCCATATTATGCTCCACCAGAGGACGCAGGGCATACATCGGCGTGATCCCATCCCCACCGGCCTCTTTTACATAATTATTCCGTATCTGCATATTTTCATGCCCATAGTTCAGAAAAACGGCTTCCTTAAGCTCTGCTCCCCGGAACTTATCATGAGCATAGGTATAGCCCGCTGCAATTCCCCAGCGGCTGACCCGGTGTACGAAGCATCCTTCAATAACGATATCCCGATACCGCGCCACACCCGTCCGCTCCTCACATTCCGGACGGAGCGCTGTCATATAGATCCCACCGTTGTTCATGTGTTTATCGTAGACATTCCCATGGACATCATGGATCCACAGATTCCTAAGTGTAATGCCGCTCCGCACCCCTTTGTCCTTAGCCACCACAGCCACACCGGTACGGTTCATTTTCTCACCCAGGCTATAGCGCTCTCCCGGGATCATGCTGCCTTCATTCGTGATCTCCAGATCCTCGACCACAATATGCTCTGCATCGTACAAAAGCACTGCAGAAGATACATAGCCGTGATACACATGCGTAGGCGAATCCAGCGGAGTCCCATAATCCTGATACCAGATCCCCTGTCCGCAGGCATCGATCCGCGGCGGTGCATCTGCTGTGCCGTATGCTCCGATCACGATCGGTGCCTCTTTCGTACCGCTGTCTGTCACATGCAGATATTGTCCGTAAAATACACTGCCCCGCTCCAGCAGGACACGGTCTCCCGGCTGCAGGCTTCTTCGATTAATGGCAGACAGACTGGCAAACGCCGTACTGCACGTCCGTCCGTCATTTTCATCACTGCCTGTTCTCTGACTCACATAATATGTCGCGGATAAGCTTATCATATGCATCCTCCCGTAACCGTTTCTCAATGATCTGTGACACCTCCTCATAGGTAAAATGATCCCCATGATAGCGTCCGAACAGATCTCTGTTCTGTTCGTAAAAGTCCCGCTTCTCCTGCTCTGTGAAATCCGGGCAATAGCCGCCTTCCCGGACCTTCTCACACGGCTGTACGAAATCCAGCTTCAGGCGGGTCAGCTCATATTGCAGATACGCCGGTGCGGAAAAATAATGCGGTCCATAGAAGCGCTGTCCTTCCTGTTCCATTCTCCGCAGCTCTTCGTTGTGCTTCTTACGTCTGGCCTCTAGTCCCTCCATGGAGGGGTCCTCGATCAGACCCATTCTATGCGCCAAAAGGAAGGCTCCCTGAGCCTTCCTGATATGCGCCTGTGTCATAGTTTCCTGTTTTGGCATTTTCTGTTGCATTATTTCACTGCTCCCGTAATTCCATTTGCAAAGCTCTTCTGTAAACACAGGAAGATGATCGCTGTAGGAAGTGTACAGATCAATACTCCCAGCATCAGCATACCATAATCCACACTGTATCCACTCTTCAGATTGGCTACTAACATCGGCATGGTGATCGCCTTGCTGTCCTGTAAAATGATCGTCGGCCACAGATAATTATTCCACGCATTCATAAATGTAACCGTCATCGCCGCTCCATAGGTAGATTTCATCACCGGAATGAACATCCGGAAGAAAATCTGTATTTCGCTCAGACCTTCCAGTCTGGCAGCCTCGATAATATCATGAGGGAAAGAACGTGCCGCCTGTCTGAAAAGCATGATCATAAACGGTGTCGAAATGGATGGCAGTGCCAGTGCGATCCAAGTGTTTACCAGCTTCCAGGAGGTAAACATCTTGAACAGGGGGATCATGATCGCTACGAACGGAAGCATCATTGCCAGCAGCAGAATACTCATCAGAATATCCTTGCCCTTATCATGATAGATCTCAAATCCATAGCCGGCAATGGAACAGATCAGCAGTGTCACAACCGTGATCACGATCGCATTGCGGAAGGAGTTAAACATCGCAAGTCCCAGATTCTGCATGTCGACCAGGGTCTTGAAATTCTCGATCAGATAGGTACCCGGGATCAGCCGTCCTCTTACCACATCAATACTCTGGTTGGTCGCACCGCACAGCATATAATACAGCGGAAATGCCGACAGAAAACTTGCTATCACTAAGATCGCGTAGGAAATTATTTGTTTGAATTTAGTCACGTTTGTCACCCACCTTCATCTGAATTGCAGACAGAACCGCTACCATCACAAGTATGCATACAGACAACGCTGCCGCATAATTAAATTTCGGTGTCTCCACAAAGGAGATATTGTAGATGTAATGCGCCAATGTCATTGTAGATTTTCCGGGACCGCCTGCTGTCAGGTTCATAGACTCATCGAACAGCTGCAGTGTTCCCGAAGTAGACATGATCGCCGTCATCAGAATGGTCGGCTTTAACAACGGTATCGTGATCTTCATAAACTGCTGGAACGGTGTCGCTCCGTCGATGTAGCTTGCCTCATACACAGAATAGTCGATATTCTGTAATCCTGCCAGATAGAATACCATATTATATCCGGTCCATCTCCAGATCAGCGCGATCACAATGACCCAGCGCGCCGGCCATGTGCTCTGAAACCAGTCCACTGAAGACAGTCCGATGGCCATCAGCACTCTGTTGACCACTCCATCCGGAGCAAACAATGACTTAAATATCATGGAATAAGATACCAGTGACGTTGCACACGGAAGAAAGATCAAAGTGCGGAAAATACCTTTCCCTTTTATCTTAGGATTATTCAGCAACTGTGCCAGCATCAGTGCGAGCACAAGCATGATCGGTACCTGAATCACAAAATAAAAGAAGGTATTGAACAAGCATTGCTGGAATGTTTTATCCTTGAAGATCCTGGCATAATTCGCTACACCATTAAAGACTCCTCCTGTCTTCCGGAAAGAAAGAAGGATGGCCTGTGACATCGGATAGAAACAAAATACAAATATTAAAATCGATGCCGGGAGCAGGAATGCCCATCCAGTCAGATTATGCCTTTTTTCCAAACTTAATTTTGCTTTCTTCTTTTCCATGTTTCTCTCCTACAACAGTACCGGGAACGCACTGCTGCACCCCCGGTACTATCCAGTTTCCATACTCTGGTGATTATTCGGCGATATTAAACTCTACGGTATCCTGAGCGTTTTTGATCTCTGTATCGATATCTGCATTCTTCTGGACAACGTTGGTGATCGCATCTGTCAGTGCGCTTCTGATGTCAGAGTAGTATGCACCGTAGTCAATTCCGGGAACACGTCCGGCGAACTCTACGATATCCTTGTACACTGCCTGACCGCCGTAGAACTCATTGCCCTCATTATAGGTCTCAGACTGTGCTGCGGGCAGGTAACTTGCGATCGCTCCTGCATTTACCAGCAGATCATCGTATAAGTCTACATCCGCACCAAAGGTAGCGTTCAGGAAATCAAATGCCAGATCGGTATTTTTGCAGTTAGAAGATACTGCCCAGCTTGCACCACCGCAGTTAGCGTAGTTGGTTGCGCCTTCTACATCATCTAACTTAGGCATGTTTACGATTGCCCATTTGCCTGCCTGATCCTCTGCCGCCTGAATGGAGGACATGATCCAGCAGCCCTGGATAACGCCTGCAGCAGTACCCTTGTTCATGGAAGCAATGTACTGATCCCAGTCGGTATAATCAGCCATGATTCCTTCATCGATCAGCTGCTTGTAGGTCTCGATCGCTTTCTTCAGCGCCTTGTTGTCTACCAGGGATACTTTGCCATCTACCATAGGAGAAGCGCCTGCAGACTGTAACATTTCGATCACGATCTCAGAACCGCCGGAGCAGGTCAGCATGGGAACATCGTTCGCAGCCATTACCTTCTTAGACAGCTCCATGAACTCAGACCATGTGGTATCCTTGAAATCTTCTACCTTAAGACCTGCTGCTTCTACCATATCGGAACGGATCGCCATGATGGTAGCACCATTATCAAAAGGAATACCATAATGTGTTCCATCTACAGTGGAGTCAGCCAGCTTACCCATAGAGAACTGGGAGAAATCAATTCCGCAGTCATCCAGTGCTGTGAAGATTCCGGGATAATTGGTTGCATTTTTGTGGAAGGAATAATCCTGCATCAGGAAGATATCAGGTAAAGTGCTGTAATCACCGGCTTCAGCCGCTGTGATCAGAGCTGTCTCGATATCGCTATATACCTTCTCCTGAATGTCTAACTTGAAGTTAGGATGATCCACCTGATATGCCTTCTCTGCCTGCTTCATTGCATAGACATTGAAGTTAGGATCCCAGCACCATACGGTCAGTGTCTCGTCTTCTGCGGAAGCAGTCGTTTCTGCTGCTGCCTCTGTTTCCTTGGATGCCTCGCTGGGTGCTGCGCTCTGCGCATCATTTCCGGCAGGCTTGCTGCCACATCCGGTCAGCATGGACATAGCCATTGCCGCTACTAAGAGCACGCTTAATACTTTCTTTTTCATCTTAAATAACCTCCTTATACTTGTAAAGTACTACCTTATAAAATATGAAACGCTTTTTGCCTTCCATAAGTTACCTGTCTTCCATATCGTCCACCCAACGCATTTCGCCGGGCTTCAGATCCAGCACATACGCACATTTTCCTTTGATATACAGCTCTGTGTGCTGTGCCTGTGCTGAGTTGTTGATCACTGCGATCTTGCCGGTCTTCTGGAATACCGTTACTTCGGTATCCACATTCGTTACATAGTAACGTTTCATCTCCTGTTCCATACCGGCTGCATAATAGATTGCCCGAAGCAGAAGTCTGCAGTTCTGGGGAGAATACGGAAGACCCGCAAAATATACACTGTGTCCTCTGCCATATTCATTGACCACCAGCTGGCTGTATTCCCCATCCATCGCAAGGATCTGATAATGTCCGCCCTGCGCATAGACGCGGCTGGTGCCCTCGCCGAAATCCAAGGCTCCTTCAATATCCTCTAAGATAAAGTGATCGTCATTTTTCTCATTGTATTTGTCCGTGCTGAGAGAGAAGCACATCTCGCGGTCTACACCGAGCACATCGGACAATTGGAAATATCTTCCCTGATACTGATAAGCGGTAGGCTCACCCACACCGATGAAGCCGCCTCCCTGATCCACAAAGCGTCTGATATTGGTCAGGACCTTTTCGTCGATCCAGTTCTCCGCGCCGCTGAATGCGGTGTACGCATCCCCGACATTAATGATGACCTTGATCTGGTCAGGGATGCCATTCCTGACATCATCAAAGGAAATGAACTCGACCTCAAAAGGCATTCCGCTTAAGCATTCCAGTACTCCCTCTGCGGAATAGGTTTCCCTGTGCCAGATCGCATGATGTACCTGATTGGACATCCACCTTCTCTGACTGCCCCAGCAGTTCAGGATCGCCACCTTGAAAGGTGCCACATAGGAAGCTGTACCCTGCATATTTTCATGGATCTCCCGAAACTGTGTTACTACATTTTGTATTTCATCAATGAAACCGGGCCAATTACTTGCCAGCTTCAGATAACCGCCATATCCGATCCTGTCCAGAGGAGACCTGAGTAATGCACGCCTTGCTTTACGCCAGTTATCCCTTGCCTCTCCAATCGGGTCACCGCCCTCGCAGAACACATCCGGGAAAAAGTAAGGCAGCAGCCGTCCTTCGGTATAATCCACTCCCTTGATATCAGAGATCATGCGGAGTGTCACACCGCTTCCGACAGAGCCTACCACTGCATCCAGTCCGATGCCTGCGAAATATTTACCGTAGGGCTCTGTTCCGATCCAATGATCTCCGAGGAACATCATCGCTTCCTTGCCATAAGAATGTACAATGTCTACCAGCTCCTTCGCCAGCGCACATACCTCGATCTGCTGGAACTCTATGAAATCCAGGAACTGTCTGCTGGGAACGCGGAACATGCAGTTGTGATATCCCTGATCCACAATGTACTCCGGGCGGAATTTGTAGCCTGCCCATTTCTCAAACTGTTCCAGGATATAGGGGCTCACACTTGCGCTGTATCCGAACCACTCTACATATTTTTCACGCTTCTTGTCATCGAAGGTCAGTGTGAACTGATGGAAAAATGTAGTGAAGCGGACCACGTCGATATGAGGATTGTCCTCACACCATTTTCTCAGCTTGTCTTTCACATACTGTTTGGTCTTGGGCTGTCTCACATCGTAAGTCAGCTGATGCGGTGTATCCTTCCAGTCATTCGTGATGAAATTGTACATGTGCACCGGATCCCAGATCAGAAATGCCAGGAAGCTTACCGTATACTCATGATAGGGGATCGTACGGATCTCCACCTCACCGGATGCCTCATCAAATTCCCATGCATCCGTCGGCACTACCTCACCGGTCGTTCTGTCGATCACTTCCCACCAACGCTTCGGATCGTCCAGCGTGTTGACCTTAAGCTGCTCCGTATGGAAGCCTTCCATCAGACGGATGCGGAGTGTTTCCCCTCTGGCGGTGATGCGGTTGCTGATCAGGTATTCCTGCTGGATCTCCTCCGGATGCTTCATCGCCCACGCATTATCCTTTCTCGTGGTATAATAAGTCGCATATTTCTTCACCGGCTCTGACAAAAGTGCTTCCGGCATCTCGGTTCCGTCACAGTCTCTTAACGCATCTGCGCCCAGAAGATTTTTTAACCGTATTGTTTCGTCAATGATGTCTGCATCAGTCGGCAGCGTCAGTCTTCCTGTCATCGCATGGTTTCCTCCCCATCGCTTTTGTACTATCTTGCAGCTGATGACTAAAGTATATCGGCTTCCGGACCTGATATCAATTTCTTTGTTGCTTGTTTTGTTATGTTTATTGCTATTTTGTTACTAAAATGGTGGATTTTTTGAAATGATTATGTATAATATGCTTATTAAGATCATACATATTTTTATTTTTTCGTCTTTTTTACGAATGTTTTTGTGAAATGTTGTTCTTTTTATATATTTAATATAAAAAATACGATAGATTTGAAAAAGTGCACAATAAAAATAAGATAAAGAAGGTATCTATTTATGAGTAATGAATTTATCAATATCGGCTCTGCAAACAGTTCTCCGGAACAGTTCCAGCTGCGTTACATCTCCATCTCCAAATACGAAGGAGACTGGCAGTCTCTTCCGCATACCCATCACTTTTCAGAACTGTTCTATGTCCTGCGGGGTGAGGGAGCCTTCTATATAGAGAATGAAAAGGTGCCTGTGAAGACGGACGATCTGGTCATCATCAACCCTTATGTAGAGCACACGGAGAAAACCCTTCCCAACGATCCCATGGAATATATCGTATTCGGTGTGGAAGGGCTCGCATTTTCCTTTTCCGGTGCAGGGCAGGACAACCCGAAGGGCTACAGCTTCTACAGCTACGGATCTGATAAAAAACAGTTCATCAACTTTGCCCAGCTGATGATGCAGGAATTCCGCGACAAGCTTCCCGGTTTTGAACAGGTATGTCACGGACTGCTTCAGGTGCTCCTGGTATATATTTCCCGGAAGCAGAATCTGTCCGTCATCTCTGACTCCTCCTTCCAGTTGTCCAAGGAATGTGCTCTGGCGAAGCGCTATATCGACTCCAATTATTCCCAGAACATTACTTTGGATTCCCTGGCGGAGATCACGCATATCAACAAATTCTATTTGGCACACTCCTTTACCGAATGTGTCGGACAGTCTCCGATCAATTACCTGACAGACCGGAGGCTGGAAGCCTGTAAAGAGCTTCTGGTATCCTCCAATCTGTCGGTAGCGCAGGTAGCCACCAGTGTCGGTTTTTCTTCGCAGTCTTATTTCTCGCAGATCTTCCGTAAAAAGACCGGCATGACACCGCGCCAGTACCGGAGCCGGTATGCCCGGAAATAAAAATTTTTCTCCTACAGCCGGATCTTCTTCAGACGGTCCACTGCCTCTACGGTATTCTCGTAGCTTCCGAAAGCCGTCAGGCGGAAGTAATGCTCACCGCTTGGTCCGAATCCGGAACCGGGGGTACCTACCACGTTGACATTCTCTAACAGATAATCGAAGAACTCCCAGCTGGTCATGCCGTTCGGCGCCTTCAGCCAGATATAGGGAGCGTTCACACCGCCGGATACGGTAAATCCCGCTTCTTTTAAGCCGTTCAGGATATAATGTGCGTTGTTCATGTAATAAGCAACCTGCTCCTTCAGCTGTGCCTTACCTGCCGCAGAATATACGGCTTCACCGGCACGCTGTACGATGTAGGGTGCTCCGTTGTATTTGGTGCCGTGTCTTCTCGCCCACAGTGCATGGAGACTGACATCCCCGCTCTTTAAATCCTTGGGGATCACGGTAAAGCCCAGACGCACTCCGGTAAAGCCGGCATTTTTGGAGAAGGAACGAAACTCGATGGCACAGGTTCTGGCTCCTTCACATTCATAGATACTGTGAGGCACATCCGGTTCGGAAATATATGCTTCGTATGCCGCATCATACAGAATGACAGCACCTACTTTATTGGCATAGTCCACCCATTCCTGCAGCTGCGCTTTGGTAATGGTGGCACCTGTAGGGTTGTTGGGGAAGCATAAATAGATCAGATCCGGGGTCTCCTTCGGCAGCTCCGGTGCGAATCCGTTCTCTGCCAGACAGGGCATATAGATCACATCACTCCAGGTCTCGGACTTCGGATCGTAAGTGCCGGTTCTGCCTGCCATGACATTGGAATCCACGTATACCGGGTATACCGGATCACATACCGCGATCTTATTGTCCAGGCTGAAGATCTCCTGAATATTGCCACAGTCACATTTTGCTCCGTCGGATACAAAAATCTCGTCCGGTGCAATATCGCAGCCTCTTGCCTTATAATCATTTTCGGCGATCGCATTGCGCAGGAACTCATAGCCAAGGTCGGGAGCGTAACCATGAAAAGTCTCCGCTTTTCCCATCTCATCCACCGCACCGTGCAGTGCATCAATGATGGCAGGTGCCAGAGGCTGCGTCACATCTCCGATTCCCAGACGGATGATCTTCTTATCCGGGTGTGCTGCGGAATACGCATTTACCTTTTTACCGATGGTGGAAAATAAATAGCTTCCGGGAAGTTTTAAATAGTTGTCGTTTACTTTAAACATAGTACGTTCTCCTCTCTATTGTCCTTGGTGCAATGTTGCTGTCGTAAATAAGCAATTTTTCCGCACTACGTGCTCTCAAAATTGCAACGAACATTCGTAATCCGGGCTGATCGCCCTACTTACTTATGTTCGTTTACTCCTCTCATAGAAACACGTCTTTGTCTGCAAGCAGCCACGCCGTGTTTCTATGGAGGAGTTTATTCTATCAGATGGAGTCCGGGTCGACTTCACCTTCAAATACAATCTTCGCAGGTCCTGTCATATAGACCAGGTTCGCCTTCCGATCCCATCTGATGTGCAGTTCACCGCCTAATAATTTAACCGTGATTTCATCGTCCGTCAAACCATTCAGCACGCACGCCACCGCCGTAGCGCAGCATCCGGTACCACAGGCCAGGGTCTCCCCGGTGCCTCTCTCCCAGACGCGCATGAATACATTTTTCCGGTCCAGGATCTCTACGAATTCTGTGTTCGTCCGGTTCGGGAAGCAGGAATGGTTCTCGAACTTCGGTCCGATCTTCTCAATGGCGAGATCCTTTACCCCGTTCATAAATACAATGGCATGGGGATTGCCCATGGAGACACAGGTCATACGGTATTCCTCGCCGTCCACCGTGATCGGTGCATCCACTACGGCTGGCCCCACCGAGGTCTGCTGTGTCGCTTCCGCTATCACCGGTACCTCCATAGGTGCCAGGACCGGCTGTCCCATGTTCACCTGTACCATAGTTACATGCCCTCTGTCCGTGGCGGTCCTGCCTTCCACCGTGAGCTTTAAATATTTTATTTTACCGGCACTGACGATGGTAATGTCTTCCCGATCCGTCAGTCCCTTATCATAGACGTATTTTGCCACGCAGCGGATACCGTTGCCACACATCTCCGAGCGGCTGCCGTCCGCATTGTACATCTCCATCTCGAAATCCGCTTCCTCTGCCGGATTGATGAAGATCACGCCATCGCCGCCGATGCCGAAATGTCTGTCACTTAACTTTCTTACGATCTCGGGCTTTTCCTCCTGGGAAAGCTTCTCCGTAAAGCCATTAACATATACATAATCATTGCCACAGCCCTGCATTTTTGTAAATTTCATGTATTGCTGTTCCTCCTGTTGTTACTCTGTCATCATGGACAGCACCATCTGTGCCGTCTCCACCAGATTCGTCCCACTGTCCATACTGGTCTTCTGAAGATACCGGTGGGCTTCTTCTTCCGTCATATGATTTCTTGCCATCAAAAGCTCCTTGGCATCCTTGATCGCTTTTTCATCCGCCGCATTTCGGGTCTTCGGCTGCATGCGCCATTTTCTTCTGCGGCGCTCCACGCCTTCTACCATCAGATTTACCGTATTGATCAGGTCCTGCACCTTTAACGGCATGGAGAGGCATACGATGCCGTTGCCGTAGCATTCGCTGATCAGATTCTGGGATGCCATCAGCAGCATCTCAAAGCCCTCCGGCAGATCCTCATGCAGTTCTGTATATATCATATCCGCCAGCTTATAACTGCAGATCACGATTCCGTCATTCAGTCCGTCCATCTGGCTGATCGCCTGGGTGCCCGTAGTACAGATACCCGTGACCTGGAAACCGCTGCGGACCAGGATACTTTTGACTCCCTTGGCTTCTTCCAGCTTCGGCAGCACGACAATAATGTTCGTCATTCGCCCACCTCCTTTCTTCTGTGTTTTTTCTCTATCATTACAAAAGAAAGGATTTTATCAATACTTATACAGATACTCCTGAATCTCCCATTCGGATACCTGGGAGCGGTACTCATGCCATTCCTTGCGCTTGGCATCGATGTATTTTCCGGCAATATGGTCGCCTAAGACATCCTGGATAAAGGTATCCTTCTCCAGTTCTTCCACTGCCTCCAGCAAAGTGCCCGGCAGCTGGTCGATATTCAGCTCTTTCCGCTCTTTGGCGGTCAGTGCAAAAATGTTCGCATTGATGCTCTCGGGGGGCAGGATTTTCTCCCGGATGCCCTGTAAGCCGGCGCTTAAGCAGACTGCCAGCGTCAGATACGGATTGGCAGCAGAATCTGGGCTACGCAGCTCGATACGGGTACCCTCTCCGTCCGCGGTAGCCGGAATACGGATCAGGGGGCTGCGGTTCGTTGTGCTCCATGCGATATAGACCGGTGCCTCGAAGCCGGGTACCAGGCGCTTATAGGAATTCACCAGCGGATTCGTGATGGCTGCCATTCCTTTGATATGCTTCATAATACCACCGATGAAATAATAGGCTTCCTTACTCAGTCCGTTAGGATCGGATGCATCCTGGAAAATATTTTTCCCATCCTTTTGCAGGGACATATTGATGTGCATGCCGGAACCGTTGACGCCGAACTTCGGCTTCGGCATAAATGTTGCGTGCAGACCGTGGCGTCTTGCGATGGTACGCACCGCCATCTTGAACGTCATGATATTGTCCGCAGTATGTAACGCTTCATCGTATTTGAAATCGATCTCATGCTGCGCCGGAGCCATCTCATGATGGGATGCCTCGATGACGAATCCCATATCCTCCAGGTTCATGACGATGTCACGACGGGCATTCTCACCGAAATCTAACGGTCCGATGTCAAAATATCCGGCCTGTTCGTGGGTGTTGGTCGTAGGCATGGTATTTTCATCGGTATTGAACAGGAAAAATTCACATTCGGGACCTACCTCGAACGTATATCCCATATCCTCAGCCTGCTGCACCGCACGCTTCAGCACATAGCGGGGATCGCCTTCAAAAGGCTGGCCGTTGGGGCGATAGACATCACAGATCATACGCGCCACCTTGCCCTGCTGGGGTCTCCAGGGGAAGATCTCCAGCGTAGACAGATCCGGATACAGATACATGTCTGACTCCTCAATCCGTACAAATCCCTCAATGGAAGAACCGTCAAACATACACTTGTTATTCAATGCTTTCTCCAGCTGACTGGATGTAATTGCTACATTCTTTAATGTTCCGAAAATATCCGTAAACTGCAGACGGATGAATTCCACATCCTCTTCTTCCACAATTCTGAAAATATCTTCCTTGGTATATCTGCTCATATACTTTTCTCCTTTTCTGCGTTACATTTGCTGATATATGTTAATACCTGTTCATAAGACATCGAACCGCCAAACAGATCCAGCGCACTTCCAATGGTGACGTTCAGCCGGTTTCTTCCAAGTTGTGAAATTTCTTCCAGATCTTCAAAACTGTGAACGCCTCCGGCATAGGTGATCGGAATTTTTCCCCAGTCTCCCAGAAACTGTGCCAGGGGTTTTTCAATTCCACCGGATTTTCCTTCCACATCCACGGCATGCACCAGAAACTCGCTGCACCGGGAACTCAGTTTTTCCAGAAGTTCATTCGTCACACGCTCTGTGGTAAATTTCTGCCACCGGTCGGTTACAATATAATAGCCCGGTTCTTCTGCATCTGCCCGGTATCTGCACGACAGATCAAGTACCAGGTGTTCCTTTCCCACGGCCTGTTCCAGCCGGTTCAGACAATCATAGTCAATCCGTCCGTCCCGGAAAACAAACGAAGTCACAATCACTGCAGATGCGCCAGCTTCCAGAAATTCGGACGCATTGGCATCGGTAATTCCTCCGCCGACCTGCAATCCCCCCGGATAGGCACGCAGAGCCGCCAGCGCCTGATTTTTGGTTTTTTCATAGTAAGGGCTGTCTTTTGCATTCAGTAAAATGATATGTCCGCCGCGGATTCCACGGCTCTGATACATCCGTGCATAAAACGCTGCATCCTGCCCGGAAACAAAATTTTCACTTGCCTGATCCCCGGCATCCCGCAGACTGCTTCCGACAATCTGTTTTACCTTTCCGTTGTGAATATCAATACATGGTCTGAATTCCATCCGATTTTGTCCTCTTTTCAAAAAATGGGCATAGAAAGACCCTGCTGAGGCCCCCTTGCCCTTATTGTTGTATATCTTCACTGTTTATGCTGTTTCTCCGCTATCATAACATAATTTTTACTTGACAGCAATCCATTATTTTGCTATCATCA
>ENA-OUQG01001329-OUQG01001329.1-human-gut-metagenome-genome-assembly--contig:-NODE-1329-length-13564-cov-4.163373_pt1 | contig 13564 bp, 12 predicted proteins | sample MGYA00237943_ERZ548823 | MGnify/ENA primary metagenome ERZ548823 (study PRJEB26490, sample SAMN05194731) | human gut metagenome | biome: terrestrial biome; feature: human-associated habitat; material... | reverse complement strand
ATATAATACAATCCAACGGCAGAAAATTATCCAATGGAGAGGAACACAGAGGAATACCATGCAGATAACAGCAATGAAAAAAGACGATTTTTACAGGCAGATGTTCAAACTGACCATCCCGATCATTATACAGAATCTGCTCAGTGCAGCAGTGAATTCCGCGGATGTTATTATGCTAAACTATGTGGGACAGTCCGCAATATCCGCAGTATCCCTGGCGTCAAATTTTTCGAATGTCCTGTTTATGGTATATTACGGACTGGGGACGGGAGCCACTCTCTTGTGCGCCCAATATTATGGAAAGGGGAACCTGGAAGCAATTCATACGGTAGAAGGAATCACACTTCGTTTCTCTATGGCAATCTCAGGTATTGTTGCGCTGATTGCATTTTTCCTCCCTCAGAAGATGATGCTTCTCTTTACTCCTGATCAGGAGCTGATCACCATCGGTGCCTCTTATCTGCGGATCATGGGCATCACATACCTGTGCTGGGGCATCACGGAAGTGTATCTTGCCATCCTGCGAAGCGTAGGCCGTGTGACGGTCAGTATGGCGTTGAATATGCTGGCTTTCGTATTGAATGTCATTCTGAATGCCACATTTATCTTCGGACTGTTCGGCATGCCGAAGCTGGGAGCTACCGGTGTCGCCATTGCCACAGCCCTGTCCCGACTGGTGGAACTGGTGGCATGCGTCATTGTATCTTCCTTGAGCAAAAATGTAAAACTGCATCCGAAGTACCTGTTCGTTCACAGTAAGGTGCTGACACAAGATTTCATGCGTCTGTCTCTGCCCGCACTTTGCAACGATGTATCCTGGAGTGTGGCGTTTTCCATGTATTCCGTGATCCTTGGGCATCTGGGAACAGATGCGGTGGCCGCTAATTCACTGGTCGTCGTAGTGCGCAATATCGGTACGGTGTTCTGCTTTGCCATTGCCAGTGCAGGTGGTATATTGCTGGGAAATATTATGGGACAAGGCAATCTGGAGAAGTCGAAGAGTTACGCTTCCCGGATGTTGAAGATGACGGTAATCGCCGGAGCTATAGGCGGCCTGATCGTACTGGCAATTACACCCTTTGTGTTACGATTTGCTACATTGAATGAAACTGCCATGCATTATCTGAAATATATGCTGCTCATCAATACTTATTATATTATGGGCGCTGCCGTGAATACGGCGCTGATCGCCGGAGTATTCCGTGCCGGCGGGGATACGAAGTTCGGACTGATCTGCGATACGATCGATATGTGGTGCTATGCGATTCCTCTGGGATTCTTCGCCGCATTTGTACTGAAACTCCCGGTGCTGTGGGTCTATTTCCTGTTATGCACGGATGAATTCGTCAAATGGCCCTGGGTCATTAAGCATTACCGAGAGGGTAAATGGGCGAAGAATATTACCAGAGAAGAAGTATGATTCTAAGTTAAATTACATGGCCTTTTCCTGTTCTTCCTGAATCTCTGGGAAGACAGATAACATGGGTTTCACGTCTTCTTTTTTAATGATACGTGCCACGTAATTTTTTGTGATCTTCATTACTACGGGAGACAGGGCTATGACACCGATCAGGTTGGGGATCGCCATCAGCCCGTTAAAGGTATCGGACAGATCCCAGGCAAGACCTAAGTTCATGGTGCAGCCGATGAAGATCATCAGTACGAATGCAATCTTGTAGACAATGGTGGATTTCGTACCGAATAAATATTCACAGGCCTTGGATCCGTAGTGGCTCCAGCCCAGTACGGTAGAGAATGCAAACAGCAGGATCGCAATGGCGATGAAGGCGGGACCGAAGCTGCCGAATACGGTAGCAAAAGCCTGACCTACCAGAGCGGAACCGGACACATCCACCAGTACGGCACCGGTATCCAGATCGATCAGTCCGGAGGACAGAACTGCGAAAGCCGTCAGTGTACATACGACCATAGTGTCAGCGAATACCTCGAAGATGCCCCACATACCCTGACGCACGGGTTCTTTTACATTGGAACTGGAATGTACCATAACGGAGGAACCAAGGCCGGCTTCGTTGGAGAACACGCCGCGCTTCATGCCCCAGGTCAGAGCCAGCTTCACTCCGGAGCCCACGATACCGCCGCCCACGGCGCGCAGACCAAAAGCACCTTTGAAAATAGCGGTGAACACGGCACCCACGTGGCTGATATTCGCAAAAAAGATTACCAAAGCACCGATGACATAGGCAATCGCCATGAAAGGAACCAGCTTCTCAGTGACAGCTGCGATTCTTTTTAATCCGCCGACAATGACCAACGCACCTATGATCACCAGAACAATGCCGGTTACCGTAGCGGGAATGGAGAAGGCGGAAGTCATGTTGGCTGCAATGGAATTGACCTGACTCATGTTGCCGATACCAAAGGAGGCTAACAGACAGAAGGCAGAGAAGAGCACAGCCAGTACGGCACCGATCTGTTTGCAGCCCTTATAGGAGCCGAGACCGTCCTTTAAGTAGTACATGGCACCGCCACTCCATTCCCCTTTGGAGTTCCGGCGGCGGTAATAGATGCCCAGTACATTTTCTGAGTAGTTGGTCATCATGCCAAAGAAAGCTACAATCCACATCCAGAAGATGGCACCGGGACCGCCGGCTACCAGGGCACTTGCCACGCCGACGATATTACCGGTGCCGATCGTGGCAGCCAGTGCGGTGCACAGCGACTGGAACTGGGAGATGGACTGATCATCAGCATCCGTGTGCTTTGTTACGTGTTTGTCGTGAAAGATGCCGCCTACTGTATTTTTGAACCAGTGTCCGATGTGGGATAACTGGAAAAATTTTGTCAGGATCGTCATCAGGATACCGGTGCCCACCAACAGCACCAGCATGGGGACACCCCATACGAATCCATTGATGGCATTGTTCACATTGGCTATGAGCTCTACCATATATATTCTCCTCCTTTGTTTTCAGGTAAAAGAAAAAGCGCAGACACCCGAAGATGTCCACGCTGACATAGTTACCTGATCTGTATTTCGTTTCTGATTTTTTCCCAGTATAACATATAGGAAAAGATGCCGCAAGAGAAAATTTTTCTCAAAACCCTTATTGACCTAAAGTTAGCTTTAGGTATTATGATAAAACCATCCCGTAAGAAATGACTCTAACGTGGAAAATCAAGCATATCGAAAGCTACGGCGCCAACAGCGGCTTCCCTGTATACGGCGGAAAACTGTAAGGCGAACCGTCAGCGTGACGAAAACAGGAAATTTTTGCGAAGCAAAAATCCGAGCTTCATGTCGAGGAGAGGATTTCGTCTCCCTGCATAAAATTATCTAAAGCTGACTTTAGGTATTACTACTGTTATTATAAAGTGGCAATATGCAAAAAACAAGAGTTTTGTACTATAAAGTTTCCCCCGGGCTGTGTCGATATTATTCATATAGAAAAAAACAGACACCATGGATGGAGAAAAAGCTACGGATGGCGGCCTTGAGAGAGGCAGCCATCCGCTTTTTGCGGCAGTAATCGCTGTCGGAGAGGGAGATATTATGGCAATAACAGGAATCGGCTACGGAAGGACATTTGTGTATGAGGCACAGAAGCGAGTAAATGCAGGGGATGTACAGAGTGCGCAGGGAAGTGCGACGGAGACGACAGAATCCCGTTTCGCGGAGAGCATTGAGGAATTGGCAAAAGAAGACAACACCGTGAAGACTCCGGTGACCCGCGGCGTACAGCTGGCCCGCCATATCGAGGGAAAGGACAAGGTGCCCTATGGAGAAATGGCTGAGGACGGCGTCATTGAATACAACGGGGTGACCTTCGTCTGTGATTATGAGCACAACCGCCTGACACTGGGGGATACCACCAATAAAGAGGATTGCATTAATATTCCGTTGTCCGGCGGCGGAAGCCTGCTGGTGAACCGGGACAACATTGATGCCCTGTCCAAGGCCATCGGCATGTTCAGGCCGGAGGATGTGAAACGGATCCTGGAGGCGCTGGCAAAGGATAACAAGATCCAGCAGATGAAGAAAGAACTGGATGACATGGAGAACGGCGATGATGTGGATAACAGTGAGGAAGCATCGGAGACCGCCGACACGGACAAGGCAGCGGGAACGGATCCTTCCGGGACGGCCGGAGAGCCGGGAAAAGAGGATTTAAGTCTCATGGCACAGATCAAAGAGAAGATGCAGGAGATCTACGACAAGCTTCAGAACGGAGACACGGATACCAAGTTCCAGATCGGCAATCAAGAATTTACGATCAAGGAGTGGGATCATTTCTTAGAGAAATTCGACAGTGTGCAGGATGCCATCCGGGCGGCGCTGGAGGAAAAAATCGAAAAGGAAAAGGTAGAACGGCTGGAAGAGAAACTGACAGGTATGTCGGAGACGGCAGAAGAGCCGGATGAGGTGGATAGTATCCTGGCCCAGAGTGTGAAAACCACGGAAGAGGGCAGTGACCCTAAGACCTGGTATATCACCTGCTTTAGCGAAGATGGCATCTGGTGTAAGAAATTCACCGAAGGACAGGAAGGAGAGGATCTGTGGCGTATGGAATTTACGGATCCTTCCCAGTACCAGAAGGTGTTAAATTATTTACAGAGCTTCGCAGAGGGGGAAGAAGTTCCGCATGCAGAGGAAGAGGACTTCTGGAGAAGATTCCTTGAGGAAGACGCACGGTAGATCTGGCGTCAATCCGGATTTTTCCGATATTCCCGAGGAGATTTTCCGTATACTTTTTTGAACAGGTCCTTAAAATAGTTGCTGTCGTTGAAGCCGTATTCCAGAGCAATATCCGTGATGGAACTGTTGGTGGTAAGAAGCGCCGTCTGGGCGTGTTTGAGCCGTACATAGTTTAAATATTCCTTGAAGCCCATGCCGGTGATCAATTTGAATTTCTTGCTGAAGTAAGTGGGGCTTAAGGAAGCCACGGAGGAGACTTCCTCCAGTGTCAGGGGCTTGCGGAAGTTGTTGTAAATGTATCTTGTGGCAAGCAGGATGTCCGCATCCCGGGAGTTCATCAGATCCGGTTCCTTCTCATTCATGACGGAATGGCGCATCAGCATGAGCAGAAGTTCTTCCAGATAGCAACGCTCAAAATGCTCGGAGTAGCGGTCGAACCGGGAATTCTCGGTGAGCATCCGGGTCAGCAGGGAGTGCAGCGCCTCCTGGTATACCGCGGGAACACTGCCCATGAAGGAATGCAGGGTCGGCCGGTCGGTATCCTCGGCGGACAGATCTGACAGATGCAGATATTCTTCCTTAAAATAGATCATCACGATCTCGCAGACCTCTCCGGCGGAATACAGAGAGTGATGCAGTTCTCCCGGAGCGATGAAGACCAGATCTCCGGCTTCCATCTGATAGACCGTATCTTTTAACAGGAAACGGCAGCTTCCCGACCAGAGATAAAAAATTTCATAAAAGCTGTGATAATGATCGGGCTGCAGGGGAGAAAAATCACCTCTGCGGCCTTTTTCCACGGTGATCCGGTCAATATCTTTTCTACCCTGTTTACCTTTTTTCGTTGTGATATCCATAGCTGCTCCTTCACTTTTTAAATCTACTGACATTGATACAGTCAGAATACCACAAAAAAACAGTACTTTCAACATAAACAAGCTATAAAAACAGCAGTAAATATTAAAAAATTACGCTATTATAATAATTGAAAAAGGAACCCGCCTCTTTCAAAAATATACTTTTCTCTCTATCCCCCTCGGTATACTCCCCCTCGCCGAGGGGAATTTTTTGCGCAAAAATCACGGAAAACAGGCAGTCTCGTCACAATGGATTGCGCATTTTCCAAAGGATTGTTACCATAAGGGTACAGATCGGCCGGCATACGGTGCTAAAGCAAAGATGCTAAAGAAAAGGTGCTAAAGCAAAGGTGCTAAAGCACCTGAGAGTTTGCAGAGTACAGAAAGGTATAGGGATTAGTATGGATAAAAAGAAAACGGGCAATCTGATCCGGGAAGCCAGACAATGCAAAAATTATACCCAGAGTGAACTGGGAAGGATGTTAGGGGTGACCAACAAAGCGGTATCCCGGTGGGAGAATGGAGAAAGTTTTCCGGATATCGGCGTATTGGAGTCCCTGTCCCATCTGTTGGAACTGCCGATTCAGGACATTGTGACCGGAGAGCGGGCGGGAGACCGGGAGGAGGCTGTGACGGAAGTCGTGAGACTGGCAAAGCTCCAGGAGCAGCGGAAACGTGAAAAGAGGATCCTGTATCTGATCGTGCTGGGGCTTTTGATCTATCACTGTGTCATCGGGATCTGTTTATTTTCCGGAAGAGGGTTGTTTGGGGGAAGAGATATTGCCTGCCAGGTGGCCGGAATCTCCATGGCGGGGACGCTGACGATGCTGTGGCTTGTATACCGGTATTTCGGAAAGGAAGAGGATGTGAAAATGATTCCCTCCAGTCAATTAAGCAGAGGACTTGGAATAGCATCCCTTGCGATGCTATTGTGGAGTGTTGGAATCATGTATTTAAGCTTCGGAATGGTCCGGGCAGGAAGTGTTCCCCTTGGTATGGAACTCAGCTCCCTGGGACCGTTTTTGAACAATCAGCTTTGTGCGGGCTATGCCCTGAATGTAATATTTCTGGCAGTGGAAATGTACCGTCTGCTCATGGAGCGGACGGTACTGCATCCGGGATGTGTGATCTCACCGGCGGTCATCTATCTGGATTTCTTTTACATAGACATTCTGGGCCGGATGGATACCCTGGACAGCGTCTGGAAGGCACTGGACAGAGGGACGGTACTCATTTTGCTGGAGGCAGTGTCGGGAATTGTATTTCTGTTTATACAGTCCCACCGTTCTCGTTCTCACGCATCCGATAGCCTACGCCGATCTCTGTGAATACATACTGGGGCTGTGCGGGATTCTGTTCCAGCTTTCTGCGGATGTTCGCCATGTTGACACGGAGGATCTGATTATTATTGTCCATATAGGGACCCCAGATGGCATTCATGATATAGCTGTAGGTCAGGACTCTGCCGGAATTTTCCGCTAAAAGTGTAAGCAGCTGGTATTCGATCTGGGTCAGGTGCACCTCTTCGCCCCGCAGGCGGATCAGTCGTTTCTCGAAATCAATCTCCAGATCCAGTGCCTTATATACATGACCGGGAGTCTGGGCGTGGCTGTGCCGCAGAGAAGTGCGGATCCTTGCCATGAGCTCGCCGGTGCCGAAAGGTTTTGTGATATAATCATCCGCCCCCAGATCCAGAGCGGAGACCTTCTCCTGCTCCTTGGTGCGGGCAGATATGATGATCACCGGAACATCGCTCCAGGAACGGAGTTTCTGTAATACCTCCAGCCCGTCCATGTCCGGCAGCCCTAAATCTAACAGGATCACATTGGGGCAGAAAGAAGTGCTGAGACTCAGTCCCTCTCTGCCGTTTAAGGCATGCATGATCTTGTAGCCTTCCCGGTCCATGGTAGCGGTGATGAAATTACTGATACTTCTATCGTCTTCGATTAAGAGAACTTTGATCTTATTCATATCTGTGATCCATATCCTTTCCGGTATTTTCAAGAGTTCTGTCTTATGTGGCTGAGAGTACACTTATTTTTCTGAAGCGACAGCTCCCACCTTGGGCAGTGTGAAACAGAATTCCGCACCATCCGCATGATTCCGGCCACTCAGCGTTCCGTGATGGGCGGTGATGATGGTCTTGCAGATGGACAGACCGATACCCATGCCCTTGCGGGAATCCGAGCTCTGGGAATTGTTGTAGGTACCCGTCTCGAACAGATTCTGTAATTTTTCTTCCGACAATCCTTTTCCGTAGTCTCTCACAATAAAAGATACATGCTCCGGATGATCCTCCACGATGAAATCAATGGGCAGGATACTTCCGGAATGAACGATGGCGTTTTCCAGCAGATTGATGGTGACCTGCTCGATCAGCACCGCATCCATGGGGATCATCAGAAATTCCTCGGGGATCTTGACCCGGATGGCGGCATCGGGATAGCGTTTTTTCAGTTTCTCCAAAGCTTCTCCCACCACTTCCTCCACCGGTTCCTCTGTGGTATTGATGCTTAAGCTGTCTCCCTGGATACGAGTGACGGACAGCAGATTTTCCACCATATTCAACAGCCAGTTGGAATCCTCATAGATATTGGTCATGATCGTACGCTGCTCGGTGGAGCTTAGATCGTTCTGACTTTCCAGAAACAGGGAGCTGTTGCCGATGATGCCGGTGAGCGGCGTGCGCAGATCGTGGGAGATGGCGCGCAGTAGATTTGCACGCATCTTTTCCATTTCGGCCTCTGCCAACCGCTTTTCCCGCTCTGCGATCATCTCGGACTGGATGGTCATATGGGAGGTCATGGTACACAGGATCAGAGTGATCCCGCTCATCAGCAGGAAGGTGATAGGGTAGCCGGTCAGTGTGAAATTAAGCGTATAATACGGATAGGTGAACAGATAATTGATCGCTATTACGGAAAAAAGGGTGCAGGCAATGCCGTAGCCGTAGCCCACCGTCCATCTGGCGATGATCACCAGTGCCAGAATGTAGAACAGTGCTACATTGGCATGGTTGTCCGGTACTATATGCTGATATAAAAAAGAGGCAAGTGTGGCGCACAGCATGCAGGCAGCACAGATCATGATACTGATGGCATGCCTGGTAAAGGGTGGTTTTAAGCGGAAGCTTTTCCGCGGTGATTTTTTATCGGAAAATGATCGGAACACGGTGTGATCCTCCATGAAATATTGTTAGTCGTTTTGTAAATTTATTATAACTATAGTACCATTACTTTGCAATGCAAGGTGTAAAGAAGTAGTTAAGGATATATGAAAACCGGTATATTTTCCCCTAAAGCTGTGGCAAAAGGCAGGTATCATCAGGAAAATCCAAGACACAAAAAATAGGAACATATACTTTCGTTAGGTTGACATCAGGAAAAACATTAGATTAAAATGTAGTATGGCGGCGGTCCTGAAAGGGCGGACCGTCTATGTGGACAGGAGAGGAATAGGTTATGTTTCTGACAGGATTGGCACTATTGCCGGCCATCGCACTGGTGGTATGGATCGATAGACAGGATAAGGTGGAGAAGGAGCCGGGGGGATTATTGTGGAAAATATTCCTGTTTGGTGTATTGTCTGTGATCCCCGCCATGATACTGGAAATCATTCTGGATGAAGTATTTCTGGTATTTATGGATGCAGATACGCTGTGCTACGTGATCCTGGATAATTTTATCGGGGTGGCACTGATCGAGGAACTTTGCAAGATGCAGGCGACCAAATGGGCGGCATGGAAGCATCCGGCATTTAATTATAAATTCGATGCCATCGTGTACTGCGTGACTTCGGCATTAGGATTTGCAGCCATTGAAAATGTTCTGTATTGTCTGGGCGGTGACTTTGGGACGGCAGTGACCAGAGCCCTGTTGTCCGTGCCTTCCCATGCCATCGATGGCGTGATCATGGGATATTTCTTCGGTGTGGCGAAGGAGGCAGAACTTGCAGGCGATAAAAAACGCAGGAAACGCTACCTGAAGCTCAGCGTGTTCATGCCGATGATCGAACACGGTATCTATGATTCCGCATTGTCTCTGGATGCGGACTGGATCTTCGTTTTCTTTTTCCTGTTTGTGATCGTGGTGGATGTCTGGGCCTATAAATTTGTGAAAAAGCAGTCTGGGCAGGATCGGGAGCTGTCTGCATAAAGATTGCGTTAAGACCCCGTGAAAATTTTATAAATTCACGAAAAACGGTAGGATCGGGTCTTTGCTTCATGTTAAGATAAAGAAAACATAAAGAAAGGAAAGACCAATATTGAAGTTATTAAATCCAAAGATCCGGCAAAAATTTGCAGAATCCTTGAAGGCGGTCCTGCCGGTAGTAGGGATCGTGATCGTATTAAGCTTTACCATAGCTCCCATTACCTCCAGTATCCTGCTGTGCTTTCTGGTGGGGGCGGTGATGGTCATGGTCGGTATGATGTTTTTCACCCTGGGTGCGGAGATGTCCATGACCCCCATGGGGGAAAAAGTGGGTGCCAGAATGACCCAGAGTAAAAACATTCTGCTGATCGTAGTGTTATCTTTTTTGTTGGGAGTGGTGATCACCATTTCCGAGCCTGACTTGCAGGTGCTGGCGACACAGGTGCCTTCGGTTCCGAATATGACGCTGATCCTGGCAGTGGCAGTGGGGGTTGGAATCTTCCTGGTCATTGCCCTTCTGCGTATGCTGATCGGTGTGGCACTGCCGCCGTTGTTAACTTTTTTCTACATAGCAGTGTTTGTTCTTGCATTTCTCGTACCGGAGAACTTTCGGGCAGTGGCGTTTGATTCCGGAGGTGTGACCACGGGACCCATGACCGTTCCTTTTATCATGGCACTTGGTGTCGGTATTGCGTCCATCCGTAATGACCACCATGCGGCGGACGACAGCTTCGGTCTGGTAGCACTGTGCTCCATCGGCCCGATCCTGGCGGTCATGGTGCTGGGACTGATCTATAAGCCGACCAATGCGGATTACCAGCCGGTGGCGATCCCAGAGATCTCTGATTCCGTAGAACTGGCGCAGCTTTTTGCTCATGGGATTCCGGATTATATGAAAGAGATCGCACTCTCATTACTTCCCATTGTATTGTTTTTCGGTCTGTTCCAGATATTTGCCCTGCGGCTGTCGGGGAAGACACTGGCGAAGATTCTGATCGGTCTGATCTATACTTATATTGGTCTGGTACTGTTCCTGACCGGCGCAAATGTGGGCTTTATGCCTGCCGGTAATTACCTCGGTCAGGTCATGGCAGCCAGATCCTACAGGTGGGTACTGGTGCCGGTGGGAGCACTGATCGGTTACTTTATCGTAAAAGCGGAGCCCGCGGTCTATGTACTGAATCATCAGGTAGAGGAGCTGACGGACGGTGCCATCTCTGCCAGATCCATGGGGGTTTCTCTGTCCGTGGGCGTATCCTTATCCGTAGCACTGGCGATGATCCGCGTGCTGACGGGGATCCCGATTCTATGGTTTTTGATCCCGGGCTATGGTGTGGCGATCGGACTATCCTTTTTTGTACCGAAGATATTCACAGCGATCGCCTTCGACTCCGGCGGTGTGGCGAGCGGTCCCATGACAGCTACCTTTTTACTGCCGTTAGCGCAGGGCGCCTGTGTGGCGGTGGGCGGCAATTTAGTCGCTGACGCTTTCGGTGTGGTAGCAATGGTAGCCATGACACCGCTGATCACAATCCAGATATTGGGAATGGTATATCAGTTAAAGCAGCCAAAGAGCGGTGCAGGCATATTTGCCGGTGCGGCGGATGCATTTGGTGCTTTGGATGAGAATGCCATCATTGAACTGTAGGAGGTGTGCCCATGAGTGAATTATATATGATGGTCACCATCACCAATCGTCAGCTGACGAGGAAATTCGTGGAATGCTATAAAGAAAAAGGCGCACAGGTCGGCAGTGTTACCGTCGGCATGGGAACCGCGGCGAATGAGATCTTAGATTATTTTGGACTGGACGGCATGGAGAAGAGCGTATTGTTCCATCTCGTCACAGATGCTGCCTGGCGGCAGATCAAGGCTGCTCTGCGTAAGAAAATGCAGATCGATCTCCCGGGAATGGGAATCGCATTTATCATTCCCGTGAGCAGTGTCGGTGGCAAGAAAGCATTGAATTACCTGACCTGCGGGCAGGAATTCGTAAAAGGAGAGGAGTCCACATTGAAAGAGACGAAGAATGAGCTTCTGGTAGTGATAGCCAATCATGGATATACGGAACTGGTCATGGATGCAGCGAGAGAAGTACATGCGGCAGGCGGCACAGTCATCCATGCCAAGGGCACCGGAACAGAGAATGCACAGCAGTTTCTGGGCGTGACACTGGTGCCGGAAAAAGAAATGTTGTTCATTGTGGTAAAAAGTGAGCAGAAAAATTCCATCATGCGTGCTATAATGGAAAAAGCAGGACTGGAGAGTAAAGCACAAAGCATAGTATTCTCCCTTCCTGTGACAGATACTGCAGGCATGCGCCTGATGGAGGAGATGGGAGAGACATGACAAACGGCTTATCCGGACCCAGGAAGCAGTTCCTGGACGTGCTCCGGGTACTGGCAACCTGTGCAGTGGTGCTGATGCACGTACTGACAGGTGCGACAGATGTGACAGATGCGTCGATAGTGCCGGAATACCGGTCATTATTGCTGTCAGTTATGGATCTGGTGACCTGGTGTGTTCCTATATTTTTATTGATCTCGGGATATTTGTTCCTGAATCCGGAACGCACATTGACTTATCCGGTCATGATTAAAAAATATTGCAGGAGGATTGCGCTGGCGATCCTCCTATTCGGCGTTCCGTATGCAGCTTCCGAGCTGGTAGTGGCGGAGCGGACCTTCCGGATCAGGATGATCCCGGAGGCACTGAAGATGACTCTGATGGGACATACCTGGTCCCATATGTGGTATCTGTATCTGATCCTGTTTTTATATCTGATCACGCCGCTTCTGAAAAAAGTGCTGCGTGTGCTGCCGGTGTGGGGTGCTGCGGCAGTGATGGCAGTGATCTTCTTAGGAAGCAGTGTGGCACCGTTTCTGAATAAGGTACTGGACGTCAACAGTATTCCGGTATTGCCGGATGGCGGTGTGTATTTCCTGTATTATCTGTGTGGATATTTCTTCGCGGTGAGAGAAGTATGTGTGGACAAGGGAAGGAATGTATGGCTGACAGCTGCAGTAGCGGTTCTGGCTCTGGGAATGATCCTGAGCAGAACACTTGCGGGATTCTCCATTCAGATGGCATACAATTATCCGTTTACAGTACTGCTTGCAGTGCTTCTGTTCGCTGCAGGATGGAATGGGAGTATTAAAAAACACCGGATCCCCTGGCAGGAGGCGGGAGCCTTGAGCTTCGCCGTATACCTGGTACATCCGGTGTATGTGAACCTACTGTATAAATTTGTGAAGATCACACCCTTTACAGTGCTGGAACAATGCGGTGTGCAGTCTGTAGCCGCGGGACAAGCGGTATTGATTTTGCTGCTGGCTGCATTCTGCCTGGTAGTGCTGGCACTGGCAACGGCTACCGCATGGGTGCTGCGCAAGATCCCGGTGTTAAGAAAATATGTGTTGTAGAAGAAAGGAGCCTCACGAGGGGGCTCCTTTTTGCGTTGTGTGCGCCTGGCGGCGCACGTTTCTTTTATAGGAAAGACAGCCTGCGGCGTTCTCCTAAATAAAAAAATGCCCGCACGGAGGCGGGCACGACGACAAGACGATCCTTGGATTAGAAGATATAAAAGCCTTCCTCTCCAAAATCGTCATCAAGTTCGTCATCATTTAGAAAATAATCCATATCCAGAAGTTCTTCCTCGCTCATGCGGCGAATGTCCCTGGAAGACATTCCTTCTGGTGGGTTATCCATGTATTTTTTGCGCAGTTTCTCGATATCTGGTTTCATGGTGTTTTCCTCCTTTGAGAGGATTATATCACAGAATCCATAAAAATTATGCAGAAGACCATCTTCTACGAGCTTTGGACATTATTTTCTCGTACATTTCTTCGAGGGAGACGCGTTTGTGGTTATAGTAAAGTTCCAGAAAGAGCATTTCATGT
>ENA-OUQG01001326-OUQG01001326.1-human-gut-metagenome-genome-assembly--contig:-NODE-1326-length-13590-cov-22.144884_pt1 | contig 13590 bp, 13 predicted proteins | sample MGYA00237943_ERZ548823 | MGnify/ENA primary metagenome ERZ548823 (study PRJEB26490, sample SAMN05194731) | human gut metagenome | biome: terrestrial biome; feature: human-associated habitat... | reverse complement strand
TTGAGGTGCTTGTGTCCGTAAGGTCGTGTGGGTTCAAGTCCCATCGCTCGCACCAGCAAAAAAGAGACATCCTTTTGGATGTCTCTTTTTTGCTGGTGCGGCACTTTTGCTGTGCAAAAGTGATCGCCTGCGGGCGGGTGATTGAACGCGAGGGGGGAACCCGGCAAAGGTTCCCCCCTCACACGCTCCCTTCCTTGCGGTATGCGGGGAAGAATAACAAAACCTGTGGTATTGACAAAATAAAATAGAATAAAAGACCGCCAACGGCGGTCTTTTATTTTTGGGTTCCGCGGCGGCTCGCCGCCAAAGAGACATCCTTTTGGATGTCTCTTTTTGTTTGGTTGCGGGGGGCGGCGCTTTATGCTATACTGCCCATATAGGATGCCCGCATCCTGAAGTGCAGAGAGAAAGCGAGGACGGTGCCGCTTGAAGGGGAATACCAGACAACTGCTGTCGATGATCTTCGTTTTCACGGTCATCGCCGTGGCCTACACCTGCCGGATACTGGGCAAATTCGATATCGGCGGCGTGTATACCAACTATTTTCGTTCCGCGCTGTACCTGCTGCTTTTCGCGTGGTGGGGCTTTACCATTGACCGGCGCATCATACAGAAGCAGGTGCTGCACTGCCTGCGCCTGACGGCGCTGCTGATGCTCCTGTGGCTGGTTCTGCGGACGCTGAAATACCACGTGGTGACCGGCGTGACGGCGGCGCGGTATGTGTGGTATCTCTACTATTTGCCGATGCTGTTTCTCCCGCTGCTGGGGGTGTATATTGCCCTGCTGCTGGGAAAGCCGGAGGAATACCACCTGCCCGGACGGGCGAGGCTGCTGGCCATCATCCCTGCCGTGCTGTTTCTGCTTGTGATCACCAACGACCTGCACCAGTGGGCCTTTGCCTTTAAGGACGGCGTACCCGGGAGGCCGGTCAGCAGCGCCTTTACCCACAGGCTGCTGTACTTCGTCTGCCTTGTGTGGATGGTGGCGTGCATCACCTTTTCACTGGTGCGGCTGTTTCGCAAGAGCCGCATTCCGGGCGGCGCGCAAAAGAGACTGACGCCGTTTGTACTGGGCTGCGTCACGCTGCTGTACGGGCTGCTCTATCTGTCGGGCCTGCCGGCTGTCCGGTGGTGGTTCGGGGATATGAACGTGACGCTCTGCCTGCTGTACGCCGCCCTCTACGAAAGCTGCATCCGCTGCCGGATGATCCCGTCCAATACGGGGTATGTGGAGCTGTTCGAGGCGTCGACACTGGCGGCCTGCATCGCAGACCCCGGCGGACAGATCGTCCTGCGTTCCCGCGCCGCAGGGGAGGACATGGTCTGCCCCTGGGAGGGGCAGCGTCTCATCCGCCCCGACGGGATGCGGATCTCCTCGGCGCCCATCGGCGGCGGCTATGTGGTCTGGCAGGACAACGTGCGCCCGCTGCTGGAGCTGCACACCAAGCTGAATGAGAACAAGGCGGAGCTGGAGAGCAACCGGAAAAAATTGCAGGACGCCTACCTTGTGCAGAAAAAGCTCCACGAGCTGACGGAGAAGAACCGTATATACGACGCGCTGGAGGCCAAGCACAGCCGCCAGATCACCCGGATCCGGCAGCTTCTCGCCCAGTGCGAGGGCGCCGCGCCCGCCGAATTGCGGAGCCTGCTGAAGCGGATCCTGCTGCTAGGCACCTACATCAAGCGCAGCGCCAACCTGTATTTCCTCAGCAGCGAGTACGAGCGTCTGCCCCAGCAGGAGGTGCGCCTGACCATAGACGAGGCGGTGCGCGCCCTGACCGCCTGCGGCACAGAGTGCGGCGTTGTCTACTGCACGACGGCGCCCATGTGCGCCGGGGAGGTGGTGCGGCTCTTTGAGCTGCTGGCAGCTGTGGCGGAGGCAACGGCGGACGACCTGCACTCTCTGTTCATCTCCGTTTCCGACAGCGAGATGGATCTGTCGGTGGAGTGCGCCGCGCCGCTGTCGGCGCTGGCGTCGCCGGAGGTGACGGTGCAGCAGGAGGACGGGCTGTGGCTCATCCGCACGGCGATAGGAGGACGGGACGATGATGTATAAGCTGAAGCGCTTCCGGTTCAATGCCATCAAGGAGAGCTTTGACCAGCTCCCCACCGCCGTATGCTTTTTTGACCGGGACGGCGGCATTGTGCTGTGCAACCGGCAGATGTACCGGCTGAGCCAGCAGCTGCTGCGCAGCGACCTGCAATACATGGGGGAGCTGGAGGAGGCGCTGGCCGCACCGCCGGAGGGCGTGACGCCGCTTGAGAAGATGGAGAACACCTACCTCTTTCCAGACGGAACGGTGTGGAAATTTGAAAAGACCGATGTGACGGACCGGTACGGCACATCCTATATCCAGCTCACCGCCGCGGATGTGACGGCGCTGCACTGGGCGCTGCTCCAGCTGGCGGAGGATAACCGGGCGCTGGAGCGGGACGCGGAGCGGATGCGCCGCCTCTCCGAGAATGTGGAGGCGGTGGCCCGGGAGAAGGAGCAGCTTGCCGCCAAATCCGCCATGCACGACAGTCTGGCTGCCTGTATCACCGTGACGAAGCAGTATCTCGCCGGGGATCTCCACGGCGTCGACGGGGAGGCGGTGCTGCGGGAGTGGGAGAAGAGCATCTCCTTCCGGGAGGCGCTGTGCCTGCCGGCCAAGGAGACGCTGTACGAAAACGCAAGGAGCAGCGGCGTGACCGTCAGGGTGCGGGGGCCGGAGCCGGTGGGCGCGGCGGCGGAGCTGCTGTATGCGGCCATGCAGGTCTGTCTGAGCAACGCCGTGCAGTACGCGCAGGCCACGGAGCTGACCGCCCACATCTGGGAGGACGGGGACAGGTACAATATCCTGCTGCGCAACAATGGCAAGCCGCCGGAAAAGCCCATTGCAGAGGGCGGCGGGCTGTCCAATCTGCGGCGGCGGATCGAACGGGCGGGCGGCACGATGACCGTGCAGAGCCTGCCGGTGTTTGCGCTGGTGATCGGCCTGCCAAATCTGGGAAAGTCTGGAGGGGAAACGGATGGCTGTCAGAAATATATTGGTCGTTGAGGATCAGGCGCTGGCCAGAATGTACCTGTGCGCCTGCGCGGAAAAGTGCGCGGACTGCCGGGTGGCGGGCGCGCTGAATCGCGCCGACGCGGCGCTGGGCCGGTGCGGAGACGGGCAGATCGACCTGATTTTGATGGACATCTGCACCGAAAATGACTCGGACGGTCTGACCGCTGCCGAGGCCATCAAGAAGGCGTATCCCCGCATTAAGATCGTGATGGTGACCTCCATGCTGGAGGGGCGCTTTCTGGAGCGGGCGAGACGGATCGGCGCCGACAGCTTCTGGTACAAGGATTCCCCCGCCGGCGACCTTGTGGGCGTCATCGAGGGTACCCTGTCCGGCAAGCACTTCTGGCCGGACGGCGCACCGTCGGTGCGGCTGGGCAACGCCCTGTCCTGCGATTTGTCCGATCAGGAGCTGGAGACGCTGCGCCTGCTCTGCGAGGGACAGACCAACGCGGAGATCGCCGCCCAGATGAACGTGGCGGAATCCACGGTGCGCACCTACATCAACCGGATGCTGGAAAAGACCGGCTATCCCAACCGCAACCGGCTGATGGTGGCGGCGGTGGGTAAACGGCTGGTGGTGCCGGGCAGCCAGCTTGCGCCGGTGGAGGAAAACTGAATGAACATACAGAGCGCCGCATAGAGCGGCGCTCTTTTCCGTTCTGCCCGCGCCGGAGAAGCGGCGGCGGCACACCACAACTCGGCGGAAACGGAAAATGCTCGCGAAAAAACGATAGGCGCGGCCTGATCTGTCCTCACTTTTGAGGACAGACAGGGCCGCGCTTTTTTGCTACAATGGGTATACAGCTGAAAGTATACCGGAGTGGAATATATTCGATGAATATACAGGAAAGGAATGAGGGCGGTTCGATGCGTAAAATTGTGATCGATATGCAGAATTATCTGTTTGCAGACGCCGTAGCGAGCGCTTTTAAGAACTCGGAATATGATATCGACGTGATCCGTGCGGAGTCCCCGCAGGACACGGTGGAGCTGTGCCAGGTGTATGAGCCCTTCGCCCTTGTCATGGAGGTCACGGGCTACACACCGTGGAGGCTCAGCGAGCGGCTGAAGCTGCGCGACCGGGTACGGGAGCTGTGTCCCGGCTGCAAGATCGCGCTGATGGTGGACTCCAACACCGAGCGGCAGGCCGCCAAGGACATCCGGGACGCCAAGAAGAACGGGCTGATCGACCAGTTTTTCTACGGCTCCATGACCGCCGAGTATCTGATGGATCAGATCTACGCCATGTGACGGAGGCAGCGCGGCCAAACCATAACGGGAATACCCCCAACACGGGAGATTCAACAGGGAACCATAGAAACCATCAAAACCATAGGAATCTGCCGGGCGACCGGCACCGACTGAAAGGAGAAATGGATCATGGCGAACAAGTGTGGAATTTGCGGAGCGGACATCAACCTGATGCAGACCCAGAAGCTGGCGGACGGCAACTGCATCTGCCGCAAGAATTGCAGAAGCCGGGGCTTCAAGGTGTACGACTATGTGCATGGCAACCTGCCCGGCGTGAAGGCGCATCTGGCACAGGTGGAGCGGGGGACGAAGCTGTGGGAGCACTACTTTGTGCCGCGGCTGAAGACCAAGGATAAGAGCCAGAAGCTGACGCGCTTCGGCGCGCACCTGTACGTGGCGGAGGACATCGGGCTGGTGGCCTTTACGCAGGTGGACTACAAGATCCTGATATTCGGCAAGACCACCCGCGCCTGCGTGTACCGCATCGCCGATCTGCGGAACTATAAGTATGAAGAGCAGATGGTGAAGAACGGCGACAAGACGGAAAAGAAGTCCACCGTGCGGCTGGTGTTCATCAACACCGAGGGCATGAACGCCTTCAACCTTGAGGTGAACAACTTCAAGGAGTATGAAAAGCTCAGCAAGTATTTCGACACGCTGTTCGGCGTGCAGAAGACGCTGGGCAACGCCGCCAACACGTGGAAGCAGCAGATGGCCGCCATCAAGGACGTGGCCTCGGGGCTCAGCGCCGCCATGCGGGGCGAGGAGGACGCCGGGGAGAAGGCGGCCGCCGCCATCAACTCGCTGGACGCGGCGGTCTACGGCGACCGTACCGAGTGGATCCGCCGGGCAGACGCGGCCCTTGCCGCGTTTAACGGATAAATATTAGTTAGGAGGCAGAAATCATGAAAAAGCAGTGGCTCAGCATTGTATTGGTTCTCTGTATGGTGCTGTGTCTGGCGCCCACAACGGCGCGAGCGGAAGAGAGTAAAACATGTGAATTAAAAATCACCGTGGGGGTGAACGGACTGACCGGAAGCGCGGAAGGCGCGACCTTTACATTCCAAATCAAGAAGGCCATAAATGAAGTGACTGCGCAATACTATGAATACGGTACGATGACTGTCACCGTCGGAGCAGACGGAACAACAGGAACAAACACCATAGCGGTCGAGGAGGGCAAGTATATCGTACAGCAGGTCGGGCCCGGCGATCCAATCGGAGGGTATGTATGGTACAGCATTTCTTATACGGGCGGCAACAACGAAAGCGGCCCGCAGAGCGTGTATGGCAACGGAAAAAGCATCGAATTCAAGGTATACAACACCTATAAACCGGCGAACGAGACAAAGGTGACCACACTGCCAATCACGGTGACCGGATATAAAGCGGACGCAAAGATAGCAGATGCCACGGTTACGACGACAGAGCCTGGTATTAAACTTAGCTACTTCCAATTTATGGAAAAGGGCTCAGCGGGTGATTGGACTTCCGCACCTCTAACCGGAACCTTCAAGGCGGATACAGAATATAGGGTAGAGGTTTATTTTAATAAGCTCCTGGGGTGCGATTACACCGGGCTGAAAAAGGAGAACGTGACCGTAAACGGAGTTGAAGCGGATGCCTTTGAAACAACATGGAGTGGTTTTCCGTATAACAAGGATTATCAGGTGATCCGTGGCCTTGGCAAACCGGAGGTCGTCAAGACGGTGGAGAGCATTGAGATCACAACACCGCCTACCAAGACCGAGTACAAGGCAGGTGAGGATTTTGACCCGACGGGCATGGAGGTCACCGCGCATTATACCGATGACACCACGGCTGTCCTCTCCAGAAACCAGTACGTGATCTTCCATGGTGACAAGCTCACGCAGGGGCAGACGACTGTGACGATCCAGTATGACGATGGCAGCGGCAATAGCGGTATCAAGGTCGATCAGAAGATCACCGTGGGGCAGTATGAGGGTCCCCACACCCATACCTACGACGGCAGCCCGTGGTACGCGGATACGGAGAGCCACTGGCATTGGTGCACCGACAAGGAATGCCCGGATCAGAACGGCAGCACGAAGGATCTGGCGCGCCATACCTTCGTGTGGAAGGTAGACAAGGAGGCCACCAGAACCCAGACCGGATTGAAGCATGAGGAGTGTACCGTCTGCGGCCATAAGCGCAGCGAGAATACGGTGATCCCCGTGCTGTCCGGCAGCGGCACGACCACGCCCGGCAACAAGCCCGACAGCGGCACGACCGAGCCCGGCGGCACGACCACGCCCGGCACGACCGGCGGTACGACGGGCGCAGCCAAATCCCCCAAGACCGGCGATGCGGGCATCGCCCTGTATGCGGGGCTGTCCCTGCTGACGCTGAGCGGCGGCGGCTGGGTCGTCGGCAAAAAACGCAGAGAAGAGAAGAAATAACCAAAAGGGTACGGAGGGCGGCGGGACACCATGTCCCGTCCGCCCTGCCGAAGCAGGTGAGACACGATCATGAAAAAAAGAAGTATCATTCTATGTCTGTTGGTAGTGCTGCTGCTGCCGGTCACGGGCTGCGGCCAGAAAAAGGACGCGGAGCCGCTGACCGTGACGCTGTGGCACGTCTACGGCGGCGAGGTGGATTCCCCGCTGAACGGCCTGATCGAGGAGTTCAACAGCACCATCGGGGCCCAGCAGAACATCCGCGTGAAGGTGGAGCTGGTCAGCAACAGCGGCAGCATCCATAAGAGCGTGCTGGCGGCGGCCAACAACGACCCGGGCGCACCGTCGCTGCCGGATATGTTCGTATCGTACCCCAAGACGGTGCTGGCGCTGCCGGATCAGGAGATCCTGGTGGACTACCGGGACTATTTCAGCGAGGAGGAGCTGGCGGCCGTCATCCCTGCCTTTGCGGAGGAGGGGATGATCGGCGGGCGGCAGGTGATCCTGCCCATCGCCAAGTCCACCGAGGTGCTGTTCGTCAACCGGACGCTGTTTGACCGCTGGGCGGCACAGTCCGGCGCCAGCTACGACGATCTGACCACATGGGAGCGGCTGTATGCGCTGGCGGAGCAGTACGCCGCGGACACAGGCAAGAACTTCTTCGTTCATGATTATCACTTCAACTATTTCCAGGTGGGCGTAACGTCCCTGGGGGAGACGTTTTTCCGGGACGATGGCGTGAACTTCGGCCCGGCCTTTGAGCGGGCGTGGGAGCCCTACGCACGGGCGGCGCTGCAGGGGGGTATGTGGCTGCACGACGGGTATGCCACAGAGCCGCTCCGCACCGGCGATACCATCGTCTCCGTGGCGTCCTCCGCCAGCGTGCTCTACTACGCCAACACGGTGACATACCCGGACAACACCTCGGAGCGGGTGACGATCGAATCCATGCCCTGCCCGGTATTTGAGGGTGGGGAGAAGCTGGTGCTGCAGCGGGGCGTGGGGATGTGTACGCGGCGCTCCACCCCGGAGCGGGAGCGGGCGTGCATCACCTTCCTCAAGTGGCTGACGGAGCCGGAGAAGAATGTACAATTCGTCACCAGTCTCGGCTATATGCCGGTGACGCAGGAGGCCTTCGACCAATACCTGCCCGCCGCCGTGGAGAAGCTCAGCGACCCGATGTATATCTCGCTGTATGAGACATATCTCAAGACACAGGAGGCGTATACCTTCTACTGTGCGCCCCAGCTTGAGAACTATCTGGAGCTGGAGACACGGTTTGAGAATCTGGCGCGGCTGAAGCTGCTGGCGGGACGCACCCAGTATCTGGAGGGGGCCGGTACGCTGGACGAGTTGGTTTGGGACACACTGGACAGCTTTAAGCTGGATTACGGTACATGAGAGAGGGAAAGCACATGCGGTCGATCAGGGAAATGCTCCATAAGACGGGTCATGCCGCCGCCCCCAGCATGGGGATGCGGCTGCTGCTGTACTGGTTTGCCATGGCGCTGCTGCTGGTGGCGACCATCCTGTCGATCCTCATGGCCACCGGTGTGCTGTCCCACGCCTCCCGGCAGCTGGCGGGGGTGCTGGATATCCAGCAGCGGAACACCTACGCCACGCTGGATGCGCAGATGAATACGCTGACGGCGCAGGGAATGGCCATGTCGGAAAAGCTGGGCAAGGAGCTGGACGCCTTTCTCGCGGTCAAAGGCATCTCCTTTGGCGAGCTGAACGACGACCCGGCCGCCATCGCGGAGCTGGAAAAGCGGCTGTACCCGCCGCTGAGCAGTACGCTGAGCGCTGCCTCGTGCAGCGGGACCTTCTTCTGTCTGCACGCCACCGCCAACACATCCCTGCCCAATGCGGACGATCTGCGGGCGGGTATGTATCTGCGGTATTCCGGGCTCCAGCCCACGGTGGCCTCGGAGCAGGACATCATCTGCTTCCGCGGCGCTACGGAGGCGGCGCGGGGCTTGCAGCTCCAGATGCACAACCGCTGGAATCCGGAGCTGAACGCCGCGCTGATCCCCGGCAGTCAGAAGGTCTCCGCCTATCAGGGGCAGCGGCTGGCGGAGGGCTGCCTGTGGACGAAGCGCACGGAGCTGCTGGATACATGGGAGCAGGTCACGCTGCTGTGCGTACCCATTTTGGACGGAGGCGGCGTGGTGCGTGGGTTCTGCGGCATGGAGGTCAGCGATCTCTATTTCAGCCTCTCCCACGGCACGGTGTCCAGCACCTTCGGCAAGATGCTGACGCTGGTGGCGCCGGTGGACGGCGATAAGCTGTCCCTGTCGGGGGCCATGCTGGGCGCCACAGACGGGTCGCGGCTGACGGCCGACGGCACCCTGCATATCAGCGAGGGGAAATACTACACGACCTACACCAACGGCAAGGAGACATATCTGGGCCGGCACCAGCTGCTGGACGCCGACACATGGGACGATGTGCCGCTGGCGGCGGTGACGCTGCTGCCGGAGGATACCTTCCGCAGCTACGAGCGGGGGGCGCGGGGCGCATGGTTCCTGGGAGCGGTGCTGTTTCTGATGATGATGCTGGCGGCGGCGACCATGCTGTCCCGCAGCTTTGTAAAGCCGATCAATAAAAGTCTGGCGGCGGTCAGAGGCGGCGCGACGGAGATGGTAGCCTCCGGTATCCCGGAGATCGACGAGCTGCTCGCTGCCATCCGCGAACGGCCGGCGGGGACGCTGCCGCCGGAGGTGGAGGCGCGGCTGCAGGGCTTTGCCCGGCGCGCCGAAACGCTGACCGGCACGGAGCGCACCATCCTGCAATACTACATGGACGGGCATACCGTCAAGGATATACCGGAGCTGGCCAGCATCAGCGCCAGCACGGTCAAGACACATAACCGCAATCTTTACCGGAAGCTGGGGGTAGCTTCCTTTGACGAATTAAAGGTTTATATCGAGCTATTTGCCGGCTGCGGCCGCAGCAGCGAGCTGCTGAGCAGATAGGAAAAGCACTGGACAGAGTACACAAACCGTGGGGGGCGGGGTTGTGTACTCTGTCTAAGCCTTAGGGTGATTTTTCCGGTGACGGGCAAATATCACCCCTGGGGTAATAGACATTTACGGGAAAAACTGATAATAAATGGATATAGATACGGATGTAGAGAAAGTCAGAACTGCGACGTGGAGGAACAGGAGGGAGCAGCAATGCGCCGCATCATCAGAGCGTGTATGGAGGATATATCCTCCGCGGAGGTTTTCCAGTTTTCACTGCGCTGCGCCGTGTGCGGTTCCCTTTGGAAAAGCCAGCCTGTATGGTTTTCCAAGGCGGGAAGGCAGCCGGAGAGCGAGGGTAAGCGCGTGATCTTCCGAACACTGTACCAGCGGGAGAAGGAGGAGGCGTGCAGGCGGGCCGCCACAGAGGCGCTGGAGCATTTCAGCCTGTGTCCCATCTGCAAGCGGCTGGTATGCGACCACTGCTTCCTGCTGGGCGAGGATATCGACCTGTGCATGGATTGCGCCGCATTTTTGCAGGAGAGAGGCGAGCCGGTGGCGGCAGTATCTGCAAAGCCGGCGGAGACAGATCATCAGAGAGAATGCATATGAGATGCCGGCTTTTAATAGGAGATGTACTGCTGGTCATGATGCTCTTCGGAACGACAGGCTGCGGTAAGCCGGATGATCGGGAGTTCGGCCACATGGTGGATGGCCCCGGCATGATGTATACGCCGGAGGATCAGAGCCCCTTTGCGGGGACGTGGCAGAGCCGGGATGGCAGCATCGTCATGGAGGTGGAGAGCAGCGACCCGTTTGAGAGCTCCCACATACAGGTGCTTGTGGACGGCGAGCCAGATTTTCAGGCCGATATGTGGGTGTACAAGACCGGGACGGTAAAGCTGACGCAGGAGCAGAAGGGGATCCTCATGACGGGAACCTTCGAAGGCCTGACGTTCAGCCATGCGGAAAACGCCTTCCGTATCCGGTACAGCGACGGCAGCGGCCATAGATGGCTGACGAGGGAGGGCGCTGCGTGCGGCGAGGAGGACGTGATCTTCTCCGACCAGCCGCAAGCGCCGCCGTCCGCAACGTGGAGCTGTCCCGCCTGCCGGACAGAAAACGAGGGCAATTTCTGCACCAACTGCGGCGCAGAAAAGCCGCTGCTGTGCAGCCGCTGCGGCTGGCAGCCGGAGGAGGGGCGCAGCTCCGTGTACTGCCCCGCGTGCGGTAACCGCCTCAAATGAGACGCACCGATATATGTGACAACAAGAGCAGAAAATACGAAAAATGGGAGGAACGGCGATGAGGAGTATGAAGAAACTGACGGCACTGGTGCTGGCGCTGGTGATGGCGCTGACGCTGGCGGCCTGCGGAGGCAAGGGAAATGGCGGCAACAAGGTCAACCCTGCCGTGGGCAAGTACATGGGCGAGGAGGTCCTCTCCTTTGATGAGTGGATATCCATGGACGAGGTGTACGATCTGGGCGACAACTACATCGAGCTGAAGCCCGATGGCACGGGCTGCTTCATGTTGGACGGCGACCCGACGACCATCAAGTGGAAGCTGACGCAGGATGGCGCCCTGACGCTGGACAGAGACGGATCGATCTGCAACTGCACGCTGAAGGACGGCCTGATCACGGTGAATGACTACTTCGGCTTTGACCTGCAATTGACCTTCCGGAAGGCCGGCGGCAGCACCGGCGGGAACACCGGCGCGGATGAAATGTCTTTGGATGACTTCGCTGCAGTGTATGGCGGCGACTGGCACGGCATGGCGGGTCTCACCGACGCCACCGGCGACTTTGAGGCGCTGAACGACACCGCCCACGAGATCCTGGCGCGGCTGGTGTTCGACGGGAACGGCGGCTGCGAGGTGTGGCTTGCCATGTATCTGGAGGGCGAGAACGACTTCAACTTTGCGGATACCTATGCGCGTGTGGTACCGGATGACGATACCGGTCTGGAGCTGCGCGGTATGTTCATGGGCGGCGAGATGCAGGACGGCATCCTGTCTGTGGATGAGACCGGCGCGCTGTATGTGAGCTGCGAGGTGGACTCCGATCTGGTGGACGGCTCCATCAGTCTGCTGGCCAACCTGCGGCATCTGGACGACGAGAACTGGACGGACGACGATTATATCCCCATGCCGGAGAGTGCGGTGGAGTATTATCGCGGCAAGACCTTTATGGAGATCGCCGATACCTTTGAGATCGACACCAGCCTGATCCCCGATGACGGCAGCGGCGGAAGCGTTATCACCCCCGTGGGCGGCGGCGACAACGGCGGCCTGCCGGAGAACTATCCCTACGAGCGTACCACCACCAACGGACTGGGCGAGTACGGCAAGTCCAATCCCGATGCCACCGGTCTGGCGGATCTGTCCACCATGCAGAAGGTACGGCAGGAGCTGTGGGATATGAGCTCCTCCAAGTCCTCGAAATTGACCTATGACGACATCAAGGCCATGCTGGGCGGCGAGGACGGCATCCCCCATACCGGCATGGACGAGAAGAGCTGGAACAGTGAAAAGCACGCCTACGGTTGGTACAACGGCGAGGGTGACTACTATGTGCTGTACTTCGTGGTGCGTGACGGCGACGAGTACTACACGGCCGCCACCTTCTCCAGCAGCGTGAGAGGCGACAGCTGACGAACGGTGCGGAAATTAGAGAAAGGAAGGCAGAGATATGCAAGTAACGTTGAATGCGCTGCCCGCCTCGCTGGCGGAATTTCGGAACCTGTCCCTGCGGACACCGGAGGAGGTAGTGGCGGGCTTCCTGTGCGCCCTGCACCTGTATGTGAAGAACCCCAACGAGGGTGTGGAGGCCATGAACCTCCTGCGCGGCCCCCGGCCCATGACCCCCTATGACAGCCAGTTCCTGCGGGATCGTCTGCGGGGCAAGGAGTACCTGCCGCTGGCATACTTTGCCGGCGCCACGCCCCAGAACAGCTACGCTCCCGCGCAGCCCTATGTGGTGGATGTACTGCCCGACCCCCGTCCGCAGGACATTGAACCGGGCTATCTGCGGCTGTTTATCGCCACACCTGGCGCGGATTCGCCCCGGCCCATCAAGCTGCGGCAGAAGCCCTCCACCGGCGAATGGTTCCTGTGGGAGTATTCCAGTCCCCTCAGCGGCATCCGCATCCCGGCCGCCCAGGATCCCTGGGCCTGAGCCGTGAAGCGGCGGTGGATCGCGCTGGCGCTTCTTCTGGCGCTGGCGGTGAGCCTGACGGCCTGTCAGGTGGAGTTTGTCCCCTACGGCCAGCCGATGAATAACGGCGGCACCACGATAGACACACCGCCCCGACCCGGTGGCGACACCGACCCGGTGGATGTGACCGACCCGGTGGGCGGCGAGGAAGACTTCTACGATGGCGGGACGGACTACACCATGGAAAAGTACCGGAAGTACCTGAGTGGCGAGTGGATCGCCGTCGAGGGCGAGGTCGAGGGCGACCGGTATAAGATGGAAGAAGCGGGAATGACCGTGACGCTGGAATTCCAGGAGGCTGACGGCGTGACCGAGGACGGGCGCGGCGCATGGAGCATGGCCGCATGGTACGAATATACCAACAGCTATGGCGACCACGAAAAGCTGGACGGGCTGCGCGTGGAGTTCCACAAGGGGCCCATGTACTACGGCTGTGCCAACGAGGAGTGGTACGCGGAGCTGGTGGGTGGCCCGGAGAACACAGCGTACACCGTGACCGTGATCGACAACAACTATCTGGAGATGCACCGCCATGTGGAGGATTCATATGTGGTATGGGTCGTCTACTGCGAGCGGGCGGACGGACGATGGATCGATGAATAACAGGGGCCTATGAGCCCTGCGGACAAATCACAACAAACACAGAAAAGGAGAAGGATATGGGACTTATCAAAGCAGCAATGGGCGCCGCGG
>ENA-OUQG01001323-OUQG01001323.1-human-gut-metagenome-genome-assembly--contig:-NODE-1323-length-13618-cov-6.075278_pt1 | contig 13618 bp, 13 predicted proteins | sample MGYA00237943_ERZ548823 | MGnify/ENA primary metagenome ERZ548823 (study PRJEB26490, sample SAMN05194731) | human gut metagenome | biome: terrestrial biome; feature: human-associated habitat; material... | reverse complement strand
TCGGGACATTTCCCCCTGATAGGGGGAATCGGCCCCTGGAAGGGGAGCCAAGGGGTGCGCATCGCCGGAAGTACTCAGAATTGAGCGGCGCCCCCTTTTCTTGTCGAAAATCCACAATTCCCTGGCCTGGAAACGGCTTTTCTTTTTGCACTATTGCTTCTTTACATTAGCGCATCAGTATGGTAAATTATTAGCACGATAAACAAACACCCACACGGAACAACTTCAGGAGGAACAAGAAATGAAAAAGATGATCGCTCTGCTGCTCGCAGCCATGATGGTACTTTCCATGGCCGCCTGTGCATCCAAGACCGCTGAGACCGCTGCTCCCGCCGATACGGCTGAACCGGCCGCCGCCGAGACCGCCGCAGCCGCCGATTCCGACCTCGCCTACATCCAGGACAAGGGCACGCTCGTCATCGGCATCACCGACTTTGAGCCGATGGACTACAAGGACGCCGACGGCAGCTGGATCGGCTTCGACGCCGACATGGCCAAGGCCTTCGCAGAATCCCTCGGCGTCACCGCCGAATTCGTCGAGATCGACTGGGACAACAAGATCCTCGAGCTCGACAGCAAGACCATCGACTGCGTCTGGAACGGCATGACCCTGACCGCCGAGGTCACGAGCGCTATGGAATGCTCCAACGCCTACTGCAACAACGCGCAGGTCGTCATCGTCCCGGCTGACAAGGCAAGCGAATACCAGACCGTCGAATCCGTCAAGGACCTGACCTTCGCCGCCGAGGCCGGCTCCGCCGGTGAGGCCGAGCTGACTGCGCTTGGCTATACCGTCACCCCCGTCAAGGCCCAGTCCGACGCGCTGATGGAGGTCGCCGCCGGCACTTCTGACGCCGCTGTCATCGACTCGCTCATGGCTGCTGCGATGGTCGGCGAGGGCACGGGCTACGCCAGCCTGACCTACACCTGCGGCCTCAACTCCGAGGAATACGGCGTCGGCTTCCGCAAGGGCTCCGATCTTGCCCAGAAGCTGAACGACTTCTTCAAGGCCAGCTACGCCGACGGCTCCATGATGCAGATCGCCGAGACCTACGGCGTGCAGGCTGCCATCATCGAGCAGAAGTGATTGACACGGCGCGCGATTTCCGATAAGATAGTCCATGGTTTCCCCGGTGGATGCCCCGCCGGGGAAACCGTGCGCTCCTGAACAAACGAGAAAAGGCAGGACAACCACATGACAACCTTCTCCGAGCAGTTCCCTATCGTATTTCAGGCCCTGAATGTGGGCTTTTTGCAGACGCTCAAGCTGTTTTTCGTGACGCTCATCGGCGCGATCCCGCTGGGTCTGATCATCTCCTTCGGCTCCATGAGCCGCTGGTCGCCGCTGGGCTTTCTGCGTCCGTATCTGAAAAATCTCCCCAAGGACGGCAAGCTCACCTGGTGGCAGAAGACGCAGCAGTGGTTCGCGGTCGACTTCCGGCCCATCCGCCTGATCGTGCGTTTCGTCATCTGGGTCGTGCGCGGCACGCCGCTGATGCTGCAGCTGCTGGTGTTCTACTACTTCCCCGGCCTTGTGCTGCACAAGAATATCTGGGGCAGCGGCGAGGCAGGGCGCTTCCTCGCATCGTCGATCGCGTTCATCTTCAACTACGCGTGCTATTTCTCCGAGATCTTCCGCGGCGGCATCCAGGGCGTCCCGAAGGGGCAGCAGGAGGCCGGGCAGGTGCTCGGCATGACGAGCACGCAGATCTTCTTCAAGGTGACGCTGCTGCAGATGGTCAAGCGCATCGTGCCGCCCATGTCCAACGAGATCATCACGCTGGTCAAGGACACGTCGCTCTCCCGCATCATCGCCCTGCAGGAGATCATCTGGGCCGGTCAGGCATTCCTGAAGGGCACGCAGGGCATCTCCGGCGCGATCTGGCCGCTGTTCTTCACGGGCATTTATTATCTGATCTTCTCCGGTCTTCTGACGCTGGCGCTCGGCAAGCTGGAAAAGAAACTCGACTATTTCAAGGCGTAAGGAGGCGGCGGCATGTCAGTTCTGGAAGTCAGAAATCTCAAAAAAAGCTTTGACGCGCATACCGTCGTTTTGCGGGGCGTCGACTTTTCACTGGAAAAGGGCGAGACCATCGCCATCATCGGCTCGTCCGGCAGCGGCAAGACGACGCTGCTGCGCTGCCTCAATTTCCTGACCGTCCCCGACGAGGGGCAGATCGCGGTAAACGGCGAGACGCTCTTCGACGCGGCGGACCCCAACACGCAGAAAGAGAGCGAGATCCGCCGCAAGCGGCTGCATTTCGGCCTCGTGTTTCAGAATTTCAATCTCTTCCCGCAATACACGGCCCGGCAGAACGTCATGCTTGCCAGCGAGCTGCTGGCCAAAGAGCAGCCGGACTACAAGGCCCGCAAAAAGCAGATCCACGCACAGATCGCCGCGCACGCGGAGGAGCTGCTCACGCAGGTGGGGCTGAAGGAGAAAATGGACCTCTACCCGCACCAGCTCTCCGGCGGCCAGCAGCAGCGCGTGGCCATCGCGCGGGCGCTGGCGCTGCAGCCGGACATCCTCTGCTTCGACGAGCCGACCTCCGCCCTCGACCCGGAGCTGACCGGCGAGGTTCTGAAGGTCATCCGCTCGCTTTCCGAGCAGCACATGACCATGATCATCGTCACGCATGAGATGGCCTTCGCCCGCGACGTGGCCGACCGCGTGATCTTCATGGACGGCGGCGTGATCGTGGAGCAGGGCCCGGCGCACGACGTCATCGAAAACCCGCAGGCTGAGCGCACGCGCCAGTTCCTCGCGCGCTACCGCGAAAACCAGTAACTGCAGGGCTTCTATCTGATCCTTCATATACGCAGATGCCGTGAAACACAAGATATTGTGTTTCACGGCTTTTTCTATCGTCGATATCCACAAAATATAGTCCAAGATGCTTGACAGCGGCCCCAATATCCGGTATAGTTATGACTGCACCGCACCGGGAAGCAACAAAACCTGTCCCCGCGCGTTTTTTTACGCGCGCAGAAATAGAAAGAGAGGAACCGCCCATGAAGATCATCAAGCGAAACGGCTCGGAGGCTACCTTCGATCTGGTCAAGATCATCGCGGCCGTGACCAAGGCCAACAACGTCGTCGCAGAGGACGCGCGCATGACGCCGATGCAGATCCGCCGCATCGCCGAGAGTGTGGAAAACAGCTGTCTGTCCATGAACCGTGCCCTGTCCGTCGAGGAGATCCAGGACCTGGTCGAGGACCAGATCATGGCGCACGGCGCGTTTGAGGTCGCCAAGAACTATATCACCTACCGCTATACCCGCACGCTCGTCCGCAAGTCCAACACGACGGACGAGAAGATCCTGTCCCTCATCGAGTCGAACAACGAAGAGGTCAAGCAGGAAAACTCCAACAAGAACCCGACCGTCAACGCCGTCCAGCGCGACTATATGGCGGGCGAGGTCTCCAAGGATCTGACGGCCCGCGTGCTGCTGCCGCAGGACATCGTCGAGGCGCATAACGAGGGCATCATCCACTTCCACGACGCGGATTACTTCGCCCAGCATATGCACAACTGCGATCTGGTCAATCTCGAGGATATGCTGCAGAACGGCACGGTCATCTCCGGCACGCTCATCGAAAAGCCGCACAGCTTCTCCACGGCCTGCAACATCGCCACGCAGATCATCGCGCAGATCGCCTCCAACCAGTACGGCGGCCAGTCCATTTCGCTGACGCACCTGGCGCCGTTCGTCGACGTCTCCCGGCAGAAGATCCGCCGGACCGTCCTGGAGGAGATCAAGTCCTTCGGCGTGCAGCCGTCGGAGGAGACGATCTCCAAGGTCGTCGAGACCCGGCTGCGCGACGAGATCCGCCGCGGCGTGCAGACCATCCAGTATCAGGTCGTCACGCTCATGACCACCAACGGGCAGGCGCCGTTCATCACGGTCTTCATGTACCTCGGCGAGGCCCGGAACGAGCAGGAGCGCAAGGATCTGGCCATCATCATCGAAGAGACGCTCCGCCAGCGCATCGAGGGCGTCAAGAACGAAAAGGGCGTGTGGATCACACCCGCCTTCCCGAAGCTCATCTACGTCCTCGAGAAGGACAACATCACGGAAGACAGCCCCTACTGGGAGCTGACGAAGCTCGCCGCCCGCTGCACCGCCAAGCGCATGGTGCCGGACTATATCTCCGAGAAGAAGATGCGCGAGCTGAAGCTCTCCAAGGGCGAGACCGCAGGCCACGGCGACGTGTACACCTGCATGGGCTGCCGCAGCTTCCTGACGCCGGACCGGTCCGGCAACGGCTGGAACAACGTGGCGAACGCGGGCAACTACGAGCCGGGCAAGCCCAAGTACTACGGCCGGTTCAACCAGGGCGTCGTGACGATCAATCTGGTCGACGTGGCGCTGTCCTCCGGCGGCGGGCTGGATAAATTCTGGCGTATTTTTGACGAGCGGCTCGATCTGTGCTACCGCGCGCTCATGTGCCGCCACAACCGGCTCAAGGGGACGCTCTCCGACGCGGCCCCGATCCTCTGGCAGTACGGCGCGCTGGCCCGGCTCAAAAAGGGCGAGCCCATCGACAAGCTGCTCTACGGCGGTTACTCGACGATCTCGCTCGGCTACGCGGGGCTCTATGAGTGCGTGAAGTACATGACCGGCAAGTCCCACACCGACCCGGCCGCGACGCCCTTCGCGCTCGACATCATGCACCATCTCAACGACGCCTGTGCCAAGTGGAAGGCCGAGACCGACATCGATTTCTCCCTCTACGGCACGCCGCTGGAGTCCACGACGTATAAATTCGCCAAGTGCCTGCAGAAGCGCTTCGGCGTCATCCCGGGCATCACGGACAAGAACTATATCACCAACTCCTATCACATCCACGTGACGGAGCAGATCAACGCCTTTGACAAGCTGGCGTTCGAGTCGCAGTTCCAGGCGCTCTCGCCCGGCGGCGCGATCAGCTATGTCGAGGTCCCGAACATGCAGCAGAACCTCGACGCCGTGCTGGAGGTCATGAAGTTCATCTACGACCACATCATGTACGCCGAGCTGAACACGAAGTCCGACTACTGTCAGGTCTGCGGCTACGACGGCGAGATCGAGATCAAGGAGGACAAGGACGGCAAGCTCGTCTGGGTCTGCCCGCAGTGCGGCAACACCGACCAGTCCAAGATGAACGTCGCCCGCCGTACCTGCGGCTACATCGGCACCCAGTACTGGAACCAGGGCCGCACCCAGGAGATCCGCGACCGCGTGCTGCATCTGTGACCCGCAAAACTCATAAAAAAAACCGAAGCAGGCAAGCCTGCTTCGGTTTTTTCTGTTTATGCCTGTGTATCGAAGATGGTCTGCAGGATCTCATCCTTGGTGACGCCGCCAAAGTAGACGGGCAGGTCAAAGCCGTCCAGCACCTTTCCGAACGCCTCGGGGCGGAACTGGCAGCCGGTCAGCGCGGCGGTCACGGCGTCCATGCTGGCGGCCGCCATGAAATCGCCGTAGAAGCGGATCTGCTCGGCCTTGCCCTCGTGGATCTCCGCATAGACCTCCAGATTGCCGCCCGGCCAGCGGCGCTTGCCGGTGTAGTTATAGCGGGGAGATCTGCCGTAGGTCCATTCCCAGGTGTCGTACTTCTCCTCCTTCAGCCGCTGCACCTGCGCCAGCTCCTCCGCGGTCAGCTGCTCCGGGGCAACGTCGGTCTTGCCGAGACTCACGCGCAGGTGCGCCCAGAAGTCCTGCAGCGTCATATCCTGCTTCAGAAACGAGCGGATGTTGCCGATGCGGCTGCGGACGGATTTGCGGCCCTTGGACCGGAACTTCTCCGGGTCGACGTTCAGCGCGCCCGCCACCATGTCCGGGTCGGAGTCGAACAGCAGCGTCCCGTGGTGCAGGATGCGGGTCTTGTACACGCGCTGGGCCGTGCCGGAGACCTTCCGGCCCTCGACCAGAATGTCGTTGCGGCCCGAAGCCTCCGCCTGCAGTCCGAGCGAGGCCAGCGCGTCCACGACCGGCGCGGTGAAGCGCTCGAGCCGCAGGCTGCCCGCCTCTTCGTCGGTGATGAACGAGTAGTTGAGATTGCCGAGATCGTGATACACCGCGCCGCCGCCCGTCGTGCGCCGCACGACATGCACGCCGTGGGCCTCGACAAAGGCGCGGTTGATCTCCGCGGCGGTATTCTGGTTCTGGCCGACGACGACGGTATTGTCGTTCTGCCAGAGGATCAGATAGTCGCCGTCCATGCGGTGGGTCAGGACATATTCTTCAAACGCCAGATTGTAGGCCGGATCGGTCGAACCGGTCTCCAGATAGTGCAGCCGTTCCATTTGCTTCTCCTTTTATTCTGCCAGGTTCCAGAGCATCACGGCCAGAAGCTGCGTGATGCGCTCCATATCCTCGGCCGGGATATATTCGAACCGGCCGTGGAAGTTTTCGCCGCCCGTGCAGAGGTTCGGGCACGGCAGCCCCTCGAACGAGAGCCGCGCGCCGTCTGTACCGCCGCGGATGGGGACGACCTTCGGCTCGATGCCGAGCTGCTCCATGGCCTGTTTCGCGTTTTCAATCAGGAACAGGCAGGGCTCGATCTTCTCTTTCATGTTGTAATAGCTGTCGCGCAGCGTGAGTTCCACGGTCCCGGCGCCGTAGCGGCGGTCGATCTCGGCGCAGACCTTCTGCATGACGGCCTTGCGGTCTTCAAACTTCGCGCGGTCATGGTCGCGGATGATATAGTGCAGCTCCGCCCGCTCCGTCTCGCCCTGCAGATCGGTCAGGTGGTAGAAGCCCTCGTAGCCGTCGGTGTAGTACGGCGTTTCAAGCGCGGGCAGCAGCCCGTGCAGCTCCATGGCGACGAGCGCGGCGTTGACCATCTGCCCCTTGGCAGAGCCAGGGTGGATGGACTTGCCGCGGATGACAATCTTCGCGCTCGCGGCGTTGAAATTCTCGTATTCCAGCTCGCCGATGGCTCCGCCGTCGACGGTATAGGCGTAATCCGCGCCGAAGCCCGCGACGTCAAAGCGGTCCGCGCCGCGGCCGATCTCCTCATCGGGCGTGAAGGCAAGCTTCACGGTGCCGTGCGGGCGGTCGGACGTGAGCAGCAGCTCGGCCGCGGACAAAATCTCCGCCACGCCGGCCTTGTCGTCCGCGCCGAGGAGCGTCGTGCCGTCGGTGACGATCAGGCGCTTGCCGATGGCATGCTTCATCTGCGGATATTCCTTCGGAGAGAGCACGATGTGCTTTTCTTCGTTCAGCACCACGTCGCCGCCATCATAGGCTTCGGTGACGCGGGCGCGGATGTTCTCGCCCGGGGCGTCCGGCGCGGTATCCATGTGGGCGATGAGGCCGTAGACAGGGATATCCTTTTCGCAGTTGGCCGGGATCGTGCCGTAGACGTAGCCATACGCATCGACCCGCGCATCCTGAATGCCAAGCTCCTGCATCTGCCGGAGCAGTTCTTCGGCCAGCGCCAGCTGCTGCGGCGTCGAGGGACAGGTCTGCGAGCGCTCATCCGAGGTGGTGGGATAAGAAACCAGCTTTAAAAAACGATCAATGACAGTCATTGTTTTGCTCCTTTCGTGTGCGGCCGGTTCAGGCCTTCTGCGGCTCCATGGCGTCCGAGAGCGTGTCGGTCAGGGCGGCGCGGAACAGGCTCCCGGCGTTTTCGTGGACGATGTTGAGGGCCGGGACGGCCTGCCCGAGCTCGATCTTGCTGTCCATAAACAGATCGAGATCCAGCATGAAGACCTTTTCCTCGGTCGTCTCGCGGGTGCGGTTGTTGACCTTGCGCAGCAGGCCCGGGCCGGATTTGACGTTGGCCTTCGCCCCGCCCGGCACCTGGAAGGTGGCGGAGAGCTCGTGCTTCAAAAACGCCGTCTCCTGCGCGTCCTCCTCGCCCATCAGGCCGAGGAAGCCGGGGGTGATGAGCTCCTTCCAGAGCATCCCGTCCAGCCCCAGCGCTTCCCGGCGGAAGGCGTTGACATACCGCAGGCCCACACGCGTGAACCACGAGGGATGATAGGTCTCGATGAAGGCCGCCAGCACCCGGTCGAGCCGCTGGGCAAAATCCTCCCAGCGGGTATAGCCGTAGGTGGAAAGGGCGATAAATCCCTTGGTCAGGCTCACGCGCCACTGGCCCTCGGCGGAGACGAACTGATAATTGTTGACCGTCCCCTGCGGTACGGGCTTGCCGTTCACCATCTGCGGCGGCAGCTGCTCGATCTTCTTCTCATACTGCGGATAGTCACGGCGGATCCGCTCCTGAAAGTCCGCGGGCTCGCTGACGTCGATCTTCAGGATCTCCGGGAAGCGCAGCTGGCAGATGACCTCGACCAGCTGCCGTTTGGCGTAGATCACGCGTTCATCATTGGAAAACATGGCGCACTCACCTTTCACAACATTTTATATCATAATACTATATTTATCGGAAAAAGCAAGCCCGGCAAACCGGCTTGGCAAATTGCGGATTTGGTGCTATACTGGATCTGTATCTTGATCTCAGGAGGTTCTGGAATGGGATTTCTGCGTCTTCTCGCGGCCGGGCGGACCGCCGTGCTGGACGGTTTTTTCTCCGGCCTGACGTATTTCGGCTCGGAGCTGGCGTTTATGGCGGCGGCGCTGCTGATGTTCTGGTGCATCGATAAGCGGCAGGGGTATTATGTGTTTCTGGTCGGTGCGTTCGGCACGATCTGCAACCAGTTTCTGAAGCTTGCCTTCCGCATCCCGCGCCCATGGGTGCTCGACCCGGAGTTTCAGATCGTCGAGGCCGCCCGCGCGGACGCGACCGGCTACTCCTTCCCCTCCGGCCACACGCAGAACATCGTCGGCACGACGGCCTCGCTCTTTGCCTGCCGGAAGGAGAAATGGGTGCGGATCGTGTGCGCGGTGCTGATGGTGCTCGTGCCGTTCTCGCGGATGTATCTGGGCGTGCACACGCCGCTGGATGTGGGCGTGTCGTTCGTGCTGGCGCTGGCGCTGGCCGCGGCGCTCTATCCCGCGTTCCGGACGGAGCAGACCGCGAAAAAGGCCACGCCGTGGATCCTGCTCGGCGCGGCGGCGCTCTGCGGCGGGTATCTGCTCTACGCCTCGGCGCAGGCCCGGTGCGACTGGCCCGCGGGCAGCGAGGATCTTGCCAACATCACGCATGGTCTCAAAAACGCGTACACCATGATGGGCGCGCTGCTCGGCTTTCTGATCGTGTATTTTGCCGATGAGAAGAAGCTCCGGTTCGACGTGCATGCACCGTTCTGGGGACAGGTTTTGAAGCTGGTTTTGGGGCTGGCGCTGATCGTTGCGATCAAGGCGGGGCTCAAGCCTCTGCTCGTCACCCTGTTTGCAGGTTCGCAGGCGGAGAGCTTCGTGCGGTATTTTGTGATCGTCATCTTCGCGGGCATCGTCTGGCCGCTCACGTTCCCGTTCTTCGCGAACATCGGAAAAAAGGGCAAGGCGGCATGACGGCGGTCTGGATCATACTGGCTGCGCTGCTCGCGGTCGTTTTGCTGGGGACCGTCTTATTTCTGATCGCCTGTCGCCGCGGGCCGGTCCCGGATCTCACGAAGCCGGAAGTCATTGCCAAGTGGGGCCGTGCCGAACAGACGGAGGAAATTCTCGCGGGCGTTCGGCTCATGCAGGATGCCGAGAATATTTTTCTGCCGTCTTACGACGGCCTGCGCCTGCACGGGCGGCTCTTGCAGCAGCCGGGCGCGAAGGGGACGATCCTTCTGTTTCACGGTTACCGGTCGAGTTGGGTGATCGACTTTTCAATTGTCCTGCCCTATTATTTCACGCTGGGCTATAACCTGCTCGCCGTGGACGAGCGGGCGCACGGCGAATCGGAGGGGATGTATATCACCTTCGGCGTGCGCGAGCGGCATGACGTGGCCACTTGGGCGGCCTATGCCGCCATGCACTTCGGCCCGGCGCATCCGCTGATCCTGGACGGCCTTTCCATGGGCGCGGCGACGGTGCTGATGGCATCGGAGCTGGTGCTTCCGGCCTCGGTGCGGGGCATCATTGCCGACTGCGGCTTCTCTTCGCCGTATGCGATCATGAAAAGCGTGCTGCACTGGCGCTGCCCGTGGCTCGTCTCCGGGCCGCCGCTGGCGCTTACCGGCGTTTTTACCCGGCTGTTCGGCGGCTTCGGCCTGCGGGAGGTCTCGGCGACCGAGGCCGTCGCCCATACGAAGCTGCCCATCCTCTTCATCCACGGCACCGGCGACCGGTTTGTCCCCTGCTCCATGTCGCAGGCGGCGTATGACGCCTGCACGGGAGAAAAGCGGCTGATCCTGGTCGAGGGTGCCGGACACGGACAGAGCTATCTGGTCGACCGCCCGCGCGTACAGGCGGCCGTCCGCGAATTTCTTACCGACTACGTTTTACAGGAGGCATCCACATGAGACAGCAGCATGAAATCACCACCTCTGCGCCGCTGCTCGGCAAGGACGGCGATCTGCTCGAGCCCGGCTGGGCCCGCTCGCTCCTGCCCGTCTACCGCCGCGCGGATATCAAGGCCAGCCCCATGCGCATCAAGGAATGGGACTACTATCTCATCACCGACGGCCATATCGGCCTCGCGCTCACCATCGCGGACAACGGCTACATGGGCCTCGACTCCATCTCCTTTCTGCACTTCGATGAGGGCTGGGAGCAGACCACGAGCCGCATGCGCGCCCTGCCGCTGGGCAAAACGCACCTGCCGGAATCCTCGGCTGAGGGCGCGAGCGAGATCGCCAGGGGCGGCTATGCCATGACCTTCTACCATGAGGACGGGCTGCGCAAGCTCTCGTTCCACATGGACAAGTTCCGGGGCAAGGACGCGATCGAGGGCATCGTCCAGCTCTCCGACGAGCCGATTGAGAGCATGGTCATCGCCACGCCCTTTGACAAGCCCGGCCATTTCTACTACAACCAGAAGATCAACTGCATGCGCGCCGAGGGCTGGATCGAGCTGGGTGACCGCCGGTTCGAGCTGACGAAGGACAAATTCTTCGCCGTGCTCGACTGGGGCCGCGGCGTATGGACCTATCACAACACCTGGTACTGGGGCAGCGCCTCGGGCGAGCTCGACGGCGTGCCGTTCGGCTGGAACATCGGCTACGGCTTCGGCAACACCGGGGCCGCGACGGAAAACGTGCTGTTCTATGACGGCAGGATCCACAAGCTCAGCGAGGTCAGATTCGAGATCCCCATGGACGAGGACGGCTTTGAGGACTTCATGAAGCCCTGGGTCTTCACCAGCGACGACAACCGGTTCTACATGAACTTCACCCCCGTGCTCGACCGCAGCGCGTTCATGAGCGCGGGCGTGGTGCTCTCCGACCAGCATCAGGTCTTCGGCCGCTTTACGGGCCGCATCACGCTCGACGACGGGACGGTCCTGCCCGTGCGCGACTTCTTCGGCTTCGCCGAGAAGGTCGAAAACAAGTGGTGAGGCGATGCTGACCTACGATCTGTCCGGCGGCGGACAGCCGAAATATTACCGGCTTTACACCTGCATCCGGGAGGATATCCTCCGGGCCGAGCTTCTGCCCGGGCAGAAGCTGCCGTCCAAGCGGGCGCTGGCCGAGCATCTGCATGTGAGCATCGCCACAGTCTCCGGCGCGTATGAGCAGCTGGTGGACGAGGGGTATCTGGCGGCAAAGCCGCGCAGCGGCTATTATGTCAGCGCCATCTCCCGCCTGCCGTCCGGCTCTGCGGCGCAGCCGCGGCTGCGGATGCTGCCCGCGGACGACGCGCCCGCGCAGGAGGCTTCCGGCTACGGCTTCCGCTATTCCGCGCTGACGAAGCTCATGCGCGAGGTCATCGCCGACTGCGGCACGCGGCTGCTGGAAAAGCCGCCGCACTACGGCTGCGCGGAGCTGCGAAACGCGATCGCGGAATATCTGCTGCGCTACCGCGGGATGCTCGCCCAGCCGGAATGCATCGTGATCGGCTCCGGCGCGGAGTATCTCTACGGGCTCGTCGTGCAGCTGCTGGGGCGGGACCGGGTCTACGGGCTGGAGGATCCGGGCTATGAGAAGGTCCGGCAGGTCTACGCGGCCAACGGCGCAGTCTGCGAGCTGCTGCCGATGTCGGACGACGGCATCCGCGCGGACGCGCTGCAGCGCACAGACGCGACCGTCCTGCATGTCACGCCGTTCCACAGCTTCCCGACCGGCATCACGACCTCCGCTGCCAAGCGCAGCGAATATCTCGCCTGGGCCGCCGGGCGGGACGCGATTTTGATCGAGGACGATTTCGACTCGGAATTTTCCGAGAACAAAAAGCCCCTGCAGACGCTCTATTCCATGGACCGGCGCGGCTGCGTGATCTACATCAACACGTTCTCGCATTCGCTTGCGCCGTCCATGCGTATGGGCTACATGGTGCTGCCGGAGGCGCTGATGGCGCGCTACCGCGAACAGCTCGGCTTCTACTCCTGCTCCGTGCCGCTGTTTGACCAGTATGTGCTCGCCCGGTTCATCTCCCAGGGCTATTTTGAGCGGCATCTCAACCGCCTGCGGCGGCAGAACAAGGGAAAAACCGAATAAAACACAACCACCGGCCATGCCGGCGGTTGTCTTTCCACAGCAAAAAACAGGACGGCCATAGCTGGGTGTACGTAAGACAGTATTGCGCCGAGATTGACGAAGCGGCACGAAACCGCATGGAGCTGATCGTGCGGTCACTGGCAGAGCAAAACGGCGTGACCGAGCAACTGAAAGCCGAAAACCAAATGGAATGGGTGCGGCAGATGAACGCTTGCAAGGCACAGGCAGAGGAAGTTGTGAAGTTTGAGCTGATTTATGACTGATACTGAGAGCGCCCGGACGAAAAATGTTTAGGCGCTCTTACTGTATGAATAAATTGTAATTTTCCCATGATAAAGAAGTAAATGTTGTAAAGGAAACTTGACAAGATGAGTGTGTCATGCTATAGTAAGTTTGTAAAGGAAACTTGTCATGCAAGGAGGCGCTTTTTTGAAGAATAAAGTTGAGCAGTTACGAAAGGAGCGAGGATTAAATCAAGATGATTTTGCAAAAATGCTTCGTGTTTCAAGACAAACCATTAGTTCAATCGAAACAGGAAAGTATAATCCATCATTGGAATTAGCTTTTGCAATTTCAGACTTTTTTGGCAAACGAATTGAAGAAATCTTTATCTATGAAAGAGGTGCAGAAAATGAAAAAGAGTAATTTGATAACCGGGATACTATATGTGCTTTTCGGCATGGCTTGTTTGATTGTTGCGCTGTTGATTGAAACAAAGTTAGAGGGCATTTTATGGGGCTTTGCGGGCGCAGGTATCTTCCCCGGAATTATGATGATATGCAAATATTTTTATTGGAGTTCCCCAAAAAATAAAGAGCGATACGAAGAGCGTTTGGAGAACGAACGAATTGAACAGCATGACGAGTTGAAAACAAAAATCAGAGATAGAGCCGGAAGATATACTTACAGCTTAGGACTGCTGGTTGTTTGTTTCTCCATTTTGGTTTTCGGTATTCTCGGAGCATTGGAAGTCATTGATAATGCTCGCATGATTGTACTCTATCTCGGCGGATATTTACTGTTTCAAGTTATCGCAGGAATTGTCATTTTTAATAAGCTGATGAAAAAGTATTAAGGAAAAATCCCTTTAGGAACTAAAGGGCGCACTTCTATACTCTCCTATCGGGAGTATG
>ENA-OUQG01001316-OUQG01001316.1-human-gut-metagenome-genome-assembly--contig:-NODE-1316-length-13659-cov-5.054102_pt1 | contig 13659 bp, 10 predicted proteins | sample MGYA00237943_ERZ548823 | MGnify/ENA primary metagenome ERZ548823 (study PRJEB26490, sample SAMN05194731) | human gut metagenome | biome: terrestrial biome; feature: human-associated habitat; material... | reverse complement strand
CCCAGACCCCTTGGGTCGCTTCGCTCCGAGTGGTGTGATTACGAGCGGATGATCTCTACTTCGCCGTCGAGGCCGATTTTGATGATCTGGGAGGCTAGGCCGGTGGCACCGGCTTCGAGACGGGGGTCTACGGTGTAGTCAACCGCGTTTTTGATCTCCTCGGTGATGTCTGTGAATTTCTTTGGGGTCGGCTCTCCTGAGATGTTGGCGGAGGTAGAGACGATCGGTCTGCCGAGCTTGTAGGTCAGCTGTTGGCAGAATTCCATCATCGGAATGCGGATCCCGACTGTGCCGTCAGCCGCCACTGTGTTGTAAGCCAGGTGGTAACGGTCTGATTTACTAGGCTCGCCCTCAACTGGGGCAGGGCATGTCTTTGCTCCGGGGTAGATCAGGGTCATCGGTCTGTCGTTCACTTCGATAAGGTCAATGGCCATCGGCGGGATCTCCTTGATGTAGAGAGCTATCTGATCCAAGCTGTTAGCCAGCAGCACAAGTGACTTGCTGTCTGACCGGTGTTTGATCTCATAAATCTTTGCGACGGCCTCCGGGTTGGTCGCATCGCAGCCCAGCCCCCAAACCGTGTCGGTAGGGTAGAGGATGACTCCGCCCTCTTTCAGAACCTTCAACGTCTCGTTAAGAATCTCCTCGATTGTCTTCTTCTGCATATTCTTAAATATTTCGTTTATTTCGTGCGCCGAACCGCCCCTTCTGCTCACCGGGCGGCCTTGGCTGCCTGCCTCGTGCGCGGAACCGCCCCTTCTGCTCACCGGGCGGCCTTGGCTGCCAGTCTCGTGCGCGGAGCCGCCCCTTCTGCTCACCGGGCGGCCTTGGCTGCCTGCCTCGTGCGCGGAACTGCCCCTTCTGCTCACCGGGCGGCCTTGGCTGCCAGTCTCGTGCGCCGAGCCGCCCCTTCTGCTCACCGGGTGGCCTTGGCTGCTTGCCTCGTGCGCGGAACCGCCCCTTCTGCTCACCGTGCGGCCTTCCAACCCGTTTCCCGTTTCCCGTTTCTTTCCGATTCCCAACCCGATTCCCGGCACCCGATTCCTGGCATGCGGCCTACTTGGCGGTCTACTTTTCCAGGAAGTGGAGGTAGCAGGCTGTCACGGCTGCCACGGCGGCGGTCTCGGTGCGGAGGCGGCTTGGACCCAGGTGCACGGGGATGAACCCGCACTCCACAGCCAGGCTGGCCTCATTCGGCGAGAAATCGCCCTCCGGGCCGATCAGAACCGTGATCCCGGAGTCCTCGGAAGCCCCTTGCAGAACATCCTTGATGGAGCGTCTTACGGTCTCACCCTCAAAGCAGTAGCAGATCATCTTGATGCCGGCATCCTCGCGGTGGGCAAGGATGAAGTCACGGACAGAGACCGGCTCCTCCACGACCGGCAATTTGGCCTTCAAGCTCTGCTTCATGGCCGAAAGCACGATCTTGCAGGAGCGCTCCGTCTTGAACACCTTCCGCTCGGAACGCTCTCCGATGACAGGCGAGATCACGTCCACGCCAAGCTCAGTGGCTTTCTCGGCGAACCACTCGAAGCGGTCGTTGTTCTTCGTAGGACACACTGCCATATTCAATGAATATGAATGCCCTCCCCAGTCGGGAACGGTTTCCAGGATTTCCGCCGTCGCTCCTTTGTGCGAATCGTCGGCCAGGCGGCACCGGAACATGCTTCCGCACCCGTCCACGACGGTGATCTCGTCACCAGCCCTGTGCCTCAGCACCTTGACGCAGTGTGCGCTTTCGTCGGCGTCCAGAAGAGCAAGGCTCCCGTCTATTTTGTGAGCGTAAAAAATCTCCATGCTGCAAAGATACGATGATATTCTTGAATTCTATCCCGCCGGTGACCGCGAATTCCGTCTGAATTCCGCCCTGTGGCCGCCAAACCTCCACATCTTTACCAACTTTTTTGCGCTTGGAACCTGTTTTGATTTGTATGAGATGAAAAATAAAAATTCTCAGACAAACAAACCAAAACAGCTTCTTGCTAAAATTGTTCAGCAGGGTACTAGTATATTGAAGAATAAGGAGTAACTTTGCCCCCATGAAAAAGCGTTATGAATCATTGGATGTCCTTAGAGGACTGACAGTGGCCTTTATGTGCATCGTGAACAACCCTGGTTCCTGGGCACACATATTCCCTCCACTCAAGCATGCGGCTTGGGTTGGCTGCACGCCGACTGACCTGGTCTATCCTTTCTTCGTGTTCTGCATGGGATGCGCCATGGCATTCTCTTTCTCGAAATATGAGAAAGCCACCTCGAAGGCCTATCTGAAGGTGCTGAAAAGGGGGGCGCTGATCTTCCTGGTCGGCTTCGCGCTGAATCTTTATCCGTTCTTCCCGACATCCGTCCACGACCAGACCTGGACCTTCGGCCAGAACTATCTCTACTGGCTCCAGCATAAACGAATATTCGGAGTACTCCAAAGAATAGGAATGGCCTATGCCATCGCCGGCTGCCTTGCCCTCTGGCTCAAGAAGCCAGGCAGGATTCTGGCCGCCATCGGGACGATCTGCGTGGCCTACACGGGAATATTACTGATCTTTGGCCGCGACCCTGGTGCGTTCACCCTTGAGGGCAACGTTTCGATGAGGATAGACACCTGGCTGGTGGGCGGCGACCATTGCTACCATGGCTTCGGCGGGACCAACTTTGACCCGGAAGGCGTTCTCGGCTCCCTGCCGGCGGCCTGCTCGTGCCTCCTTGGCTACCTGATCGGCTTTATGATCCACGGATCGCAAAAGAATATGTCCGCTCTCTGCCAAGGCTCTTCCCACGATGGTTCCATGCCGTCCGAGGCTGTCAACTATTCCCCGGACAGGGTGGTAAACAGAACATTCATCTACGGCTGCCTGTCCCTGATTCTCGGGATTGTCCTCAGCATCTGGATTCCGATCTGCAAGCCGCTATGGTCGGTCTCCTATGTCTTCTACGCAGGAGGATGGGCGATGCTCACGCTCGCTTTCCTGGCCTATCTGCTTGATGTCAAGGGCTACGAGAAGCCATTCGTGCCATTCAAGGCCATGGGAATGAACGCGTTGATGGCCTTCGTCTTCTCCGGAGTCATCGCCAAGAGCTACGGCTTCTTCGGATTCGCTCCGGCGCGCTACTTCGGAGCCAACGAGTACCTGTCCCTTCTCTGGTCCCTGATCTTCGCCTCGGTGATCTTCGCGATCCTCTGGGTTCTCTACAAAAAGAAGATCGTCATCAAGTTGTAGTAGGAACATGTTCATCGGCCTGATTTCCGACACTCACGGCGTGTTTGCCGAGGATGTGAGAAAGTTCCTGGAGCCTGTGGACCAAGTCTGGCACGCCGGGGACTTCGGAACCCTTGAGTGCGCCAAGGAGATCGCGGCGTTCAAACCGTTGACCGGCGTGTACGGCAACTGCGATGGACTGGATGTCAGGCAGGATTATCCGGCGTACCAAAGCTTTGAGTGTGAGGGATTGAGAGTTCTCATGACCCACATCGGGCTTAGCCGTGGCAGTTACTGGGCCTATAATCCTCGCCAGCCACAGTACGATCTGCGGGCCAAGGCGCTCATCGACAACTGGCACCCCGACATATTCGTTTGCGGACACACTCATATTCCTCAAGTCTTCCGTGACGCGCGGTACGGCTTCCTCTTCATGAACCCCGGCGCATGCGGCTACCAAGGCTCCCGCGATGTGCCGAGAATGGCTCTCCGCTTTCAGATTGTAAGCGGTCAAGTGACCGATTTTGAGAAGTGTGAGTTTCCGAGAGAAACGATTTAGTTAAAAAATATCGAAAATTATTGTTAATTGCGGAAAAACTATGTATTTTTGCGCTTTGAAACTTGGATGTAATAAACTGTTTTTTTAATTTATAATTATTATGAAGAAGGTATTTATGTCTGTTGCGGTTGTGGCTCTTATGGTAGCCGCTTCTGCTTGCGGTAACAAAGCAAAGAAATCTGAGGCTGTTGAGACTGAGGCTGCTGCTGTTGAAGAGACCACTACTTGCTGTGGCGATTCAACCGCTTGCTGCGACTCAACAAAAGCATGCTGCGATTCAGTAAAGGCTGAGTAATTTCAGTCACATCCCTTTGGGAGGCTTTTTATGCGGTGTCCGGGTCAAAACCCAGATGCTGCAATTTTTTTTGTCTTAGCCCGTCGGTTTGCCTATCTTTGGGAAAGCTTCCGGTCATTGTGGCCAATCCGGTCGCTGGGCTTTTAGAAGCGCCCGACTCAATGGCTCGGCAGGCCCACAACCGTCGAAGCGCCCGGGAAACACATATTCATAAAGAGTCATGAAAGAGAAAACAGTCTGGTTCTGCTCCAATTGCGGCAATGAGTACCCCAAGTGGATGGGGCGCTGCCCCGCCTGCGGTGAGTGGAACACCATGGTCGAACAGAAGGTCGTGACCGGAGCCTCCCGCAGGGTCTCCGCGCAGGAGACGGTTCCGGGAGCCGGACGCAGACCGCAGAAACTGAAAGATATAGACTCGTCCTCCGAGGCCAGGCTCTCGTTGAACAACGAGGAGATCGACCGGATCCTCGGTGGAGGAATAGTCGAAGGCTCCCTTGTCCTGATCGGAGGAGAACCGGGGATAGGCAAGTCCACCCTCTCGCTCCAGATTCCGCTTGGATGCCCGTCGCTGAAAACCCTCTATGTCACTGGCGAGGAAAGCCTGCGGCAAGTCAAGATGCGCGCCGACCGCCTGGGTGGAGACGCTGCCAACTGCCAGATCTACAGTGAGACCCTGATCGAGAACGTGGTCTCGCAGGCCCGTGAGATCGAGCCGGATCTGATGATTGTGGATTCCGTCCAGACAATGTTCTCGCAGACGGTCGATTCGACTCCCGGCTCGGTCACACAGATCAAGGAAGTGGCCGCCATTCTCCTGCGTCTCGCCAAGGAGACCGGCATCCCTGTGATCCTGATCGGCCACATCACCAAGGAAGGCTACATCGCCGGTCCTAAAGTGCTGGAACACATCGTGGATGTTGTACTTCAGTTTGAGGGGGACAATCGCGGCACGTACAGGATCCTGCGGAGTATCAAGAATCGCTTTGGCTCCACTTCCGAACTCGCTGTCTTCGAGATGACAGGCAAGGGTCTAAGGGAGGTGTCCAATCCGTCCGAACTCCTGATCCCGATGCATGAGGCCGGCCTCAGCGGAACCGCCATCAGCGCGATGCTGGACGGAACGAGACCGTTTCTCTTTGAGGTTCAGGCGCTTGTGAGCTCTGCTGTCTATGGCACGGCGCAGCGCTCGGCGACCGGATTCGATGTCAGGAGGCTGAATATGCTGTTGGCTGTCTTGGAGCGCAGGGCCGGCTTCAAACTGGCGCAGAAAGATGTTTTCCTGAACATGGCGGGTGGCCTTAAGGTCAGTGACCCGGCCTGTGACCTGGCCGTGGTGGCAGCTGTCCTGTCGTCGAATTTCGACTTCGCCATCCCTTCGGACAACTGCTTCGCCGGCGAGGTCGGCCTTAGTGGCGAGATCCGCCCCGTGGCCCAGACCGACCGCCGTGTCGGAGAGGCTTCCCGACTGGGCTTCAAGAGAATATTCGTGTCATCCTTCGCCTCGCTGGATCGTACGCCTCAAGGCATTGAGGTCGTCAAAGTCGCCGACATTCCCGCCCTTGTCCGCAGCCTCTTCAAATAGTCCGTTGCTTTCACGGTCGCAGAGGTCCGTCGGACTCTCCAACAGCCGAAGCGCCGCGAAACGTCCAAAGTGTCCGACAAATTCGTTAATTGAAAAAAAATGCGTATATTCGCCAAGTTTTAAGACTAAACAAAACGTGATATGAATCTTAGAGACATCAAAAAGGACATTGAATATGTCATCGGAGCCTTCATCGATGATTGCTCCCTTTTCAGCGCGATAAATCAGAAAGCCGATGACGAGGCACTGGGTGGACTTTTGGATGAGGCCGTAAAACTCTACAACGACCTCAGGGACAAGGTTAACGCAAAGGCCGAAGGCAAGAAAGCCGCTTATTTCGCCGGCATCCGCAAGGAACTCCTTGAGAAGACCGACGCTCTGTACCAGAAGCTCAGCGAGGTCATCAAGACGACAGCGAAGGCTGAGGAGAAGTAGTCAAGCTTTTCACCGAATCATATTTGGGGAAGGCTTGAGAGTCTTCCCCATTTTATTTGCGGGCGTTAATGAATATGCCGCAGTAAATCACTAAATCTTTACCAGCATATTTTTAAACGTTTAGCATATTTTTTAACGCTTGCTGTTGAACAGAATTTATACTAAGAACATGAAAGTTGCGGTTGTCGGTGTGACCGGCCTTGTGGGGACACGAATGGTCGAGGTGTTGGAAGAGAGGCAATTCCCTGTGGATGAGTTTCTTCCTGTGGCATCGGAAAAATCTGTCGGAAAAAAGATCCCTTTCCGAGGGCGTGAATATTCAGTCTTGGCCATCGAGGAGGCGCTTGAGGCGAAGCCCGATCTGGCTCTGTTCTCCGCAGGAGCCGGCATTTCCCTTGAATATGCCCCGAGATTCGCCGCGGCAGGATGCCGTGTCGTGGACAACTCTTCCTGCTGGAGGATGGATCCGACGAAGAAACTGGTTGTGCCGGAGATCAATGCCTCCGTGCTGACCGAGGATGACCGCATCATTGCCAACCCTAACTGCTCGACCATCCAGATGCTTCTTCCGCTGGCTCCGCTACATCGTAAGTACGTGATCAAGAGGATAGTGGTCTCGACCTATCAAAGTGTGACGGGTTCAGGCAATCCTGCCGTCGCGCAGATGAAGGCCGAGCGCGAGGGGAGGAAGTGGGGTGAATATCCTGCCTTCTATCACTATCCGATCGATGAGAATGTGATCCCTCACATAGATGATTTCCTGGAGGACGGCTACACGAAGGAGGAGATGAAGATGGTCAACGAAACCCACAAGATCTTGGATGACTATTCGATAGGGGTGAGTCCTACCACGGCGCGCGTGCCGGTGCTGGGAGGACATTCGGAATCCATTAATCTGGAGTTCGAAAAGGAGTTCACGCTTGAGGATGTCAGGAGATTGTGGTCTGAGACAGAAGGTGTTACGGTTCAGGATGACCCTACCCGCAACATCTATCCGATGCCGCTTTTCTCTCTTGGCAAGGATGATGTGTTCGTCGGTCGTCTGCGCAGGGATCCGTCCGTGAGATCCGGCCTGAACTTCTGGTGCGTCAGCGACAACATCCGCAAGGGGGCCGCCACCAACGCCGTCCAGATCGCCCAGTACCTTCTGTCCAAAGGCTTCCTGCCACTTCGCTGAGTCCGGTCTCCCGGCCGCTGCGTTCGATGGGCTTGTCAACCGTTCAGGCGCAGAGCCGCCTCTCGATGTCTCCCGGCCGCTGTGTTCGACGGACTCACCAGCCGTCCAGGCGCTCCTTTATTCCTTGTCGGCCAGATGCCTCTCCCAAGCCCAGGCAGAGGCCAGAGTCTCCTCGATCGACCTCTCGGCCTTCCAGCCAAGCTCTTTGTTCGCAAGGGTCGGGTCCGCCCAGATCGCTGTCACGTCACCGGAACGCCGAGGCGCAAACTTATAGTTGAGCTTCAGTCCGTTAGCTTTCTCGAAAGCGGTGATGAGCTCCATCACGGACAGCGGCTTTCCAGTACCGATGTTGAAGATTTCATATTCATTCTTCATCTTCCCCTCAAGCATCCTGCGCACCGCGAAAACGTGCGCCTTGGCGAGATCCACGATGTCGATGAAATCCCTTTGGCATGTGCCGTCCGGGGTAGGGTAGTCGTTGCCGAAGACGGAGAGGTACTCGCGTTTGCCGATGGCGGTCTGCGTGATGTAAGGCACCAGGTTGTTAGGCACGCCGCGCGGAAGCTCGCCGATCAGAGCGGACGGATGCGCCCCGATCGGGTTGAAGTACCTCAGCGCTATGCCCTTGACATTTGAATATGCCTTCACGGAGTCCCGCAGGATGTCCTCGCACATCTGCTTCGTGTTGCCGTAGGGAGAGGTGGCGGGCTGCCTTGGAGATTCCTCTGTGACAGGAAGTTGTTCCGGCTCGCCATAGACCGTGGCGGAAGATGAGAAAAGAATATTCCCACATCCGTGGTCACGCGCGGTCTCGATGACATTCATGAACGACTCCAGATTGTTCTTGTAGTACTTGAGCGGCTCGCTCACCGACTCACCGACGGCCTTGAATCCGGCGAAATGAATGACCGCGTCGATCTTGTTGGCCGTGAACAGCAATTCCGTGGCCACAGGGTCGCAAAAATCCATCTTCACGAACGGAATGTCCTCTCTTCCAGTGATTTTCTTCACACCCTCGTAGCAGGTTTCGTCACAGTTGGACATGTTGTCTGCGACAATGACATCGTAGCCGGCCTCGATAAGCTCCACCGTGACATGGCTTCCGATAAATCCGGCACCGCCGGACACAAGAACGCATTTTTTCATATTCAGAACAATTTGATTCAAGTTCGCGTCGCCCGCATTGTTTATGGCACCCTTGCGGTCCGAGCGGTTCGTTCTATCTGCGCCGTACCATCTGCGCCGTACCACCCATGCTGTCCGCGCGGTTTTATGGCATCAGCGCAGTTCGCATTGTTTGTACCGCCAGTGCCGTCCGCTGCAAATTATAGTTACCGCTCGCTCTCGCAATGCTGGCATACAAACTGCAAATTTAACAATAAAAACACTATTTTTGTACTCCTGCCGTTCCCGGATTTTATCCTGTGGCATTGGAGCGGCCTGTAAATCATAATTTTTTTTGCCATGAGAGTCGGAATATTCATAAATAAAAGTGTCGGCGCGCTTGCGCTGTCGTTGGTTGCTGTTTTAACTTACGCCGCTCCTGCCATTGTGGCTCCGGTCGCTGTGGGTCCTGCCGCTGTGGGTCCGGTCGCTGTGGGTCCGGTCGCTGTGGGTCCGGTTGCTGTGGGTCCTGCCGCTGTGGCTTGGCAGGCTCACCAACCCGTCTGGACACCCGTCCCGGCCCTTTTTTCCAAGGGAATTACCGAAGCTCCCGTCCTAGCCCTTCCGACTGCTGAGATTGCCGAAGCGCCTTCCTCTCCGACCCTTTCAGCCGCTTGCCTTGCCGGGGCATCCATTCCGACATCCCCGCAAGTCACCTCTCCGAAAAGATTTTCCGTCAAGACCAACGCCCAGCGCTACATCGAGACTGCCGCGCGTGGTGAGGCTCTCAAATCTTCCGTCTTCGGAGTCCTTGCCGTAACCGAAGGCGGCGACACCCTGGCCTGCTGGAACAGCGACCAGCGCATGGTTCCGGCCTCGACGATGAAACTCATCACCACCGGCATGGCCATCCACCTCCTCGGCCCTGATTTCAAGTACATTACCCGCATAGGCTACAGTGGCGTCATCAAAGACGGAACTCTGGACGGCGACCTTTACATAGTCGGCGGCGGCGACCCGACCATAGCCTCGAAAGACTCGATCTCCATCTCCCGCACCGACCTCTTCCGCCAGTGGAAATCCTTCCTGGACAAGGCCGGCATCAAGCGTGTAAGCGGCAACGTGATAGGCGACGGACGCTACTTCGACGGCCCTATGGAACACGACACTTGGAGCTACCAAGACATCGGCACCGCCTACGGAGCCGGTCTTAACGGCCTGAGTTTCTACGAGAACGCCCAGGATTTCAGGGTGAGTGCCGGCCCGTCGGTGGGTTCGCCGGTCAACGTCTCCGTCATATTCCCCGCCACGCCGTGGATGAAGTATGAATATTCCTGCAAAACCGCCCCTGCCGGCACCGGCGACCAGCTCTACCTCTTCAATTCCGACTTCGCCCCCCGCGCCGAGGTCCGCGGCTCATTCGCCATCGACCGCAAGCCCAAAGTGGAGGAATTCAGCAACAGATTCGGCTCCTACACCTGTGCCCACTATTTTTGTGACTATCTGAGATCCAACGGAATAGCAGTCTCCGGAACTCCCGCCGACATCATCCGTGGCCGAATCCGCACCGACCTATCTTCCTCTGAATATTCCCGTTACGCCTCAAAGGTGGATGATCTGAATATGCTAGGCCAGACATATTCACCATCCCTTGCCCGCATAGCCCGTGAGACCAATCTGAAGAGCGATAACTTCTACGCCGAGACTCTTTTCCGTACCCTTGGCCGCCGACTCCACCATTCCGCCTCCTACGATTCCTCCTATGTGGCTGTGAATGAGGTGATGAAGAGTTTGGGTATCTGCGCCGATGACATCCGGATCGTAGACGGCAGCGGCCTGGCCCGCCACAACTACATATCCCCGTCCTTCTTCGTCCTCTTCCTCTCCGCGATGATGGACAGTCCCTCCTTCGCCGACTACATCCAGACCATAGCCCAGCCCGGCTCCCGTCACTACGAGTCACGCCTTCGTGTGTCCCCCGCCTCCGTGAAGTCCCGCGTCCATCTGAAAAGCGGCTCCATGAACGGCGTGCGTTGCTTCAGCGGCTACATCGAGCCCTCCGCCGGCTCCAAATCCGACACCATAGTCTTCTCCATAATGACCAACAACTCCCTAGCCCCCGCCTCCCGCCTGGATCCCATAATCGACCGCATAATCACCCTCCTCGCCACCGACAATTAGCCCTCTGCCGATTAGCCCTCTGCCGATTGGTCCGCTGCCGATTGGTTCTCTGCCGGCCAATTGACCGACCAGTTATCCCTCCGCCGATTCGGTCCGCCGACCAATTTGCCCTCTCCTAATTATCCAGCCGCCGCTGTCCGGGCGTCCACTCCTACACCAAGTCCTCCCATCCGTTTTCCGCTGCGCCTCTGCGGACACGAATCCGCCCGAATCCCGCTCTTGGCCTCCCGCCTGTGCCTCCGCGGGCGACATTTGCGTGGATTCCCGCCCATAATGTATCGGATGTGCCTCAGCGGGCGTGAATCTGCCCTAAGTACGCCCTAATCCTCCCGTCCGTTTTCCACTGCGCCTCTGCGGACACGAATCTGCCCGAATCCCGCTCTTGGCCTCCCGCCTGTGTTCAAGTCCAAATCCTGTGTTTAGGCTCGGGGGTAACTTGTCCACCGAAACCGCCATTCCGTGGACAAAGCCCCGGCATCAGTCGGCTTGTCCACCGGAGCGGTCTTTTCGTGGACAAAGGCCCGACATCAGTCAGTTTGTCCACCGGAACCGCCATTCCGTGGACAAAGGCCCGGTGTCAGTCGGCTTGTCCACCGGATCGCCATTATTGTGGCTAACTTCTTCGTGTTGAGCCTAGTATTAAGGAAAGACAGTCTGAAAGTTGTATCTTTCCTTGGAAATAAAAGCGGATTGCTGTTTGGTGAAGTCAGAGGTCACTTTCTGCGCATAGAGAAAAGGGTTATGAGGCAGTAGAGGATGTGGCATTGCCTTGTGTAAGGCGGATCTGGCTTTTGGTCGGTGGTGATAGTTGCGGTACCGCGCGTTAAGAAGGCAGAACATCGAGGTGGAGTAGTTTGGTGTAACGCCCAGCGTTAAGGAAGCCGGTCCTACGGGACGGAGGACGAAGGGCTACGGAGCATTGTTCCGCAGGAATGGTGGGCGATGCTCCGGGATGTTGGGAGAGTTAGTGGTTAGTCCTGCGGGAAGTAGGCGGGGCTGTTGAAGGTGGAGAGGATTCCTGAGGAGGGCTCGTCTATGTGGCCGACTATGCGGCGGGCTCTGATCGGTTTTCTGTTGTAGAAGTCTTTGGCTCTGTGATCCAGGGAGTTGATGCGAACTAGTTGGGAGGAGTGGATGAACTTGCCGTCGCCGATGTACATGCCCACATGGGTTACTCTTTCTTTGGTGCTGTCTGTGGCGGCTTTGCCCCAGAACAGAAGGTCGCCCGGGAGTAGACCGCTCCAGTCAACGTCCCCGTTGTCCTTGAATATTCCTAAATCCTCCCCGACCCTTGCTTGCTGTGAGGCATTTCGCGGCAGGAGCACGCCGTTGGCGAAGTAGACGTTGCGGACGAGGCCGCTGCAATCCACGTTCTTTATTGAGGTGCCGCCCCACATGTATGGAACGCCGAGGAATCGGAAGCTCGTGGCCAGCAGGTCTTTACGAAACTCGTCTTGAGATGTGGCCCGGTCTTTTCGATCCTTGGCCCATTTGTAGAACACATCCACGTCCTTGGCCGGGACGAAGCCGGTCTTGCCGGACGGTAGCACAACCCCTACGAAATGTTTTTTCAAGACCGCGCGACCTTCCTCGTAGCCGCTGTAACGCCCGTAAGAGTGTGTTTTGGCGCTGTACAAAATCCGAACTATGTCACCAAGCACGAAGTCGCTGACAATCCGTGAGTCAGTCGAAGGCTCCTCGTAGACGTGTGTAAGTGAGGCGGTGCAGATGTATTTCGGTGCCTCAAGGTAGTCCATAAGACCTTTCTCGTCCATCGGCACCAGCCCCATCTCGTTGACCCAGGCGGTGTAAGGTTCTGGACTCTTGATCTTTACCCAGTACCCGGACTTGTCCAGAATCTCCACAACGGTTCCCATCAAGGCTTGGTCGCCAAGTTCGGCGGCGTAGTCCGGAGCCTCGCGCATGAAGTTGGCGGAGAACTCGACCACGGCCCATTTATGGTTGGTTTCTTGAGCCAGGACGGCGATGCCTGGTGACACAAAGGCCACGGAAAGAAAAAGAATTTTTGATAAGAAGCTCATAACAAATCAGTACTGTGAGAAATTGAATCCGTCCTTTGCGCTCTTTCGCTTTAGAAAACCAACCGCTGCCTCGCTGGCGGATTCAAGTTGTAAAAATATTCACAATTCATTAGTTTTGCAAATATGTGGCGTTCTTTCTGGCGTTGAAATTCATCGATAATTCTATGGAACAGATGTTTGAGGAGAGGAAAGAGGAAAAAGATGCAAATAACAAGAAGGAAGAAATGACTATATCAGGTCTGTGCCCGAGGACGACGATAATGGGCGAAAGAGTCGCCGGAGAGTGCCAAGGAGTACCGTTGGGCAACGATAATGGGCGTAAGTGTCGCCCGGGAGTGCCGATGAACATCGTTGGGCAACGATAATGGGCTTAAGTGTCGCCGGAGAGTGCGGGCTTGAAGGGAGGTGGTGAAGAGTCGAGGCTTTTGAGTGAGGGAGGGATTTGTGAAGTGAGTGAATATGTCAGGCCAGTACCGTTGGGCGACAATAATGGGCGAAAGTGTCGCCCGGTAGTGCCTGGGAGTACCGTTGGGCGACGATAATAGGCTTAAATGTCGCCCGGTAGTGCCAAGGAGTACCGTTGGGCAACGATAATGGGCGAAAGTCTCGCCCGGGAGTGCCAAGGAGTACCGTTGGGCAACGATAATGGGCTTAAGTGTCGCCCGGGAGTGCCGATGAACACCGTTGGGCGACGATAATAGGCTTATATGTTGCCGGAGAGTGCCGGCTTGAGGCGATGTGGGAGATGGAAAATAGTGGGTTCATAGGAGTGAAAAATGTCGCCGGAGAGTGCGGCTTTAGGAACTAAAGTGGGGATAATGTCAATGATTGACTTGTCGGAAGATAGTAAACTTGTTGGAAGATAATAACTTAATGGTGATAACATAGGAATAATGAAAAGTAATATAGAGGAATTAGCGGGAACGGTGGTAAATAAAGCTGCTGGGGAAATGGAAGCAACAGCGGCTGTAGAAACATCAGAATCATCAGAGCCAGCAGTAGATACAACAGCAACAACTGCAGCAACAACTGCAGCAGCAACAGCAGCGGCGACGGCAGCAACTGCAACCGCAGCAGCGACAACCGCAGC
>ENA-OUQG01001314-OUQG01001314.1-human-gut-metagenome-genome-assembly--contig:-NODE-1314-length-13665-cov-5.328508_pt1 | contig 13665 bp, 9 predicted proteins | sample MGYA00237943_ERZ548823 | MGnify/ENA primary metagenome ERZ548823 (study PRJEB26490, sample SAMN05194731) | human gut metagenome | biome: terrestrial biome; feature: human-associated habitat; material... | reverse complement strand
CACAATAAATATTTCCACCGATATGCGGACGCTTGTCAATTACCAGACAGGTTTTTCCTTTTTTCTTTGCTTCGTGAGCAAATACTGCCCCATATAATCCTGATCCTACTACTAAATAATCATACTTCATAATACTAAATCCTCTCTTTTATTTCTTTGTAATTTTATCTTTTATCATCTTTCCCATTCCGACGACACTTCCCACTCCATAACTTAAATGAAGTAAAAAGAAGATTCCCGGAAGCAAAAGCTGACATATATGCTTCGCCTCATTTTTTACAGACAGAATTGCCATTCCAATTGCACCACACCAATAAGTGATCCACATGGCAATCGCCAGAAATGGCTTCTTTAGTGCTACCAAAATGGATGTCACAAGAATCGCAATCACAAAAGCAAACGGCACAAAATGATAAATGCTGAGACATCCAGGACATACGCCAAGAGTTCTTGCTACCCAGTCTCCATTGCCGTATTTCTGCTTCATCATTCCCGGAATCGAACTTCTCACATATTGCCAGGAATGAATCTGCGGATCGTAGCATAAGCGGTATCCTGCCTGCCGGATCCGGTAATGCATCTCATTATCTTCCGTTCTTCCCAGATTTTCATTGAAAAGTCCAACCTTTTCAAATACTTCTCTCCGATACGCTGCATGGAACATGGACTTTACATATTTCTTTTCATTCTCTCTCCGGAAGCCTGCGATTCCACTTCCGAACATCGAACTTTCTGCGTTCAGTAGAAGTTTCTGCCACGGTGTGTCCTTCTCCGGCAGATTCGGTCTTGGTCCCCCGGTGACATATTCTCCGCTTTCCATGCATTCTACGTTCTTGGAAACAAAATCCTCCGGAATGCGCCCATGTGCGTCCAGACGGATAATAATATCTCCGGTTGAACTACGGATTGCCTGATTCCATCCGGAGGCCTGATTGTTCCCCGGATTTTCCGTAACAAAACAGTTATGATACTGCGGATTTTCTTCGGCAAAACGTTCCATAATCCGTCTGGTTCCATCTGTTGAACTGCTGTCCACCATCACAACTTCGATCTGCTCTGCCGGGTAATCCTGTTTTGTGATATCCTCCAGCAAGTGTGGAAGATACTCTTCTTCATTGCGCGCAATCGTGCAAACTGATACTAACATACATTTCTCCTATACTGTAGTTCTTATCGCAATACTGCAAATACTGTCATAAACATGGTCATGAAATCTCTCCACAGACTGTATTTGCGCAGATCTTCCAGATTATAGCTCATCTTCTCCGGAAGCACTTCATGAATATAAGCATAATCCACATCTTCTACATGCTCCAGCATTTCACCCTCATCTTTGTAGCATACGCTGGCTCTGGAAGTGATTCCTGCCGGTAACAAAAGAGTCGCATACATTTCTTTCGTATATCCTTTTACATACTTCACAACTTCCGGTCTGGTTCCAACAAAACTCATCTCTCCACGAAGAACATTGATAAGCTGCGGAAATTCATCAATCCTGCAGCCACGGATCACTTTTCCAACCCGTGTCAGTCTGGAATCCTGACTGATTGTAACCTGTGTTCCCATCTTATCAGCGTTCTGCACCATAGTACGGAATTTCAGAATGTGAAATTTCTTTCCATACTGTGTCACACGCACCTGCTTGTAAATCACCGGTCCCGGTGAATCCAGCTTGATTGCAATACTGATGACTAACATGATCGGTGATAAAATGATAAGTAAAATCATCGAAAGCAGAATGTCAAAATATCTCTTTAATCTTAATTCTTTTTCGTGTCTGATCAGAATATCATAGTATTGTTTTACTTCGTCTGTTCTCATAAACTTCGGAAGTTCGTCCCATTTTCTCATACAGCATTCCTATCCGATGCATTCCTTCAATACATCTGTCACGTATTTTACCTCTTCATCGGTGAGTTTCGTATGAAGCGGTAATGTAATTGCATTTTCAAATAAAGCATAAGCATTTGGATAATCTTTGATATCAAATCCCATATTTTTGTATGCAGATAACAACGGTAACGGTTTGTAATGCACATTCGTTGCTACGCCATGCTCTGCCATCTTCGTAATGATCTCATTACATTCTTCCCGTGTTTTTCCCTGAACACGGATCAGATACAAATGTCCGCTGGACTTATGATCTGTATCAAAATGATTCAGTACATTCACAGGAAGACTTTCCAGTGCTTTATCATACATTCCTATGATTTCCCGGCGCCGTGCTAATAATGCATCATAGCGCTTTAACTGTACCAATCCAATAGAAGCCATGATATCGGTCATATTGCATTTGAAATAAGGTGCCACAACATCATACTCCCATGCGCCAAGCTGCGTCTTAGCAAGCGCATCCTTGGACTGGCCATGCAGTGAAAAGAGCATATATTTTTTATAAATGTCATCATCATCCACACCTTCGATCGGGCGCCATGTGACTGCTCCTCCTTCCGCTGTGGTAAGATTCTTTACTGCATGGAAGGAAAAGCTTGTGAAATCTGCAGCCTGTCCACATTTCTTTCCTTTTCGCTCTGCGCCAAATGCATGTGCAGCATCTGCCACCACAATCACTCTGCCAAACTTCTCCTGAAGTTCATTTGCCGGATGGAAAAGTGATTTCTTTGCTTCTACAATTTCAAATATCTTATCATAGTCACACATAATTCCGGCAAGATCTACCGGGATAACCGCTTTCGTCTTCTCTGTGATTGCATCTGCCAGCTTCTCATAATCCATCTCGTAAGAATCTTTTGCCACATCCACCAGAACCAGTTTTGCACCTACATGCTCTACTACACTGGCGGATGCAGTATAAGTATAGGCAGTTGTAATTACTTCATCTCCCGGTCCAATTCCCAAAAGACGCAGTGTCATCTCCAGGCAGGCTGTTGCCGAATTCAGACAAACTACTCTATTAGTCCCTATATATTCTGCCAACTGTTTTTCAAAAAGCTTTGTCTTTGGTCCGGTTGTGATCCAGCCACTTTTCAGTGCATCAACAACTTCTGCTATCTCTTCTTCTGTTATATCCGGTGGTGAAAATGCTATATGTCTGTTTTCCATTATATTAATCCTCCATTACAGGTTTTTCATGACTGAGTTTTCCAAGTTCACGTAATTCCTTATTCACTTCTTCATCTCGTTTTAAATCTTCCTGTCTGATATGATAAGTCGGAACAATCTCTGATACAATCTGTTTTACACTTAAACTTTCATTCATCGCTGCTTCTTCCAGTTCGCGTAATCCACTCAGAAAATGTACTTCATTAAACTCCAATGGTTTTCCAATATAAATCAGATTATTTTCTGTCTTCTGAATTCCTTCTTCTTTAACGAGAAGCTCTTCATATAATTTTTCTCCCGGACGTAATCCTGTATACTTAATATCCATATCCACACCCAGTGTATAGCCTGACAGACGAATCAGGTTTTTTGCAAGATCTGCAATTTTCACCGGTTCCCCCATATCCAGTACGAAAATTTCTCCTCCCTTAGCAAACGCACCTGCTTCAAGTACAAGTGATACTGCTTCCGGAATTGTCATGAAATAACGAATGATGTCCGGATGTGTAACTGTAAGCGGACCTCCTGCAGCCATCTGACGCTTGAACAATGGAATAACACTTCCATTACTTCCAAGAACATTTCCAAAACGTACTGCTACATATTCTGTCTTAGAGTATCTATTGAATGTCTGAATGATCATCTCACACATTCTCTTAGATGCACCCATGATATTGGTTGGATTTACTGCCTTATCTGTTGAAATAAGGACAAATCTCTTTACTCCAAACTTATCTGCAGCTCTCGCTGTCTTATAAGTTCCAAATACATTGTTCTTAATCGCCTCGTTCGGGCTATCCTCCATCAGCGGAACATGCTTGTGTGCAGCCGCATGATAAATCACATCCGGTCTGTATGTTTCTATAACGGATTCAATACGGCTTGTGTTTCTTACAGATCCAATCAACACAGTCAAATTCAACTCTGGATGGTTTAATTTCAACTCCTGCTGAATATCATACGCATTATTTTCATAAATATCAAAAATGATCAATCTTGATGGTTTATATTTTGCTATCTGACGGCAAAGTTCACTACCGATAGAACCGCCACCACCAGTTACCATGATGCATCTACCTTCAATAAATCCGCGCACACTTTCCAGATCTACTTTAATCGGATCTCTCCCAAGTAAATCTTCGATAGAAACATCTCTTAGTTTTGAAACACTCACATCCTCTGTGATCAACTGGTACATACCCGGAAGGATTTTCAGCTTACAAGTTGTCTGATTACAGATGCGAAGGATGTCTCTTGTTACTTTCGGAGATGCAGAAGGGATTGCAAGAATAATCTCATCAACTTCATATTTCTTTGCTACATCTAAAATGCACTCTCTGCCACCAAGAATACGAACACCGTGAATCAGTTTTCCTTTCTTGTGTGGATTATCATCAATAACGCCTACTACCTTACTGTTCAAATGTGCACTGTACTTCAGTTCCTGAATGATCATACTTCCGGCTTCACCAGCTCCGATCACTAATGTATGATATACGTGACCTTGAGGTTTTCTTAGTCCACTTTTCAATACCCAATAAATTCTATATGAAAATCTTGTTAAAACTGTAGTGCTGAGTAGCAAAAAAAAGTAAAATACATGAAAGCTTCTCGGAACAGGAAGAACTAAAAGTTGCATTCCAAACCCTTGGCATACTGTTGACAAGAAGCAAGCAACGCCTATCATCGTCAATTCTCTTAATCCTGCAAAAGACCAAACACTATTATACAAATTTAAAATCATAAATATTACAAGTGTTGAAATTATTCCAATAGGCAAATAGGATTTCATACTATGAATATATTCTTTTGGAATCCACGAATAATGTAATTCATATCGAAGTATTAATGACAAATATGAATGAATAATAATTGTTAATATATCTACTCCGCATAGTAAAATCATTCGATTTCTGGAATTATGCAAATTAAGTATCTTTTTCATCTTTATATCCTCTTTTATAAATTGTTACGATTTTTTTACATACGGTTATATAATAACAAATTTTATATCATTTTACAATACATCATCTTATCTCTTTTTTATGACTTTTGATGATTTTTTCTTATTATACTCTTATTTTCTCAAAAAATACCCCAAAATAGTTGAATAATTCCTCGCTGACTCTCCATTCATATGACCATCATAATCTGTATATTTTGTAATATCATGTGAAAACAAATCATAGTATTCCGTATTAAAATTCAGATATTCTACCTCATAGAATAAAACAGCACTCCAAAAATTGCCAATCCGTTATATTGATCTGGATTTCCAAATATCGCATCCACAAACACCGCTGACCAGTCTGCAAGAATCATCTTCTTAAAAAATCCCCAAAAAATACGCTGAATTCCTCTGCAAATTCTCTGTAGATCAAAGGAATGTCCTTCGTATAATTGTTCTGCTAATCTACTATGTCTCCCAATCGGTCCCTGTAAAATTTGTGGGAAATAGGATACGAACAATGCATAACGGAAAATATTTTTCTCTGCATGATCTCTTTTCCAATATATGTCAAGCAAATATCCTGATGTTTGAAACGTGTAAAATGAAATACCTAACGGCAATAAAATCTGCATTCCAAAATTAAGAATCAGCCCTATGATCAGATATCGTTTTGCTTTCTTTTTATCTTGATTCACTTCATGTTCTATCGCCAATCCACAGAGATAAGTGATTATCGTTGAGAAAAGTAAAAATGGAAAGTACTTTGTCCCTGCAGCAAGATAATAAATGTAGCTTGTTAAAAGAAGCCCCCACCATCGCATCTTTTTTGGAAGCAGGTAATACAAAAGCACAGCCCCGGCTACAAATATAATAAATAAATTTGATACTAATGACATATTTCTTCTTATACCTTAAAAGGGATGGGAACACACGGCCCCCATCTCTTTTTCTCTTTCTTAATTAATTATTCAAGAATACTTTCTGCATTCTTACTGTTCTAGTATAAGAATCCATCATCCAAACATGCGTCATCTCCTGATGAATCGGAAGAACCTGCCCCCGCATCACTGCTCGGTTCACTTGCTCCAACTCATCTTTCATTTCCTTCCCTGTTGAAATAACTAGTATCAATTTTTACATTTTCTTGAGCTTTTGTATCATCTTCACAATATCAACACCATATCCTTTGGCAGCTGCCCATCCTTTTTTCTTAGGATTATTAGGTATACTTAACCATTCTACATAAATTGCACTTCCTCGTTCAACATACTTAAAACGATTATCTACGCATGTCTGATTTAAAGATTTTGTTGATCCATATGCCTTCAAATGCTGAATTTGTGCACGTACACCCTCTCTTACATCTTTAAATGATTCACCTGAAACACTATTTCCTGTTGCTCCCATGCCCGCAAAATTATACTGCTCTGCTTTCACAACACCTGTAAATTGTAACCAACCTGTCTCTTTCATCGCCTGTACAAATGCAACTTCTGCTTTAATTCCTTCTGCCACAGCTTCTTCGTAATAAATCTGACAAAAATCTCTGATTGTAGCCGCCCCACCTTTTCGCATTACATCTTCCGGATAAGCTTTCTTACTTGCCTCAAAATAAGCTACCATCTGATCCACTGTTACTTCGGTATCTCCTTCAATCAAATACGTCCCCTCAACAACATTAGAATTTGTATTCGAATTGTTTGTGCCGGCACTTCCATTTATTTTGTCATCATTTATCCCTGGAATCTCATCATATTTCTTGGTAGAATCATACATTCCATCATCATTAAAGAAATACCATGTTCCATCTATTTTCTGCCAACCGGTTTTCATTGCTCCATCGTCTGCTCCACCAAAGTAATACCAATCGCCACCTACTTTTGTAAAACCGGTTCGCATTGCTCCATCATTGGATTCACCAAAGTAATACCAGTTTGTTCCCAGCTTTTTCCATCCAGTCTGCATGTAGCCGTCGTCTGCACTTCCCAAATAGTACCATGTGCTCCCAACTTTCTGCCAGCCAGTTTTCATTGCTCCATTCTCTTTATCACTAAAATAATACCAGGCTCCACCGATTTTCTGCCAACCTGTTTGCAGATATCCACCATTTGAACTACCTAGATAGTACCAGGACTCTCCTATTTTCTGCCAACCGGTCTTCATTGCTCCATCATTAGCTTCACCAAAATAATACCTGTCTCCACCAATCTTCTGCCAACCGATTCGCATTGCTCCGTCGTCAGATTCACCGAAATAATACCACTTGGTTCCTATTTTTTGCCAACCAGTTAACATATATCCACTTGAATTAAAATAATACCAATTGGTTCCTATTTTTTGCCAACCGATTCGCATAATTCCATCATCTGTTCCACCTAGATATGACCACTTTCCACTAATTTTCTGCCAACCAGTCTCCATATAGCCATTAAAATCAAAATAATACCAGCTTCCACTAATCTGTGCCCACTGATTTTTCAAATAGCTTGTTCCAGATGCATACCACCAACCAGTATAATCCTTATACCACTGTCCCTTTGACAGACCAAAATATTTCGCAATTCCAGTCGCATCGGCAACACCAAGTTTCTTCAGTCCAGCTTCATTATTTAGAAAATTATTTACATCCGATGTATTGGTCACAAACGCATGTTCCACTATAATTCCCGGAATTCCATGCTCCTTTGCAGAAATCTGAACTGTAAAATAATCTGAAAGAGAGCCATCCTCATAACGTTCATTCACAGTTGTATTTTTTGAATAAATTTTTCTTTCTTCCAGTCCCAGCCCAACAAGTTCTGACTCGATCAGTGTAGCCAGTTTCTTTCCGTCATTTCCGACCTGTGGTTTCCAGTTTGTGTTCGGAATGATTATTTCTGCACCTTTTGCTGCTGAAGATAGAGATGAATTCAAATGAAAGCTGACATAGACACTTGCTCCAGCTGCCGCTGCATCAGCTACTCTCTGATCAATATCGTGAGCAGAACTTCCGCCCGGATGCGGACAGTCTGCTGTTGTTCTTGTCATGTAGACTGATACGCCTGCATACTCTTCCAGTTCTGCTTTACAATACTGTGCAATCTTTAATGTAAGGACTTCTTCTCGTACGCCGTTTGCTGATGCGCCAACGTGTGTTGAATCATGTCCTGGATCAAGTGCTACTACAATATTAGATGACTGTGTCTGAACTCCGTCATCACTCATCATTGCTGGAATTTCCTGTTCTGCCTGAACAATTGCCTCCTCGATACTTGACTGCTCAGTAACATTTCCGGATTCATCAATATTGTATGCCGCAATATCTGCTGATACCTCTTCCTCACTTACCGGCTGTAACTCTTCGATTCCTTCATATTTTTCATCTACACCAAAGAGTGCTTCTATTCCAAGATCTGCAAGGGAATAATCATATACATTTCCCGCAATTGTAACGTGCAGTTCTGTAACAGAATAGACTCCCCTTTCCTGCTCTGTATAAGCTCTTTCAAACAGATATATGCCATCTGATTCCTGTACTGCAGTCCACACTTCTTCTCCTACTGGTCCCTGCACAGTTGCGGTCATCTGTTCAATCCCCTCGGAACCATCTCCCCAGGATACCACTACCTTCTGTGTATTCGGTGTTTCCAGATAAGGCTGATCTATGTACATATAATTTAGGCGCTGTTCAGTACCGGCTGCCTGTTTTTCATCTACTGCATTCTCATCTACATGATCCGTAGCTGTCTCCGCTCCCATCACTGCTGACTCTGCCGGAGTCTCAGCCCATGCCGTCACCGGTAGCGCTGTAATAGACATTGCCGCTGTCAACAATAATACCGTACATTTTTTTAATAATTTTTTCACTTTTTTTCACATCCCCGCTTCCTATTGCTTTGTCATATAACCTGCCAGAACTGCACCACTTGTCTCAAATGTACGTCCTGCTTCTGTTATCTTGATCTTCTCACACTGGAAGCTGTCCAGATACGTGTTTACAACACATGCAAGCACTTCCGTTTCTCCTGTTGTTCCCATGGAACGAATATAATTCCCAAATCCTTCATCTACATCAAGATCTATCGTCTTCTCTTCTTCGTTCACTTTGAAAGAATTCATCCCACATTCTGAAGTGATCACTAACTTTTCCTGAAGTAATGACCAAATCTTTTCTTCATTTAAAGAATCTGTCTCCACATCTTCTGTCTGGATCTCTCCTGAACTCATATTGATAGAATAAATCTTCATGACACTTTTTGTTTTCTCTGATTCTTCTTTCTTATCGTCTGTCTGTTCTGTATCGTTCTTTGTATCACTCTTATTTTCATCGTCTGTCTTCGTAGTATCCTGACTTTCTACCTGTTCTGGATTCTTTGTATCCGTACTGTCTTTCTTTCCACAGCCTATCGCAAGTACCGCTGTAAGGCAGCACATCGCATAAAATAACTTCCTCTTATACATTTTTGCTCCTCCTCCACTATCGCAAAGCAATCTGTCACGATTATCATTCTATCGCAATCATCCCACTTTGTCTATATTTCTTCAATAGTTTCAGCAATATTTCTATAAAAATCACGATACTATTCTCACCACCAAAAGGGGCAGCCATTAATGACTGCCCCTAAATTATTCAACTATTTTTCACCACTTTAACTAATTTACTATTTTACCCAAATACCATCATTTGCGAACCAGTATGTTGTACCATTAATCTTTCTTTCTCCGGTATATGCTCTTCCTTTTGCATCTGTATAATACCAAACGCCATCCAGCTTATGCCAACCATTTTTCAGAAGATAACCATTGTCATCATATACATAAATTTCATCTGTACCTGTCCATATGCTTCCAGTATACATCTCACCATCCCAACCGAAACGATGACCATTGTACCAACTATCTCTGACTGGTTCTCCATTCTTTATATAATACCAATAAGTCTGACCGTCAGATTTGATAGAAAACCATCCGTCATTCGGTTCACAAACTGCTCCGTCCTGATCAAAGAAATAATACTCGCCTTCTCCGGTATCTTCATCCCATACTTCTCTATATCCTGTCCTTGTCGACGGTGAAAGGTAATATCTCTTTCCTCCATAGTTAAACCATCCGTTCTTCGGAATTCCGTTTTCAAGATAATACCATTGGCCATATTCTCCTAATTGCCAGCCATTTGCTTTTGAAACTGTACCATCCGATCCCACAAACACTACTTCATGATTAATATCATCATATACTGTTGTGTTTGCATACATTTCATAATTCCATTCCTTAAAGTAATATGTTTTTCCTCCGATTACTTGTCTTCCTTTTAACAGTGACCCATTACTATCAACGTAATACCATTTATCACCAACTTTATTCCAATCCGACTTTTTCACATAGCCAATAAATTTTCCGTCGTCTGCAAATTTACATAAGCCATAGTATCCTGTATCTACAATTCCATTTGAAACCATGTAACCTGATCCATTAATGTAATAATCACCGACCCACACATTTTTCAAAATTTTTCCGTCTGTTCCAGCATATCTCCAACTATATTCTCCTTCATATCCTGGTATTTTAACCCAACTATTTCTCTGATAAACCCCCTGGTGATCTACATAATAATCTGCGTTATTGTCATCGTCTTCCTCTATATAAGTATTTGTGCACATTACACCATGACTGATATAGTAAGATCCAACCCATCCTGTATATGGCTTGCCCTCACTGTAATAATACCACTTGCCATCAACCAATGACCAATCATTCTTTTTGATAGGATTATTTTCCTGCCAAATACCATTATCATCAAAGTATTCATACTTGCCGTTATCATAATCACCCTTATTATAAACCCAGCACATTCCTTTAGCCATTGCACCTGATTCATTTAAGTAATACCAAACGTCACCTGCACCTGATTTCCAACTATGTGTCAATAAAGCTCCATCTTCTCCTGCATAATACCAATCATATCCTTCCTGATACCAGTCATTTTTCAGAATAACTCCATCGGAATCTGTATGATAGCTGTTCCCATTAAAGTAGAAATCTCCAGTCACCATTTTACCTTCAGAGTCAACATAGTAAAGATCATTTCCATACTTTATGAACTCATTTTTACGTACACTTCCATCTGCATTCATGTAATACCAATTATTTTTGTACGTATTCCATTCCGGCGTATTTATAAGAGCTCCTGAAGAATCTGTCAGGTACAATGTATTACTATCATGAACCTCAATTCTTCCTACTTGCATCTCTCCATCATAGTTAAAGTAATACTTCTTTCCCCAAATGTCATAAATGCCATTTTTCAATATATCGCCATCTCTCCAGAAATACCACGCACCATCATACTTAACCCAGTCGTTTGTTTCCTGGATCACTCCAGAATCATTTGTCATATAATGAGTTTCACTGCCGTCATGATATGTTTCTGTAAGATACCCTGAAAGCATCGTTGCATTATACATGAAATAGTATTTTTTACCACCAATTGTTTTAACTCCATCAGCGTACAACTTTCCGTCTTTTGAATAATACCATTCTCCCTCATGGTGAATCCAATCTGACTTTTGCTGAATTTCGCCACTATTATTGGCAAAGTAATAATAATAACCATCATCTTCCCGGGCTTCAAATACTCCAGTTGCCATAACGCCATTCCCATCGAGGTAGTATTTTGAACCACTATATGAAAGGAATTCCCCTCTAAGAAGATAAAGATTACCGTCACTATCTTTTTTATAATAGCACCATGTTTTTCCGTCTTTTGTTTTATTCCATCCTTCAGTTGGTGTATAAATAACGATACCATTTGAATCCGCTATATAAGCTTTTCCGTCTTCTGTATCAAACGAACCTGTCTGCATTTCTCCATTATTGTCAAAATAATAATAATCCCCTTTATAAAGGTAGAATTTATCTTTAACAAGTTTGTTATCAACAAATAAGTACCATTTTCCGTTTGTCTTCACCCAATGTTCCTTTGCTGAAGCCTGAATCAATGTGATTGCTCCAGATGCATCCGCCTGATACAACTGTCCACCAATAGTAAGTTGAGAATCAGTTACTAGAATCCCATCTGAATCCAAATAGTATTGTTTGCCATATTTTTCTACAACTTCATCCTCTGCTCTAATGAAATCCTTTTTATAATAATTCCATGAGCCATCCTGATTCTGATACCAATCATCGATAATTAAATATCCATTTTCATCTGCCCGTATAATTCCATCATGCGATTTCCCATTTTCATCCGTGTATTCAACCCATTCCTCACTATCGATCATCATTCTTCCATAACAATCGAAATAGCATGAATATTCAAATCCAGTTTCGTCTTTAAAGTCGCGAATAGTATCTGTTACTTTTTTTCCTGCTTCATAATAATATACACTACCGTCTTCTTCAACAAATCCATCTTTCACTTCTTCATCAACATCTAGTGATTCTGTCAGATTCTTGTCCGAAACTGTTTCATCTGTTGATGTTTCGTTTTCTGTATCTTCTGTTATGTTTTCAGACGGCTCGTTTTTCTCTTCTGAAACTACTTTTTCAGTCTCTGACTGTTCTACATCTGCATTTGATTCTTCCTTTTGTTCTACATTGCTCTCATCCGCTTCTTCGACTGGTGCTTCCTGATCCACAGCCGCTTCCTGTGTAGTTCCTGTAGCTTGATTCTCTTCTGCCATTACCGGAGTAACAAGACTTGCACTAGTCGCTGCTACGCAAAGTAAAGCAATTATCTTTTTTCTCTTCATATGGGAACCTCCTTATACGATCTTGTTATATCATATTTTCCCACAATTCATTGTATTTGTAAATACTTTTTGTCTTTTTAGTGTTTTATCTGTGAATTTTTTGTTTTTTCTCATTTCTCTTTTTTGGTACATATCCATTATTTATCACTTCCATTCTCTATTATTCTTACTTCATTTAAAAAATTATCAAAATCTGATTTATATAATTTATCTTGTTTAACTTTAAATTTATCATACTCTTTATAAGCTAATTCTTGTGCTACTTTTGCAGATATTTTCCCAGCATTGCGTAATATCTCTTTACCATTAAATTGCAAAAATGCATTCAATTTTTCTACCCAATCTTTCATAGTCATAGCATTATGATTTTCTGCTTGTAATTCTGCATAATCTAAATACATTGTTACTATTCTATTCAAATCTTTTAATTCCTTTTCATTTAAATAGTTTTTTGCAATGTCCACGTCATATTTATATATTGGTCCATCAGGAGAATTTTTCCAATTGGTTAGTCCCATATTTTCTTTTTCTGAATCAACTCTGTTATATATTATTTCAGCTGCAGTATTACCAGTTATTGCATAATTTAATTTATTTTGAACTGTTTTAAAAAATTCTTTTGTTATTTCTGAATCTTTATCATAATCAACACTACAAGAAGAATATATATCTGTTATTTTTTGATAAAATCTTCTCTCACTTGAACGAATATTCCTAATTCTTTCAAGTATTTCTTCAAAATAATCCTCGCCAAATATGTAATTAGGATTTTTTAATCTTTCATCATCCATAACTACACCTTTTATCATATATTCTTTTAATATTTTAGTAGCCCAAATTCTAAAGTTGGTTGCTTTTTTTGAATTTACTCTATATCCAACTGCAATAATCATATCAAGGTTATATATCTTTACAGGT
>ENA-OUQG01001308-OUQG01001308.1-human-gut-metagenome-genome-assembly--contig:-NODE-1308-length-13725-cov-8.296342_pt1 | contig 13725 bp, 17 predicted proteins | sample MGYA00237943_ERZ548823 | MGnify/ENA primary metagenome ERZ548823 (study PRJEB26490, sample SAMN05194731) | human gut metagenome | biome: terrestrial biome; feature: human-associated habitat; material... | reverse complement strand
CGTTAACCTCTGTGACACTGAAAATATGCCGTTCCATAGTCACTCCTTCTCAAGTTGGGGACGGAGCCGGGCCGATACGGCTTCCTCCGCCCACCGGGAAAACGCTTTGACACGGAACAAGCGGAATAAGCCTGCCCGCAGTACGTCCGCCAGAGAGCAGACGAGGTAGATGGCAAACGCGCCGCCCAGAACGCCCGATGCCAGCAGAATCGGCGGCTTGTCCGCCAGAAACGCAAACCGGCCTGCCAGCCAGTGCTCCCAGATCAGCGGATGGGCGTGGATCAGGTACACGCTGAAGGCCAGCGGCGAGACGCTTTCGATAAAACGCCCAAAACGGGGGCCGATATTCAGCTCCGCGAAGCACAGTACCAGCGCCACCGCCGCCAGCAGAACGGTGGGCGAGGTGTACGCTGTCAGCAGCACCTTGTCGCAGAGGTGTCCCGTCCGGGCCATCCACAGCCGGTCCCCTGCCAGACGCACCAGCCACGTTGCCAGTACGCAGCCTGCATAAATCGCCCCCCGGCTGGCGGGACGGCGGGACGTCTGCCTCCCGCACAGCCGCAGGACGCCGCCCAGCAGGTAGAGACAGGACAGCCACAGGACGCTGTAACCGTTGTCCGTCAGGAAGACGTCCTTTTGCCGCAGGGTGGGCAAAACGGAAAACACCAGCACGATGGACAGGGCCAGCAGCCGCAGCTGTCCCTTGGAAAGGCGGTTCAGCAGCAGATTGAAAAACGGGATGAACAGGCACATACCGAAGTAGGCCGTCACATACCAGTACTGCCGGAACAGCACCGGGAAAAAGGCCCGCAGCACCCGGTCACTATTCTTCTTTGCATTTTTTTCTTCAGCAGCAACAGCATTCTCGCTCTGGCGTCCTGCTCCGATGATAGATTTAAACGCAGCCTCTCGATCAAACTTTGCTTTCTCTGCCATTATTCATTTACCTCTTTCAAAAATTCTTCAATAAATGCTTTATAGTCTTCTGCCACCGTAGACTTGTTGGCATAGTCAAAAATATCCTGGCTGTTCGCCTGGGCCTCCTCTACCACTACAGCAGATCGAATGTATGTTTTGTAGATCGGTGCGGAAATGTATTCGCCAAGCTGCTCCGCCAGTTCCTTCATCTGCCGGCTGATATTCGCCCGCGGATTAAATCTTGTAAACAAAATTCCTCTCACTTTTACAGCCGGATTGCAATACTTCTGAACGCTGGTGACGGTCTCGTTGAGCTGGGAGATCCCGGCGGTCGCAAAAATTCCCGCCGTTGTCGGAATCAGAATATCGGTGGCACAGGTGAAAGCGTTCACCGTCAGCACACCCAGGGAAGGCGGTGTGTCAATCACGATAAAATCATAGTCACCAGCCACCGGCCCCACGGCCTCCTTCAGCCGGTGTTCCTTGCCGGTCTGGGAGAGTTCCTGCTCGGCTCCGGCCAGCATAATATTGGCCGGTACAACGTCATAGCCGCCCTTTGTATGCTGAATGGCATCCTGGATGCTGGCCGCCCGCTTCATGACTTCATATATCGTCTGGACATTATAGTTCTCTGCTCCGCAGGCCGTAGAGAAATTTCCCTGCGGATCGAGGTCAATTCCCAGAACCCTGTACCCCTTCGCTGCCAGTCCCGCAGCCAATGCCTGAGACGTGGTTGTTTTGCCGACACCGCCCTTTTGATTTGCTACTGCAATAATCATGTACTCACGCTCCTATTTTTATAGTTTCATATTTTTGTAGATAACTATATTTATAGTTTACTATATTTGTAGATATATAGCAATATAGAAAAGCGGAAGAACACGTTGTTCTTCCGCTTTTTCATTACTGCCACGACATTTGAATTTTTCTGCGATTGTCCGCACAATCCCTCAAATAGAGATTGATAAGGGTCTGATACGGGATTCCATCTGCTGCCGCCATAGACTTAAAATAATCCAACGTGCTCCCTTCAACATCAATAGTAACCTTTACCTTGCTCTTGTACGGATTTTTACTTGGATTCAGTTCTCTGATATTATACTCGTCCCTCATAGCTAATCTTCATAGTTTAGTCCTGTCTTTCACGTGCCCACAGGCCCACCGGAGACACATCAGGATGCCCAGGCATATACCATCCCTCATCATTGTACTCGAAGGATACAGCCCGCCATGTGCCTCCATCGAGCCGATCTGGGAGCAACACATCCATACCCTGGCCACAATGAATATCCCAGCCATCCCAGGTCAGGCGATCACGCTCCGGCTCGTAGCCGATCTGCAAGACTTTTCGAGACATAGTTCTCCCTCCAATCAGTCCTCATAGTGTCCCCGGCAGGACAAAACGACGATGCTGTCATTTTCAACGGTATAAACAAGTCGGTTCGTATCATCAATACGTTTACTCATGCCTTTGATCTTCCGCAGTAACTCCGCTTTTCCTATGCCCTGCACTGCCCCATCACGCTGCAGCTCCTGGAGCAGCTTATTGATCCGCTTCAACGTTTTCTTATCCTCTGACTGCCAGTACAGGTAATCTGCCCAGGCGTCAGGCGAAAAGGTAATGCTATGTGCCATCGCCCGCCATCGCCTCCAGCTCCTCCATCGTTTTCACAATCCCAAAGCCGGCGCGCACCTGCTCCAGACCTCTTTCCAGCTTTCCAAGATAGGCAGCATTCCGCTCTGCCTTCTCCAGCTCATTAAACCGTTCCTCGCTGATGATCACCACATTTTTTTCGGCTTTTCTGGTTACAATTACCGTTTCTCCCCTGTCCGTCACTCTGTCGCAGAAATCCTTCAAGCGACCACGGGCAGTCGTAAAGTTAATAGCAATCATAAAAGACACCTCCAGTCTATATTATGTACCGTTTCTTGTCCTTTTTATTGTACCTTATTTATCAATTCAATTCAAGTCTTTTCTTTCTCTTGTGATGTAAATATCATCCCACCACTTGCGTATCGTCTTAGGATCAATGCCTGTATCCCTGTTGCAGTCTGCCTTACGGCCCTCTGGGTGTTGCAGGCGCCACTCATATACTCGTTGCTGCGCCGTTGGCCGACCACCATTAGTACATTCACTATTTGCCACTTTGAATTGCCTATTTATATTCATATACTGAATATGCAGCTTTTGTTTGCGCCAATTCCGCTTATTAACTGGCATAGAGAGTCCGGAAATCTTTGCAATATCATCCCTGGGAAATGTCACATAGTCCTCATTGAACATCTCCAGAGCGCACACAATGTCGTCTTTCGTAAAACGGTTGATGTCCTCCACACTCATATCATCGTATCGCTGGAGTAGTCCAAAAGCATCCTCCCGAAGTTCGTCCTCGTCTATATCACATTTCTTCGCATAGATTGCCAGCGTCATAATGCCATAAAAACGATGTCCTACTTTAATCTCGTCAGCAATCCGTCTTAGCCACCAATCATAAAGGTCTCGCTTTACCGTCCAGCGTCCTCTGCGCTCCTTCTTCACAATCCTGCGCTCATACCAGTCTGGATACTTCTCTTTGGCCTCAGCCAAAGATAACCGGCTCTTTTTCATAAGCGCCTGCAGGTGCTGCCGTTCACCATTGCTGGCAGGAATATAGTCCAGTAGCTTCTCCAGCTCTACCGCACCACCAAAACGATACGCCACCACAGGATAGTCCCGTCCTAACTTGGAACCGGAACCAACTACACGAAATCCCTGCAAAACGCCCTGCATTTGCGGCTCCTTAATAGACGAGGTGAACCTGTTCCATATCTGCCGGGTAAGAGAGTATTTCAGTTCTTTCAAAATCTTCTGATTGTGCGGATACATAGGGACCGGCTCCGTCAGCACATAATACAGATGCAAACCTGTTCCGCTGTTTACTATAAAGGTTGCCTTGGGAATAATATCCTTATTCATCTGGTGCAGCGTGTCCCGGAGCTGCGGCATATAAACACCGTCCAGATCGAAAACCAAAGCATAGAGATAGCGGGCATTCTTACCACTCCGCTGCCTGCCAAAATACGAAATAGGAGACATGATCGTAAAATCCGTGTTCTGGATCTCACCCAATTCCTCCAGCTCATCGGTAATCAAATGCCTTCTTGTCTTACCGTCTCCCTCAATCTCCAGCGCAACACCATTTTCCTGGCTATCCTGTTTCTTCGGTACTGTCAGTGCAATAGCGTTGCCTTTGGCATCTTCATAATGACCTTTTCGTTCAAAAGAACCTTTCGGGAAGATCTCCCGATAAAACTCATACGGCTCCACCGGCTCTAAAAACTGATCCAAATGGGCGTTCTTCTCTCGGTAAAGCGCCCGCTGCCGTTCCAGAGCGGTCTGCTGATCCGTCATTCAGTCTCCCTCGCTTTCTTTCTCAACCGCTCCCGTTCATCCGCAATCAGCTTTACATACCTCTGGCTAAAAACTTTCCGATCTGCCCTAAAATCAGCCTTTTCCTCTTCGGTCATTTCTCTGGTGTTTTCTTCAAGATAGTAAATCGTCTGCGGCACATCATAGTAATTATCCCAAATATACTGCGGCTTCAACGGATCAACCGGAATCCGCCCCCGCAGCCCCCATTGATTAACCGTTTTACTGTTTTCCGGTTTTATTCCCCGTTTCCTCGGTTGTTTCATATAAGCACCTCCAAAAGAAAAAAGAAGCAAAAAAGAAAATCCGCTGCGGCGGGGAACGCCTACGGGCGGACAGGGGGAAAAGGGGAGCCAAAGAGCGCCGCCAAAGGCGGCTCAAGGAGAAAGTCACCTCCCCTTTTCCCCCTCGCTCCGGGGCATGGAAATATGGAAAACCCAATGGGTTTACCACATTCCCACACCCCTCCGCACACCCCCTTTTTCCCTCCGACTTTCTCCCTTTTTGATAGAAAATTTTGTTTTTATTTTTAGGTACGAAACCCTTAAAGGGGGGCATATATTATCAATGAGTTAATTCCCTATTTTTGATTATAAGTATAGCCTGTCCGAGAAAAAAATTCAAGCCCTTCAGACAGGCTATTTTTACAAATAATATTCTACTCACCGCTTGCATAAACTACGATAGGCGTGGTATAATAGCCATAGCCTAAGAGATTAGCAAAATTCCAGCATAGCGAAAGCCGGGAAGGGTGCCACCTTCCCGGCTTTCTTTCATGCTTAGTTGCCCTTGTTTCGGTCATCAAGCCATTTACAAATGTAAGTGCCAATTACACTTGCTCCGATGCCGATTAAGAGATTGCAAAATGACTCCAGCATAGCATTCACCTCCTTCCCATTACTGGGCCGGAGTTGGGCAACATTGGCATTTTAGCACACTCTGTCGAATTTGAAAAGCCGCTGTTTGATACAGCGGCTTTTCTCATGGCCTCATATCTTTCGGAACCTGTGGTATCGGCTTCTGATGCACCAATATGATGTCCCAAAAGCCGGTCTTCTCCCCTCGCCGTGCCTGATAGTTTGCACGCAGCTGATACCGAACAAGAACATTTTCATTTTCCATTATTTCATTATATTCAAATGGGTCACAGAACTTCGGATCTGGCTTCTCACAAATTCCAATTCTGCTTAACGCCCACTCTTTTCCATCTTCATGCTGCATTAGATCTTCATGAATCTGATATCTGGCCTGTTCTTCAGTGAAATCTACAGAATAGGGACTCTGCAGCACCGTTTCCCATAATGTGATTGTGTAATAGCCCCGACTGTTCTTTCTCTGCAATTTCTTTTCCTGCATATTCATCACAACATATCCGGTATGCTCTTTTTTCGGTTTTAGTCCTCGATCCGCATTAGCTCTTTCCCGAGAGATCCGCAGCAGGTTTTCATTTAGGTGCCGTTGATATGCTGCATCCTTCTGGGCCTGCGCCAATGCTCCCTGCATTTCTGCGATTTCCTTGACCGCCTGATCTCTCACTTGCCTGATTTGGTATGCAGCATTCTTTTTTTCTTCGTTCATTTGACGGTCAGCATTCTGACGTTCAATGCCGACCGTTCGGATTGCCTCGTCCCTCTCCCGGACAATCTTTTTATACTCGTTCAGCGTCAGAATCACGTGGGTACAATCTGGGTCCGAGCTGCCGCCAGGAACATCTTTATAACCCACTATCGTTTTCTTTACAAACTCGCTCACGGCGGCACACCTCCTTACAGGCCCCGAATGTAGTTATCCGCTACAACGCTAATACGGTTATGCCCCAGCGCCTTGCTGCAGATCAGCATAGCAGCCTTGTCCAGCTTCTTCCCCGCTTCATCTTTTCGGCAAGTATAAACCTCGCTTTGATAACGCCGCCCGGTGCCACGGTTTACCCGGTCATAGGGAATCTCTTCGATTGCCCTGGCATGAGCCTTGTAGATCGCCGTGGCATACTCCGCACGATAACCGTGGATGTCGGCGCAATTATGGACGTGCTGCCACACCTTCTCCTCTGGCGGTGTATCAGTTATCCGTTCAATGATCTGCCCCGCATTTTTGCCTATAATCGGGCTTAAACGCTCTCGTCCGCCCTTTCCGTTGCGGACATGGATAAACCACTCCTCTGAGAACAAACGTGCGTCCTGGAGCATTTCAAGGCGCTTTGTGACGCTCGGTGCTCGCTGCTCCTCCGGGATCTTCTGCAGTTCGGAGATCTCCGCCTCAATTTGCGCCCTGGACACCAGATCCTTCCCCCGCAACTCCTGCAGTTCCTTTCGCCGCAGACCGGTTCCTCTGCAAAATTTTATCAGTTCATCGTTATTAGTCTTGGAGAAGTGCTTGTCTCGCACCCGATCCCCTCGGCTCCGTTTAATCTCTTCACGGTTTCGCTTGGGCGGCTTAAAGTAATTCTCGTCATCCGGGGAAATCCCGTATAGCTTTCCCAGCGCTTTCGCTTCGAGCTGCACCGTCCACGCTGAAAGCCCCTGATCCACCCTGGTCTGAAGCCATTCATTTGCATACTTCTTTGCCTTCTTCAGCGTGGTACACTCTGGATGCTTCTCCTTGATGTACTTGATAAAATATTTGGTATGTTTCCAGTAGCTCTTATAGGTGTTGAACGCAAATATTTTATCTTTCTCTGTGCCATTGGCTACCGCCTCTTTTTTGCTCTCGCCAAAGGCCTGCATCCCGGTAAGCCGGTCATAGGCTTGCTGGTGCAGATCCTTGAAGTACGCTTTATTTCTACGCCCCATTCCGACTTCCTTTCGTGCATCTATTTTTGTATAAATCTATATTTCTATAAAACTACATAACTATTTTCTTAGTTTTATAGACTTCTACATTTCTCGTTCAAGCTAAGCCGCCTCATGCCAGCTCCATTCGGAGACTCGACAATCGGCAAAATACACTTTTTAACGTCTTATGTATGACGGGTTTGGGATTGCTCCCTACACTTTTTTAATCTGCTTATGTGTGCAGCTCTGTTTTATTGAGATCTACGGCAGTTCAGATTCTGTCGGCTTCTTTGTAGAGGAAGCAGCTCTCCGGAAGATCTACAGTATTCCGGCTACTATCAGAAAGTGGATAGGAACAGATACGTTTTATTTACCGGCACGTTCAAAAGGATTACTAATACCGGGTCCATGATGCGCTTTCCAGTTCACAAAGGTTACTACGGCAAGCCCACGCATCACACAGGTGTATCGTACCTGAAGTGGCTTCTGATTAGCAAATTGCTAAACCCCCGACCGGCAGATCTGCCAGCCAAGACGCTCTGGGCCTAATTACTATTTACCCTCGCCCAGACGAGCTTCGTTCTTCACTTCTGCTGCCAATCACACACCACTCGCAGCCGCCATCCATACCCCCTTTCTTTCAAGGCTTCGATCCAGCGTCTACCGCAGCCTTTCCTATCCAAGAACATCTTACCATACGTTGCGGAGGTTGTCAACATAACAGCAAAATTAACCGTATAACGGTTTACCCGTTCACGCTCCTAAAGGGCACAAACGGGTAAACCGTTAGTGAAAAAAGAAGCCGAGATAACTATATAGCTATCTCGGCTTCTCCTTCTCTACGAATATTGATCCTTAGATTAACCTTTCATCGCTTCCATTTCTGCAATCGTCAAATTATTACGCTCTCTAAGGAAAGAACCAATCTCATTTCCCTGAAAATCATATAAGGGGATGTAATAGGAATCGGGCTGAGTTTTCTGCCATTCAAGAGCGTCCTGCGGTGTTTCAAATTTTGGGTGACTCAAATCACTGGTTCGGACATATCCCTCCTGGTCATTCGTCCCAATCGCAGCCTGTAAATCCGGCATTTCCCCTACTACCTCTGCCATCAAAGCAGTTCCATAAGTTTCGCCACGAACATTCTTAGGGAAATTTCCGTTAATAAGCGACGTCTGCTCAACAGACAACACGGATCCTGCTCTTTCACCAAGATTCACCATTTCTTTGGCTTCTTCCAAGCTATATCCGGTTACATCCATCGCGCACCCAATTTCGAACTCGCCAATAACCTCTTCCTGAAGATCATACAGCGGCACCGTATATGTCTCCAGCCGATCCTGCATATAGGACACTGCCTCACTCGGATTCTTGATCTCCGGCTTTTTTACATCTTCATATTTTACATAGCCTGCCTGACCATCAGTGCCAACCGCCGAAATTAGATCTGGCTCATGCCCAACGATTTCAGAAAGAAGCGCAGATCCATACGTCTTGCCTTTATCGCTTACGGGATAGTTCCCATCATCGAGTTGATACGCAAGGGCTCTGGCCGCTCCGACGATTTCTGTCTTATTCAGCGTATCCGAAACGAAATGATCTCCGTTATAAAGATCAACTTCTCCCCAACTATATGCTCCAGACGGAGAAGACTTGGCGGTGCTTATGGATGCCACCTGGAAATAGTAGCTTGAAGTATTATACATCATACCAGTGTCCTTCAAAAGGGTTCCAGAAGCACTGTAAAGACGCCCATTTGCTCCCATGTTTCCAGCAGCTACATTCCCGCCGTTCATGGTCTCAACCCAAGTAGCTGCCCGATACCGGCTACCACCATCAGCATACAAGGCAGAATACGCCGTATATGAGCAGTTTCCAGTCCCGTAATATCTCGAGATGGAGGAATCATATTCAACAGCGTTTGCTGTTACAGCAAGTGCCATGCACATCACGGTGGCTAACATCAAACTTAAAACCCGCTTTTTCATGTTTTTACTCCTTTCAGGTCTCTTGAAATAGTACGTGTTACCAGTTAATTTTGCCGCTCCCTTGCCTCCCCTCAGTATCTCACAACTCCAGTCACCTTAACCGATTTGCTCGAATTGTTCCTAATCGCCAGCGTATAATCCCCGTTTTCCGGAATCTCAATCGTCTTGTCAATGCTGCCTGTTGTCACATTGATATAGTGAAACTTCTCATTTGAGTCAACTAATCCGAAGTCCAAGCTGGCATTTTCCGGAGAATAGTTCGCGCGAATCCATACCGTTTCACCAGCCGACATTGTGAAACTTGTATCCGCTACCACCGTGCCATTTGCCTTTATAGTCCAGTCTAAGTTTCCTGTTGCCCGTGTGATGGCCGTTCCCGTCGTTTCAAAGGAATATGAAACGACATTTGATTCGTCAACAGCGCCGGTGCCGGTACACAGGCATCCAATCATCACCGCTCCGGTCAGTACCATACACAAAAGTCTGCGCATTTCTTTCACCTCCCTTCGCCAAAGCCCTCTATCGGCACAGATTTGGCCCCAGCAAGATCAATGTCTTCGCATTCCATTTCGCTAAAAGTCATGACACCCGTTTTTTCTTGGGCCGTTCTCCTGTGTGCCAATACCGCTGTGGTGAGCAAGATTGCCAAGAGCACAATCACCATGACTATGGCCTTGTATCTTCTATCCTTTCCCAGTCCCTGTCCCTTGCCCTCTTCTTTTGCCTGCTCCTCTGCCGGAAGCTTCTCTGGCGCCGCCGCAGGCTCCGCCTCTGCCGTGTCATCCAGCAGCGTTTCCAGCGGGATATTAAATAACCGGCTCAGGCTCTGCAGGTTCTCTGTCGATGGCCTCGACGTTCCTGCTTCCCATCCAGATATGGCCTGCCTGGACACAAACAGCCTTTCGGCCAGTTCTAACTGTGTTAGTCCCTGCTTCTTCCTTAATTCTTTTAGCTTTTGAGACAGTTCCACTCTTTTACCTCCAAATTAAACAAATGCCCATCAAATGTAAACCGCACACGGTTTACATTTAGGCAAGTATTGCTTGCCTTCCGCATTTTTTCACACAGATTCTATCAAAGATACTCCACAAGTCCTTTACGCAAAGCATCATTAATAGACTCAGTCAGATTCTTTCCTTCCTCCAGCGCCATCCGGCGCAGCGCCTTATCCAGATCCCGATCCAGATAATAGGCCCGCTGCACCCGATCCTTCTTCTCTTTTGTTGTAGGGTTCTCCCGGCTCTCAGATTCCGGCTCCCGGCCAGCTCCGATAATAGACTTGAACGCAGCCTCCTGATCAAACTTCGCTTTTCCTGCCATCACGCATTTACCCCTTTCAAAAACTCCTCAATGAAGGCTCTGTAATCCTCTGCCACGGTAGACTTCCCGGCATAGTCAAATATGTCAGCCCGATTTGCCTGGGCCTCTTCCACGGCCACCGCAGATCGAATATAGGTCTCGTAAATCGGCGCCGAGATATACTCACTCAGCTGCTCCGCCAGCTCCTTGATCTGCCGGCTGATATTGGCCCTGGGATTAAATCTGGTAAACAGGATGCCACGGATCTTCACCCCAGGGTTACAATACTTCTGAACGCTGGTGACCGTCTCATTGAGCTGGGAGATCCCGGCCGTGGCGAAGATTCCGGCCGTGGTGGGGATCAGAATGTCGGTGGCACAGGTAAAGGCGTTCACCGTCAGCACACCCAGGGAGGGCGGCGTATCAATCACGATGAAATCATAGTCGCTGGCGACTGGAGCCACAGCCTCCTTCAGACGGTGCTCCTTTCCAGTCTGGGACAACTCCTGCTCTGCTCCGGCCAGCATGATATTGGCCGGAACAACATCGTATCCGCCCTTTGCGTGCTGCATGGCCTCCTGGAGCGTGGCCACTCGCTTCATCACTTCATAGACCGTTGGAACATTGTAATTTTCTGCGCCGCAGGCCGATGAGAAGTTTCCCTGGGGGTCGAGGTCGATTCCCAGCACTTTGTATCCTTTCTCGGCCAGTCCTGCAGCCAAAACCTGGGCCGTGGTCGTCTTGCCGACGCCGCCTTTTTGATTTGCTACCGCTACTATCATTTTTCACACTCCATTTCTACAAATCTATTTTTATATAAATCTATAAATCCATATTACTACAAATATATTTTTATAGCAATATAGATTTATAGAAGTGAAGCAACTATAAAGTAATCCGGCTCCATTTATAGGGAGCCGGATTACTTTGCCCTTTTTCCATCCTTCGATCAATCCTCATAGTGTCCTCGGCACGACAAAACGATGATGCTGTCATTCTCTACAGTATAAACCAGCCTATTTGTCTCATCGATACGCTTACTCATGCCTTTAATCTTTCGTAGCAGTTCTGCCTTTCCAATACCCTGTACCGCACCATCACGCTGCAGCTCCTGGAGCAGTTTATTTATTCGCTTCACTGTCTTTTTATCTTCCGATTGCCAGTACAAATAGTCTGCCCAGGCATCCGGCGAAAAGGTAAGATTATACGCCATCTTCCGCCATTGCCTCCAGCTCTTCCATCGTCTTTACAATCCCCAAGCCAGCACGAACCTGCTCCAAACCTCTCTCCAGCTTACCAAGATACGCAGCATTCCGCTCGGCTTTCTCTAACTCATTAAACCGATCTTCACTAATAATCACTACATTTCTTTCGGCTTTTCTGGTTACGATCACCGTTTCACCTCTTTCCGTCACTCTGTCACAAAAATCCTTTAGGCGACCACGAGCCGTTGAAAAATTGATTGCAATCATACAAAGCACCCCTTTCATATTATGTACTATATTTTGTACTGTTTATTGTACTATATTCAGTCGCAAGAATCAAGGTGTTTATTTTCCTGAACCAACTCACCCGCCCACCACTTGCGAACAGTTTTCGGATCAAGGCCAGTCTCCCGATGGCAGTCAGCCTTGCTGCCCTCCGGGTGTTGCTGACGCCATCCTGACACTCGTTCCTGGGCTGTCCCACTTCCTACAGGTCTTCCCTGTTTTGCTTCTCCCATCTCCCTCAAAATCGCCAGTTGTCCTCGTGCCAGTCTTAAATGCTGCTCCTGCTTGCGCCAATTACGTTTATTGACCGGCATAGACAGTCCGGAGATCTTCGCTATATCGTCCCTGGGAAATGTCACATAGTCCTCGTTGAACATCTCCAGCGCACATACCACGTCATCTTTTGTAAAACGGTTCATATCCTCGGTGCTCATATCGTCATAAGGCTGAAGCAAGGAAAAGGCATCCTGGCGCAGCTCGTCCTCGTCGATGCTGCACTTCTTGGCATAGATGGCCAGCGTCATAATTCCATAGAAACGATGGCCAACGCGGATCTCGTCGCCGATCCGATGCAGCCACCAGTCATAAAGGTCACGTTTCACCGTCCAGCGGCCCCGGCGCTCCTTCTTGACGATCCGTCGCTCATACCAGTCCGGGTACTTCTCCTTCGCCTCATCTATGGAGAGCCGACCCTTTCGCATGAGGCCCAGGAGCTGTTGCTGCTCCCCATTGCTATCCGGAATAAACTCCAGCAGCTTCTCTATCGTCACCCGCCCACCGAGCCGATATGCCGTCACAGGATAGTCCCTGCCCAGCTTCGACCCAGATCCAACCACCCGGAAACCCTGCAGAATCCCTTGTACCTGCGGTTCCTTGATGGTGGAGGTATACCTGTTCCATATCTGCCGTGTCAGTGAATATTTCAATTCCTTCAGGCATTTCTGATTATGCGGATACATAGGGATCGGTTCCTGCAGCACATAATACAGGTGAAGCCCCGTCCCGCTGTTTACGACAAAGGTAGCCTTGGGGAGAATATCCTTGTTCATCTGGTGCAGCGTGTCCCGGAGCTGGGGCATCCCCACACCATCCAGGTCAAAGACCAGAGCATAGAGATACCTGGCATTCTTGCCGCAGCGACGCCGCCCGAAGTAGGACAGAGGCGACATGATGGTAAAATCCGTATCAAAGACCTCGGACAGCTCCGAAAGCTCATCGGTAATGGTGTAGCGTCGGGCCTTTCCATCTCCCTTGATCTCCATAGCGATCCCCGCAGCCTTCGGTACCGTCACCGCAATCCCGTTGCCTTTCTCGTCCTCAAAATGGCCCTTCCGCTCAAAACTGCCCACCGGGAAGATCTCCCGATAAAACTCAAAGGGTGTCACCACGCCACCATCATCGGTGGTCTTCGTGTCGCCGGCAGTGTCGCTGCCGCAACCGGCCAAGCCCATTCCCATTGCTGCTACCGCGGCAAAAGCAGCCACGATGCGCTTATTGCGAGATACCATATCTCTACTCCTTCGTAGTGAAATCATCATCTCAGTGTGATGACTGATTACTAATGTATGCCCTCATTCTTTTATTGTCAACTTAGCTAACAATTACCGCGCGTCCCGTTGAGGCGAGTAGCATTAAACCGGTTCGATGCTCGATTGTGCGAGTTTGTTCATTTCATTAACTCCCCTTACAAAGCAACGTACTTTTGGTCCACCGGTAGGCCTAATGAGATATTGGATAGCGGCAACAATCCAAGACGTTAGCTTGCAATCGTCCACCGCAAATTGCAAGCACTTGCCAACATTATCGGTTTTCAGGTCGCCGGCGCGATACCCGACCAGGGGGCACCGCAC
>ENA-OUQG01001307-OUQG01001307.1-human-gut-metagenome-genome-assembly--contig:-NODE-1307-length-13730-cov-6.035612_pt1 | contig 13730 bp, 9 predicted proteins | sample MGYA00237943_ERZ548823 | MGnify/ENA primary metagenome ERZ548823 (study PRJEB26490, sample SAMN05194731) | human gut metagenome | biome: terrestrial biome; feature: human-associated habitat; material... | reverse complement strand
CCATGTCCCTGATCCAGATGGATGCCTCCGTCAGCCCCGGCAACTCCGGCGGCGGCCTGTTCAACATGAACGGTGAGCTCATCGGTCTGGTCAACGCAAAGTCCTCCTCCAGCGATGCGGAGGGCTTGGGCTTCGCCATCCCCGTCAACGATGCCATCAAGGTGGCACAGGATCTGCTGGAGAATGGCTATGTCTCCGGCCGCCCCTACATGGGCATCACCTATCTGGCTGTGACCGATGCCCAGACCGCTGCACAGCTCAACGTCACTGCCTACGGCGTTTACGTTGTGGATGTTGTGCAGGGCGGCCCCGCCGACAAGGCCGGTCTGAAGACCGGTGACCGCATCGTGAGCATCGACGGCACCGAGATCGCCCAGAAGGACGACCTTGGCACCCTGATCCAGCAGCATGCCGCCGGTGATACCCTTTCCATCACCGTGGCCCGGGAAGGCCAGATGCAGACCGTCAGCCTGACCCTGGGCGAAAAGAACGCCCAGACCCAGCAGGCACAGAAAAACTCCTGATTCTCCCCAATTTTTTTCCTGATCCATAAATCAAAAATCCCCTGACCGGCGTTGAACTGGTCAGGGGATTTTCAATTGCAGGTTGTCGAAAGTTATGGTATACTAAACTCGCTGTCAAAGATGACAGCAAAGGCGCTGTGTCCACAACGCAGGCGGCTGCTCCTTACCGGCCCAAACGCCGGGTAAGGCATTTTTCTTGAGAAGTTGCCACTCCCCGGATGCTTACGGGCAGAAAGGGGGTGAGAACCATGAGTTTTTCGGATGTTGCAGTGTTGTTGACGCTGATCGGCGGAACCATCTTCGTAACGTTTCAGATTACATGGAAAATCGCCACAAGCGATAAAAAACGCAAGAAAAAATGACCGCCTCACAGTTCCCCAACTTGAACGGTCATTTTTCTTGATCACCAGGTAAGGAGCTAGTCGTTTGCGGGCCAGCGCCTTTTCTATTTGTAGTATAGTCAATTTTTAACGGTTTGTCAAGCAACGGCAGACCGTATTTTTATACCTGCCCGAACACGGTGGCGCTCAGGGGCAGGAGGACGGTCTGGCCGGTGCAGATGCGGCTGCTGCCCCGCCACAGGCTGGAGGAGATGCCGTCGCTCAGCAGCTTCCAGCTGCCGCCGGGCAGGGTGACGACCTGCGCCGTCTCGGTGGGGTTATAGTAGACGCACAGGGCGCTCCATGCCGCGCCGTCGCCCCACTGGGCGGGGAGCCGCCAGCCCACAAGAGGCTGTTCCAGCGGGAAGAACTCGATGGCGGCAGGGCTGGCCTTGTCCAGCGCCCCCAGCCGGGGGAACGCCGCCCGCAGACCAATGAGCCCGCGGTAGTAATCCACAAGGCTGTGGAACTGTTCGGCCCGGTGCCAGTCCAGCCGGTTGAGGGCCGGGCTGGAATGGTAGCTGTTGCCCTGCCCCTTCTTGGTGCGGGCAAACTCCTCGCCCGCCTGCCAGAAAGGCAGGCCCATGCTGGTCAGGTAGATGCCCGCCGCCAGCCGGTTCTGGGCCAGCGCGGTCTTGTCCACAGCGGCAAACTCCGGGCGGGCGTAGCGCACCATCAGGAGCTTATCCCACAGGGTAAAGTTGTCGTGGGCCGAAACGTAGCTGATGATCTGCCCCGGGGCGTGAGGCGGCAGCTTTTCACTGCGGCACCACGCCGCCACCGAAGCACCGATATCCCAGAAACTCCCGGGCTTGCCCTCCACATAGCCCGTCTCCCGGGCATCGAAGCAGCCGCCCTTGATGGCATCCCGGGTGTTGTCGCAAAAGATGCCGATGCGCTCGTTCAGCATGTTCAGGTTGTTCTTGTTGGCCTCGTACCGGTGCAGGGCGCTGCAGCCGCCCTGCCACGGCTCACCGTACATCAGAATATCCCGCCCGCCGGGCAGCTTGTCCAGTTCAGCCCGGAGGAGGTTCATGGTCTCCACGTCATACAGGCCCATCAGGTCAAACCGGAAGCCGTCGATGTGATATTCCCGCGCCCAGTAGAGCACCGAATCAATGAGATAGCGCCGGGCCATGGGCCGCTCGGAGGCAAACTCGTTGCCGCAGCCGCTGCCGTTGGAGAGGGAGCCGTCGTCGTTCTGGCGGAAGTAGTAGAGGGGCACCACCCGGTTCAGCACATTATCGGAACGATACATGTGGTTATACACCACGTCCATTACAACGCCGATGCCCGCCGCATGGAGGGCCGCGATCATCTGCTTGCACTCCCGCACCCGCACCTCCCCCCGGGTGGGGTCGGTGGAGTAGCTGCCCTCGGGCACATTAAAGTTGGTGGGGTCGTAGCCCCAGTTATACTGCCGGGTCAGGGGGCGGCTCTCATCCACGCTGCCAAAATCGAAGATTGGCATGAGCTGGACATAGCTCACCCCCAGCCGTTTGAGGTAATTCAGGCAGGTGGGGTGGATGCCGTCGCTGCTCAGGGTCGTGCCCTGCTGGGTAAAGGCCAGAAATTTGCCCCGCCAGGCCGTGTGCACGCCGCTGGCCGGGTCCTGCGAGAAATCCCGGACGCTGACCTCCCACACACTGCGGCGGGCCGGTGGGATCACCGGCCGCACATCCCGCTCCCAGCCCTGCGGGTCTACCCGGGCCGGGTCAAAGATCATGCTGCGCACCCCGTTCACCCCAGCCGCGCGGGCGTAGGGGTCCGCTGCATTGCAGGTGCCAAACGGGGTGGTAAGGGTGAAATCGTAGTATTTTCCGTGCTGGTCGCCGGGCAGATAGATGCTCCACACGCCCTTGTCCTGCTGCTGCAGGGGCAGGGTGCCCACACAGGCCCCGCCGGTGCCCCGGCGGTACAGGTTCACTGCTGCCTGTTTTGCCGTGGGAGCCCACAGGCGCAGGTGTGTCCCGGCGGGGGTATACTCCACCCCCAGCGGGCCGTAGTATTCCGTCTGGCGGGCAAAGGCTTCGCTCTCAAACAGCGTCTTCCATTCAGTAGGTGTTCTTGGCTCCATGCAATTCATCCTTTCATTTGACAATAGTGTAACGAACTTTGTCCTTTATTTCAACCCTTTCCTTGCAAAACGTACCAGACTCCACTATACTGAAAGAAAAAACACTGCACGGAGGGAAGTTTTATGGCATACACCGATGATTGGGAAAGTCTGATGAACGGCGTGTTCGGCCCGGGGGGCAGATTCAAGGCCGCCCCCGGCACTTCTGCACCCAAAACAGGCGGCAGCGCCGCCCTGCCTGACCTGAACGCGGCGCTTCTGGAACAGCAGAAACGGCTGGACGAGCTGTTGAAGCAGCAAAACGCCCAGCTCAAAACCCAGAGCGATGCCACCGCCGCCGCGCTGGAAAGCAGCCGCCAGATGCTGCGGGACATGGAGGACGAAGGCCTGCTGGCCAGGGGCACCACCGACGTGAAGCCGGAGCACCTGGGCAGCTTTGAAGGCCTTGCCGCCGAGGTCAAGCAGACGGTGCTGGGGCAGGATGCTTTTGTGGACAGCGTGGTGCGGGCCATGCGCCGCCCCTTTGTGCTGGGCACCGAAGCCCCCGCTGCCCGCAACGTCATCCTGCTCACAGGCGGGGCAGGCACAGGCAGGCATTTTGCACTGGAAGAAACTGCCCGCTGCATGGCGGCCCGGGGCCTTTTGCAGAGCGACAGGATCGCCACGCTGGATCTGGCCCTTTACCCCAATTCCGGAGCCGAAAAGCTCTTCCTGCAGGACCTCTACGCCGCCCTGCACGCACCCGGGGAGATCCTTGCCTTTGAGCACTACGAGAGCTGTTATCCCGGCTTTCTGAAGACCCTGTCTGATCTGGCCGTCAAGGGCAGTGCCCCCCTGTCCAGCCGGTATCTCGTGAACAAAGAGGGCATCCTTGTGGATGCAGGTACGGCGCTGGCCCCGGGAGCCGTCAGCCGCATCGACCCCTGCGGCAAATACCTCATCTTCTACTCCCACAAGGGCCGGGAGGCACTGGCTGACAAATTCGGTGCGGCGCTGGTGTCGGCACTGGGGGATGTCTGCGAGACGGCCTCCTACACCCGGGAGGATCTGGCCGCCCTTGCCGCACAGCAGCTCAACGCGCTGGCCCAGAAGATCCGCACCCGGCTGGGGCTGACCCTTTCCGCCGGGGCCGACGTGCGGGACTATGTCGCAGCCCAGTGCACCGCGCAGAAGGGTGCCGCCGGGCTGGCCGAATGCTGTGACCGCATCTTCCGTGCCCTGAGCGAATACTGCCTGCGCACCGATGAAACCCTTACCGGCACCGTGACCCTGACCGCCGGGCCGGAAGGGGTGCTGTTCCGCCTGAACGACGGCGCAGACCAGTCCCTGTTCGACCTGCTGCCTGCCGCCTACACCGGCGCACTGGATGCCATCCGCGCCGAGATCAACGAGCTGGTGGGCCTTGCCCCGGTCAAGGAATATGTGTTCGGTCTGGCCGACAACCTGCAGGTGCAGCAACGCCGCGCCGCCGCCGGGCTCAAGACTGCCAGCCTTTCGATGCACATGATCTTCACGGGCAACCCCGGCACCGGCAAGACCACCATTGCCCGGCTGGTGGCACGGTATCTGAAAGCCATCGGTGCCCTCAAGGGCGGCCAGCTGGTGGAGGTGACCCGTGCCGATCTGGTGGGCCGCTACACCGGCCACACCGCCCCCCTGACCAACAGCGTCATCGAGAGCGCCCTGGGTGGTGTGCTCTTCATTGACGAGGCATACAGCCTCTACCGCGGCGAGCAGGACAGCTTCGGGCTGGAAGCCATCGACACGCTGGTGAAGGGGATGGAGGATCACCGGGATGAGCTGGTGGTCATTCTGGCGGGTTACACCAGGGAGATGGAGACCTTCCTCACCGCCAACAGCGGCCTTGCCAGCCGTTTTCCCAACCGGATCGAGTTCCCGGACTACACCGCCGTGGAGCTGCTGCAGATCACCCAGGTCCTTGCCAAAAACAAGGGCTACACCCTGGCCGAAGCCTGCACCGAACCTCTGCTGGGCTATTATGCCCGCTGGCAGGAATCCGATGCCCGCACCGCCGGCAATGGCCGCCTTGCCCGCAACACACTGGAAAAGGCCATCTTCCACCAGAGCCGCCGCCTTGTCGCCGAGCCCGCCGCCGCGCTGGATCTGATCCTGCCCAGTGATCTGGAATTGAAGGAGCCGTAAACACGCAAAAAGGACTGCTTTCGCAGTCCTTTTTGTGTTATTGATGCTGTTCTGCCAGCCGGGCGGTCATCTCCCGCATTCCCTGCCGCACTTCGGGCGGGGCAACCACTTCTATCTTGCCGCCAAAGCCGCAGACCCAGCCATAGAACTGGTCACTGACGCAGATGGGGACATCAAAATGGAAGCAGCCATTCTCCTCGGGTAAAAACATGGGCGTTGCGCCAAAGCGCTCCCGCATGGCACCTTCCAGATCCGCGGTGCACCGCAGGGTAACGCGATGCTCCGGCCCGCCGTACATTCCAAAGTGCTTGCGCAGATAAGCAGGCAGGTCAAGATTCGCAAACTGCTCCTGACCCCGCCGGGGCGCATCCAGCACCCGGACCCCGCTCATCTTGTCCACCCGATAATGGCGGATGCCCTTTTCATCGGCAAAGGCAATGAGGTAGTAGCACCCGTTCTCCCAGGCCAGCTGCCACGGGCTGACGGTCCTTTTCTCTTTCTCGCGGCTGTCGGCTTTTCTGTAGAGGAACTCCACCATTTTACCGTTGTTGATGGCCTCGTGCAGGGCATCGATGCTGTACAGCAGGCTCTTGCTGTCGGTCTTGGGGCGGCCCTCCACATAGACCTGACGCTGCAGCTGGCTGCCCTCGTAGTTGGAGCAGAGCTTTTCCAGCTTGTGGATCAGCCGCCTGCTCGTGGTGCCGGATACCACCCGGCTTGCCTGCACGGCATCCACCAGCAGCTTGAGCTCCGCCAGATCAAAGGTGCGGCTGGCAAGGAAATACCCGCCGCCCCGGCCCCGGCGCAGCTTGATGTCATAGCCCAGCGCACCCAGTGCCTCAATATCGCTGTACACGCTCTTGCGCTCGCAGCGGATGCCCTGCGCCTCCAGCAGCTCCACCAGCTGCGGCACGTTCAGCAGGTGGTTTTCATCGGTCTGCTGCTCAAAAATGCGCAATAGCGCCAGCAGCTTGGATTTCTGGCCTTCCTGTTTGGGCATTCGGTACACCTCATTTTTTCGTGTTGCGCCAAACCTCTCAGTCTCAATTCCAGCTCCCCAGCAGGGGAGCCAGAAAAAAAACAGCAGTGCTGTGTGCTGAAAAGGTTACGGCGCTTTCTTATCAAACGCCGCGCGGCGCTGGGTGGACAGGCGGAACATCTCCTCCAGCTTTTCCCGGTCATCGGCCACAAGGGCGTTGCGCATCTCGTTCAGCGCCCCGCTGAACTGGTCGATCTCGGAGATGAGGTTTTCCTTGTTCCAGAGGAACAGCTCCGCCCACATCTTATCGTTGATGCGTGCAATTCGAGTCAGGTCCCGGAAGGAATCGCCGGTGTACTCGCACAGCGAGGTATTGTCGTTGGCGCACATCAGGCTGACGGCGATGGCATGGCAGAGCTGGCTGACATAGCCGATCATCCTGTCATGCTCCTGCACGGTCAGGGTGCAGATATGCTTGAAGCCCAGCACCTCGGCCAGCTCCCTGGCCCACTGAATGGCCTCCGGGGTGTTCTTTTCCGTGGGGGTCACAATGAAGTTGGCCGGGGCAAAATTCACCTCGGCGGCGTGCTCCACGCTGGAGGTCTCACGACCCGCCATGGGGTGGCTGGCAATGAACTCCACGCCCGGCCTGCACATGGCCTGAATGGGCTCCACCAGACCGGTCTTTACGCCCGACACATCGGTAAAGATGCAGCCCTCCTTCAGCAGGTGGCCGTAGGTCCGGAACCACTCGAGCAGGGCCGTGGGGTACAAACCGAAGATGATATGATCGGCCTGACGCACCAGATCCTCAAAATCGTGGGTCTTGCCGCTGGCGATATAGCCGTGGTTGAGGGCATACTGCAGATGGCCCTCGCTGCGGTTGATGCCGTCCACATGGAACCCGGCCCTGCTCAGCTCCAAGGCGTACTTGCCGCCCAGCAGGCCCAGGCCCACGATGAGATAACGCTTTGATTTATCCAACATGTTCCACCTCCGCGCCCAAAGGCTTGATGGCTTCCAGAAAATCCGGCCAGCTCTTGGCAATGGCCTCGGCCCCGCTGATGGGCAGGACCAGCCCGGCGGCCAGCGCCAGCACCGCAAGGCTCATCACCACGCGGTGGTCGTTGTGGCCGGAAAGCGGCTGCTCCGGGGCATGGAGCGTACCGGCACAGCCATGGATGGTAATGGTGCCGCCCTCGCTCTCCAGCTGCCCGCCGCAGGCCCGCAGCTCGGTCTCCATGGCCTCGATGCGGTCACTCTCCTTGATGCGGAGACGCTCGGCGTTGCGGATGACCGTGGTGCCCTCACACAGCAGACCCAGCACCATCAGCACAGGGCCCAGGTCGGGGCAGTCGGCAAGGTCGATGTCCGTTCCGTGGAGCGGGGCCTTTTCAAACACCACGCCCTGCCCGGTGCGGGTGAATCTTGCACCGCACCGCCGGAGGATCTCCAGAATGGCCGCATCGCCCTGCAAGGTCTCCTCAGATAGGCCGGTGATGGCCACACCGCCGGTCACAGCGCCCAGCACGGCAGGAAAAGCCGCCTGGCTGTAATCGCCCTCCACGGTGTAATCACCGGGAAGATAGTGCTGCCCGCCGGGAATTTCCAGCGTGTTCTCATCCAGCCAGCGGCTCTCCACGCCAAAGGCGTGCTGCACCGCGCGGGTCATATCGATGTAGCTCCGGCTCTCCACAGGCGGGATGAGGTGCAGGGTGCTGGTGCCGCCCAGCAGGGGCAGGGCAAACAGCAGCCCGCTGATGAACTGGCTGGACACGTTGCCCGCCAGCTCGTATTCGCCCGGGGTCAGGGCACCTTCCACAGTCAGGCGGTCCGCGCCCTGCTCAAAACGCAGGCCCTGCTGCTGATACAGCGTTTTGTAGACCGACTGGGGCCGCTCCATCAGCCGCCCACGGCCTGTAAAAGTCACTTCCTGCCCGGTCAGGCCGGCCAGCGGGATGAGGAAGCGCAGGGTGCTGCCGCTCTCACAGCAGTCCACGGGGGCATCAACCGGCAGAAAGCGGCCCAGCCCTTCCACCACCGCGTCGTTTTCACCGGTGGTGACACGGGCGCACAGTCGGCCCGCCGCGCCCAGCGTGGCGGAGATATCCTTGCTGAAGGCAAGATGATGGAGATGGGAGGTCCCCTTTGCCAGCGCCGCGCAGAGCACCGCCCGGTGAGCCATGCTTTTGCTGGGCGGCGCGGCGATCCTGCCCGCCACAGCGCGGGCGCGTTTTACCACCACATCCATCTTACATATCCCGGCCAATGGCCCATGCGACCTGACGGCACTTTGCCATGGCCTGTGCAAAGGCATCCGGGGTCAGGCACTGTGCGCCATCGCTCCATGCGTGGCGGGGATCATAGTGGACTTCCACCTCCAGACCGTCGGCACCGGCGGCCACAGCAGCGATCATCATCGGCTCAACCAGATTGGCCTTGCCGGTGGCGTGGCTGGGGTCCACGATGATGGGCAGATGGGTCTTTTCGTGGATGATGGGCACAGCGGAGAGGTCGAGGGTGTTGCGGGTGTACTTCTCAAAGGTGCGGATGCCCCGCTCACAGAGAATGACCTGCTCGTTGCCGCCGGCCATGATGTACTCTGCGGACATGATCCACTCCTCGATGGTGTTGCACAGGCCGCGCTTGAGCAGAACAGGCTTGTGCATCTTGCCCACGGCCTTGAGCAGCTGGAAGTTCTGCATGTTGCGTGCACCGATCTGCACCACGTCCACATATTCCTCAAACTCCGGGATGCGGTCCTCGCTCATCAGCTCGGACACGATGGGCATTCCGGTGGCCTCCCGGGCCTTGACCATATCGAGGATGCCCTCAGTCTCCAGACCCTGGAAGGAGTAGGGAGAGGTGCGGGGCTTATAAGCGCCGCCGCGGAACAGGCTTGCACCGCCCGCCTTTACGCCGTTGGCAATGCGCAGTGCCTGCTCTTCCCCCTCGATGCTGCAGGGGCCTGCCATCACGGCGATCTTCTCGCCCCTGCCGATCTTCACGCCGCCGCAGTCGATGACGGAATCGGCAGGGTGGAACAGGCGGTTGGCCCGCTTATAGGGGGCGGACACGCGGGTAACGTTGTCGATCCAGGGGTTGGCCAGCACGTCGCGCTCATCGATCTTGGTGGTATCGCCCACCAGACCGAACACATTGTAATCCTTGCCGGTGATCAGGGTCACATCCAGGCCCTGCTTCTCGAATTTGTCTACGATCTTTTCCAGCTCTTCCTTGGGGGTGCCTTTTTTGGTCGAAATGATCATCTCTTTTGATTCCTTTCCCTTTTCTGAACCTCTCAGTCTCGCTTCGCTCGACAGCTCCCCTAATAGGGGAGCCCTTGGCAAAACCGGGAACTTCTCCTGAATGCCAAGGCCTCTCCTACTAGGAGAGGTGGCAATGCGTCAGCATTGACGGAGAGGTTATTCATTTACTGCACCAGGTGCGTCTGCGCGCCGCCATCCAGCCGGAGCAGCTGCACAAGGTAGGCGCAGGCATGGAGATATCCGCTGACCCCCTCGCCTGCAAAGCGGCCCTGACAGCCAAAGGAGACCACATCCACGCTGCGGAAGGGTTCCTTGCCGCTGGGGTCGGCCAGCATCACTTCCACGGCGGGCACGCCGCACACCTGCAGCGCTTCCAGAATGGCCACGCTGTAATAGGCGTAGCCGCCCGGGTTGAGGATGATGCCATCGGCCCGGCCTGCCGCCGACTGGATCTCATCGATGAGGTCACCCTCGTGGTTGGACTGAAAAAAGTCCACCTGAACATTCATCTGGGCACAGCCCGCCTCGATATAATCCAGCAGTGTATTAAAATCGATCTGCCCCTCCATGCCCGGCTCCGTGAACTGGGTCAGGTTGAGGTTGGGACCGTTAATGACTAAAAATTTCATCCAGCGCCTCCATTGCCGCCGTCACGGCATCCGCAGGGGTGGTCTTGTTGGGGATCACAGCATCCGCTGCCGCCAGATAGAGCGGGCGGCGCTGGGCTTCCATGGTTTTCAGGGCCTCAGGGCTGGTGGAAAGGGGCCTGCCGCCGCCCACCAGCAGATCTTCCAGCGGCCGGTCGATAAAGAGCACGATGCCGTTGGCGTGGAGCGCCCGGAGGTTTGCCGGGTCTTTGACCACGCCGCCGCCGCAGGAGATGACCTGCCGGTTCTCCCTGGCAAAGCGGGCGGTCTGCGCGGCCTCCAGCTTCCGGAAGCCTGCCTCCCCCTCAGCGGCAAAGATGTCCGGGATGCTCCGGCCGTCGGCCTTGACGATCTCCTCGTCCAGATCCACGAACCGCTTGCCCAGCCGTTCCGCCAGAGCGCGGCCCAGGGTGGATTTGCCCGAGGAGGGCATCCCGATGAGGGCAATGTTCAGCTGTTCCCGCCGCAGTTCGCTGGTCACACGGGCGATCTCGGCACCGGCATCCTCAAACCTGCGGTCGAGGAAAAATTCTGCCGCGTACACTGCCTGCGCCACCAGCATTTCCAGGCCGCCGACGGCAACGGGCACCCCCAGCTCCTCGGCCCGGAGGATGAGCTCGGTCTTATCGGGATTATAGATGACATCGATCACGGCTTCCAGCCCGGGCATGGAGGTGATATCCAGGGCGCTCACGCCCACATTGGGGTACATGCCCACCGGCGTGGTGTTGATGATGATCTGCGCCCCGGTGGTCAGGGCCTGAGCATAAGTCAGCTCTCCCTTTTCGGGGTCGGGATGGCGGCTGACGGTATAGATCTGTTTCGCGCCCCGGTCATGGGCCACGGCCCAGGTGGTGTTGTGGGTGCCGCCGGTGCCCAGAATGAGCACGGTCCTGTCCTTGAACTCCACCCCGTGTGCATCGCACAGGTAGGAGAAGCCGGGGTAATCGGTGTTGTAGCCGTAGAGCAGGCCGTTCCTGTTGACGATGGTGTTCACGGCGTTGATGGCCTTGGCGTGGGGGTCGATGTAGGAGCAGTACTCCATGACCACCAGCTTATAGGGGATGGTGACATTGATGGCCCTGAACTGCCGCCGGGTCATAAAGGCCCGGACTTCCTCTTCCGTGGGCAGGGGGCACAGGTCGTACCGGTAGCCGCAGAGCATCTCATGGATGACCTTGGAGTAGGAGTGGCCCAGCCGCCCGCCGATGAGTCCGTATTCCATTTACAGCACCTCCTTGCGGTAGCCGGTGGGGTCCTCCATCCAGGCCATGCCGTATTTTGCGGTGAGCAGGTCGCCCACGGCCAGCGCGGCGGCACAGGTCTGCACAATGGCGGCCCGGGGCACGATGCAGGGGTCGTGGCGGCCCTGAATGGACAGCTCCGCGTCCTTCTTTGCGATATAATCCACCGTGTCCTGCGTTTTGTAGATGCTGGGGGTAGGCTTGACCGCCGTGCGGAACACCACGGGCATCCCGTTGGAGATGCCGCCGTTCAGGCCCGCATTGTGGTTGGTGGCGGTGACGATGCGCTCCCCCTGCATCCGGAAGGCATCGTTGGCCTCCGAGCCCTTCTGGTCCGCAAAGCCGAAGCCGGAACCGAACTCGATGCCCTTGACCGCCGGGATGGAGAAGGCCAGGTGAGCGAGCTTGCTCTCCACACTGTCGAAATAGGGTTCACCCACGCCTGCGGGCAGGCCCAGAATGGCGGTCTCCAGCACGCCGCCCACGCTGTCGCCCTCGGCACCGGCGGCACGGATGGTAGCTTTCATGGGTTCCTCCACACTGCCGTCCAGCAGGGCAAAGCCCTCGGACTTGTTCAGCAGTGCCTCGGCCTGCGCCGCCAGCGCGGCGGGATCATCCAGCGCAAAGGGGGCATCGCTGATCCCGGCACACCGCCCGATGTGAGTCACGATCTCGATCCCGGCCCGGTTCAGGGCCCCCAGCACCAAAGCGCCGCCAGCCACCAGCGCGGCGGTGACGCGGCCCGAAAAGTGACCGCCGCCCCGGGCATCCTGATAGCCGTGGTACTTGGCGTAAGCAGTGTAATCCGCATGGCCGGGCCGCAACAGATCAGATGTTTTGGCATAGTCGCCGCTGCGGGTGTTCTGGTTTTCGATCATCAGGGCAATGGCAGTGCCGGTGGTGCGGCCGTTGACCACGCCGGATAAAAACTGCACCGCATCCCCCTCCACACGGGGGGTGGAAAGGCCGTCGCCCCGGGCACGGCGCTTGTCCATGCAGGCAGCAAGAAAGGCTTCCTCCACGGGCACGCCCGCCGCCATGCCGTCCAGCACCGCGCCGATGGCCCTGCCGTGGCTCTCGCCAAAAATGGTCAGCGAAAGGTCGCTGCCAAAGGTGTTTTTCATGGCTTACTCCTCCACACCCAGCAGGGGGCGCAGGCCCTCCACGGGGATGGTCTCGGCCCGCCAGCAGCCCAGACCCGGCACCTTGATCACCGTGATCTGGCCGCCCTGGGCCTTTTTATCGTGCAGCATCTCGGCCAGCACCTTTTCCTTGTTATAGGTGGTGCGGGTGGGCAGGCCAATGCGGCGGTAGACCGCCCGCACCCGCTTCTGCAGCGCCTTGGATTCGATCATGGGCAGCATCCCCAGCGCCACGCACTCGCCGTGGAACAGGCCCACGGTGCGGCGGCCCTTGATGCCCTTGACGGCCTCGATGCCGTGGCCGATGGTGTGGCCGAAGTTCAGGGCCTTGCGCATCCCGCGCTCGGTCTCATCCTGCTCCACAACGTTCTTCTTGAACCGCAGGCTGCGGTAGATGATCTCGCTGATCTGGGTGTCGATATCGCCCTTTTCAAAGATGGCGAACAGCTCGGGGTCCGCCAGCAGGCCTGCCTTGACCGCCTCCGCCAGGCCGTTGATGTAGTGGCGGCGGGGCAGGGTGGAAAGGGTGGCCGGGTCCACAATGACCAGCTTGGGCTGCCAGAACGCGCCCACGATGTTTTTGGTATCGCCCAGATCCACAGCGGTCTTGCCGCCGATGGAGGAATCGATCATGGAAAGGGTGGTGGTGGGGCAGTTGATGAAATCGATGCCCCGCATGTAGATGGCAGCGGCAAATCCGGCCAGATCACCGACCACGCCGCCGCCCACGGCCACCACCAGGTCGCCGCGGCCCATGTTGAACTCCAGCATCTGCCGGAGCACCGTTTCCAGGATCTTGAAGCTCTTGCTGGCCTCGCCCTGGGGCACGGTGATGATTTTTGCCTCGCGGCACTGGTCGGCTACCCGCTGGGCATACTGGGCCGGAACGCCGCTGTCGGTGACGACGGCCACCTTGCGGTCCAGCCGGGCAAACTGGTACAGATTTTCCAGTGCACCGTTTTTCAGGATGATATCATAACTGCGCTCGCCCAGATTCATGGTGAGCTTTGTCCCGATGAAATCGCTCATTTCGTATACACTCCTAACAGCCGTACCGTGCGGCAGACATGATTCAGCTCGCGCAGCAGCGCGGCGGTCTTTTCGGCGGCGGGGTCTCCCACCAGCTCGACATAAAAATAATAGTCAAAGGGGACGTGGGGCAACGGGCGGCTCTTGATGGACTCCATATCGTAGCCGCTGGCACCGATGACCTGAATGACCTCGGCCAGCTTGCCGGGCTTGTTGTCCAGCGTGAACAGCAGGGAGAACCGGTTGCCCGCTGTGGGCTTTTCGCGGCTGAGGACG
>ENA-OUQG01001304-OUQG01001304.1-human-gut-metagenome-genome-assembly--contig:-NODE-1304-length-13745-cov-5.839956_pt1 | contig 13745 bp, 9 predicted proteins | sample MGYA00237943_ERZ548823 | MGnify/ENA primary metagenome ERZ548823 (study PRJEB26490, sample SAMN05194731) | human gut metagenome | biome: terrestrial biome; feature: human-associated habitat; material... | reverse complement strand
TGCAGATGGGCTTGCCGCAGTCCTTGCAGTAGAACACGGGGATGGGCAGGCCCCAGCGGCGCTGACGGGAGATGCACCAGTCGGCGCGCTCACGGATCATGCTCTTCATGCGGTCGATGCCCCAGCCCGGGACCCAGCGCACGTCGTCGCACGCGGCGCAGGCCTCATCCTTAAAGGAGTCGACGGAGCAGAACCACTGCGGGGTGGCGCGGAAGATGATGGGCTTCTTGCAGCGCCAGCAGTGCGGATAGCTGTGCACGATCTCTTCGGAAGCGAAGAGGGAACCGGCTTCCTTCATGTCCGTAAGGATGACGGGGTTGGACTCTTCAACGAGCATGCCCTCATACTTGCCGGCATAGTCGGTGTGGCGGCCCTGATCGTTGACGGGCACGACCATATCCATGCCGTAGCGGCGGCAGGTCTGGTAGTCGTCCGCGCCGAAGCCCGGGGCGGTGTGGACGCAGCCCGTGCCGGAGTCCATGGTGACGTAGTCGGCCAGGACGAGACGGGAGGTCTTCGGCAGGAAGGGATGATCGGCCAGCATGTTCTCAAAGAACGCGCCCTCGTGGCGGGAGACGACGGTATAGTCCTCCACGCCGCCGACCTTCATGACCTTCTCCATGAGCGCCTCGGCGACGAGATACTGCTCGCCGTTCTGGTTGTTGCGGACGATGACGTAGCTTTCGACCGGGTTCAGCGCGATGGCGAGGTTGCCGGGCAGCGTCCAGATCGTGGTGGTCCAGATGACGAACGAGAGGTTCTTCTTTTCCTCGTCCGTCAGCTTGCCCTGATCGTCGTGCAGCGGGAACTTGACGTAGACGGTGGTGCAGGGGTCATCCTGGTATTCGATCTCGGCCTCGGCCAGCGCGGTCTCGTCGTGGTAGCACCAGTAGACGGGCTTCAGACCCTTATAGATGTAGCCCTTTTTGTACATCGCGCCGAAGACCTTGACTTCCTCGGCCTCAAAGCTCGGGGCCATGGTCTTGTACGGATGCTCCCAGTCGGCGACGACGCCGAGGCGCTTGAAGCCTTCCATCTGCACATCGATATAATGCTGCGCGAAATCATGGCAGGCGGAGCGGAACTCCGGGATGGGCATGGCCTTGTGGTTGAGCTTGTTCTGCTTGATGATGGCGGACTCGATCGGCATGCCGTGGTTATCCCAGCCGGGGATGTAGGGGGTATAGTAGCCGCGCATGGCCGCGGAGCGGACCATGAAGTCCTTGATGCACTTGTTGAGCGCGTGGCCCATGTGCAGCGCGCCGTTGGAGAACGGAGGGCCGTCGTGCAGGGCAAAGAGGGGCTTGCCCTCGTTCTTCTTGAGCAGCTCGTTGTAAAGATCGAGCTCCTGCCAGTGCTTCAGCATGTCCGGCTCGCGCATCGGCAGACCGCCGCGCATCGGGAAGCCCGACTTGTTCATGTTGAGTGTCTGTTTGTATTCCATAATTCCTCCTGAAAAAACAACGCGCCCTGAGCCAGAGCTCAGGGCGATAAATTACCGCGGTACCACCTGAATTCCCGCACGCGCACGCGCCTGCGGACACTCGTCTTCTGTAACGGGAAGTCCCGTCCGGGCTTACTTGGGAAGCTCCCGTTCGCCCCGGCTGCTCCAAGGGGATCTTCGGGGCCCGTCACCGCTGCCTTACACCGCCCGGCAGCTCTCTTTGCGTCTCAGAAGCCCGTACTTGTCCTTTTCATCGCATATTCCAGCTACAGTGTACCCACTTTTCCCGCGCTTGTCAAGAAATTATCGGGTGAAAATTCAATAATTGTTCAAATCTGAACGCCCGCCGTGCGATTGCAAACGACGGCCGCTTGTGGTATGCTTATGGGACACCACAGGCAGCTTTGCCCATTGCGCCCGCGCGCTTCGGCGGTGCTGCCCATAGAACTTGGAAGGATGGAACACATCATGGACGAAAAGACCAGCAGCGCCCCCATGCAGGAAGACCCGCAGAAGGGCGAAGAGCTTTCCTTTACCATCACCGGCGAAGACGCCGAGGCGCAGGACGCGCTGAACGCGGAAAAGCCGGAGCCGCAGCAGAAGAAAAAGTCCCCCCTGCCGTGGATCCTCGGCGCGGCAGCCGTGATCATCGCCGCAGCGCTCGTGCTGATCCTGACGATCAAGCCCAGCCAGACGACGCCCGACGCCGACCAGCCCGGCGACGCCACGATCTCCGAGACCGCCGATACCCCGGACGATGCCCAGCCGGACGACCAGACGCCCGGCGCGGAGGATGAGACCAACGGCCAGACCGGCGAGGAAGACACCCAGACCGGCGGCAACGGCGTGAGCTACACCGTGGACGCCGAGGCACTGACCGACGAGGTCCTGGACCTTGAGGTCGCAAGCTGCGGCGATGACCGGCTGACGAACCGGGATCTGCCGTATTACTACTGGCAGCAGTACTATTCCTTCGCCAGCACCTACAGCTCCTACGCCGCCTATCTCATCGACACCACCAAGCCCTTTGACCAGCAGATGTGCGTTTTTGACGACACGCTCACCTGGCAGCAGTATTTCCTGCAGGGCGCCGTCAGCACCTACAAGAGCGTTTCCGCCCTCTGGCAGGACGCGCGGCTGAGCGGCTTCCAGCTCGGCGAGGAGGATCAGGGCTATCTCGACGGCCTGAGCAATACCGTCACCGTCTCTGCGGCAAGCTACGGCTACGAAAGCGCCGATGCCTATCTGCAGACGGCCTATGGCCCGGCCGCGACCATGACCGGCTACCACGATTTTGTCGAGCGCTATCTGACGGCGTCCGCCTACCTGCAGGCGCTCGTCGAGGCGAAGACCTACACCGAGGCCGACATCAGCGCCTATTTTGATGAGAACGCCGATACCTACGCCGCCAGCTCGATCGAAAAGAGCGACGTCAACATGGTGAACGTGCGCCACATCCTCATCGTCCCCGAGGAGAAGAACGACGACGGCACCTACACCGACGCGGCCTGGACCGCCGCGGAGCAGAAGGCGCAGTCCCTGCTCGACGAGTGGAAGGCCGGCGAGCATACCGAGGATTCCTTCGCCTTCCTGGCCGCGGAAAACTCCGCCGATACCGGCAGCGCCTCCAACGGCGGGCTGTATGAGGAGGTCTATCCCGGCCAGATGGTCGACGCGTTCGACGCCTGGTGCTTCGACGCCGCCCGCCAGCCCGGCGACACCGGCATCGTGAAGACCGAGTACGGCTATCACGTCATGTACTTCTCGTCCGTCTGCGAGCATCCGTACTGGTATGTCCGCGCCGAGAGCGATTATCTCAACAAGCTCTCCGCCGACGTCTCGGAGGAGGTCTCCGCGAAGTTCGAGTCGGCCGAAAGCGTGCAGAACGCAGCGCTCGCAGATATCCTGCAGAACTGAGCGGCCCGCCGGGAGGTCCTTCCGCATGAAGCGATTACTGTTTTTCATCAACCCGAACGCCGGCCACGCGGAGATCCGCGGCACGCTCATGGAGGTGCTGGAGATCTTTTCCGCGGGCGGCTATGAGGTCACGGTCCATATGACCACCGGCCCGCGCGATCTGACGCGCCAGATCGCCGCGCGCGGCGCGCAGTACGACCTGATCGTCTGCACCGGCGGCGACGGGACGCTCAATGAGGCGGTCTCCGGTCTCATGGCCCTGCCGTATGAAAAGCGGCCGAAGCTTGGCTACATCCCCGGCGGCACCGTCAACGACGTGGCCTCCACGCTCGGGCTGTCCAAGGATACCGTCCGGGCGGCGCAGGAGATCATGGACGGGCATCCGTTCCCGCTGGACATCGGCTCGTTCGGGCCGGACCGGTTCTTCACCTATGTGGCGGCCTTCGGCATCTTTACCGACGTGCCGTATGAGACCCCGCAGGAGGACAAGCGCATCTGGGGCCGTCTTGCCTACATCATGAACGGCGCGGGCGCGCTCGGCCGGCTCAAGCCCACGCACGTGCGCGTGTCCTATGACGATCATCAGGAGGAGGCCGACGTGCTCGTCGGCCTCGTGACCAGCACGACCTCCGTCGGCGGGTTCAAGACCACGCGGGATCTCGGCATCTCGCTCAACGACGGCCTGTATGAGATGATCCTGGTCCGCGCGACAAAAAATCTGGCGGAGTTCAATCTGGCCGCGACCCGCGCGCTGCGGCTGGACTTCGACAACGATTCGTTCATCTCCGCACAGACGGGCGCGCTGCGGTTCGAATTCGACGAGCCGGTTGCCTGGACCGTCGATGGAGAATTCGGCGGCAGCGTCACGAAGGTAGAGATCCACAATGAGCGCCGCGCCATCGATATCATCGTGCCCTGAAGGGGCGGGAGGCAGATCATGCACATCCGATTTGCGGACCCCGGCGATGCCGCGGCCTGTCTTGCCGTCTACGCGCAGTATATCGATACGTCCATCACCTTTGAGACGGTCCTGCCGTCCGAGGCGGAGTTTTCCGGCCGCATCCGGAGCTACGGCGCGGTCTATCCCTGGCTGATCGCGGAGGAGGACGGGCGCGTCCTGGCCTACGCCTACGCCCACCGCGCGCAGGAGCGCGCGGCCTACGGCTGGAACGCGGAGCTGTCGGTCTACGTCAGCCGCGACGCGGCCGGGCGCGGGCTCGGCACGAAGCTCTATACCGTCCTTCTCGCGCTGCTGCAGAAGCAGGGCGTGCGCACGGCCTACGGCGTCGTGACCATGCCGAACGATGCCAGCAGCGCTCTGCACCAAAAGCTCGGCTTCCGCACGCTCGGCACCTACCACAATACCGGCTACAAAAACGGCCGCTGGCGCGACGTGGTCTGGTTTGAGAAGCCCATCGGCTCGTTCACGGACGAGCCGCAGCCCCTCGTCCCCATCACCCGGCTCCCGGACGCCGCCGCCATCCTCGCCGCAGCCAACACATAAACCGACACCCGCCCCGCGCCGCCAAAAGCAGCGCGGGGCGCGGCGCTTTCGGCAGGGAAAACACCGGAACACGCAAGAGGCAACACAGAGTTGCCCCCGATGCAACCAATATGTGGTTTACTTTTGACAGAATATTCATGTAAAATCAGGAGTGTGAAGGGTATGACGCTCAGAGAAAAACTGATCGTATCAAGAAACAAGGCCGGACTCTCGCAAATGGAGCTGGCTGAACGGCTTGGCGTGTCCCGGCAGGCGGTCTCCCGCTGGGAAAGCGGAGATACAACGCCGTCCGTGGACAAGCTGAAGACGCTGGCAAGGATCTACGGCGTATCGCTGGACTGGCTGCTCGGAGATACCGCGGACGGGGAACCCCCCTGAGGCAGCAAAGCCCGAAGCCGACAGAACCCCGGACGAGGCCCCCGCGGGAAAGGAAGGTGAGAAAAAGCAAAAAATCAGGGCCATCGCGATCGCACTGGCGATCGGCGCGCTCGCCTTCATCTGTGTATGGTTTGCAGCAAGAAATATGAGTAACGAAGCAGACAGCACACAAATTGAAGATATGGAACATGAAGAAATCGATATTCCAGATCAGGATGAAAGCGGATTTGATTTTGAGTGGAAAGGTTAACAAGCAATTAATTCACCATGAACAAAACGAAAAAAACAGTACTGACGATACTGGCGATTGCAGGGGCGGTTTTGCTGTGGCTGCTAAGCTACAAAGGAGCGCCGCTCGAGGAAGTCTAAAAAGTATAGCAAGGATCATTGTGGTTTTTTTGCTGCTCACGCTTAAAATATAAAGAAAAAAGGAAGAACGTGAGCGCGTAAATAAGACCAGATGAAATATTTGATGATTGGCAGTACGATTGAAAGGAGATACTCAATGAAAACGCACCTTCGTATTTTATCGAGTAAAAATGGAAGAGTTAGAAGCGCCATTGTAAGGCATCTTCTTTTAGCAGCAATGCTGAGCGGGATGCTTATGATGCTTTGCTGTGCTGCGTCGGCAAATGACGAGCCTGTGCTCAGCCCGTGGGCGAGGGAGGAGGCGTTCGCGGCGGAGGAGGCGGGAATCCTTCCGGACGCTCTGCATGGCGATCTGAGGGGCGCGGGAAATCGCGGACAGGCGGTCTGGTATCTCGTGAAGCTCACGGAGACGGTTTTGCAAAAGGAACTGCCGAATACCGCGGAAGGTGGATTTCCAGACATGGAAAATACATTCTTCGAAGAAAAGGCGAAAAAAGCCTATTCCGCGGGGATCGTGACCGGCTATGCCGACGGGAGCTTTGGCGCGGGAAATCATATCAGGCGCGAGGAATACGCGGCGATGCTGTATCGGCTGTTTCAGTATCTGGAGCGGGAAACGGGGAAACAACTGATCCCGGATGATCTGCAGACGCGGCCGTATGCAGACGAAAAAGAGATCTCCGCATGGGCACTTGATGCCGTGCATGCACTGTCTGTGATGGGCATTCTGGGCGGAGACAGCCGCGGAGACTTTTGCCCCGACAAAAATGTCAGCTTGGAGCAAATGATTGTGCTGTCCTACCGTTGCTGGAAATACTGCACGGATAAAAGCTGAGGAAGCGGAGCGTGATCGCCCGCCTCGATAGACACTGATCGAAGCAGAGATACCTGCGTTCAACAGGTATCTCTGCTTTTGATATGCAGGAACTGCTTGTGATTTTCAACAGAAAATCAGAAAAAATTTGTTGCTTTTCGATATGGATTTTTCGGGCGGCACTGCTATACTGTGTGCATGGGAAACGCCCCACAAAAACCCATTAAAAGAGAAAAACAGGGAGGAAACATCTATGACTGGCATTGGATTGATCATCGTCTTCATTCTTGCCATCGCACTGATGATCTTCTGCATCAGCAAGCTGAAGATCCATCCGTTCCTCGCGATCATGGCCATTTCTCTGGTATTCGGCCTGATCGCCGGTATTCCGCTGGTCAACACCACGGACGCCGACGGCAATACCGTCAGCGGCATTGCCAACGTCATCGGCGCCGGCTTCTCGGGCACGTTCTCGAGCATCGGCATCGTGATCATCTTCGGCGCTCTGGTCGGTACGCTGCTTGAGAGCACCGGCGCGGCGCTCAAAATGGCCGACTGCGTGGTCAAGCTCGTCGGCAAAAAGCATCCGGAGCTTGCCATCGAGCTCATGGGCTGGATCGTCTCCATCCCCGTGTTCTGTGACAGCGGCTTCGTCGTTCTGAACCCCATCCGCAAGGCTATGGCCCGCCGGACCGGCGCGTCGAGCGTCGCCATGTCCGTCGCACTGTCCATGGGCCTGTACATCAGCCACTGCTTCATCCCGCCCACACCCGGCCCCATCGCGGCTGCCGGTACGCTGGGCTGCGGCGATAATCTGCTGCTGGTCATGGGCCTCGGCGCTCTGTGCTCCATCCCGCCGCTGGTCGCGGGCTACTTCTTCGCAAAGTACATCGGCAAGAAGGTCAAGGCTGCCGACGACATCGTCGCGGACGGCGACGTCAAGACCTATGAGCAGCTCGTGGCCGAGTTCGGCAAGCTGCCGAGCGGCTGGCTCGCATTTGCGCCGATCGTCCTCCCCATCATCCTGATGGGCCTGGCCTCCGCGTTCTCCATGGCGGGCGTCAAGGCGGATTTCATCAGCTTCCTCGGCACGCCGATCATCGCCCTGGCTGTCGGCTGCATCATCGCCATCATCAGCCTCTTTGCCGCCAATAAGGGCAAGGACTTCTACAAGCTCACCGACGACACGCTGAAGACCGTCGGCCCCATCCTGTTCGTCACCGCTGCCGGCGGCGTGCTGGGCAAGGTCATCGCGTCCTCCGACATGGTCAACTTCATCAAGGCCAACGCGGAGATCTTCGAGAGCATCGGCATCTTCTTCCCGTTCCTGCTGGCCGCCATCCTCAAATCCGCGCAGGGCTCCTCTACCGTCGCCATCACCACCACGGCCGGTATCGTCGCGCCGCTGCTGCCGGTCCTGGGGCTGGATTCCCCGGCGCTGTCCTGCCTGACGGTCATCGCCATCGGCGCAGGCGCCATGACGGTGTCGCACGCGAACGACTCCTACTTCTGGGTCGTCACCAACTTCGGTGAGATGACCCCGCAGGACGGCTACAAGACGCAGACGCTCGGCACGCTCGTCATCGGCGTCGTGTCCATCATCGGCGTGTTTATCGTGTCCCTGTTCCTGCACTGATCGTTCTGATTCCCCGCAGGGGATGGGTTCGCCCATCCCCTGCTTTTTAACTTTTTTAACCCTGTTTTAACCCGGTTTTTAACCCTTTTCGTCCTTGCTTTTTCCCGGGATGCTTTTTATAATGGGGACAACTAATAGAATGCCCCCAAGCGAAGGAGGAACTATCATGCAAACTCTCAGACAAGACGCGCAGGCCATCATCGACAAGGCGCTGGCCGACGCGCTGCCGGATTCCGCCGTGCGCCGCGCGCTGGAGCAGTTTCAGAAGCCGGAGGGCCAGCTCGTCCTGATCGCCGCCGGCAAGGCCGCCTGGCAGATGGCCAAGGCCGCCTATGACGTGCTGGGCGCGGCGATCACCGGCGGCGCAGTCATCACAAAATACGACCATGTCAAGGGCCCCATCGGCGCGCTGGAGCTGTTCGAGGCGGGCCACCCCGTGCCGGATGAGAATTCCTACCGCGCCACGAGCCGCGCGCTGGAGCTCGTCAGCGGGCTGAGCGAGCGGGATACCGTGCTGTTCCTGCTCTCGGGCGGCGGCTCTGCTCTGTTTGAAAGTCCGCTGGTCCCCGCGGAGGAGATGGCGGACGTCACGAAGCAGCTGCTCGCCTGCGGCGCGGACATCGTGGAGATGAACACACTGCGCAAGCGCCTCTCCGCGGTCAAGGGCGGCCGGTTCGCCGAGCGCTGCCTGCCCGCGAAGGTCTTCTCCATCGTGCTGTCCGACATTCTGGGCGATCCGCTGGATATGATCGCCTCCGGCCCGGCCTATCCCGATTCGTCGACCTGCGCACAGGCGCTGGAGGTGGTGCGAAAATACGGCCTGCGGCTCTCCGACCGCGCGCTGGAGCTTCTGGCGCAGGAGACGCCGAAGACGCTCACGAACGTCGAGACCCACATCACCGGCAGCGTCCGCCAGCTGTGCGCCTCCGCCGAGCAGACGGCCCGGGCGCTCGGCTACACGCCCGTCATCCTGACGGCGAGCCTGCGCTGCACCGCGCGCGACGCGGGCAGCTTCCTGGCCTCCATCGCGCAGTGCCACCAGGACAGCAAAGCCTCGCTCGCCTACATCGCCGGCGGCGAGACCGTCGTCCATCTGACCGGCCACGGTCTTGGCGGCCGCAATCAGGAGATCGCGCTTTCCGCCGCGCAGGAGATCGCCGGTCTGCGCGATACCGCCGTCTTCTCCTTCGGCTCCGACGGCACCGACGGCCCGACCGACGCCGCGGGCGGCTACTGCGACGGCGATACCTGCGCGGCGCTGGCGGCAAAGGGCATTTCGATCCCCGACGTGCTGCAGGACAACGACGCCTACCACGCGCTGCAGGCCTGCGGCGGTCTGATCCTGACCGGCCCGACCGGCACCAACGTCAACGACCTGTCCGTCCTGCTGATCCGCAGATAATACAAAAACCGCTGCCCTCGGGCAGCGGTTTTTTTGCAGCACCGGGCGCGGAAAAGCTTCCCGCGCCCGGTTTTTCGTTATTCCTCTGCAAACAGCGGGACGAAGCGGAACGTCCGGCAGTCGACCAGACCGCGGTTGGTCAGCCGCAGCTCCGGCAGGCAGGCCAGCGGGACCAGCGCCATCGTCATATACGGCGAGTTGATCACGCAGCCCATCTGCTTCCACGCCGCGTCGAGCTTCGCGACCAGCTCCGCCATCTCGCGCACGGGCAGATCGTTCATCAGGCCCGCGATGGGCAGCGGCACCACCGCCAGCACCTTGCCGTCCGCGACCGCGCACATGCCGCCGCCGCATTCGACCAGCGTGTTGGCCGCCAGCGCCATATCCGCGTCGTTCGTGCCCGCGACCAGCAGATTGTGCGCGTCGTGAGAGACGGTCTGCGCCATCGCGCCCTTCTTGAAGCCGAAGCCCTTGAGGAAACCGACGCCCTTCGTGCCCGTCTCGTGGTGGCGCTCAAAGACGACCATCTTCATGACGTCCTGCCCGGCGTCCGGCTCGACAAAGCCGTCCTTGACCGGCAGGTCGAGCAGCCGCTCGTAGTTGCCCACGCGGTTCGGGATGATCTCGATCACGCGGGTTTTGACCGTCTTGCCGGCCCCGGCCGGTGCGGCGATGCGGAAGCTCTCGGCCGTGATCGGGTGGCCGACGTGCATCGTGTGGAAGACGTGCTCCGGGAAGTTGGCGGGCCCGATCTCCACGCACATCTGCCCGTTTTCCGCCACGACGTCGCCGTCGATCATCGTCCGGGTGATGCGGATGTCCTGCAGATCGTCAAAGAACACGATGTCCGCGCACTTGCCCGGCGTGATGCTGCCCATCTCGTGGTCCATGCGGAAGCAGGTCGCGACGTTGATCGTCACATACTGGATCGCCTTGATGGGGTCGAGCCCCTCCTTAATGGCGCAGCGGACGATGTGGTCCAGATGGCCCTCGTTGATGAGCGTGTCCGGGTGCGTGTCGTCGGAGATCAGGCAGGCGAAGCGGTCGTCGATCCTGTTGTCCAGCACGGCCTTGATGATGACCGGCATATCGTGCCAGGCGCTGCCGTAGCGCATGAGCGCATACATGCCGTGGCGCATCTTCTCCAGCACGTCCTCGGCCCGGGTGGATTCATGACAGCAGCGGATGCCGGAGGCGATGTAGGCGTTCAGCGCCGCGCCGGTGTCGGGAATGGAGAAATGGCCGGTGATGATGTTGTCGGACTTCAGCGTCTCGGCCAGCTCCGCGTGGATGTTTTCCTCCGCGCCGATCACGTTCGGGAAGCTCATCATCTCGCCAAGACCCATGATGCCGTCCCAGGTCATCATCTCGCGGATATCATCCGCACGGATCGCCGCGCCGGTATCCTCAAACCCGGCGACCGCCGGCACGCAGGAGGGCGCGTTCGACATGGCCTTGAGCGGGGAGCGCTTCGCGTCCTCGATCATGATCCGGACGCCGTCCTTGCCGCAGACGTTGCAGATCTCATGCGGGTCCATGAAAATGCCGGTCGTGCCGCAGGGGACGACCGCCTTCGCGTATTCGCCCACGGAGATCATGGACGATTCCACGTGGATATGCCCGTCCATAAAGCCGGGTGCGATGTACTGGCCGCCCGCGTCGATGACCTTCGTCTCCGGCCCGATGCAGTGCGACGCGTCGCCCACGAGCGCGATGCGGCCCTCGGCGATCGCAACGTCGATGCCCTCCTGGATCTCCGCCGTGCAGACGTTGACCAGACGGGCGTTTTTGATGACCGTCTCCGCCTTCTGTACGCCCATGGCGACCCGCGCCATCGTGCGCGTCACCTCATACAATGGCTTCTTGCAGAATTTGTTCAGCATGCTGGTTCCTCCTTCATCTTTGCAGGTCCGTAAATCCGGCCGCTGCTCCTGTGCAGGGATCTGATACCCCTACAGTACCACAGTCCATCCCCGATTGCAACGCCCCGCCGGAAAAGCCGCCGCAGAACCTGCGCAGAAACTTCAGATAGAATGAAGAAACATTTTACGTGACAGCTGCGGCTGGTATGCTATAATGTTCCTGATACAAAAAGCGATAGTTAGGAGAATGACAGTGAGAGCATGGAAAGTGATCGGCAGATGCCTGTTGGTGCTGCTGTGTGTGGTTTTGGTGATCGCGATCGTCGGCATCGCGCAGTTTTTCCACCGGTCGGATCCGAAAAACGTGAAGCGGTACGACACGGACAACCCCTTCATCACCGGCGAAACGGCAATTTCGGCACACCGCAGCGGCGCGGGCGATTATCCGGAGGAGACGCTGGCCGCGTTCCGCGGCTGCGTGGAAGATCCGGATTTTGCGGTGGATTATTTTGAATTTGACCTGCATATGACGGCGGACGACATTCTGGTGCTCTCGCACGACGCCACGCTGGACCGCGTGTCGGACGCACCGGCCGTATTCGGCGCGGAGAATGTCCTCGTCCGCGACAAGACGCTCTCAGAGCTCAAGCAGCTGAACATGGCGGCGCAGTTTGTGACCGACGCGGGCGAGGCGCCGTATGCCGGCCTCCACGGCGAGGCCGTGCCGGACGAGCTGCGGATCCTGTCCCTCGACGAGGTGCTGGATTATCTGACCGCGGCCGGGGAATTCCGCTACATCATTGAGATCAAGGACGGCGGCGAGACCGGTCTGGCCGCGGCGGATCAGCTGTACGCGACGCTGAAAGAGCGGGGATTGCTCGACCGGGTCATCATCGGCAGCTTCCGCGACGAGGTCGCGGCCTACATCACGGCCAACTATCCCGATACCCACCGCAGCGCCAGCCCGGAGGAGGTCGTGCAGTTCTATTTTGCCGCCCTGACGGGAAAAAAGGATTTCACCTGCTCCTACGACGTGCTCCAGCTGCCCTTCGGCGACGCAAGAGAGAGCTATGGCCTGAATCTGGGAACGACGACCATCATCAACTTCGCCCATGCGCATGACCTTGCCATGCAGTACTGGACCGTAAACGACGAAGCCGACCTCGCCTACCTCGCCAGCGTCGGCGCCGACGCCCTGATCACCGACTACCCCGACCGCGCCGCAGCCGTCCTGCAGGGGATGGGGTAAACGCATGCATAGAAAAAGAACGCCATCCGGGCGGATGGCGTTCTTTTTATCGTTTCTGGGGAGCGTTACTTGTAAAAGCCCGGGTTCTGATAGCCGGCTCCGCTGGGCTCGCTTTCCAGCATGGTCAGGATGGCGTCGCGGCAGCCGCGGACCATGACGTCCTGCTCCTCGGGCGCGCGGCTGACCATCTGGTTGGTCGGGCTGGTATAGAACCAGAGTCCCTCGTCGGCGGCAAGCCCCACGCCGTCCTTGTCGGTGATGGCGTCCGGGTCCAGACCGAGCGTGTCCCGGATCTCATCGCGGGAGTAGAAGACCCACTTCGCTTCGGGCATGGTGTTTTCCCACTTGCAGCTGCTGATATCGCCGTTCTCCGACTTGCCGGGGCTGTAGACCTCGATCGTGTAGGCGTGGATGTTGTAGCGGCCGTATGCGTAGTCGATCAGCTCGGCGGCGGTGGGGTAATCCTCATTGGAACTCATGCTGTAAAACCCGCGGCCGGTGTAGTCCTGGAAGGCCTGCGCCATCTGGGCGGCGGTCTGCTTCATGAACGGGATCTCGGCGTCGTCGGGGTTTTCCGCGTCGTAGGCGCGATAGCACCACGGGTAGAGGACGGACTGGATGCCGGTGTGCAGCGAGACGAGGGCGTCGATGTCGTGCGTGTACAAAAACCGCTGCAGCGCCTGGATCTCCGGCTCGGTGGCGGGGGCGGTGCCGGCGGTGGTCCAGTTCACATTGCCGACCTGCTGGCCGTCCTTCGTCTCGATGTCATACCGGTTCCACTGGTAATCGAAGGTGCGGTTCATGTCGATCCCGCTGGTGCGCGGATCGTCGCCGAGCACGCCGTTTTCATCCCAGTCCGGGCTCTCCATGCCGAAGACGGGGAGATCCCGCGACGGCGTGTCGTCCGCCTTGCCGCGATAGAGCGTGGCGATGAAGCCGTCGCCGTCGATGTCCGTGTAAGGATCGCTGAAGGGGATGTTGTTGCCGTTTGCGTCCTGCGGGCGCAGGTTCGGGCGGGTGTTGACGACGAAGGACTGCTCATAGCCGTCCGGGTTGATGACCGGGATGACATAGATCGTGTAGGCGTCGAGCAGACCCTTGACATAGGCGTCACCAGAGCAGAGCGTCAGCCACCAGGCGGTGTACATGGCGGAGGAGGCGCTTTCGCGC
>ENA-OUQG01001296-OUQG01001296.1-human-gut-metagenome-genome-assembly--contig:-NODE-1296-length-13810-cov-5.488986_pt1 | contig 13810 bp, 10 predicted proteins | sample MGYA00237943_ERZ548823 | MGnify/ENA primary metagenome ERZ548823 (study PRJEB26490, sample SAMN05194731) | human gut metagenome | biome: terrestrial biome; feature: human-associated habitat; material... | reverse complement strand
GCAAGACGAGGCATTAAAACCGAACGGGACGTCGCTTGTAAGCTTTGTGATATCTTTCATTACAAAGATTTTCATGATATTGAAAAAGCCAGTTCCATTATCGCAGACACAATCATCAATCAAGAACCTATCTTAGTTGCTGGAGACTATGACGTAGACGGTATCACTGGTACTGCACTAGGCGTCAGAGGTCTTAAAGATTTAGGTGCGAAAGATGTAACTTATTATGTTCCATCACGTTATGAAGGTGGTTACGGTGTAAGTGAAGATGCTGTAGATAATGCTATAGCCCACGGTGTAAAACTCATTCTTACAGTAGATAATGGTGTTAGCTGTAAAGAATCTATAGACTATGCTAAATCCCGCGGTCTTAAAGTCGTGATTACAGATCACCATGAAACTCCAGAGGATCTGCCTTTAGCTGATGCGATAGTTGATCCTAAATTACCAATCGATAAGTTCCCATCTAAAAATCTCTGTGGTGCAGGTGTACTGTTCTATGTTTTAGTAGCTACCAGAGCCTGTTTAAAAGAACGTGGTTACTATGATGGAAGAGCAGTTCCTCGCATAGGTCGTTTCCTTGATTTAGTAGCACTAGGTACTATCGGTGATGTAATGCAGCTAGATGCTAACAATCGCAAGTTAGTAAAGTACGGTTTTGACAGAATTCGTCGTGGTGAATGCGTGGTAGGTATCAGAGCATTAGCCTCATCATGTAGAGTTGATTTACCTTCAATTAACTCTGTATCTATTGCTTATGATTTATGCCCTCGTTTAAATGCTCCTGGCAGAATTAAATTAGAGAATAATCCTGCTGTATCTTTAATGCTTACAGATGATGATACTGAGGCATGTATCATCGCAAGAGATCTTGAGATGTGCAACAAGCGCCGTGGTGACTATGAGCGCGTGTTCTTAAAAGAAGCTTGTGAGGATGCTGAAAAGCAGGCAGGTAACTCTGCAATAGTACTTTACAGATCAAACTGGTTAGTGGGACTTGGCGGTCTTATTGCCAGCAGAATTAAAGAGAAGTTCTCTGTCCCTTGTTTTGTCTTTTCAGGCACAGGGGATGAATTGTCAGGCTCAGCAAGATCAGTTCCTGGCTTTAGTATTGTAAAAATTCTGCAAACACTCTCTGAGAAAAGTCCTGATCTTTTAATCAGATTTGGTGGCCATGCTATGGCAGCAGGAGCCTCAATTCATAAAGCTAATTTTGAGAAATTCAAAGAGCTTTTTAATGAGGTGGCTACAGAGAATTTAGGTCAGCCTACAGAGGATGAGATTGTTTCAGACGGAAGCCTTCCTCCTAACTATATCAATGTAGCTTTTGCTCGTGATTTAGAGGCATATGGTCCATGGGGCAATGGCTTTGAAGAGCCTTGCTTTGATGGTGAATTTACAGTCGAAGACGTATTTTTAGTTGCAAATCGACATCTGAAATTCAAACTTCGTAATGATGATGGTTCTAGCATGAATGCTATTAAGTTAAGAGCAACTCCAAATGAGCGTTCTATTACTAAGTTCATGCGTGTAAGAGCTGTATATACCGTGGGTATCAACCACTATATGGGCTCACAAAGACTTGAAATTAAGATTAACGCAATAGAACCTGTATAATCCTGCCATTTAATCGTTTTGCAATTGAGTTTAAGCTTTGAAATCCCAAGTTTTAGACACTCAAAAGCAAAACGAAATTTCATATTAGATGTAAGTCTCTTTACGCTTACTTTGAAATCGTAACTTTTACTTTGCCTTTTTTCTTTAAAAGCTCAATTCTATCTACGTCAATGTGACCAATCTTAATGAGATCGTCGCTATAGCTAAAGGTCTTACAAAAGATAGCGACATTCTGCCATGGCTCATAAATAGTGATGTCACCAGAAACTGGCGCTATGCCATTCTTTTTCTCATTAAGATTTAAAGATGGCTTTGGATAAAAGATCTTCTCTGTAGTGTTATTAAAATCATCAAGGTTGATTTCAAGAGGCAGACGGGACACAAGATCACGTGATGCTGAGTTATCAATTAAGGTAGCATCTACAGTGTTGCCATCAACAGTGATGTTGATCTTTGAAGATTTATTCTTATTTGTACACATATCATTCTCTATTAAAGATACTAAAGAGCTTTGATCTGCTGTTTGTATGTCTTTGGCAAGACTGATGAACTAAGGCATAAAGCAGTGATGAGACTAAAAGTTACTGCTAATTTCTTCATAGGCGTATTGGTGGCGATAAGTTTTTGTCAAAACATAAGTGTCAGGTTCAGTTGTCTTATCTTTGTGAGCAAGATAAGCTTTTATCCTATGTTTATGATCGTGCAAATGTGTTTTCAAAAAATGTCAATTTTTGGCAAATGAATGCCTGATTGTGTCAGAGTGTAAAAATCTTTTAACTGCAGAATTTTAAAAGAGGGCAAAGAAGATAAGACTGATACAAAATAAAAGGTCCTGTTAAGTAGCCTTAACAGGACAAGACTACTTCAAAAACTAAATTCTGGTCTTAGCGTACATAGCAGCACCGATGATACCTGCTAGGTTTAAGGTCTTAGCAGGAACAACCTTAGTGCTTAAGGTTAACTTTGAAGCATATTTTTCAAACTTCTTAGAAACACCACCACCTAAAACAATGAAGTCAGGCTGAGTTAAGAAAGCAATGTACTCTAGGAACTTATTTAATCTTTCGCCCCACTCTTTAAACCCAAGATCTTCTTTTTCACGTACAGAGTCAGCGCAATAGTGCTCAGCAATATCGCCTTTGAATTTGATGTGGCCAAATTCTGTATTAGGGTACATCTGACCATTTATAAAGAGGGCTGAACCAATACCAGTACCGATAGTTAAGAAGAGAACTGGTCCTTTATAATCTTTTACCGCACCAAAGGTAAGTTCAGCTAAACCTGCTACATCAGCATCATTTGCTACATAAACCTGTTGGCCTACAACAGAGGTAAACAGTTCTTCAACTTTTACATTGATCCATGATTTATCAATATTCGCTGCTGTGAGAACTTCGCCATCAATAACACGAGCAGGGAAGCCACAACCGATTGGTCCTTTAAAGCCGATTTGGTCAACTAACTGCTTTAAAGTTTCTGCAACAGCTTTTGGGGTTGCTGGCTGTGGAGTTGGAATTCTGATTCTTTCAGTCTTAAGTTCACCAGTTAGAGTATCAACAACTGCTCCTTTAATACCACTACCGCCAATATCAACACCAAGGATGTCCATAGTAAACCACCTATTTTTAGTTTAATTTTTTATAAGTTTGATTGCTTATAAATGATTGTTTTGATTTTGTAAATTTTATGTTTTGAGTATAGGCAAAAGTTTTAAGTCTTATCTACCTAATTTTTGTTAAATTTTGAAAAATATAGGTTATGGCACAAAATAAGCGCTATTTTTTTACTTTTTGTCCCTATTTTTATCAATGGTTAAATATACTCTTAACAAGAATTAGAGATAGGTTATACAGTTGAAGAAATTTATATAAAAGCGAAAATTATACTGATGAAGCTGATTGTTTTTAGTAAATTAAAAGTCTTAATAAATTACAAGTTGTTGCCGGCTTTAAACTAAAAAAAGCACCTAAAAACTCATCAATTAAGTCTAGTTTTCTGCAGAGATATGTCTTAGTGACTTATCTGACCAACCTCCACAAAAGATATTTACACAATAAAAATACTAAAACACACAAGGTATATCTATGAATATCATTCCATTAAGTTCACCTGAAATTGAATATTGAGGAAGAATAGATGACAGAGAATCTCTACATCCACAATTTATCTTTCCTGCTACTTATCTAAAGTTCCGCTTTATTGGAAGCTTTGCCTCATTAAAGATTAAAAATCAGCATCTAGACTGGAACAACTGGCATAACTTTGTAGGTGCCGGAGTTGATGGTGTACAAAAGTGTTATCAGTTAAATGATGATGAAAATGCCTCTGTCATTACCTTATTAGACAGTGAAGATACAGACAAAGAACATGAGATTCTGTTCTTCAAGCGCATGGACTGTCATGAGATCACACTTGAAGAATTAGTCCTCTCAGATAATGCCAAGCTCATTTCCTATGAGAAAAAGCCATGTCTTAAGATGGAAGTTTATGGTGACTCAGTCAGTATCAGCAGGTGAGGTCAGTGAAGCTGATGCAATGAGTGATGAGTTAGCTTTCTTTATAAGTACTTTTCATATTGATGTAACCAAAGATGTTTAATCAAAGATAACATTCATACGGCGTTATCTTTAAACTCATCGTAAAGATCATCAAAATTGCCTTATTTGAGCTAAATTTTGATGATCTTTTATCTAACACCATTGTGAAAACTGTTTTTATATCAGCCTATTGTCTATAATTAACTCATCTATGGAGAGAATACTAAAAAGGAAAGAGCATGTCTGAAATTTACTGTATCAGTTATTCTGATTTTGGATATCTTCTTACAGAAAAAGACTGGTCAATTAAAATTCAAAAATTAAAAGACTATGACTTTGAAGTTTACGAGGATCTGTTAACTGCAGATGACATTACTCTCAAACGTCGCTTTTTAGGCAGTGTGCCTGACCTTTTTGAAAACAGTTCCGATTTTAAGTCTGAGCCTGAACTTCCATACGATGTTGAAAGATTTCTCATGACCTACCACGTGGTAGAGGTTATGGTTCTAGGTTCTTATGACTTTGACAGATTGTTTAAAGATAAAGAAAAAGACAGTTTTGGCTTTGTTAAGGTAGACAAAGAGCTTGTTACCTGCAATCAATACTCATTAGAGGATCTAGCAGAGGATGTGGTTCTATTAGCCTCAAACGGTATGGATTTGAACAGTACAGAGCATCTTTCCAAATTTTAAAAGGTAGCTTAAAAGAGCACCCAAGAAGTAGAGAACAGAGTTTATAAGCAGTTAAAAGCAGTCTTAACTAGACTGACTTTAGAACAGAATAAAATAGCAGTGATGGAGTATATATGGATCAGCTCCCATTAGAAGTTTATAGCAGTGATGAGGTTAAATTCATCGAAGCAGAGCATGCTAAAGAGCATAACGGCCACTGTTTTGATTTGATGCAGCAGGCAGGTAAAGCTGTTTTTGACTTTATTGTCAGAGAATGTGCTCAAGCTAAAGATGTGTGGATCTTTTGCGGTAAGGGCAATAATGGTGGCGATGGCTATATTGTTGCAAACTTGCTCTTAGAAAACTCCATTAATCATAGAGTCTTTGCAACTGGTGTTCCTCATGAGGGCACTGAGGCTAGCATTGCCTATGAGTACTATGTAAGACAGGGCGGTATTGTTGAATATGAACTGCCAAATCATGGGCAGCTTCCAGATGACGGTGTCATCGCTTACAGCGCACCTGATGTCATTGTCGATGCTCTTTTAGGTACTGGTACAAACTCTTCACCTAAAGGTGACATGGCAAAATGGATTGCCTATATCAATCAGTTAAATACATACGTAGTAAGTATTGATATTCCATCAGGTGTAATTGCAGATACTGGTAGTGTCCCTGGCATGTGCGTAAGTGCAGATGCTACTGTTTGTATGCTGGCTCTAAAGCCTGGCTTATTAACATCTGATGCTGTCGACTTTGTAGGAAAACTTGAATTTGCTCCATTAGGTGTTCAATCTTACAGTTATTATGATGTTTTTGATTATTCAAAGACTACCTATCCTGTACCAATCATAAGAATGTCTTATAAAGACATTAAGCCTCAACTGCCAGTGCGTTTACCATCATTTAATAAAGGCGATAATGGAAAAGTTTTAATTATCGCAGGAGCCTCAGGTTTTGGAGGCGCTGCTATCTTGTGTGGTACTGGTGCCTTAAGATCAGGGGCAGGCTTAGTTAAAGTAGCACTTGAAAAGGATAACTATCAGGCTCTGTTAAGTGTAAGACCTGAACTGATGACTGTGGATTTAAATTCAGCTGAAGCTTTGCAAAAGGCAATCGATTGGGCTGATGTGATTGCAGTAGGTCCTGGTCTTGGAGTAAATGAGAGAACTCAAAGAATATTAGATACCCTAGATGATGTCATCGACAAATACGTAGTCTATGATGCTGATGCATTAAATGTCTTATCTAAATATGAGGAAAAGTTCTATAACGAGAATCGTGTGATTACACCACATCCTGGCGAGGCAGCTAGACTCTTAGGTTGTACGGTTGAAGCTATCAATGCTGATAGATTAGGCAGCTGTTATAAACTCTGGCAAAAGTTCGGTGGTGTGGTTCTTTTAAAGGGCACAGGTACCGTAGTTTGTGATGGCAACAGACTGTCTATCATCAATGAAGGCTCACCAGCTCTTGCAACCGGAGGCTCAGGTGATCTTTTGACCGGCATCATTGCCTCTTTAATCGCTCAGGGCTTAGGCCTTGAGATGGGCGTGATAGTAGGCGCCTGTATCCATGCAAGAGCAGGTGCTATTTGCGGTCAAAAAGAAGGTGTAATTGGTACACTGCCACTTGATGTAAGCAAATATGTAAGAGAACTTGTAAACGGCAGAGACTAGATTTTTAAGTTTACAAACTCTAATCAAAAGTGCTAATCGGAAAAGCTAATAGAAAAGAATAAAAAATATGGCAGAAATTAAATTTAAGATAAATGGTGAACAGGAGACTGTAAAGCTAGGTGCTCTGATGTCATCTGTTTGCATTCCTCTATGTAAGAAATTAAAAAAGAGTGTGCTTATAAATCTTGAAGGAGATTTAGGTGCAGGTAAAACCACTTTCTCACGTGGTTTTATTGAAGCTTGTGGTTATAAGGATATCGTCCGCTCTCCTACCTATACTCTAGTTGAGCCTTATGACTTTGATGATTTTAGTGTTTACCACTTTGATCTTTACAGACTTTTAGATCCTGAAGAACTTGAATATATGGGCATTCGTGACTATTTTGAGAAGACCTCAGTATGTCTTATTGAATGGCCTGATAAAGCACAGGGCGTTTTACCTGAAGCGGATATCACAATTGAGCTTAGTTATTCAGTTGATTCAAGGGATGTTGTGATAAAATCAGTTCTTATAGAACCAGAAGATCTTAATAAAATAAGCTCAAATTTCAGATAACGTGAAACACCTTTTGAATAACTTCTGTAAATTGATCCAGAGTAAATCAATTCAAAAAATCAGAACAATTTGCAGACAGTTCTTATTATTTTTTGCAGTAGCTCTAGTGGTATGTTGCACTTTTACCGAAGTGGCTTCAGCATCTGCTATTAAGTCCGTACGCTCATTTCATAATGCTCAGAAAACCAGAGTAGTACTTGATCTTGATTCAAAACCTAATTATGCAACTTCATTAAGTCAAAACAGAGCTGTATTCTCGATTAGAGTTCGCAATTTATCAAAAGCAGCTCTTTCTCCTTCAAATGTACCACTGTCCTCTCAGAGCTGTGTGAGGGGCGTTCAAAGACGCATTGAGAAAAATGATGTCAGATATCTGTTCTCTTTAAATAGATGTGCTGTACCTAAGATTTTTGTCTTAGCTCCAAAAGGTGGTAACAATGACTATAGACTGGTCATTGATTTTGAAAATAGCTCAGAAGCTACTTTCTCTGCAAATGAAACTGTAAAAAATACTGTAACCAAGACTGCTTCAAATGGCACTGTAATTAAAGATACAGTCGTCTCAACAAGTAAAACCGTAAATGGCAAATTAGATACTACCGTTCCTCTGTCTACTTATGAAAGAGATCTCTTTATTAAGTATACAACAGTCTCAAAAGACGGTTTTCGCTCAATGTCTACTGCTAATGCTGCTAAATATCAGCAGGAGCTTGCTAAGTTAAGAAGTGACTACAAGAAAGCTCAAGCACAAAAGACATCTGAACAGGGGCGTGTAAAGACTACTATCACCAAAAATACCAAGACTAATACTAAAACCAAAATTCAATCTCATGATGTTGAGGAGTTAGTGTCTGACGCTTCAGCGCCTCCTGTACCAGTACAGGCAACACCAGTGTCCCGTCCATTCATTATCGCAATTGATGCAGGCCATGGCGGTAAAGATCCTGGTGCTATTGGTAAACGTGGTGTAAGAGAGAAGAATGTAACTTTAGCTATTTCAAAAGCACTTTATAGCTACATCAACTCTAATAAACAATTTAGAGGAACTCTTACAAGATCACGTGATGTTTTTGTTGATCTGGATAGGCGTTCTGAAATTGCAAGATTAAGAAAAGCTGATCTTTTAATCTCAATTCATGCTGATTCTGTAGCCTCTGGCAGTTCAACAGCTCGTGGCGCAAGTGTGCTCGTGTTATCAGAGAACAGAGCAGTACGTGAAAACGGTAAAATTCTGCGTAACAACAAGCAAAAGAAACTCATAGGCGGCGCAGGTGAGGTGATGGATCAGAGTGTTGGTAATCCATATTTGGCAACTGCAATCCTTGATATGTCATCTACAAACTCCCGCTCAGAGGGTAACCTTTTAGCTCAGGAAATCTTACATCAGTTGTCAGCCTTTACCCATGTAAGAAAAAGTCAGCCTATTAAGGCTTCTTTAGCCGTATTAAAAGCACCTGATATCCCATCTCTCTTAATTGAGACTGGCTACCTTTCAAACCGTTATGAAGAAATTCAGTTAAATCAGCCTAATTACCAAAAGCAAATCGCTTACAGAATTTATTTAGGTATTAAGTCATATTATGAGAAGTATCCTGCTCAGAAATTAAGATCACGCCAGGAGTCTTACGCAAGAACTAAGAATATGACTAAAAACGGTGGTACTGCCAAAAGTGTTACCGTTAAAAAAGGCGAGTCTTTAGGTCTTATTGCTAAACGATATGGCACAACTATAGCTCAATTAAAGAAAATAAATTCCTTAAAGAGCGATACTGTTCATGTAGGTCAGGTTCTATATCTGCCATAGGAAATATATGTCTACAATTCGACGTCTGTCAAAGCAACTAGCAAGTCAAATTGCAGCAGGTGAGGTTGTAGAAAGACCTGCATCTGTGGTCAAAGAGCTTTTAGAAAATGCTGTTGATGCTCATGGAACTCATATCCTCTGTGAGATTAAAGAGGCTGGTAAGCTTTTAATCAGAGTAAGAGATAATGGTACTGGTATTGTAAAAGATGAATTGCCGTTAGCTCTAGCACCTCATGCTACTTCCAAAATCTATTCATCAGATGATTTAAATTCCATCACTACATTAGGCTTTAGAGGAGAGGCTTTAGCATCTATTGCCTCAGTCTCAAAATTAACTTTAACCTCCAAAACTAAAGATGAGGATAATGCCTATTGTGTTAAAGTAGAAGGTCCTGAACAGGAACCTTTGATTGCGCCTGCAGCTCACCCAGATGGTACTACCGTTGATGTCTGTGAATTATTTTTTAATACTCCAGCACGTCGTCGCTTTTTAAAGTCAGATAGAACTGAATTTTTAAGAATTAAAGATACCTTTATAAGAATTGCACTTGCTCATCCTGATACTGGTTTTGAGTTAGTAAATGAAGGCAAGACTGTCTTTAAAGTTTCAAAGTCGTCCTTAAATGAAGGTATTGATTTAAAAAGAACAGCGATTCTTTTAGGCAGTGATTTCTCTCAAGAGGGAATTAAAGTCCTTTGTGAAGATCCAAATCTTAAGATGGAAGGAATGCTCTTACCACCACCTAGTGTAGAGCAGAGCGTTTCAGAGCAGGTATATCTGTTTTTAAACGGCAGGCCTATTGCTGATAAAGTTGTAACTCATGCGCTAAAAGAAGCTTTCTTTGAAGTATTAGGCAGAACCCTGCCCATAAGATGTGTACTTTATCTTGAGGTAAAGCCTGATGAGGTTGATGTTAATGTGCATCCTCGTAAAGATGAAGTGCGTTTCCATGAACCTTCTTTAATCCATGATTTAATTACAGATGCTTTAGTTTTAGCCTTGAGAAAGGCTAATATTGGTCCACACAGTGTCGGACAGTCTGAGCTTGATTTTGCTACTGACAAAGCTCCAATCGTAGGTTATGTTAATGCAAACAAAACAGAGTCTCCTCATGCAGCCTCTTTTGATATTAACAATGAAGCTCTGCCAGCATTCCCTACAGGTGTAAGCTCATTTTTCAATGGAGCATCTGTTAATACTCCTAAAGGCTCTGGCTCTATAAGTTCTTCATCAGGATCTTCAGGTGGATCTGTATCTTCAAATCGAGTAAGCGCTGGTAATTACCATTCAACCTTTTCAAATCAGGATGAGCTACAGCGCAACATCAATGTTTATAAATCAGCAGTGAATGCTTCAAATGTTGGTGTCAATGCTAATGTAAATCTTAATGAGCCTGGAATTGAGCAAAGGGTGTATTCTAATCCTATAGGAAGTGCTGTAAGAGGAGTCGCACCTACAGCTTTTGTAAATGCTCCTAACTCTAATCTAGAAAATGGTTTTGTGCCAAATGGAAGCGAAAATACAGAAAACAATATTGCCTCAAATCTACTTCCTAATGGCATCCTGTTTTTAGATTTGACTGACAGAAATGTAGCTTTAATTAAACTTTCAAAGAAGTACTACTTAATCTCTTTGAAAAAGTTAAAGTCTATAAAAGTAGCTTTAGAGTATCAAAATTCGGTTAAGAATGCCTCAGTCTTGAAACAAAGACTCTTGATGCCATTTTCTTTTACTGTCGATCCATCTTTGGCAAAATCCTTAAAATACTGCACTATTGCTTTAGGCAGACTTGGTTTTGGTGTCAAAATCTTTAGAAACAGAATTGAATTAACGGAGATCCCCGCCTTATTAAAAGGCATTGATTTAGCAAGTGTAAGTAAAAAGATCTTTTTAATTGTCTGCGCTGAATTTAGAACCATTGAAGAAGGTAACTGTCCTCAAAAACTTTCTTCAATTGTGGGATATGAAAGTCCTAAATCATCGGAGATTTTAGAGAATGAGGCTAAAGGATTACTTTCAATCTTAGATAAAGATAATCCTTTAAAAGATCTTGAAGGTTCTTATTTAGAATTGAATTTAAAAAAATTAAGTGAAAAGCTCGGAGCTGAACTTGAAGAATAAAGCAGTTGTTATATTAGGTCCTACCGCCTCTGGTAAGAGTGCTCTATCTTTAAAAATTGCTAAAAAGGTCAAGGTTGAGATCATAAGTTTAGACTCAGCTTTAATCTACAAAGATATGGATATTGGAACTGCTAAACCAACAAGAGAAGAGTTAGCATCAGTGCCTCATCATTTAATTGATATTTGTGATCCTAAAGACAGCTACAGTGCTGCTTCCTTTAGAGAAGACTGTATAAGACTTGTAGATGAAATTACAGCACGAGGTGCTATCCCAGTAATTTGCGGTGGCACCATGATGTACTACAAAGCTCTAGTCGATGGCTTGTCTCCACTCCCAGTAACCGAGCCTGAGGTAAGAGAAAAGATAGCTCTTGAGGCTTCAGAGTGTGGCTGGCCTGCCATGCACGAGAAATTAAAGAATGTGGATCCTGTCTCTTATCAAAAATTAAATCCAAACGATAAGCAGCGAGTTTCAAGAGCCTTAGAAGTTTATTACATGACAGGGCGTGCTATGAGCTCATTTTTTGTTGAACATCAGGACAAGTGTCCTTTTGACAGATTAGAGTACATCCTCTTGCCAGAAACTGATGACAGAACTGAGTTACGAAAACTTATCAGAGCGCGCTTTTTAAAGATGGTCGATGATGGTCTTATTGATGAGGTTGCCTGTTTAAAGGAAAGAGGAGATCTTAACTTAAACATGCCATCCATGCGATGCGTAGGTTACAGACAGGTTTGGGAATATATTGATAAGGTATACGACTTTGATACCATGATTGAGAAGTGTGTAATCGCTACAGCACAGCTTGCCAAACATCAGATGACCTGGCTTCGAGGCTCATTATCAAAAGATGACAGCGCTTTAGTAAAGGAAAGACTGCTTATTGGCGATAAGAATAATGAGAACATTGTTTTAGACGGCATTAAGAAATATTTTGAGACAAAATAATGAAAAGGCTATTTCACACTCTGTTTATAACCTTACTTTTCACCTTTGCAGTAAATTGCTCATATGCTAATTCAGAACCTTTAGTGATCACTGATATAGGTGCTATTGAAGGTGTCAGTGAACATGGAGTAGAGCACTTTTATGGTATTCCTTATGCTAAAGCTCCAGTGCATGACCTGCGTTTTGCGCCAACAGTTGCAGCTGATCCTTTTGCTGATACTTTCAAGGCTGATTCATTCTGCCCTGTAGTGCCTCAGTCTAGCTTTATTGTTAAACGTAAAGGCTTTAGAACAGGTGATAACTCTTTATGTCTTAATATTTACCGCCCTAAAAATGCTAAAAAAGGCGATAAGTTACCGGTATTTGTGTGGATACACGGTGGCGCTTATATGATGGGGGCTTCAAATAATCCCTATTATGATGGTACTGCCTTTGCTAAGGATGGTGTGATCTTAGTAAGCATCAATTACAGATTACATGCTTTAGGCTTTTATTCTTCAAAATACACCTACAAAAAGTACGGTACCACAGGTAACTGGGGACACCTTGATATGATTGAAGCTTTAAAGTGGGTAAGAAATTATATTGAGTCTTTTGGAGGTGATCCTGACAAAGTCACTATAGGTGGTGAGTCAGCTGGCAGCATGGCAGTGTCATCTTTAGTTTTAAGTCCTTTAGCAAAAGGTCTGTTTAAAAGAGCTGTCTTAGAGAGTGGCACTATCTTAAGTTATCCCTTTGTAAGTTTATATAAAAGCGAGAACAGTAAGTCTGCTTTTACTAATAGTGCTGCTATTGCTACTTTATTCGGGGCAGATGATTCTGAGTCCGGACTTGAGGCACTAAGAACTATTGATCCTCTGCTCTTATCCTATAACTGCGGTTATGACTTTGATATGGTCAAAAACACTTTCTCTTTCTTTAAGCCTTACTTTGATGGCGTAGTTCTGCCTCAAGATCCTTATAAAGAACTGCAGCAGAAAAAGAAGGAAGAGGTGTCTAATCCTAAAGATAACATAGAAATTTTAATTGGCTACAACACCGATGAAGGCTCACTTTTTACAGATAACCTAAATGTCTTAGAGTTAAAAACTGCCATAAAAAACACCTTTGGAGAGAGTAAAGTCCAGAGTATAGCTGCTTTATATCTAAAGGATAAAGAGCCTACAGATTCTGCTTTTAAAGAAGCAAGTAGCTATAACGCTGACATCATGTTCAATCTTGGTATGAAGATTTTTGCTGATGCTATGAGCAAAAATCATAAGGTTTATATGTATCACTTTGACTATGCTCCTTTTGAATATAAGAAGTCTCATAAAGGAGTTAGCCATTCAAGTGAGATTGCTTATGTCTTTTCAACCTTGCCAGAAGGTGCGCAAAAAGATATGAAAAAAGTAAGCGACAACATGCACCAAAGATTTGTTAACTTTATTAAGACAGGCGATCCTAATTTTAATGGTAAGTCCATGACTCCAATCAGATGGCCTTTATATAATGAAAGATCACCTAAGGTTTATAAGATAGATAAATTGCCTTATGTAGAGAACTTTAAGTTAAAGGACAGATTAGATAAGTTAGAAGAGCTTTTATATTCAGACTATGATAATGAATAGGGGATGATTTAGCTTTTAAGGATCTTGTCTTCAATTAAACTTTTCTTAACTGCCAGCAAGATTTTCCTTACTGGCAGTAAACTTTTACAAAGCTGTATTACTTCAAGAGTTTTCTTACACCACCCTGACCATTTACAGCGTTCATCAGGTTTACCTTTTCACCCTGCTCACAACCGTCATTATAAGCATCAGCATGAATGCGACGAGTTCTAGTCATATGAATTTTAAGATCCTGATGATTTCCTGACTTGAATTTCTCAATAGC
>ENA-OUQG01001289-OUQG01001289.1-human-gut-metagenome-genome-assembly--contig:-NODE-1289-length-13870-cov-4.200072_pt1 | contig 13870 bp, 10 predicted proteins | sample MGYA00237943_ERZ548823 | MGnify/ENA primary metagenome ERZ548823 (study PRJEB26490, sample SAMN05194731) | human gut metagenome | biome: terrestrial biome; feature: human-associated habitat; material... | reverse complement strand
ATTTGCCCTCATTGTAGCACCTGTATCCGGTGAGGGCAAGTTAAGATTGCTGAAAAATCTGCTCAACTTCTGAAATCACGGAGGTCGTACCTAATATTACGATCGCATCAGAAAAAGAATTCGCCAGGTTCAGTGCCTGTTTCACCGAATCCGTCCATTCCGTGAGGATTCCTTCCTGCATCAGAACTTCCCTCTGGTGTTGCGAAAAATGATAATGCGGATTCCCGGATCTGGTGAGAATGATGCGGGCAGCTACATCTTTCATGGACCGGACCACACCGGCATAATCCTTATCTTCCGGAATCCCCACAATAACAGTACAATTCTGAATCCCCAGATGCCGCAGCACATCCTTTACATTTTCACAACTGGCGGAATTGATGCAGGCATCCAGCAGGACAAACGGATCCGAACTTAGAATCTCCATCCGCCCCGGATGATGGATCGCAGACAGTTGGCGGCGAATTTGATTGCACATTGTATCTGAAAATATATCCGAAGCATTGGATTCCCGGCAAAGATCCGTCATGACATCCACGCACAGAGCCAGAGTCAGTGCGCAGTTTTTCGCCTGATGTTCTCCCAATAACGGAATCTGTAAATCCGTATAAATGTTATCTCCGATCACCACATCAAATAGCATACCGGAACAGGTATAGCGGATATTTTCTGCCTGAAAATCCCGACCATATATTTTGTAGGGAACCTGCATAGCCTCGGCACGGCGAACCAGAACATTCAATACTTCCTGCTCCTGTTCCGCAAAATAGACACACTTCTGCTCCCCGGTGATGACGTGGGATTTATCTTCTGCAATGGCAGTCAGCGTATCTCCCAGCTCTCTTGTATGCTCTAAGAAAATCCGGTTGATCACGGCATAATCGTGACGAATGTTGTTCACATCATCATATTTTGCCCCTTTGCCGCATTCAAATACATTGAAATCTGTATGTTTTTCCGAAAAATAAGTCAGTGCCAGGTCCGCCTGAATGCCCATGGGGCTGATACATACCGAATCCGGCAGATCGGAGGCAATGTCCAGAATCTCCGGCTGGATCTGTGCCATCAGACGGCAAAAGTCGGTTTCACTGATCATGGTATCATTGACGCGGAAGCGCTCTCTGAAATCAGTAATATGAGGACTGGTCATCAGTCCTACGGTATAATTTGTCTGCAGGATCCGGGAAATCATATTGGCAACGGAGCCCTTTCCTTTGCTTCCGGTGACGACGACACAGGGAGCAATCGATTTCTGCCGGAGCAGAGATCTCGTCAGCTCAGGATGTCTTTTTCCGGCATCCTGAGCGGCATAGTCCTGATGTGTGGCAGCCCGCAGATAGGAAGCATAGACAAAGTCTTCCGCCTTTTTCTGCGTAGTGAATTTATGAAATTCCAGTGGTGTTCCGGAAACATTATTCATAAAAATAAGCATACCTTTCCGTAACCTGCAATTTTATTGATACGATACTATCGTATCAATAAAATTGCAGGTACAAATATGAGATGAGTTCCTTATGCAAAGTCTGATCGTATTGTTTCCATAACTTTTGCTGCAACATTAATACCGGAGGCTTTTTCAATGCCTTCCAGTCCCGGCATAACATTGATTTCGCAAAAATAAGGTTTTTCTCTGCCAAAAAGCAGATCAATTCCCAAAAAATCCAGTCCGGTCTGCTCGTAAATATCTGCGGCTATGGCACGGATGCCGGGCGTGACAGGGTAAGGATCTACCGAAGCGCCCAGAGCTACATTTGCACGGAAATCCCCCTGGGATCTGCGCTGCATACAGGCAACGGCTTCTCCGCGGATGCTGTAAAATCGCAGATCTCTGCCGTAGCTTTCCGAGATAAATTCTTCGAAGAGCCATTCCTTGGAGGAAGGGTAGTTAAGAGAGAGTTCCTCATAAGAAGCCTTATCCCGGATGCAGGCGATTTCCTCTCCCATGGAGCTTTCCAGTCCTTTAGCGACAAAAGGAAGGCCCAATTGTTCTACAATAGAAGAAAAAGGCAACAGTGAAGTTCCCAGAAGATATTTCGGGATCAAAAAGGCTTCGGAATGAAGCCTTCGTACCTGTTCAAATTTATTAATATAGATATTATAAGCAGTTAAAGGATTATAGCTTCGGGTGGCAAGTGCATTTATAGCATCCTTTTCCCGTCCCCATTTATAGCGGTTGATGACAAAATCCACAGGTTCCAGTATTTTACCATGATTTATAACACCATGCGGAGAGACCATAGTATCGTGGATCCCTACAATCTGCAGATCCATATCCAGGGCAGAAGCTTCCTGTACCAGACGATTGCAGGTATAAGCGTTGGTCATAGCATTATATTTTTCTATGATATATCCTCTGATAGGCATAAGGCACCTCGTAATTTCAGTATTCTCATGGTTAACATAGCAAAATGTAATCAAAATAGCAAGAAATATAGTTCTTCTATTGAAAAAGGAGCAATATCCTGCGTATAATAAGAGATATAAAAGCCTAAAGTACTACCACAGAATATATTAAGTAGAAACAAAAGAGGAGACATACAATGAAATTACTCGAAGAGCGCATTCGCAAAGACGGTACAGTAAAAGCAGGGAATGTATTAAAAGTAGATTCTTTTCTGAATCATCAGATGGACATTGATCTGTTCAATGAAATGGGAAAAGAGTGGGCGCGTCTGTTCGCAGACCGTAAGATTACGAAGATCCTGACTGTGGAGGCTTCCGGTATCGGCATCGCCTGTGTGGCAGCCCAGCATTTTCATGTGCCTGTGGTATTTGCAAAAAAGTCCCAGTCCGTAAATATTGACGGTGAAGTATATTCCACCAAGATCGAATCCTTTACGCACAAGAGAGTATATGATGTGATCGTCTCCAAAAAATTTCTGCATCCGGAAGATCATATTCTGATCATTGATGATTTTCTGGCCAACGGATGCGCACTGGAGGGTTTGATCGACATTGTCAATAAAGCGGGAGCTTCTGTAGAGGGTGTCGGCATTGCCGTTGAGAAGGGATTCCAGAAGGGCGGCGACCTGATCCGTTCCAAGGGTATCCGTGTAGAGTCGCTCGCGATCGTGGAAAGCATGGATGACAAGACCGGAGAGATCACATTCCGATCTTAAGAGTTAGATACGTTAGATAACTATTCAGAACCACATTCGCAAACGAGTTAATAAAAATTTAATACCTCTCTTGACAAAAAGTCAGACAAATGCTTATACTGACTAATGTTGAGAGAGTACAATAAAGGGGTCGTATGAAGGTGTCATACACCCTTTTTGCGTTGACTCACCGGTTTATCTGCAGATCTGTGCCCGCGCTGCTACATGGATCTGTAACGAAGCAGCAGCGCAGAAAGAGGAGAATTATGAAAAAGAAAGTCGTAAGTTTACTCGCAGCTATGGCTCTCGCAGTTACTGCTCTGGCAGGATGCGGATCCAATAACGCAGCTACCACCGGCACAGATGCTGCAACTGTTGCAGCTACTACTGAGGTAGCAGCTACTACTGAGGCAGCAGCTACTACTGAAGCTGATGGCGAAGCTGTCAGTGGTGTAAAGGCAGGTTTTATTTTCCTGCATGATGAGAACTCTACTTATGATCTGAACTTCCTGAATGCAGCAAAAGCAGCTTGTGAGAAGCTTGGTATTGAGTACATGACCAAGACCAACATTCCTGAAGGACAGGAAGCTTATGAAGCAGCTTGTGAGCTTGCTGATGCAGGTTGCAATTTCATTTTCGCAGACAGCTTTGGACATGAGGACTACATCATCGAGGCTGCTAAGGAGTATCCCAATGTTCAGTTCAGCCATGCAACAGGAACCAAGGCTCATACCGAGGGTCTGGACAACTTCCACAATGCATTTGCTTCCATTTATGATGGTCGTTACCTTGCAGGTATCGTTGCAGGCATGAAGCTGAATGAGATGATCGCTAACGGTGATATTACTGAAGATCAGGCTAAGATGGGTTATGTAGGTGCTTATACATATGCAGAAGTTATGTCCGGTTATACATCCTTCTTCCTGGGCGCCCGTTCCGTATGCCCCAGCGTTACCATGGATGTAACCTTTACCGGTTCCTGGTACGATGAGACCGCTGAGAAGGAAGCAGCTAACAAGCTGATCGAGGGCGGATGCGTACTGATCAGCCAGCATGCAGACTCCATGGGTGCTCCTACCGCATGTGAGACCGCAGGCGTTCCCAACGTATCTTACAACGGAAGCACTGAGGCAGCCTGCCCCAATACCTTCCTGGTATCTTCCAGAGTTAACTGGGAGCCTTACTTTGAGTATGCTATTAAATGTGTAGCAGATGGAACTCCTATCGATACTGACTGGTGTGGTACTCTGGAGACCGGCTCTGTAGAGCTGAGCGATCTTGGTGCTGCTGTAGCAGATGGTACCGCAGAAGCAGTAGAAGCTGCAAAGGCTGATCTGATCGCAGGCAAGGCTCATGTATATGATATCACCACCTTTACTGTAGACGGTAAGACCCTGGACAGCTATGAAGCTGATATCGATACTGATCCTGATTATACTCCCGACCATGAGGTAGTAAGTGACGGATATTTCCATGAGTCCGATGTTGCATTCCGTTCCGCTCCTTACTTCAATGTAAGAATTGATGGAATCAACCTGTTGGATGAGCAGTATTAATTGACTTATTGAAATAGCCCGGACGGCGCAGCGTTTATCGCCGCGCCGCCCTTTTTCTACCTTATGGATCTTTTGCTTTTGTGGATGGATGAGGTAGAAAAGGGGCGGCCAGTGTGCTTATGCCAGGTATTAAAAGACCTGAAAATTTGCAGGTCGTGGATAAATTGGAAAGGTGACTAGGATGGAAAAAGAGACAAAAGTAGCTGCGGTTTCAATGAAAAACATTACCAAGACTTTTGGATCCGTGATTGCCAATGATAAGGTAAATCTGGATATCTATAAGGGTGAGATATTATCGCTGCTTGGGGAAAACGGCAGCGGTAAGACGACACTGATGAATATGCTCTCCGGTATTTATTTTCCGGATGAGGGGCAGATCTTTATTAACGGTAAGGAAGAGGTCATCAAATCCCCCAAGGATGCGTTACGGCTGGGAATCGGTATGGTGCATCAGCATTTTAAGCTGATTGATGTACTTTCCGCTACCGAGAATATCATCCTGGGTCTGGAAGGCAGGCTTAATATCAAGGAGGCATCCCGTAAAATAGAGGAGATCTGTGACAAATACGGTTTTGAAGTAGATCCGAAGCAGAAAATCTATGATATGACGGTATCCCAGAAGCAGACCGTGGAGATTGTAAAGGTGTTGTATCGTGGTGCGGATATCCTGATCCTGGATGAGCCTACCGCCGTACTGACACCGCAGGAGACCGAGAAGCTGTTCAACGTCCTCCGGAAAATGAGAGATGACGGCAAGGCTATCGTCATCATTACCCATAAAATGCATGAAGTCGAATCTCTGTCCGACAGAGTGGCTGTACTCAGAAATGGCCAGTACATCGGCAGTATGCTGACGAAGGATACCACCGTCACCGAAATGACCAATATGATGGTAGGCCATGCTGTGACACTGAATATCGAGAGACCGGAGCCTGTGAATCCCAAGCCCCGTATCGAGGTAGAGGGACTGACGGTTCGTAATGAAGAAGGAATCGTCAAGTTAAAGGATGTGTCCTTTACCGCCAACAGCGGTGAGATTCTGGGAATCGCCGGTATCTCCGGCTGCGGACAGAAGGAACTTCTGGAAGCTATCGCTGGATTACAAGTGGTGGAGACCGGTACGATTCATTATGTAGAGGACGATGGTAGCAAGGAAATGCTGATCGGCAAGGATCCGTTGAAGATCGCAGAGATGGGTGTTTCACTTTCCTTCGTGCCGGAAGATCGTCTCGGCATGGGTCTGGTGGGCAATATGGACCTGACAGACAATATGATGTTACGTTCCTTCCGACAGGGACATACACCGTTTACGAACCGAAAGCCTTCCAAACAGCTTGCAACTGATGTGGTAGAAAATCTGGAGGTTGTAACCCCGGGTATCACCACTCCGGTACGCAGATTGTCCGGTGGTAATGTACAGAAGGTTCTCGTTGGAAGAGAGATTGCGTCTGCACCTACCGTACTGTTGACGGCTTATGCGGTACGTGGACTGGATATCAATTCTTCGTATACTATATATGACCTGATCAATGAACAGAAGAAAAAGGGCGTTGCCGTGATTTTCGTAGGTGAGGATCTGGATGTGCTGATGGAGCTGTCCGACCGTATCATGGTATTGTGCGGTGGAGAAGTGAGCGGTATTCTGGATGCGAGAAAGACAGACAAAAATGAGGTCGGTATGCTGATGACCAGAGTAGGAGGCAAAGAACATGAAGGAAAAGAATAAAGAGCCTTTGTTTCATATCGTAAAAAGAGATGCGCTTCCCTGGTATAAATCTCTGGGTATTCGATTTTTGGCAATCCTGCTGGCACTGATCCTGTGCGGTATCATTACGACGATCACCACGGGAATCAATCCTTTACAGGTATATCAGTCCATCGTTCTGGGTGCTTTCGGATCCGTCCGCAAGACCTGGGTCACTTTTCAGAATATAGCGATCCTGCTTTTGATCGCATTGGCATTGACTCCGGCATTTAAGATGAAATTCTGGAATATCGGCGGTGAGGGACAGGTGCTGATCGGCGGGCTGGCAGCAGCAGCCTGTATGATCTGTCTGGGAGATAAGCTTCCGAACGCAGTTGTGATCCTGTGCATGATCGTGGCAAGTCTGGCAGCAGGAGCCATCTGGGGCTTCATTCCCGCATTTTTCAAGGCGAAATGGAATACCAATGAGACGCTGTCTACGCTGATGATGAACTACATAGCTACTCAGTTGGTGGCATTTTATACGATAGTATGGGAGGTTCCCAAGGGATCCGGTAAGATCGGTATCATCAACCAGAACACCAATGTGGGCTGGCTACCGCAGATCTTCGGCTCCAAATATCTGTTAAGTATTGTAGTGGCAGTAGTGATCACGATATTTATGTATGTATATTTGAACTACAGTAAGCAGGGATATGAGATCTCTGTTGTGGGTGAGAGCGAAAATACTGCAAAATATGTGGGTATCAAGGTAGAAAAAGTCATTATCCGTACCATGCTGTTGTCCGGTGCTCTCTGCGGACTGGTAGGCCTGCTTCTGGTAGGAGGCATCAATCATACTGTGACCACCACGATTGCAGGTGGACAGGGATTTACCGCTGTACTGGTATCCTGGATGTCCAAGTTCAATCCTCTGACCATGGTATTCTCCAGCTTCCTGATCATATTCATGGATCGCGGAGCCAGTGAGATCTCTACCAATTTTGGACTGAATCATTCTTACTCCGATATTCTGACAGGTATTATCCTGTTCTTTATCATCGGCTGTGAGTTCTTCATTACTTACAGACTGCAGTTCCGTAAAAAAGCAGAAAAGGAGGAACAGTAAGCATGTGGTCATTTTTACTTGCATTTATTCCGAGAGCAATCGTACAGGGAATTCCTCTGTTATACGGGAGTACCGGTGAGATCATCACGGAGAAATCCGGTAATCTGAATCTGGGAATCCCCGGTGTTATGTATGTGGGAGGTATCTGCGGTGTCATCGGATCCTTCTTTTATGAGAGATCCGCAGGAGACGCGGCGAACATGAATGGGTTTCTTGCCATTGCGATTCCGATGCTCTGCTGCCTGTTAGGATCCCTGTTGATGGGATTGCTGTACTGCTTCCTGACTGTTACCCTGCGGGCGAACCAGAACGTGACCGGTCTGGCAATGACCACCTTCGGTGTCGGCTTCGGTAACTTCTTTGGCGGATCCCTGATCAAGTTGGTGAACAGTGATGTACCTTCCATTGCACTGTCTGCTACCAGCAGTTATTTCAGTAAGTCACTTCCTTTTGCGGGAAAACTTGGCTGGTTTGGCAAGCTGTTTTTATCCTATGGATTCCTGGCTTATCTGGCAGTGATCATTGCGTTTGCGGCATCGTATGTTCTGAGTCATACCAGAACCGGACTGCACTTAAGAGCAGTCGGTGAGGGTCCCAATACCGCAGATGCAGCCGGTATCAACGTATCCCGGTACAAATACATCGCTACCTGCGTGGGATGTATGATCGCAGGTCTGGGCGGACTGTACTATGTAATGGATTATGCCTGCGGCGTCTGGTCCAACGATGCGTTCGGTGACAGAGGCTGGCTTGCCATTGCGCTGGTCATCTTCACTATCTGGAGACCGAATATCAGTGTATTTGCTTCCTTCCTGTTTGGTGGACTCTACATTCTGTATTTGTATCTGCCCACCGGTATCGAGCATATGGAGTACCAGGAGCTGTATAAGATGATCCCTTATGTCGTGACCTTACTGGTACTGGTCATCACCAGTATGCGGAGCAAGAGAGAGAATCAGCCCCCTGCAAGTCTGGGACTGGCGTACTTCAGAGAAGAAAGATAATAATTTTATAGAAAGACGATTAAAAACGGCGTTTTCCGGAAATTTCTGGAGAATGCTGTTTTTTAGTGCACATTTTGGAAAAAACTCACAGAAACTTTAGGAAAACTTTTGATTTTATTCGGATGGAATTTACCTGTGTCTGTTATGCTGAGATCAATTCAGAGAAAATAAACGGAAGGGAGAAAAAAGATGAAAGTATTGATCACAACAGACTGGTACAAGCCGGCCATCAACGGAGTTGTTACTTCGGTATGCAATCTGCGGGAGGAATTACAGCAAAGAGGACATGAAGTGAAGATCCTGACCTTGTCCCGTACAGCTCATTCCTACGAAGAAGAGGGTGTGATCTATATGGGTTCCGTGAATGCCGGATATATTTATCCGGGAGCAAGACTTCGGGTGTCCCCGGGACGCGAACTGTATCGCGGGATTATAGAGTGGAATCCGGATATTGTGCATTCCCAGTGTGAATTTTCTACCTTTTTCATGGCAAAAAAGATCGCAGAGGAATGTAAGACCCCTCTGGTGCATACTTACCATACTGTATACGAAGATTATACCCACTATTTTTCCCCTTACAAGAAATGGGGCAGGGATATGGTACAGTTCCTGACGCGACAGATCTCCGAGAAGGTGGACAGTATGATCGCTCCCAGCACAAAAATAGAGACATTACTAAAAGGCTATGGCATTCATTGTCCGGTATCAGTGATCCCATCGGGGATTGATCTGAGTAAATATGACGCGCAGACCCGGATGGATTCCCGGGAGAAAATCCGAAGAAAATATAAAATAGACCGGAAGACCACAGTGCTTTTATATGTAGGTCGTCTGGCAAAAGAGAAGAATGTGGAAGAATTGCTGGAGTACCAGCAGAAAATTCAGGAGAGCGGCACAATACTGATGATTGTAGGCGGCGGTCCTTATTTGGAGACTTTACGGAAAAAGGCAGCAGAACTGGGTGTGACGGAAAGCGTTATTTTTACCGGAATGGTATCACCCGCTGAAGTAGCATCTTATTATCCGGCAGGAGATCTGTTCGTCAGCGCTTCCACCAGTGAGACCCAGGGGCTTACCTATGCGGAAGCACTGGCAGCAGGATTACCGTTATTATGCAGAAGCGATCAATGCCTGCGGGCGGTTGTGGAAGAGGGCAAAAACGGCTGGCAGTACCGGACCGAAGAGGAATTCTTGAAAGACCTGAAGAACTGGAAGGAGAAAGAAGACGATGAACGCAGAGGAATGTGCAGTTATGCAAAACAGTCCGCAGAAATATTTTCCCAAAAAAGATTTGCGGGAAGCATGGAACAACTATACCAGCGACAGATCGAAGAAAAACAGGTCGAAAGAGAAAAACGCTTGGCAAAGAGCCGTCAATATTGCATCCTGGGTTAGTCTGATCCTCTGTGGAATACTGGCAGTCTGGAGCTATCAGAGCGGCATTTTCCAATCGGTGGAGACTATGCAGCAGTTTGTGAACCGCTTCGGAATGATCGGTGCACTGATCTTCGTGCTGATCCAGATCGTTCAGGTGGTGTTTCCCATCATACCGGGTGGCATCAGCTGTCTGGCAGGAGTGCTGCTCTTTGGAGCGGTGCCGGGATTTTTCTATAATTATATAGGAATCAGTGTGGGTTCCTGTATTGCTTTTGGAATAGCAAGAAGTCTGGGAAGACCGGTGCTGTACAAGATGTTTCCCGGGAAAATGATTGAAAAATACCTGACATGGACGGAGTTGAAGGGGAGATTTTTGAAATTATTTACACTGGCAATCTTTCTGCCGGTGGCACCGGATGATTTTCTCTGTTATCTCGCCGGAACAACGAACATGACATGGAAACAGTTTGTGACAGTCATCTTTTTGGGAAAGCCTTTCTCCATTGCGCTGTATAGTCTGGGACTGACGACACTGTTCCAGGTGATTTTCCACCTATTATAGGAGAGTATACTTATGAAAATTTATATATATAAAGGCGGACTTTCACTGGTGGCAAAAAGCGGCGTCGGCAGCGCCATCCGCCATCAGGAGAAGATGCTGCGAGCAGCAAAAGTGACCGTGACGGACGTCTGGAAAGAGGCGGATATCGTACAGATCAATACCGTATTGCCTGATTCGCCGCTGGTGGCACGGCGGGCAAGACGGCAGGGGAAAAAGGTCGTCTATTATGGGCATTCCACTATGGAAGATTTTAAGAATTCTTTTATCGGTTCCAATCTGGCGGCTCCTTTATTCAAAAAATGGATCCGCCATTGTTATAGACAGGGAGATGTGGTTATCACACCAACGGAATACTCCCGGGAATTGTTAATGAAATATGATCTGCATCGGGAGATTTACGCACTGACCAATGGTGTGGACACTGAATTTTTCCACAAAACAGAGCAGGCAGGTGGACGATTCCGGATATTTTTTCATCTTCCTGTGGATAAAAAGGTCGTGATATCCGCCGGGCATCTGATTCACAGAAAAGGAATCGAGGATTTTCTGGAAATGGCAAAAAGGATGCCAGACATTATTTTTCTATGGTTTGGGGGCGGGAACAATGCATTGATTCCGGCAGAGATCAAAAAGGCTGTGGCAGAGAAGCCGGAAAATGTGATCTTTGCCGGTTTCCAACCGTCCGGGATCCTGCGGGATGCGTACTGTGGTGCGGATGCATTTGCTTTTTTCAGTTATGAAGAGACGGAAGGAATCGTGGTATTGGAGGCATTATCCTGTGAGATTCCTGTGATCGTGAGAGACATTCCGGTGTATGAAGGGTGGCTTACCGACGGCGAGCAGGTGCGCAAAGCCAGCAATCCGGATTCCTACGAGCAGGCAGTCCGAGACATCTTGTATGAAGAACCGCGGGAAAAAGTAAGACGCAGAATCCGGGCAGGCAGGGCACTGGCGGAGGAACACAGCATGCGGGCGACAGGTGAGAAACTGTATCAGATAGAGCAGAAGCTTTTGTAGACATCCCTCTTGCAAATTCAGAGTCTTTATCATAAAATGAGAGTACCTTACAAAGGAGGTGCTTACGATGAACCTTGTAATTACTATCAGCCGAAGATTCGGAACGGGAGCCAGTCTGATCGCACAGGAGCTGTCTGAGAAGCTGGAGGTGCCGGTATATGATAAGGCGTACATAGAGCATGAACTGGATGGTGACAGTTATGCTACGGAAGCGGAGGTTATTAAGGAATTGGCGGAACATCCCTGTATTATTCTGGGACGTTGTGCATCCGAGATCCTGAAGGATCAGCCGAATGTATTTAACGTGTATGTGTGCGCGGATAAGGAAGATCGTATTGAACGTATCATGAAGAAGGAAAGTCTTCCCCACGATGAGGCAAAAGAAATGCTTGAGAAAAATGATGCGGAGCGCGCCGACTATTATTATGAAAATACCGGTAAAGTGTGGGGTGATGTGAACAATTATCATATGATCCTGGATACCACCAAGCTGGGAATCGAGAACTGCGCGGATATTCTGATCCGGTATTTTGAGAGAGTGGAAATTATTTGATAGTCCGGAATGCGAATGGACGTTACGATTTCGAGAGTATGCAGTACGAAGAAATCGTTTAGGATATAAATAGAGAATAGATTATAAACAGATGCCCGACACGGACATCTGTTTTTTTGTGAAAAACATTTTAAACATAGTAATAAAATTAATCAATTATAAAACATTATAAAATTAAAAGTATGGTTTTAAATATAACAAAAAATGATATATACAATTGAAAATTTTAATCAAATAATAAAAAGGAATAATCACTGAATAAAATAGCCTTTTTCTTGAATTTATAGGTATATGACAAAAATGTCACATTAAAATACATCAATTAACAAGATAAGAATATATCTTGCTTACAGAAATCATGAGTGTTAAGATAATGCAATCAGATAAGTGAAAATAGTAAAAACAGCAGGTTTTGAAAATTAAAAGTAATCATACGGCAGGAGGATTTCCATGAACAGCGCAGACATTGCAGCAAAATATCAGAAAACTTATTTTATGCCCCCCGAGGTGACCTATGACTGGGTGAAAAAGGACAGCATTACCAAGCCCCCCATCTGGTGCAGTGTTGACTTAAGAGACGGCAACCAGGCATTGATCGATCCCATGAGTCTGGAAGATAAGCTGGAATTCTTCAAGATGTTGGTAAAGATCGGTTTCAAGGAGATCGAGGTTGGTTTTCCCGCTTCCTCCGATACGGAGTACAATTTTATCCGTGCATTAATTGAACGAGACATGATCCCGGAGGATGTGACCATTCAGGTATTGACGCAGGCGAGAGAGCATATCATCCGCAAGACCTTCGAAGCAGTCAAGGGAGCGCCCCACGCAGTGATCCATCTGTATAATTCTACTTCCGTAGAGCAGAGAGAACAGGTATTTAAGAAGGACAAGGAAGCTATTAAGAAGCTGGCGGTAGACGGTGCCCGGATGTTAAAGAATCTGGCAGATGAGACCGAAGGTAACTTCACCTTTGAGTACAGTCCGGAGAGCTTTTCTCAGACCGAGGTGGATTATGCATTGGAAGTCTGCAATGCAGTACTGGATGTATGGAAGCCCACCGCTGACCGCAAGGCTATCATCAATCTGCCTACCACCGTACAGGTGGCAATGCCTCACGTATTTGCGTGTCAGGTAGAATATATGCACAAGCATTTGAAATATCGTGAAAATGTAGTACTCAGCGTACATCCTCATAATGACAGAGGCTGCGGCATCAGCGATGCGGAGTTCGGCGTACTGGCCGGAGCAGACCGTGTGGAAGGTACTTTGTTCGGCAACGGTGAGCGTACCGGTAATGTGGATCTGGTAACCGTTGCACTTAATATGATGTGTCACGGTGTGGACAGTGGACTGGATTTCTCTCATATTATGGAGATCCGTGAAGCTTATGAGAATTTCACCGGTATGAAGGTGCATGAGAGAGTTCCTTATGCGGGAGATCTGGTATTTACCGCATTTTCAGGTTCCCATCAGGATGCCATCAGTAAAGGTATGGCATGGCAGAAGGAAGGCAGGACCGGCAAGCGCTGGGATATTCCTTACCTGCCTATCGATCCTGCAGATGTGGGAAGAGAGTACGAATCCGATGTTATCCGTATCAACAGTGTATCCGGTAAGGGCGGCGTAGCATTCGTATTGAAGCAGCAGTTTGGTTTCTCACTGCCTGCAGCCATGAAGGAAGAAGTCGGATATCTGGTAAAAGGTATCTCCGACAGGCGTCATCAGGAATTACTTCCCAAGGAGATCTACGCGATCTTCGAGGAAAATTATATTTATCCCCGCAGTATCTTTAATGTTCCGGAGTGTCACTTCAAGCAGGAGAACGGTATTCAGGCAGAAGTGACCATTGATCCTGTCTCTTATACACATCTGACGCTGCCGACGAAGAGG
>ENA-OUQG01001285-OUQG01001285.1-human-gut-metagenome-genome-assembly--contig:-NODE-1285-length-13890-cov-5.212721_pt1 | contig 13890 bp, 4 predicted proteins | sample MGYA00237943_ERZ548823 | MGnify/ENA primary metagenome ERZ548823 (study PRJEB26490, sample SAMN05194731) | human gut metagenome | biome: terrestrial biome; feature: human-associated habitat; material... | reverse complement strand
GCAATGCTTTAACAGCAGGCAAAAATTCTGCGGGAATTCAGAAAAACGGTACCGCAGATGGAACTCTGACGATTTCCGGCAGCGGTACTTTGACCGCACAAGGAGGCGAGTATGGAGCCGGAATTGGAGGTGGTTCCGACGAAAACGGAAATAATATTATCATTACCGGAGGAACCATTATTGCTACGGCAAGTATGAGCTACTACTCTGGGGCTGGAATTGGAGGCGGATATTACGCAGCCGGAAGCAATATTACGATAAGCGGAGGAACGGTAACGGCTACCGGAGGACAGAATGGAGCCGGAATCGGAGGCGGTTATTCTAAAGAAGGAAATAATATTACGATAAGCGGAGGAACGGTAACGGCTACCGGAGGCCAGTATGGAGCCGGAATTGGAGGCGGTAGTAGAGAAACTGGAAGTGACATTACCATAAGCGGAGGAACAGTAACGGCAACCGGAGGTTTGTGCGGAGCTGGAATCGGAGGTGGAGGAGACTATTACGAATCAGATGTTCGAGGAGTCGGAAGCAATATTACGATAAACGGAGGAGAGGTAACAGCCACCGGAGGAGACTTTGGAGCGGGAATCGGAGGCGGAAGGTACGAAAACGGAAGAAATATCACCATAAGCGGAGGAACAGTAACAGCGACCGGAGGCTGGTGCGGAGCGGGAATCGGCGGTGGAGAAGGAAGAACCGGAAGTGATATCACAGTTAGTGGGGGAACTATAACCACAACCGGAGGCAAAGAAGCAACCGACATCGGAGGCGGAAGTGGCGGTTCCACCCGCATGGTTACCATTACCGGCGGTAGCGTGAAAACAAAAAACGGTGCGCTTACCGGCGTGATCAACGGAACCAATGCGGTTTACTGTACGGTGGTAGATCTGACGGATGAAATCGGAACAGAGGCAGCCGTTACGGATGTGGGCGAAACCGCCTATGGCATGAAGGATGTCATGACCGATGCGGACGGAAAAATTTACATGTATCTTCCGGCTGGTGAAACCTCGATTGTATTCGGTACGCATTTTTATTCCGGTACTGTTTCTGCGGAAGCCGGAGCAGACAACCGTCTCACAAGGAGTACGGAATGTAAATACAGCTTACTGGTACTGGGCGACCCTGCTTACTATGAAAGAAATGAAAGCACGCAGGGCATTCTGATAAAAGACGGTGCCGACCTGATCATAAAGAGTGCGAATGGTTACGGCAAGGACAACTATTCTCCGATGAGAATACAAATAGAAGAAAATGCGTCTGTGACCCTGACTTTGGACGGAGCCTATATGGATGCATCTGCTATACCCTACATAAGCGCGCCCATCCTGATTCCGGAAAACAGTACCGGAAATGTAAACATTATCTTAAAGGGTGAAAATGGCTTAAAAGCAGGAAATTATTATGCCGCTATCCAGAAGAACGGAAATGCGGAAAACATTGGCATCCTTACCATTTCCGGAGACGGCAGTCTGATGGCGGCGGGCGGCTATAATGCAGCGGGAGTCGGCAGCAGTGACGGTAAACCGGTAAAAAATATCGTGATAAGCAGCGGAATAATAACGGCAACCGGCGGAGTGTATGGAGCGGGAATCGGAGGCGGAGACAGAGGAACCGCAAGCAACATCACTATTTCGGGTGGAACGATAACGGCAACCGGAGGCAATACCGGAGCTGGAATCGGGGGCGGTTATTCTGGAGAAGGAAATCATATTACGATAAGTGGAGGAACGGTCACCGCAACCTCCATTGCAGTAGGAGATGATGTATCTACCGGAGCCGGAATCGGCGGTGGTTTTGCCGGTATGGGAAATGACATTACCATAAGCGGAGGAACGGTCACCGCAACCTCCATTGCAGTAGGAGATGATGGAACTACCGGGGCAGGAATCGGCGGTGGTTATGCCGGTATGGGAAATGACATTACCATAAGCGGAGGAACGGTCACCGCCATTTCCTCCGCAACAGGAGAGTACGGTCGTGCGGGAGCCGGAATCGGAGGCGGTTATTCTAGAGAAGGAAATAATATTACGATAAGCGGGGGAACCGTAACGGCTCTGTCAACTGCGGACAACGCATCCTGTGAAGGATACGGAATCGGAAGCGGCTGGGGAGCCAACGACAGTACCCCTACGGTCACCGGTGGAAATATCAAGGTAAACAAACTTTGTGGTATACAGGGAAAAGATGGAGACGAGCCATATGAAGCATACCCTGCCAGAGCAGACCTGCTGCTTCTTGCCGGAAAAAATGCGGCTCTTGGAAATCCTGTATTACAGACCTATAATAAGAAAACAGGAGAAACAAAGACGCTTTCTTACAACCTGAAGGATGTATGCACCATGGAAGACGGCTATTTATACATGTATCTTCCGGCAGATACCGAGGATACGGTGACCCGTCTGGTGTTTGACAATGCCGTTTACGAAGCGACGGTAAAGAAATTTGATTATGAACTGGAACCTGGCCGGTATAGTGATTTTACCCTGATAAGCAGCACGGACGGAAAAGCAGAATATGGGGAAGTGCTCCGGGAGGATGTGCCGGAAGACGGTATCATTCCCGACGGTATCTGGATGTCGGACCTGCAGGCAGGCGGTTATACCTATACCGGTAAAGCAATCACCCCCTCCTTTAGGGTATACGACGGCAAAAAAATGCTGGCAGTGAAGAAGGACTACACCGTTTCTTATAAAAATAACATCAAAGCGGCAACGGCGGATGATGCGAAAAAGGCGCCCACCATTACCGTGAAGAGTACCGGTAATTATAAGGGAACGGAAACCCGTACCTTTACAATCACACCGGCATCCCTGAAGGAATCGAATCCCCAGATCAAGGCAGAAGATCTGTATCTGGCGGCACCCACGGGAAAAAATCCCAAAGGCATCAAAGCCGTGCCGGTGGTGACGGATAACGGAAAAAAGCTGTCAGAAAACAGGGATTACACCGTAAACCACGTAACCCTGAATGAACAGAATGCGGAAAACAAAAACGCAAACAGTTATGTAACTCCCGGAAAGTATACCGTGGAGATTACCGGAAAAGGCAATTACACCGGTACCAGACAGATAACGGTAACACTGGCAGATGTGGCAAAAGAGCAGATTTTGATGAGCAAGGTTACTGTAGCAAAAGTACCGGATGTGACCTATGATGCGGATTTATGCGATGGAAACAATGCAAAAGGCATGACCCCGGCGCTTACCGTAACCTACGGCAGCGGAAAAAATAAAGTTACCTTATACAAGGAAGGTGATGTGAATGCAGCCGGTGAAACCGTTTCCGCGGAAAATGCCGACTATACGGTAACCTGGATAAACAACAGGTATGTGGGAACCGCAACTGCCGTTCTTACCGGAACCGGAAAGATTCTGGAAGACGGAACAGCCATCGGAACCTATTTTGGTGAAAAACGCATTACCTTTAAAATCAAGGGCACAGCACTTTCCGCAAACATGGTAAGCTGGGCGGACGGCAGCAAGAACGTAAGTGTTGTTTATAACGGCGAGGAACAGGAACCCGAAGTAAGGGTAAGTCTGCAGAAAAAAGTAAAAGGTAAAGATGGAAAGATGGTAACACAGACAACCTATCTGCGGGAATACGATGAATATGCGCAATATGGCGATTACAAGGTTTCCTATCTCAAAAACGTAGATGCGGGAACCGCAACAGTTGTGATTACCGGCGTAGGCGGTTACACCGGAACCGTGAAGAAGACCTTCAAGATTACGCAGGCAGATTTGGCGGCGGAAGGAACCGAAGCAAAAATTGGAGTAGCAGACAGTATTCCTTTTGTAAAGATCGGTGCGAAGCCTGCGATTGTGGTAACCGCGAAAATGGCAAACGGAAACACCGTTACCCTGAAAGAGGGCAAAGATTATACCGTAACCTATGCCAACAACAAGGCTGTCAGCGAGGGTAAAAACCTGACGGAGAAGAAGCTGCCGCTCATTACCGTAAAGGGCAAAGGAAACTTTAAGGGCAGCATCAAACAGACCTTTACCATTACCAACAAGAGCCTCGCAGACAAGGTAAACCCCATCACGGTGACGGTTGCGGATGTGCCGGCAAACAAAAACAAGGGCAAATTTGTCAGCAAACCCGTGGTAACGGATGAAACCGGAACAAAGCTAAAAGAGAAAACAGACTATACGCTTACTTACAGCTTACTGACCGAAAACGGAGCTGTGGAGCTGGACACCAAAACAGGCATTGTAAATGAACCCGGCAGCACTATCCGTATCACTATTACCGGTGCCGGAAACTACCGGGGAGAAGGTTCTGTGCTGACTGCAGACTACCGCATTACCGAGTTTGACTTCAAAAAGGTGACGGTTAAGGTAGTTCCTAAGACGCTTCCCTATACCACAAAACCGGTTACCCTGACGGAGGAGGATTTAATCCTTACCATGAAGGTGGGAACCGGCAGGCAGGCTGTGGTAGAAGAGCTGAAGCTCATCACGGACGGCGACGACACGAAGGATGGATACAAAATCATCGGTTACAAGAACAATGTCAACAAAGGAACCGCCCAGGTTACCCTGCAGGGATGCGGAAAATACGGCGGAACGAAGACCGTGAAGTTCTACATCGGCACCAGGCCCTTCCTCTGGTGGATAATGCCGTAAAGTGATTGATGCTATAGAAGTAGATTGTGTTAAGAAGGGAAATTATTTTTCAAAAAGATTGTGCAATGAAAGGGAACAGAAACTATGATGAGAAAGAAAATAAAAGGAACCCGTATACTGGCAGCAATTCTGACTGCGGCGATGGTATTTACATCGACGCCGTACACGGCGCTGGCGGCAGAAAGCGAAGCGGGCTATGTGACCGTGCAGAATGAGATAGAACAAACCGGACAGGCTGACGACGGCACCGGCAACAATGGCAATAACGGAGAAAATGGCGGCAAAGGAAATAACGGAGCAGGTGATTTTTCCGATGGCTCCGACGAAACAGGTGACATACCGGGCAACTCCGGCGATAACAGAGATAACGGCGGTAGCGGTAATGCCGGCGACGTATCGGGCGGCACCGGCGACATTTCTGACAATAACGGTGGCACCGGCGAAACAGGTGATGTATCAGATGGCGACGGAGAGACCGGCGATGTGTCCGGTCCCGACAGCGAAGTATCCGTTTCCGGCAATGACATTGCGGTATACGGTGTGGCGGCAACCGCAACCGGCACCCTTATGGTGGAAGGAAACAGCGGAAGCTATTCTTATGATGCGGAAAATGATGTCATCACGGTAAAGAACGGAGCGAACCTGACTTTCCACAGCGCAGACGGTTACGGAGCAGAAAATCCTTCCCAAACCCGTATTTATGTGGAAAAAGACGCTAAGGCAACCCTCACACTGGACGGTGTATACATAAACGTGAGCGATAAAGCAGCCTCTCCTTTGGAAATTGCAGAAGACAGTACGGGAGCGGTAAGTGTTGTCTTAAAAGGCAGCAATGCCCTAACAGCAGGTGAAAAAGCAGCGGGAATTCAGAAAAACGGGACCGCAGATGGTACTCTGACAATTTCCGGCAGCGGTGCCCTGACTGCGCAGGGAGGCAAATACGGAGCGGGAATCGGAAGCGGCTATGAAAAAGCCGGAAGCAATATCAGCATAAGCGGAGGAGAGGTAACGGCAACCGGAGGTTATGGAGGAGCGGGAATCGGCGGTGGTATGTACGGAGCCGGAAGCAGCATTACCATAAGCGGCGGAATGGTAACGACAACTGGAGGCGCATATGGAGCGGGAATTGGTGGCGGTTATTATGGAGTCGGAAGCAATATTACCATAAGCGGAGGAACGGTAACGGCGACCGGAGGCGAAAATGCAGCGGGAATCGGTGGTGGAGATAGCAGGGACGGAAACGATATCACCATAAGTGGGGGAACGGTAACGGCGACCGAAGGCTATGGCGGAGCGGGAATCGGAGGTGGAAATTGGGGTTCCACAGGCAAGGTTACCATTACCGGCGGCAGCGTGAAAACAACAAACGGTGCGCTCACCGGCGTGACCAACGGAACCGACACGGTTTATTATACAGAGGTCGATCTGAGCGAAGAATACGGTGCGGAGGCAGCCGTTACGGATGTGGGTGAAACCGCTTACGGCATGAAGGATGTTATGACCGATGCGGACGGAAAGATTTATATGTATCTTCCGGCTGGCGAAACCTCGATTTTACTCGGAATGTATTACTATACCGGTACCGTTTCCGCGGAAGCCGGAGCAGACAACCGTCTCACAAGGGGAAAGTGCAGATACGATTTACAGGTAGTGGGTGATCCAGCTTATTATGACCGGGATGAGGATTCCCATATTATTCAGATAAAAGCCGGTGCCAACCTGACTATAAAGAGTGGAAACGGCTACGGCAAGGACAACTATTCTCAGACAAGGATAGAAATAGAAAAAGATGCATCCGTGACCCTGACTTTGGACGGAACCTATATTGATACTACCGGTTCTCCCATTCTGATTCCGGAAAACAGTACCGGAAATGTAAACATTATTTTAAAGAGTGAGAATGGCTTAAAAGCAGGAAGATACTATGCCGCTATCCAGAAGGACGGAGATGCGGAAAACATCGGTACCCTTACCATTTCCGGTGACGGTGCCCTGATTGCACAGGGAGGAAAACAGGGAGCCGGAATCGGAGGCGGCCATGAAAAAGCCGGAAACAATATCGTCATAAGCGGAGGAGAGGTAACGGCAACCGGAGGCGAATATGCAGCTGGAATCGGCGGTGGTATGTACGGTAGCGGAAGCAGTATTACGATAAGCGGAGGAACCGTAACGGCAACCGGAGGCGAAAGTGGAGCCGGAGTCGGAAGCGGTTATTACGAAAGCGGAAGCAATATTACGATAAGCGGAGGAACCGTAATCGCACAGGGAGGAAATCAAGGTGCCGGAATTGGCGGCGGAAAAAGTGGCGCCGGAAACAATATCGATATAAGTGGAGGAACGGTCATAGCAACCGCTACAGCAGGAGATCATGGAGCTACCGGAGCCGGAATCGGCGGTGGTTATGCCGGTATGGGAAATAATATTACCATAAGCGGAGGAACGGTCACCGCAACCTCCACTGCAACAGGAGAGTACGGTTGTGCGGGAGCCGGAATCGGCGGTGGTTACGCTTGTATGGGAATTGGCATTACCATAAGCGGGGGAACCGTAACGGCTCTGTCAACTGCGGACAACGCATCCTGTGAAGGATACGGAATCGGAAGCGGCTGGGGAGCCAACGACAGTACCCCTACGGTCACCGGTGGAAATATCAAGGTAAACAAACTTTGTGGTATACAGGGAAAAGATGGAGACGAGCCATATGAAGCATACCCTGCCAGAGCAGACCTGCTGCTTCTTGCCGGAAAAAATGCGGCTCTTGGAAATCCTGTATTACAGACCTATAATAAGAAAACAGGAGAAACAAAGACGCTTTCTTACAACCTGAAGGATGTATGCACCATGGAAGACGGCTATTTATACATGTATCTTCCGGCAGATACCGAGGATACGGTGACCCGTCTGGTGTTTGACAATGCCGTTTACGAAGCGACGGTAAAGAAATTTGATTATGAACTGGAACCTGGCCGGTATAGTGATTTTACCCTGATAAGCAGCACGGACGGAAAAGCAGAATATGGGGAAGTGCTCCGGGAGGATGTGCCGGAAGACGGTATCATTCCCGACGGTATCTGGATGTCGGACCTGCAGGCAGGCGGTTATACCTATACCGGTAAAGCAATCACCCCCTCCTTTAGGGTATACGACGGCAAAAAAATGCTGGCAGTGAAGAAGGACTACACCGTTTCTTATAAAAATAACATCAAAGCGGCAACGGCGGATGATGCGAAAAAGGCGCCCACCATTACCGTGAAGAGTACCGGTAATTATAAGGGAACGGAAACCCGTACCTTTACAATCACACCGGCATCCCTGAAGGAATCGAATCCCCAGATCAAGGCAGAAGATCTGTATCTGGCGGCACCCACGGGAAAAAATCCCAAAGGCATCAAAGCCGTGCCGGTGGTGACGGATAACGGAAAAAAGCTGTCAGAAAACAGGGATTACACCGTAAACCACGTAACCCTGAATGAACAGAATGCGGAAAACAAAAACGCAAACAGTTATGTAACTCCCGGAAAGTATACCGTGGAGATTACCGGAAAAGGCAATTACACCGGTACCAGACAGATAACGGTAACACTGGCAGATGTGGCAAAAGAGCAGATTTTGATGAGCAAGGTTACTGTAGCAAAAGTACCGGATGTGACCTATGATGCGGATTTATGCGATGGAAACAATGCAAAAGGCATGACCCCGGCGCTTACCGTAACCTACGGCAGCGGAAAAAATAAAGTTACCTTATACAAGGAAGGTGATGTGAATGCAGCCGGTGAAACCGTTTCCGCGGAAAATGCCGACTATACGGTAACCTGGATAAACAACAGGTATGTGGGAACCGCAACTGCCGTTCTTACCGGAACCGGAAAGATTCTGGAAGACGGAACAGCCATCGGAACCTATTTTGGTGAAAAACGCATTACCTTTAAAATCAAGGGCACAGCACTTTCCGCAAACATGGTAAGCTGGGCGGACGGCAGCAAGAACGTAAGTGTTGTTTATAACGGCGAGGAACAGGAACCCGAAGTAAGGGTAAGTCTGCAGAAAAAAGTAAAAGGTAAAGATGGAAAGATGGTAACACAGACAACCTATCTGCGGGAATACGATGAATATGCGCAATATGGCGATTACAAGGTTTCCTATCTCAAAAACGTAGATGCGGGAACCGCAACAGTTGTGATTACCGGCGTAGGCGGTTACACCGGAACCGTGAAGAAGACCTTCAAGATTACGCAGGCAGATTTGGCGGCGGAAGGAACCGAAGCAAAAATTGGAGTAGCAGACAGTATTCCTTTTGTAAAGATCGGTGCGAAGCCTGCGATTGTGGTAACCGCGAAAATGGCAAACGGAAACACCGTTACCCTGAAAGAGGGCAAAGATTATACCGTAACCTATGCCAACAACAAGGCTGTCAGCGAGGGTAAAAACCTGACGGAGAAGAAGCTGCCGCTCATTACCGTAAAGGGCAAAGGAAACTTTAAGGGCAGCATCAAACAGACCTTTACCATTACCAACAAGAGCCTCGCAGACAAGGTAAACCCCATCACGGTGACGGTTGCGGATGTGCCGGCAAACAAAAACAAGGGCAAATTTGTCAGCAAACCCGTGGTAACGGATGAAACCGGAACAAAGCTAAAAGAGAAAACAGACTATACGCTTACTTACAGCTTACTGACCGAAAACGGAGCTGTGGAGCTGGACACCAAAACAGGCATTGTAAATGAACCCGGCAGCACTATCCGTATCACTATTACCGGTGCCGGAAACTACCGGGGAGAAGGTTCTGTGCTGACTGCAGACTACCGCATTACCGAGTTTGACTTCAAAAAGGTGACGGTTAAGGTAGTTCCTAAGACGCTTCCCTATACCACAAAACCGGTTACCCTGACGGAGGAGGATTTAATCCTTACCATGAAGGTGGGAACCGGCAGGCAGGCTGTGGTAGAAGAGCTGAAGCTCATCACGGACGGCGACGACACGAAGGATGGATACAAAATCATCGGTTACAAGAACAATGTCAACAAAGGAACCGCCCAGGTTACCCTGCAGGGATGCGGAAAATACGGCGGAACGAAGACCGTGAAGTTCTACATCGGCACCAGACCCTTCCTCTGGTGGCTCCGGAATGTATAAAATTACGTCCAATCCGCAAAACAGTTGACACTTAGCCTTTGTTAGTAGTACACTTTTAACGTAAACAACAGTAGGTAAACCGCGACAAGGTTTCCTGTTGATAATATTATTTTATTTTTACCAAAAGGAGGTAAATTTTCATGGCAGAAGCATGGAGAGGTTTTGTGAAAGACGGCCATTGGGATGTTGATGTCAATGTTCGTAACTTCATCCAGAGAAACTACACCCAGTATGATGGTGACGAAAGCTTTTTGGAAGGCCCTACAGAGGCAACCGACAAGCTTTGGGGCAGACTGCAGGAATTACAGAAAGCAGAACGTGAGCACGACGGCGTATTAGAGTGCGAAACAGAGGTTGTATCCGGCCTTACCGCTTACGGCCCGGGCTACATTGATGAGTCTATGAAGGACCTTGAGCAGATTGTAGGTCTTCAGACAGACAAGCCGTTAAAGAGAGCATTTATGCCTTACGGTGGTATCAAGATGGCAGAGGAAGCTGCAAGCACTTACGGTTACGAAGTTAACCCTAAGTTCCACAAGATTTTCACTGACTATCATAAGACACACAACCAGGCAGTATTTGATGCATATACAGATGAGATGAAGGTTGCACGTCATACTCATATCGTTACAGGTCTTCCCGATACTTACGGTCGTGGACGTATCGTAGGCGACTACAGAAGAGTTGCTCTGTACGGTATTGATTTCCTGATCGAGGAGAAGAAGAAGGATAAGAAGAACTGCGGTACCGGCGTTATGACCGAGGATATCATTCGTCTGAGAGAAGAGATCGCTGATCAGATCAAGGCTCTGCAGGGAATGAAGGAAATGGCTAAGATTTACGGCTACGATATTTCCGGTCCCGCTACCACCGCTAAGGAAGCTATCCAGTGGTTATACTTCGGTTACCTGGCAGCTATCAAGACCCAGAACGGTGCAGCTATGTCCGTTGGACGTATCTCTACTTTCCTGGACATCTATATTGAGAGAGACTTAAAGGAAGGCACCCTGACCGAGAAAGAAGCTCAGGAGCTGATCGACCATATGACCATGAAGTTCCGTATGGTTAAGTTCGCTCGTATTCCTTCTTACAACCAGCTGTTCTCCGGTGACCCTGTATGGGCAACCCTGGAAGTTGGCGGTATCGGCATGGACGGCCGTCATATGGTTACCAAGAACGACTATCGTTTCCTTCATACTCTTGAAAACATGGGACCCAGCCCTGAACCGAACCTGACCGTTCTGTACTCCAGCGCTCTTCCCGCAAACTTCAAGAAGTATGCAGCTAAGATTTCCGTAACTACATCTTCCATCCAGTATGAGAACGATGACGTTATGAAGCCTATCTGGGGTGATGACTACAGCATCTGCTGCTGCGTATCCGCTACTCAGACCGGTAAGGAGATCCAGTTCTTCGGTGCTCGTGCTAACCTGGCTAAGTGCTTACTGTACGCTATCAACGGTGGTAAGGATGAGAAGCATCTGGACAAGGACGGCAAACATATGCAGTGTGGTCCCGAAATCGCTCCTATCACTTCCGAGTACCTTGATTTCGACGAAGTTATGCATAAATATGACATCATGCTTGACTGGTGTGCATCTCTGTATGTTAACATCCTGAACCTGATCCACTACATGCATGATAAGTACTACTACGAAGCAGCTGAGATGGCTCTGATCGATACCGATGTAAGAAGAACCTTCGCAACCGGTATTGCAGGTCTGTCCCATGTAGCTGACTCCCTGTCCGCTATCAAGTATGCTAAGGTTAAGGTTATCCGTGATGACCAGGGTTGTGCTGTAGACTTCAAGATCGAAGGCGACTTCCCTAAGTACGGTAACGATGATCCCAGAGCTGATGAATTCGCTGTATGGCTGCTGAAGACCTTCATGGAGAAGATCAAGAAGAACCACACCTACAGAAATTCTGAGCCTACCACTTCCGTACTGACCATTACCTCTAACGTTGTATATGGTAAGGCTACCGGTGCTCTGCCCGATGGTAGAGCAGCTTACACACCGTTCGCTCCCGGTGCATCACCTTCCTACGGTGCTGAGAAGAGTGGTCTACTGGCTTCTCTGAACTCTGTAGCTAAGCTGCCTTATGAGTATGCTCTGGATGGTATCTCCAATACCCAGACCATGGCTCCTTCCGCTCTTGGTCACAACCTTGACGAGCAGAAAGAAACTCTGGTACGTGTAATGGATGGTTACTTCGATCGTGGTGCTCATCACCTCAACGTTAACGTATTCGGTACCGAGAAGCTGTTAGATGCACAGGCTCATCCTGAGAAGCCTGAGTACGCTAACTTCACCATCCGTGTATCCGGTTATGCTGTTAAGTTCATCAGCCTGACCAAGGAGCAGCAGGATGATGTTATCGCAAGAACCTGCCATAAGAGTCTGTAATTCTTACAGGTTTTGAGATAATTGATGTATATGGGGCCGGGCAGTAATGTCCGGTCCCTTTTTGGATATACTATTCGTAACACTCACCCCTCAGCTGCCTGCATGGCAGAGAATGGAGATTATTACAATGATCAAAGGCAGAATTCACTCATTAGAATCCTTCGGCGCAGTAGACGGACCCGGAATCCGCTATCTTATCTTCCTCAAGGGCTGCAATATGCGTTGTCAATATTGCCACAATGTAGATACCTGGAATCCCGACACTGACAATCTGATGACAGCAGACGAGCTTCTGGATAAGGCAGAGCGTTTCCGCAGCTACTGGGGCAAAGAAGGCGGCATCACCGTCAGCGGCGGCGAAGCTTTATTACAGATTGATTTTCTCATCGATCTCTTCCGTAAGGCTCACGAGAGAGGCATCAACACCGACCTTGATACTTCCGGACAGCCTTTTACCAGAGAAGAGCCCTTCTTCTCCAAATTCAACGAATTACTGAAATATACCGATCTTGTCATGTTGGACATCAAGCATATTGATGATGAGGAGCACAAAAAACTCACCGGCCATACCAACAAAAACATTCTGGACTGCGCAAGATACCTCTCCGAACAGGGTATCCCCATGTGGATCCGTCATGTGCTGGTACCCGGAATCACTGACAATGACGAATATCTGAAGAAAACAAGAGAATTCATTGACACTCTGGATACCGTTATGAAGGTAGAAGTTCTTCCCTATCACACATTAGGGGCATACAAATGGAAAGAGCTGGGAATTCCCTATAAGCTGGAAGGTGTGGAGCCCCCCACCGAGGAGAGAATTCAGAATGCGAAGAAGATCCTGGAGTTCAATAAATATAAATAAACAACTGTAACTAATGATAAAAAATACTAAATAAGACTTGTATTCAAGCCATATTTATATTACAATACTAATAGTTATATTGATAAATTTGTATCAAACAATATGATTTGATACACGCAAAATAGGAGGAAAAGATTATGGCATTTGTTATTGGTGATGCTTGTGTAGCATGTGGAGCTTGTGAAGCACAGTGCCCCGTTGGCGCTATCAGCATGGGCGACGGAAAGTTCGAAATCGATGCAGATAAGTGCATCAGCTGCGGTTCCTGCGCAGGTCAGTGCCCTGTTGGTGCTATCGCAGAGGATTAATTTCCGACTTAAAATGCAACCTTGGAGAGGCATTTCAGAAAATGAAATGCCTTTTCTTTTTTTCTGCTTTTTTTTTATCATTCTCTTTTGGATTCACGGGTGTATCTTTTGGCTGTTTTTGCAACCGTCCTTTGGTCTTTTTCCGTAACAGCTCGTCCATCTTCTGATAATATTCTTCGCTGCGCTGTTCCAGCCTGCGATCCCGCTCTTCCTCACGCTCTTCTCTGCTGCGGAACTGATAATCCAGTTCTTTGACCATGCTCTCCTTTAATTCCCGACATAGCTCCTGATTATTTTCTTTTACGGCTTCACGGATCATCTGCTGCAGAATCCACTGTAGTCTTTTAACCTTCTCCTCCCGGTTTTCGCCTGTCAGCGAGGTCTCCTGCACCGGTGATGGTACTGTTTTCTTCACTGTCTCATCTACAATTTCAATTGCCATACGCGGTGCGGCAGCTGCTTCTTTTTCTGTCGTTTCCTCCGGCAGCACATCCAGTTTCCCGTCCTTTAATATCATTTTAATTGCTTTCAACTGTAATCCCCTT
>ENA-OUQG01001283-OUQG01001283.1-human-gut-metagenome-genome-assembly--contig:-NODE-1283-length-13902-cov-3.660865_pt1 | contig 13902 bp, 16 predicted proteins | sample MGYA00237943_ERZ548823 | MGnify/ENA primary metagenome ERZ548823 (study PRJEB26490, sample SAMN05194731) | human gut metagenome | biome: terrestrial biome; feature: human-associated habitat; material... | reverse complement strand
ATAGGAGTCCGTCTCGTGGGCTCGGAGATGTGTATAAGAGACAGTAAAAGCACTATTACGCAGGCCCTGAAATGTCTGGAAGCTGAAAACTATATTATACGGCAGCAAGGAAAAGGCACTTTTGTAGCAGACCGCTCCAAAGATAAAATAAACCTATCTATTTATTTATGTCCTATGGAAGATAATGAGAAACATTTTTGGATCTCTCTGATCGAACAATTTAATCTGACATCTTCCGAATTTTCCGTAACACCGACTTTTCTCACCAACGATAAGGCTCCTCTGCGTGACTCGCTGCTACAAAGCTTTACCAGTGGAAATGCACCGGATATTCTGTCCCTGGACGGTCCTGATGTCCCCTATTGGGCATATATGAATTCTCTGCTGCCGTTTGATGGATATATGGATTCGTCTTTCCTATCCTCTTTTCTGTCTCCCATTCTGACACAGGGAACCTATCAGGGGAAATTATATCATCTGGGTTATACGGAATCCACTTTATGTATTCTGTATAACAAGGAGTTGTTCCATTCCCTTGGTATCCGCATTCCGACTTCTGCGGAAGATGCCTGGAGCTGGGATGAGTTTCTGAATGTCTGCCATACAATACAGACCAAAACTTCTTTTCCCTATCCTTTGCTTATGGACTCCGGACGCGGTCTTTCTCCAAAATCCGGAGAATGGAACAGCTATGCCGGATTGCCATTTATCGTGCAGAACAACGGCAGCTTTTTTAACGATACACTGACGGCAACCTCTGGATATATTAACTCTCCGGCTTCCGTCGCTGCTATGAATTGGCTGGGCGAATTATTTCATAAATATCATTATACCCACGTGGAGGATCTCAGTGCCGATTTTCCTGATAACTTTGCCATGAGTCTTTCCCTGCCCAGTGCTTATTTTCAATCACAGAAAAGGAACAGTAATATCGGCATAATCCCTCTTCCCCATGGTATAAAAGCAGCTTCTCCCCATGGAAGCTGGGGATTATGCATGTCCAGACAGACACAATATCCCAGGGAATGTTGTGAATTTAGCCGCTATGTTTTCAGTCTGCAGAATCAGTTGAAGATCAGCCAGTTAACGGGTATTCCCGTTTTAAAAGAGATTTATGACGTAATGGACAGCTTTCAGGCCGGTTCCGGCAACAGCAATATTTTATTTTCACAATTACGGAATACCTCTTTTACCAGACCGCAGACTCCCGCATATCCTTTCTTCAGTAAGCAGTTTTCATATGCTTTTTATAATATCGCAATGGGTGCTGATGTACAAAAGGAAATGAATCACCTGGCGCAGCAGGTAGACGATCATCTTTACCGGCATAATTACTATCAACAAAACTAATAATTTAGGCTAAGGATAAATAAAATCATTTACCCTTAGCCTATTTCCTTAAATATACAATTTTGACATTTCCTCTTCCAGTCCCCACCGCTTACAGTTCTCTGCCAGCTCCGCCAGCGAATATCTGAGGTAATCCATGGGCTGTTCCTTCGTAATCTCCACGGCAAAACGAAGATTTTTATAAGTGTTCTTCATTCCCCAGATCACATCCTCCCAGGGGGTTCCCTCCGGGATTCCTTTCACGCTTTCATCTGCATAGACCACATTTTTTGCTCCCGCCTGATACAGAAGATCAAAATAGGCTTTCATTTCCACTTCGTTCAGCTTCTCGTGAACAAAAATAAGCCCTTCGCCGTATCCCGCAAAAACAGGCTTGCCCAGATATCGGCACAACATCTGCTTTAACATTTTTTCCGCACAGGTATAGTCGCTGACTCTTCCCAACACGATCGGAGAAAAGCCAATAGAATTAGCCGGAAGAGTGTAAAGCATGCCCTCACACTCTTTTCCGGCTTTTATCATTTTCCCTGTTTTCTCAAAAATCACCAGGGATTTCTCATCATATTTTACTTTTTTCTTATAATCATAGATCTTAATGTCTGCACAAAGCTCTGAAGGGGTAAACTTTTCCATCCCGGTACCTCCATCCGTTTCCGGAAATAAGTATACCTCTTCTGCCCTGCCAGTTCAATCCGATTCTTTTACCGGGATATCCTAATCTCTTCTACAAAGAAATAAGTGCGATAGAGATAGCACAGTTCCTTCTCTGTGATGTAAAAGCCGTAATCGGCATTAAAATTTTCTTCGTTTTCTTCTTCTTCAATAGAGCCTGCTGCCCGGATCTCGTCCCAGGTCTTCCCCAAAACTTCTTCCGGGGTGACTTCTTCGCCGGTGGCAACGGAGATCGTCACGGGTATGTAATAGGATAATGGATGCGCTGCTCCTGCATAATAAACCGTGTCATTAAAATGCAGGCTGACATACTCGTCATCCGCTAAAGTAATGCCATTGAATACTAGATAATTATCATCGTATCGCTGTCCCTCGGAAAGAGTTTCATCCACTAACTCATACGCTCCGGTGTGATTCTCCCCTTCCTCCTCATACTGGGTTCTGTAATTCTCATACATCTGCTGCAGATAATCATTCACTTTGGCATACTTCTCATCGGAAAAAAAGAACTCATCCATTTCGTAGTAATAGGTCTTTTTCTCATCGTCATTGTAGAAGTCTTTCACAGTGTTGGAACATTCCCCGTAGTCTTCCCAGGGAAGCCATGCGTCCTCATCTTCGTAAGAAGGACCTGTCGTGGATGCCGTAGTGTCGGAAACAGTCTCCGTGGATACTGTCGCTTCCATGGATTCACCAGTCTCTGAAGTGCTCTCTTCCGTTACCGCAGCCTCTGCGGATCCGATAACCTCTGAACTACTACTCCCTCCCACCGGATCACTCCCCTGTGCTCCGCAGGCAGACAACCCCAGTGCCATAATTCCTGTGATAACTATTAATTTGCCCCTCATTTTGTATCTCTCCTTATGTATTTATTGTAACCGAACGCTTCCCCCGTCCATTACAGTAAAGAATTTAACATACCATTGCATCATAGTTGCATCACGTGCAACTCTTCCGATTTATTATTCAATTATCATTTCATAAAAAAAGCAGAAATGTATAAACATGAATTACACATCCCCGCGTTTTTTCCGGTAATAATTCTCAGGCCTCTTGGGATTTTTCTTTTCCCTCAATAATCGTCTTTACCTCTTCTATTGTTTTATCTGTTGCAGATGCAATCAGTTCTATTGAAAGACCGTTTTTATACATTTTTGCAATGAGTCCTGCCTCACCCTCTGCACGCCCAATTGCGATACCTTCTTCCTTAACTCCCTGGCTCAAATTACACATAGTACTCATATCCTTTCTGAAATTCTCTTCTAATGGAATATCATATTCCTTTCCAATAATATCCAGCTTCTCGTCCACTGTAAGCTCTCTGGACAATAATGCTCCCAGCAGACGATGCAGCTCGTAGGTCTCATCATGCTCCGGCAGTTCCTTCGCAAGACCTATCATAATGATATTCAACAGATCCAGATTGCCCTTCCATTCATAAGAGCCGATCAGGTCTTCTTTGGTCAGATGAATATGACTCATGGTGTTTTCCTCCATATTCATACAGATCCAGATGGAATAGACACATTTGATGTCATCGTAGCTCGAATTCTCAAAATCCCGTTCTTTCTGGGAAGAAATCAATCTGCTCACGTAGAAAACTGCCCGGTTTAGGATCTTATAGTCGCTGGGTTCGTCCTTTTGCGCTTCCACATTGATGATGATCTGCGAAAGGCCATCCTTCATCCGCACATAAAATACAATGTCAAAACGCACCAGCCCTTCGTTCAGTTCCTGATTCTCGGTATTAAAACCTACAAGGCGTTTTCCGTTCTTAAAACGAACCGCATTCGTCAGTCCCGGTTCTACCGGTACTGCACTGATATAGGGAATTCCCTCTATAAGAGCTGCAACCTCCAGTGGTTCCATTCCCTTAAATTCTTCCACAGTCCTTATAAGTATCCACGCCAGAACGATCTTATGTGCTATCAGGCGTTTCGCGCTGTTATCATATTGTGCGTCTCTGTCTGTTGCCATTACTGCATTTTTTAATTCCGTATTCAATGGTTTCCTCCTTTTGTGTCAGGTAATCATAGATTCCGCCGAAAATAAAAGGATTTCGCCATATCTACATTATAACTTACCTGTTTTTCTGATACAACTGATTTTCTTTCTGTGTGGGTTTTCCTCTTCCCTTCTTCCTGGTTCTATGATTTAGGGAATCGGATGGGACATCAGCTTTCGCTGACATAGAAATTTTCATAAGTGAAATGTACTTATACGCAAAGTATAACTTATAATTCCTAATTAGACAATAAATATATTTTAATATCTAAATAGAATTGTCTTTTAAGTGTAATAGTATAATTACCCCTTAAAAGACAATCCTATAAATGATAATTTACCACGGTGATTGCTTATTAAATAATCCGGTTACTTACTTCGATATTATTTCAACAGTCGGCGATATGCTCTCCAACCCGAGCTCGCCATCTTCCGCAACTCTATAATTAGTAACATCTATTGAGTACATATAATCCGAAATATCTGGATTTTCCTCATCAGCCGGAAGTTCAACTTCAAATGTTTTGAACTCAAATACATAAACCGTTCCTTCAACAAGCTTTCCTGTCATATCTTCCTGAAAGCGAAGTAAAAAGGGTGCAGTCTGAAAGAAGTGAACTATGACAACCGTTTTTCCCGGAAGTGCACAGTAGTCAGGCAAGAGTTGCTCAACGGTAGCTGTAAAAGACCCCGAAAACTGTGCATAGCACTTTTGGGGGGCGGTCATTTGCTGCTTCCCATCATTATATCCAACCTCGTAGCCAGCCGTATAACCTTCTTCGTAGTTCGCATCATGCGTATCTGAACTTTGATCATTATTTCCACAACCAGCCAATGAAAAAACCAACACAAGACAAAGAACCATTGCAATAATCTTTTTCATACTGTTTCCTCCCTCAAATTTCGATTTAGTTCAATTCACTTTTATCATATAAAAAAGCCTCCCTTTCAAATATTATTATATCCAAAAGGGAGAGCTTTTTCCATTAATATTTTACTATTTTTCCACCTGCGCCGCCGTCTTCCCGGTATACTGCACAGCAATGCGGTTCTCGGGATGGGCGTCTGTCAGGTACAGCACACACAGGAAGATCCATTCCAGAGGCTTCATGATAAAATACACCAGATCCGCCGTGTATTTACTGTGGATCAGTCTCGCCACAGGGAACCCGTAAGTGTCATAAAAATGACGCAGCGCCCGGTGGAAGCCGGGAGTCCGTTCTTCCAACACCTGTTCAAAAGCATTGGCGATGCACAACTGACGGTTCACAATGACTTCATGCCCATGCCGCCTCCCCAGGCGGATAGGCTTTACGACCTTTTCATGACCGCCGGCAGCTACCGTGCAGAGATAATGTTCATCATACATGACATTCTGCGGTGCCTGCCTGAGAGACAGGTTCCAGTCGCTGGTCTCCGTGAATGCTTTAATCACAGAATCCGGTGCCTGCCCAAACAGCATGAGGATTGCGATCAGGATTCCCAACAGTGGGAACATCAATACCAGTCCCAGCACCGGCCACCATGCAGCCTTCCGCAAAATGCTGTCACACCAACGCAGCATGGGATTCTGATAAATCTTCCCCGTCCCAAAGTGTTCCGCCTCCGCATTCTGCATCAGTGCATTCCACTCCCGTATTTTCTTCAGAAGCAGTCGCACCACTAGCAGCACACAGCACAGTGGAAATAATAACAAATATCCATCAAGCAAAATCGTCGGCTTGAATATCTGTACTGTGAACAGGATCAGCTCCAGCAGTCCCAGGTACATTGCGGAAATCGACAGGACTGTCACAAGGGGCGGCAGCTTCCGAAGCGGAATGCTCTGCAGAATCTCATACCCTATAAATGCCAGCAACAGGAGTACTATAAAAGTAACCATGGAACCACTGTAAATCGGTGTATGTTTATTGGAATTGCTTAACTGCGTCTGCCAGTCAGCGGATGTCACATCCATAATCAACCCCAAATAACAAAGTTCATAGAATCCGCCCAGCCAAAATACATGCTGGTCAAACAGCCAGGCTCCCTTCACCGGACGTTCCCATGCTTCACTGATCAGGCAGATTCCTTCGCTGATCGTCAGCACCACAGGAAATACCAGTACCGCTCCCATTAAAATTGCCCAGGTAAACATTTCTGTAAAAGCCTTAATGATCTCCCATACATAATCTCTTTGCTCATAATGAATAACAGAGGCTATGATCGTAAAAAGCGCATAGCCCAGTCCGATAAATATAGAAATCAGCCATGCAAGCAACACCGGATGCTTTTTATAAAACTTTATTTTTTCCGTATTCATTTCTTTATTTTCCATCGATTCTTGCCTCTATCTGTTTCCGCGCCATATATCTGGAAATATTAAATGTCCGCAGAGATGTCTGATCCAGACGCTTCTTATTATGGTTCAGGTAATAATATCCGAATCCCTTCGGCTGATAACTCCCCCACCACTGAGCCTGCGTATCTTCACTCATAATATCCGTAGGGTTCTCCAGTTCATAGGCGCCGAAATCATACCCAAGGCTCTCCATATAAGGAATAATGACCGGTGCCGCATCCGCACTGAGATCACTCAGATAAGAGTAGTCATTATATTCCGCTCCCCGGAAAAACGGTCCGGCGAAAAAATCGTCTCCGTAATCCTGCGCCACGGATTCTTCCCAGCCCGTACCGTCCGCGCCGGGTGCATTGGCAATATTCACTCTGGCTATAATATAGTCGGGATGGCTGAAGGACAATGCCAGGTACAGAACTGTCACCATCACGACACCATAGCGGAACAGCGGGAAGCTTTCCCTGTAAATGTTGATCAGTACTCCGATAAACATGACGAATAATACCGTCAGCATCCACAATACGAAGATCCGCAGGAAAGTCAGATAATAATACCGGATGTAAATGATCATTCGCATTACGCTAGACGCGATCATGATAAAAGTACATAATGACATAATCGTCATAATCACTTTCAGTACCTTACTCTCCCTAAAAAAGCTGAGGCACACCAATACCAGGATCAGATTCAGAATGCTGACAGCCAGCAGCTGGAAGAAGCCCTCTCTTGCATACTGTGCGTAAGTATAGCCCTCCGGCAGCTGCATTTTCCCTAAGAACAATCCGAAGATCTGAATACCGGAAAACAGCAGATACAATAGTGACAGCAGTGACATAATCGTAATTGCCAGTACCGGCTCACCCTTTCTGCGATCCTTCACTTCTTCCGGGATGCTTCGCTTACACAGGTAGGAAGTCAGTGCATAGGAGGCAAAAAACAGAAACGTTACCCGGATGACTACGTTGAATATATTGTCCGGACGGATCCAGTTCATGAAATCCGTTGTCATCTTACGGAATACCGCATCGGCAGAGCTTAACAGTCCGGCGGCAATGAGCAGAATGGGCAGTGCGATCACCACTCCCAGCAGCCCATACCATACCTTCTTATTTACTTTTCCCTTTTCACGAAAATAGGCTTTGCCATCGGAAAAAGGCTTCCCCAGTTCCCCAAAGCTCATAACCACCAATTGACAGATGCTTCCCACATATTTCCCAAGCTTCCACCTTTTCGTATCAAAATATTGATTCAGCAGCAGACACATCACTAATAGAAACACCGCCAGCTTGTTCAGACCTATGATCGCCCATCCGTCGGTGCAGAAGGTGGATACCCCCAGCAGCAGAATGCTGATCATGTAAAAGGCGCTTCCTTTTTTCAAGGTAATCTCCAGTTTTGACAGCGAGAAGACAAAATACAGTAAAGTGCCTGCGAGAAAAAAAGGGAAGGTAATTCCCGATCCGTTATGAAACATGCAAAACGCATAGAACACGGCATAGAGAAACGTCACCGGTCCAAAGAAATTAAAATGTTCCTTCATGCGCTTTGTCTCCGCAGTCTCTGTCTTTTCTACCACCCGGACTACATTCTGCCCGGAAATCTCTTCCTGATTTATTGAATTTGTTTCCTGTACTGCTGTATTTTCCTGCATTATGATCTCCCCCTCTCAGGTTTTATTTGGTTTCCTCTTCTTTTGTGTCTTCTACATACTCCAGAATGTCTCCGGGCTGGCAATGCAGCACCTCACAAATGGATTCCAGTGTAGAGAAACGTATGGCTTTTGCTTTATTATTTTTCAGGATGGATAAATTTGCCTGTGTCAGATCCACCTGATTCGCCAGTTCTGTCAGGCTGATCTTCCGCTTTGCCATCATTACATCCAGATTTACAATGATTCCCATAATAGATGCCTTTCTAATTTTGAGTGACTGAATTTTTAGATCGTTAAGTCGTTTTCTTCCTTGTAGCGCACGGCTTCTTCAAATACCATCGCCAGCACTTTGCTGAACATGCCTGCAATGATAAATACCAGAATGATCACCAGCATGGCAATGGTCAGGTACACCACACATCTCACAGCGCTCATGGCCGCGATGAAAAAGCTTAAGTCTCCCATTCTCCTAAGGCTCGCCACATTTTCCGGTACAAAGCAGTTCTCCGCAAGCACCGTGCCAAACATCTTGCGCAGTTCATTGACCAACAATAATGCCAGCACACCCAGGATGGCGAATATGATCACCGTCGGAAGGTAATGCTCCTCCACCGCCTCCAGATACTTTCCTATGTATTTGAGACTAAGCGGCAGACTTATCGTCACCAGGATTCCCGCATAGAACATGAAATCCAGCAGGTACTTTGTCCCCTTCGCCAGAGATAACTTTTTCTCCCGCAACTCCTTTTCCGACAACTCTCTCTTCTCCATAATAAATACCTCTTTCCTTCTTGGTAGCCTTAACATATCACTCTATGATACGAATGTCAATATAAATTTATTGATATTCGATAAATTTATATTGAATAGCAGCATAAGAAAAGCTCCGGGCACAATCTTTTTCTGTGCCCGAAGCTTTTTTCAGAAGCTTTTTCGCTTTCTCGTAATTATTCTATTGTGATAGTGTACTCCTTGCGGAATACCTCGCCTGCCTGCAGGGTATTACTGTACTCCCTTTGCTCTAAACTGCCGTCAAAGGTCGTCTTGTCACATCTGCCATACCATGGCTCGATGCAGATAAACGGTGCTCCCTTGCCTGCGGGAGACCACAGACCGAATAACGGAGCATCAAAGTTTAAGGTAACATACGGCTTTTTGTCCGGAGTACACAGGCTCACTGCAGAAGCCTGACGATCCTCCACGATCAGGGCATCCCGGTCAAATAAGTGCTCTGTGATCTGCGCATAGCCGTTTTTCACCGGTAATACATCCTTTTGCTGTCCCATAAGTCCTTGTCCGTCATCTGCCACCAATCCGTAAGTCAGATCTTTGTCCGTATCAAACTTAAAATAATATTCCGACTGCTTTCCTTTTCCATCCACAGGGCACATAAATGCGGGGTGTCCTCCAATGGAAAAGTACAGTGTTTTCGCATCCGGATTTTCCACCTGCCAGATGACCTTCAGGTCTTTTCCTTCCAATTCATAACCGATCTTCAGGATAAACTCCAACGGGAATTTTGCTTTTGTTTCTTCATTGGATCGCAGGGAAAACCATGCTTCTGTCGCCGTCTGTACATCCACGGCAAACTCCATATCTCTGGCAAAGCCGTGCTGACCCATGGAATAGGTCTTTCCTTCATAATGATATTCCTTATTTTTCAGACTTCCTACAAAGGGGAACAGTACCGGGGCAGTTCTCTTCCAGAATTTTGCATCCGCATTCCACAGATACTCGGTATCTGTTGCTTTCCCCCGAATGCTTGCAAGCTCTGCACCAAAGCTGTTGATGGTTACTTTTAAAGCTTCATTTTCCAATACTACCTGCATATTGCATACCTCTCTCTCTTTTTCCCACATTATACCTCATAACAGTTCATCCGTGAATATATCCGGGCACACAAAATCATGCTCGTATGGCTTTGTGGCCGCATATGTTCACAAGATGAACTGTTGCTATCTGTTATCCTGTAATCCGGCTGTCTTCAGCCAATGTCCGGACAAATATCTGCTCACAAAACAGATCACACGGAAGATCCAGTCCAGTACCATGGCGATCCAGACACCGATGGCTCCGTAACCCATGTTCACACCGATGATATAGCTGAATCCGATACGGAACACGAACATGGAAAAAATAGACAGCACCATGGTAAACCGTACGTCATTGCAGGCACGAAGCATGTTCGGCAGAACAAAAGACGCCGGCCACAAAAACATCGCCATACCGTTGTGGATCATGACCAGAATATAGGATAATTGCGTGGTCTCCGGGCTTAATCCATAGCATTTCAGGATCCACGACAGACACAGCAGGATGACGCTGTTTACCATAAAGGTACACAAGTAGGTAATCTTCAATAATTTTTTCGTATAATACCGCACCTGACCGGAATCTCCGGCGCCGACACAACGGCCGATTACCGTGATCATTGCCAGATTCATAGCCTGTCCCACAATACAACCCATGCTGTCCAAGCTGTTCGCCACACCGTTGGCAGCGATCTGCACAGTTCCGAAGCCCGCGATAATGCTTACCACAATGACACGTCCCAGCTGGAAAATACCATTTTCAATCCCGCTGGGGATACCTATGTAAAAAATCTTATGGATCACCGGCCAGTCGATGTGGAATCTTTCTTTTAATAAATGCACTTCGTTGGACGGGTTTTTCAGCAAATGATATAGGATGAATCCTGCCACTGCACGGGAGATCAGGGAAGGGATCGCCACACCGGCCACGCCCAGTCCCAGTACATAAACACCCAAAGCATTACCGCCGATGTTAATGATATTTTCCACCACGGAGACCTTCAGCGTGATCTGGGAATTTCCCATGGAGCGGAACAGCGCCGCACAGGAATTGTACAGGGCAAGGAACGGGAAGGACAGCGCAGAGATCATCATATAGATCACAGCATTATGAAATACGTCCGCTTCAATTTTACCGAAAAACAGGGAAATGATGCCATTACAGAACACCATGACCAAAATCGATATACCGATCGTAATGCATACCGATGACACGATCAACTGTTTTGCAGATTTGCATGCATCCTCTTTTTTCCCGGCTCCGAGAAACTGGGAGGTCACCACGGCGCCGCCGGTAGCCAGTGCCGCCAGCACGCTGATGATCAGATTATTGAACATGTCGATCAGGGATACGCCGGAAACCGCCGCCTCGCCCGCCGAAGAGATCATGACGGTATCTGCCATGCCCACAGTGATTGCCAGTGCCTGTTCAAATAAGAGCGGAATGATCAGTTTTTTCAGATCATCTTTCGAAAATAGTTGCTGTTTTGTTATACTTGTTTCCATAACGTTTACCTTTTATTACTTTTGATTCCGCTTATTTTTCCATATGATACAGCTTAAGCGAATTATCCCATGCCGCCTTGCGCACTTCTTCCTCTGTGATCCCCTTGATCTGCGCCATGGCAGCAATCACATAAGGAATGTTCAGGGAGCTATTGCGTTTGCCGCGGTTTGGTTCCGGCGCCAGATATGGGCAGTCCGTCTCCAACACGATGCGGTCCATAGGAATATATTCTACCGCTTCCTTCAGCTTCTTTGCATTTTTAAAAGTCAGCACGCCGCCGATTCCGAAGTAGAATCCCATATCCAGGAATATCTTCGCCGTCTCCTTCGTATAGGAATAGCAATGAATTACACCGCCGATCTCCTCTGCGTGCGCCTCCGTCATGAGGTCGACGGTATCCTTCGCCGCATCCCGGGAGTGAATGATAACAGGCTTTTTGATCTCTCGCGCCAGATCCAGCTGCCGCAGGAACCACTTCTTCTGTGTCTCATGGTCCGGCTCCGGCCAGTAATAATCCAGTCCGATCTCTCCCACCGCCAGGCATTTCTCCTTTTGGCACTGTTCCTTCAGCCAGGAATAAGATTCCTCCGTCAGTTCCGCGGTCTCGCTGGGATGTACTCCGATGGCTCCGTATATGTAATCGTACTGCTCCATCAGCTCTAACACTTTCCGGCAGGATGCCAGGCTCGCACCCACATCTACCACCCGGGCAATGCCCTGCCCCGGCAAATCCGCCAAAAGCTGTTCTCTGTCATCGTTAAATGCATCATCGTCATAATGTGCATGCGTATCAAATATCGCAATCATATAAAATCTCCTCAACTTGAATAATTATACAAAAAAGAACCGTGTGATATTTGTCCTACAAAATAATTTCCGAAAGCGTGGATCCGGCTGTGCTGCGTGTGCGTTTATCAGACAATTATTTTTCTATTTCTTTCCAAGATGATTCTACAAAATCTTCATACCGCAAATCTTTGTCTGCAGGATCTTTTGTGTCCAGTGGTCGCATATTCCAGTTATTTTTGATAACCGGCTTACCTGTCCCCTTCTTCTTGTTCCGTTTCCTGTTGCTGGTAGTCGTTGGTTCGGACTGATCTGTCAAGATCTTAAATACCAGGTACCCGAACATGACAATTAAAATTGAAAACATCATTGCTATTGCATCATTCATAGTATTCCCCTCACTCATCAATTTCAAATATCGCGAATACTTCATGTACAGAACTATTAACAGTTTTTCTGTAGTGTTCCTCATCTATGTCGTTTTTTGGCGGTTTACGCGATTAGAACCGTGTGATATAATAGGCTTGCTGTTGACTCTTTCCAGCAGGAAGGAGGTGGCGTTTTGGATTTACTTATTGCCTTTTTGATCTCCGTTGTAGCAAGTGTAGTTGCCTACTACATATGCAAATGGCTGGACGGAGAAGATTAGCAACAGTCAGCCTAGCAACAAAAAGCCCCGGGGTCGCATCCCGGGGTTTTCTGCGTTTTGGATCTTAATACTTATTACCTTTGCCTAAGGTCAATATAACACGGGTTCCCGGGAATGTAAAGAAAAATTTGTAAGACAATTTTATACTCATTCATATGTTTTTTGTCGATTTGTCTTACAGTCTGTGGTTATTTATCCAAGTTTGGAAGTCGATGACTCCAGCTCCGTGCTTTCGCTCTCCGCTGTTCTCATGATGCTGCGCTTTCCTCGATTGTCTGCTCGGCGGTAGTGATCAACCAGAAGCTGCTCCTCCGGTGTCAGGTTTCCGGACTCTTTACCAGTGACTAACCAGTCAAGGCTCACGTTGAAATGATCCGCAACAAGTAGAACACGTTCTACCGATGGAGTCTTTTCGTTCCAGTGTCGTATACTTCCGTTTGATATTTGTATTATTCTTTCAAGTTCCTTTATAGTGATGTTTTCTGCAATACAGAGGTCTTTTATTCTTTCGACTATCTCCATTCTATTCTCCTGAGTAGTAAAATATATTCTACTTTTGTTCTTGACAAGTAGAATAGGTTCTACTATACTAAATCTTGTAATACAAATTGTTCAAAACACTTTGTATTACTAAAGTATATATACTCGATTGTAACACAAACGCGTTAAGAAGAAAAGCCTGGTAATGGTAAGCCTTATAAGGATCCGAACCGGAGAAAAAGAAAGTGAGGTAGTTTGATGTCGCATTCTGTTGTTCTAACTGATATTTTAGGTAATCGTGTATCTGTTTTTTCATTTTCTTTGCATGTCAGATGCTCCAGATATACCTGCTGTGGTGAGGTTTTCATTGGTTATAATATTCATGCCAGTAAGGATAATGTTTATAGTGATGATGTTGCTTTAAAAACTCCGCTGTTACATAGTGCAGAAGAGGCTCTCGATTATATTGATGTTCTGCTTAGTAATGCATCTATTCAGGAACCGGGAGGTGATCCGGTTTGATCTTTAGCAATGATCTGGTTACCAAGAGCATGCGACTGCCGCCGGACATCGTGGAATACATCGATGAAGATGAAATTGAGGACGTAGATGACCTCGATGATTTCGAATATGAGTAATCATAAAGTTCAAAGT
>ENA-OUQG01001280-OUQG01001280.1-human-gut-metagenome-genome-assembly--contig:-NODE-1280-length-13920-cov-13.354778_pt1 | contig 13920 bp, 18 predicted proteins | sample MGYA00237943_ERZ548823 | MGnify/ENA primary metagenome ERZ548823 (study PRJEB26490, sample SAMN05194731) | human gut metagenome | biome: terrestrial biome; feature: human-associated habitat... | reverse complement strand
AGACCAGCGGCGGCAACACCTTTTACATCGTCATTGACTATGACAAGCCCACCGACGAGGACGGCGAGCAGTACCAGACCTACTTTTTGAACATGGTGGACGAGGCTGACCTGCTGGCGGCGATGCAGGCGGCGGGCGGTGAGCTGCCGGAGTGTTCCTGCGCCGACAAATGCGCCGTTGGTGCCATCAACACGGATTGTATCGTCTGTGCCGTGAACATGGGCGAGTGCCAGGGCAAGGCTCCCGAGCCTGCGCCTGTGGAGGAGCCGGAGCCTGATCCTGAGCCGGAGCAGCCCAAGAGCAGCGGCGGGACGCTCCTGCTGGTGCTGGCCGTGGCGGTCATCGGCGGCGGGGCTGGCTGGTATTTTAAGATCTGCCGCCCCAAAAAGCAGCAGGCCGCCGACGCTGCGGAGGACTACGGCGACGATTATGACGATACCCCACCTTGGGAGGACGAGGACGAAACGGAAAGCGAGGGCGAGGAATGAGATTTACCAACAGCCCCTATGAGGACTTTATGAAAGAAAAAAGCTACTTCAAGGGCGTCCCGCCCAACCTGCCGCCCAAAGGCTCCCGCTGTGATGGCTGCCCTTACTGGCGCGGGATCGGCTGTATGTTCTGTTATCGGGAGCAGCTCACGCCCAAGACGGGGGGTAAACATGAGCCGTGAATTGACCCGGCAGGAAAAGGCGGAGATCCGCAAGCTGGTGACAAAGTGGTGCGCCAACTACGACAAGGACGCTGGCTGCCTGCCGCTGGACTGTCCCTGCTATATGCTGGGCAAATGCTGGACAGGGGCATATTGCCGCTATTTCCGTTCGGCGGTGCTGCCCCTTGATCCCGTACTGGAAAGGTCACTGACCGTGGAGCGTATCACGGAAACCCGGCCTTGCCCGGTGTGCGGCAGGGCTTTCCTCCCGGATGGGCGGCGGCGGTACTGCTCCCCGGCCTGCGCCGGGACTGCCCTGCGGGAGCAGAAGCGGGCATATATGCGCCGCAAGCGGAGGTAGTGCGTGGAAAAATAGCCCCGGAAAATGCCAGCATTTACAAGGCTTTTCCGGGGCGCTTTTGGGGTGGGCGGTATGTTTTCCAGCCCGCCCCTGTTTTCGCAGAAATGCTTTCTACATCCAAGCGCCGGGGCTTTGGGTATATGGGGTCCCCACAAAATCATTCGATTTTGTGGGGAGAGGAGGAACAACGAAATGAGTGAGTTTTCGCCAAAAGCGGAAACGAAAGATATGGAGTTTGTGACGACGAGTCCCGAAGTCCCGGCTGAAAGGAGGACTTATGCCTAAATATTATGAGATCAGCGAGGCGGCAGCAAAGCGGGCAAAGGAGATGAACAGCTATTCCGATTATGCCCCCGGCTCGGCCACAGCGGGCTACCGGGCGATGGTGGATGAAGCCTACGCGCTGGCAGAGAAGCAGAAAGTGCGGGTCGATCCCATGTACCATGATAAGATCGATGCCCTTGTTGACCGCTACGCCCGCAGGCTGGCGGAAAACCTCAATGAGCGCAACGCCATTGACGCCCGTGTGCCGTCTATTCTGATCACCGGGGGCGGCAATTTCCCTGTGGCGAAAAAGGCCAAGCAGAACGCCGCCCGGGATCGCAACTACGGCGAGTACGCCGAAATTGAAAAGCTGCTGGACAAGATCCGCTCCACAGGCCGAGGCGGTATCAGCGCCGACGATGACCTCGCCGTGGAAAAGCTCACAAAAAAGCTGGAGGGAATGGAGTCTCAGCAGGCCATGATGAAGGCGGTCAATGCCTACTACCGCAAGCACAAGACGCTGGAGGGCTGCCCCGAGCTGACGGCGGAGCAGGTGGAAAAGGTCAAGGCGTCCATGTCCCAAGACTGGCACAAAGACCCCGTTCCGTTTCCGTCCTATCTGCTCACCAACAATAACGCCAACATCCGCCGTGTGCGCCAGCGCATTGAAGAACTGAGTAACCGCTCTGAATTTGTCGGCTGGACATTCCCCGGTGGGGAGGCCAAGGTCAATGAGGTGGAGAACCGCTTGCAGCTCATTTTTGCGGATAAGCCGGACGCCGATACCCGGCAGGCGCTCAAAAGCGAGGGCTTCAAGTGGGCGCCCAGCCAAGGGGCATGGCAGCGGCAGCTCAACCAGAACGCCATCCGTGCCGCCGCAAGGCTGGACTTCCTGCGCCCGGAGGACGGCAAAAGCCCCTATCAGCTTCAGCCCTTTTCAAAACGGGCGGAGAAAGATGTATCACGGTGAGGAGGGTTTATGGACAAAAACCAAGGCTATGAGATCATCAAGGCCGTCATGCTGGAAAACGGCAGGGGCTTTGCGCTGGGGCATCATCCTACCGCTCCCTCGCCCTATGTCACATGGGCTTGCTATGATGACAAGGACGGCCAGCGGCAGTATGAATGGGGGCATTACGGCAGCGACCGTGCCGCTCTGGAACAGGACTTTGCGGCGCGGGTGCAGGAATACCAGCGCCTTTACAACGTCGATGTCAGGCAGGTCGAGGCTCCCGGCCTTTACAAGTATTACTCTACCCAGCGCCCTGTGGACATTGGGACATTCCCCAAGCCGCCCCGCAACGCCCCGGATGAGATCGTCAACTACGATCAGCGCGTCCCGGTTGAAAACGGATCGTTTCTGGCGTGGGGGCATTTGACCTACACACGGCCATTGACGAAACGGCAGGCGTCTGACTATGAGTTGCGGCCTGCGCCCGACAATCCCGACAGGCCCCGTTCGATCCGGGAGCAAATGAAAACCGCCGCAAAACAGGCCGAGGCTGACCGGGGACAATCCGCCCCAAAGAAAAATGCCCCTGACCGGGGCGACAGATAGGAGGATATTTATGGAGCAGGAACACAATCCCAACAGGAACGCCGAGCTTTCTATGGAGCAGAACGGGAACATGATCGACGGCATCATCAACAATCTGCCTGTGTCGCCCCGGTCAGAAAAGCCGCTGGACAAGGTGCGGGAACACCCGCCCAAGCGCCGCAGCCGGGAGCGTGAGGAGCGTTGACAAAAAAGCGGCGGCGCTCTGTCCATCTTCATGTGATGGTGACGCCGGAGGAGCAGGCGTTGATCGCTGACCGCATGGCCGAGGCCGGGATCTCCAACATGGGAGCCTATATGCGGAAAATGGCGCTCAACGGCTATGTCCTCCATGTTGACCTCTCGGACATCCGGGAGCTGGTGGCCTTGCAGCGGCGGTGTGCCAACAACCTAAACCAAGTAGCCGTCCATGCCAACACCTACGGCATCTATCCCTCGGAGATCGCGGCGCTCCAAAAGGACTATGCCGACCTTTGGGAGCCGCTGTCCGAGCTGCTGAAAAAGCTGTCGGCTGTGGTAAGTATGTAAAGCACGGGGAGCTGGGCTTAATCGTCCATGCTCCCCGTATTTTTATGTATAGAGTTCATCCCAATCCTCGCCCATTACCCATCTAAGTGCAGACAGCTTTCCATTAAGCATACCCCATTCGAAATCGCTATATGGGCCAAGATTTTCTTCCCCGTATTGTTGGATTACCCTTTCAGCAGATTTGAGCGCTCCCGCCCATATTTGGGGATCGACAGTTTCAAGGCCGTTTTCAACCTTGTATCGCAATGACAAATGACGATCAAACCAAACTTTTTCACAAAACTCATTTGCCATGTTTGCAATCTCATCCATTGAACGAGGCTCTTCAAAAAATTCATCCCATTCTTCATCCTCGTCATTCGTTTGCTGCTTTGGCGGAGTAGAAGTGAGCAAAGTTTTATAACCGTCAATGCCGATTGCCATTTGTGCTAATGTGCCCTCAATTCTGGCAAGTCGTTGGTCTTGGTCAGCAAAAAAGGATAGCTGTTCCTCTTTGCTCATTTCAATGTCCAAAAACTCCATTCTGATGCCATAGAACGAAGGAGTATTTAATAAAGAAGCTATTCGTTCCAGATGATATATCTGTACATCAACCTCGGGCATCAATTCAGTCAGGATTTTTCTCTCTCCAAGGCGTAGCTCTTGATTAGTTACAAAAGCCAATCCCTCTGCGTTATTAGCTTTCACGCCGTCTAAATCATGGGCGAATTTTTTCTTTATATCAGGAAAAGATTGCTGACCGCGAGGAAAGTAAACAGCGCCAATCCAACGCTTCCCGTCAGAGGATAGCGTCATATCTTTTAAGCCGTCTTTGCCGCCTAACGGGTGAGATGGGTCAACACCGTTGAAGCCCTCTTTTGAAAGAATTATTGCGGCCAGTCGCTCAGACGGAGCCTGTCCTCTATCCCAGTTTAGTAGGCGATTAAATGTTTCGCGCCCCTCGCTCATCCGCATAGCACTTACTCCTTTTCTTTTGTCCTGATAATAGCATATCATGCTTCAAAAATATTTCCACAGAAAAAACTATAACTTCGGGACATTTTGTCCCAAGGTGGTGAAAGCTCGACATCCTTGTGTGCCTATTTCCCCAGCGGTATAATATGGGTAGAAGGACTGACCAACCCGATTTTTTGATGGAGGTAGCTGCTATGATCGTTCTCAAAATCCTTGCCGCCCCCGTGATGGTGGCGCTGTCCCTGCTGGCCGCTATGGTCACATTCCTGTTCTGCGTGGCATCCGCCGTGTGTGAGCTGGGCTGCATTGTGCTGACGCTGCTCTCCCTGATCCTGTTCATTGGTGGGCAGACGGTGGGCGGCATCGTGTTCCTCGTCCTTGCGTTCCTCGTTTCTCCCTTTGGCGTTCCCGCCATCGCTGAGTGGCTGGTGGACAAGCTGCACTCGGCCAAGTTCACCCTGCGGGATTTCATCACCGGCTGATACTTCGGGACAAAATGTCCCAAAGCTGAAACGACGGCAGTTGTCAACAGTTGACCTATACCGACTTATGGGAGTCTTCACCTGTGTTGTCTAAAAGGCTGTCGGATATATAGGAAAGGTCAGGAAACGTTGCGTTACCTCCTGACCTTTCTTAATATCTTTGAAGGAAAGACTTTAGGTAAAATTTCAGAGCCCAATTGCCCTGTTGCTATCTGCAACAGTTTATTTGTTGCATTGTATAAATCTGTTGCATCTTCCTCACTTACCATTTTGCCCTCATGAACTAACTTATTTCTTGCCTTACGCACAGAGTAAAGGTTGGAATAAATTTCTTTGGAAATAATCCCTGTTTGATATAATATTTCTTGTTTAACCGATGTACTATATGTTCTATTATCTTGCTGAAGAGATTTGATCCTTGACGGAATTTCTGGATCTCGTTGTTTATCGGTTAAGAAAAAATTCAGCCATAAAAAATCAATTATTTGCTCCGTAACAATCCAAAGATTTGATACCGCTGCAGACCAGTTTTTATGCATCATTTCCGTAACGCCAAAAATCAAATAGAATGTACTCAAATTTTTTATCTGACTAATCATTTCGTTGCCTTTGCGAAATACCTGCGATAAATCATCAATGCTTTTGGCGGTATTACTCGCCCCATCCAACAATATGGTTTCCATGTTATTGGCGAGCTTCATGCGTACTCTTGCGTGCATATTAGAAGATGCACTTTCTCCAAAACCAACTGGCCAAAGCATATTTTTCCCGTGTAAGTTGCCAATATCTATATCTTTATTGTCAATCGCTTCCACATAGATGCCGCCAATCAATAGCTTGCACAAGAAGTCGTTATATATCAGCAATAAATCATTTGAAGTAAATGAGGTGTTCTTTCGGCTAATCGCTATTGCTCCATCTCCACAAATTATATACTCTACTTTTGCACCTTGAAATATAGAGACTATTGTTCCAATCATTCTGCAAAGGATAGAAGAGTCGTAGGTAACATAGTTTATTTCGTCCAAAGAAAATTTAATGCTTTCATTCGTATGCTTAATAATGCGAAACGGGTTAAGATAAGTCACCCAATAAGTCTCATTTTCCAAGTTTATCACCCCATATCAAAAAACAATTACCATAGTATTTTATCATATTGCTTGGTACGAAACAAGTTTGAGAATTTTCTATCACAAAAGGAGGGCTACCTACGGCCGCAACCTATTTTAAGAAGCACAAAATCAGCAAGGGCGAAACCATCGCGCAGTCCTTGAAGGATCGATTTGACTACGGCAAAAACCCGGATAAGACCGAGGGCGGCGAGTTGATTTCTTCTTATGCCTGTGACTACATGACCGCTGATGCTGAATTTCTCTTGTCCAAGGCAAAGTACCGAGCGGTCACAGGCCGGGAGCAGCGGCGGGATGCAGATGTGCTTTGCTATCAGATCCGCCAGTCATTCAAGCCCGGGGAGATCACGCCGGAAGAGGCGAACCGCATCGGCTATGAAACGGCGATGCACTGGACAAAGGGCAGGTACGCCTTTTTCGTTGCCACCCACACAGACAAGGCACACATCCACAACCACATTTATTACAACTCGACCTCGCTGGACTGCACCCGGAAATTCCGGGATTTCATCGGATCTGGCCGTGCGCTGCGGCGGCTCTCTGACCGCATTTGCCTTGAAAATGATCTGTCCGTCATTACCAATCCCAAACTGCACAGCAAGGGACGCTTTCTCCATTATGGGGCATGGCTGGGGACAGAGCGGAAGCTCTCATACAAGGAACAGCTGCGGCGTGCCATCAATGAAGCTCTTGCAAAACGCCCCACCGACTTTGACGCTTTTCTCCGGCTCATGGAGGCATCTGGCTACACGGTCAAGCATGGGCGCAGCGGCGCGCTCTCTTTTCTTGTTCCGGGGCAGGAGCGGGCTACCCGGCTGCGGGCGTCCACCCTTGGGGACGGTTACGATCCCGAGGACATTAAGGCCGTCATCGCCGGGGAGCGCCCGATCCTGGAGCAGCCTGTTCCTGCGCCTGCCGCCCCTCGCCGTGTCAATCTGATCGTGGATATACAGGAGCGGCTGCGTTCCGGCAAAGGTGCGGCCTATGCACGGTGGGCAAAGGTCTATAACCTCAAACAGATGGCGGCGGCACTTCAATTCATGCAGGAGCAGAATATCACAGAGTATGACCAGCTCTCCGCCAAGGCCGAGGACGCCGTTTCCCGTTTTCACGCTTTGACCGAACAGCTCCGGCGGACAGAGGCTGACCTGTCCGCAACCTCCGAGCTGATGGGAGCCGTGGTGCAGTACGCCAAGACCCGTCCCATATTTGACGGATACAAGGCCGCCAAATATAGCCGAAAATACCTTGCCGAACATGAGGCGGAGCTGGCGGACTACCGGGCGGCCAAGGCCACAATGGGAGAGCTGCTGGGTGGTGAGAAACTGCCCAAGATGGCAGAGCTAAAAGAAAAACGCCGCCAACTGGCGGCGCGGAAAAAGGCGCTCTATACCGAGTACCGCTCGGCGCAGGAGGAAATGCGGCAGGCCGTGGCGGTCAAGGCCAACATTGACCATCTGCTGGGCGTTACGGACAGCCAGCGCAAAAAGGAACAGGAGCGATAGCGCACGGTGACGCAGACAAATTACTTTGGGACAAAAAGTCCCAAAGCCGGGTTTGGGGAGGCTCCCCAACAAGCGTTTTTGCAGCCCGCCGGGATGCAAAAATAGCAAGTGTGGCTACACTTGCCCTGCTTGCCGTTAGTGCGTCCCCCGGAAACTCCACGGAAAAACGGAGGCAGCGCCGTTTCTTACGCTCCCTCCGTTTCTCTGGCTTTTTGTATTCCCTCTGCGGTGGCTTCCATGATCGTCAATTCATTCTCGTCCATTGTGTTTAGCATCCTGTCAATGTGCTGGCGGCAATCACTTTCTTCGTTCTGCTTGTCAGGATAGAAGAATTGATCGACGGAAATATCCAGCAGAGTGACGATTTTATAAAAGGTATTCAAACTCGGATGCTGACCACGATTTTCAAAATACATAATGGAACGAGGTGTACGATCAACGAGCTGCGCGAGGTATTCCTGTGTCCAGCCTTTGGCTTCTCTTTTGCGCTTGATCTCCCGGCCTAATGCGTGGAAGTCGAGCCGTCTTTCATCTTGGTACATTCTCATATCACCCATATATTATTCTACATTTCGGGTTTGGTTATGAGAACGAAACACAATTTTATGTTTCGGTAGTATTTTATTGTCCATTCACATACTTGCGGGGGTGCGAAGGAGAATATATAATTTTTCTTGGGAACTTCATATTGGCACAACATAGTGCTGGTATTCTATTCAAATATGGGAGGTGTTCTTAATGGCGAAAATTTTGATTGTTGAAGATAATCAAGGGACAAACAAGGCGATATGCGAATATATGAAAGAGGCAGGGCATACGCTCTTTTCCGCTTTTACTGGTAGTGAGGCACTAAAAATATTCCGTGAAAAAGAACTGGATATAATTGTTCTGGATATTATGCTTCCCGAAATGTCGGGTATCGTTGTTCTGCATGAAATCAGGAAAATCAGCAATATTCCTGTAATAATGCTTACTGCACTTGACGATGAATATACACAATCCAACAGTTTTGATGAAATGGCAGACGATTATATAACAAAGCCCTTTTCCATGCTCATTTTAGGGAAACGGATTACTGCGTTACTTCGCAGAAGCCAGAACAAGCCTGCTGTTAATACGGTTAAACTTGGAGATATTACCGTTGATTTTTCTGGATATACAGCAAGTGATGAAAATGGCAAGATAGACATTACTCCAAAGGAACTGGAAATCTTGAAAGTCTTAATCGACAATAAGGGGTTAGTTTTGTCTCGCAATCAAATCTTGGACGAGGTGTGGGGGTATGATTGTGATGTAATTGACCGTACAATAGATGCCTATATTCGCAATATCCGCAAAAAGCTCCGTTTGGATTGCATAACAACGGTTAAAGGAATAGGCTATAAGTTTGAGATGGGGCAAGCAATATGAAGAAGATAAAATTATTTCCAAAGATATTCTTATTTACATTTGCAATGATGCTTTTAATTTCCTTTATAGCGCACTTGTTGATTTTCCTAATTGCGCCTGCCCAAAATGTTCTTGTCACGAATATATTAGTGACAAATGCAGGGGCGAGCACTTTGTCAGAAGTAGATATGCCCCGGCTCATTACTCAAACCATGTTGAAAACATTTCCGATTTCTATACTTTGTTGCGCCGCTATATCGGCATTGTTTTCATACTTCTTTTCCAGAGGCATAACCACTCCGATTTTATCGCTCTCAAAATCTGCTAATCAAATGTTGAAATTGGAGCCAGACGCAAAAGCGATTGTATCGTCAAAGGATGAAATTGGAGCTTTAGCTACTGATATTAACAATTTATATCAATCCTTACTTTTGACTATCCGCAATCTGGAATTGGAAAAAGAGAAAGTCAGTCTTGCAGAAAAAGAGAAGATTGATTTTCTCCGAACAGCGTCCCATGAATTAAAAACACCTGTTACAGAGCTAAATGCGACATTGGAAAATATGATTTTAGGCATTGGGGAATACCGTGATTATGAAACCTATTTGCCCAAGTGCAAAGAAATTACTGAACAGCTTGGGGATATGATTAGAGATATACTTAATGCTTCACGCTTGCAAACACAAGGTAATAATGAGCCATGCAGCAACTTTTCATTGAGAACCCTCCTTACAGAGCTGTGTGAACCGTATCGCTTAATTGCAGAAGCCAAGGGCATTAAGTTCAAAATAGAGCTTTCAAGTGACGCTTTCGTATATCTTCCAGAAGGCCGGTTGAAAAAAGCAATATCGAATATCCTTTCAAATGCGGTCAACTATACGGAGGCTGGACAATCAATATCAGTTGTATTTGATAAAAATAAGCTATCAGTTTCTAACGAATGTAGCGTATTACCACCCGAACAGCTACAACACATATTTGAGCCATTTTATCGTCCAGATTTAGCCCATAGCCAAGCAACCGGGGGAAATGGGCTCGGTCTATACATTGTCCAGACGATCTTGGATAAATTGCGCTTGAAATATCAGTTTGTTCCCATGCCAAACGATAGAGGCATGAGTTTTACAATACAGTTTTGAAAGAAGTCTCTGCTTTCCGATTTCCACAGGAAAAGCAGAGACTTCTTTCGTTCAACATTGGCACAACATTGATTTTATAATCATCCAACATAGAAGATGTACTATGTCTGCGAAAGGAGGTAAAACGCCAACTACTAAAATGAAGGAGGTAAAATCTATGGCGAAAAAAATTGGAATTATTGTTCTGCTATGCTTTTCTTTATGCGTCGGTGGTGTCTCTGCTTTCGCCAATGAAGGCCATGACGAAACAGATACCCAAACACTTATCGAAACGCAGCCCCCGGTATCCTCCGTCCTTTTCAGGCAAGACGGAGCAGATATTCAGCAGAGTACAGACGAGGGCAAAACATGGCAAAGCTATTCTCCCATCGAGGAAACAGACTACTTCACTTATGATGAATTTTCCGCATGGATTGAAAATGAAACGGAAAATATTCAAAAGTTGGTCGATGCTGGAGAATGGACAGAAGCAGAAGCGACAGAAGCACTTGAGTATTACGATGAAATCCTTAAATCTATTTTAGAGGGCAAAATGGTAGGAAAAAGAGCTTCTTCAAGTGACGATCAGTTGTTCTTTTCTATGCCCGATAACGCACAGCCTGAGCAGTATCAAACATTCGTCTTTGATGGGAATACCTACAAGAGTATAGGCCCATTTGATACGGAGGAAGAACTGTTCAATGCCCTTAAAGAATATACCGATACAGAAGTTGAAGCAGGAACAATGTCACAAGCAGAAGCAACGGCACTTTTAGAAAAGTATCAATAGAAATCTGCCGCACGACGGCAAAAGAAAAAAAGCCGTCGTACAGCAGATACATTTTCATGCGCCCAAGAAGCGGCGGCTCATTTTTCAGAGCCGCCGCTTCTCTTTGGATAAACGATAGAGGACACGGCGGCCCATAGGAGGGTGCCGCCGTGTCCATTTCACTTTTCTATAACTTCTTTAATTTCCACCAGCTAAAAAAAGCGTAGCTCCCCCTCCGGGACAGTCTGTCTTTGAAGGTACAATATATCAGTACAATTATGATAATGTAATTTCGTGCGCCCGCATAGCGTCCTGCTGTGCGGGCGTTTTTATATGTCTGCACCTTGGGACAATTTGTCCCAAAGCAGCCAGTCCCGGCTGCCGATCCCCGCCGTTCCTCCGTTCTGTTCACCCACCCACACATGAACCGAATGGAGGAAATACAAATGACGACCATCAATCTGAAGGACTTTTACGCTTGGTACACCCATGATGAATACATCGAAGTTTCCGACGAAGTGGCCGCCGAGCTGAAGGCGGACAAGCTGTATGAGGCAGCCCATCAGCGGCGCACGACCCGCAACAAGGCGCAGTATTCCCTCGACTGTGACGATGGGATCGAATACTCGGCCTGCCTGCATGAGCCGACGCCGCAGGAGCTTCTGGATCGTATGGAGCTGTTCGTCCACCTGTGGAACGCCCTCAACTCTCTGCCGGAGGTGCAGGGCGTCCGGGTGGAGGCGCATCTGATCCTCGGCAAGAGCTACCGCCAGATCGCCCGGGAGCAGGGCGTGGACAAGAGCGCCGTTCGCCATTCCGTCAAAAGCGGCAAGGCGGCCATGAGAAAATATTTGAAAAAATTTCTCTAAGGGTATCTCCATTTGCCCGATTTTTGTCCTTGGTATATGAGAGGTAGTTTTCACCTCTCCGCAGCAAGGTAGTTGATGCTCCGTCACGGATCGTCGCTGTCCGCTGTGAGGGAGCGCCGCATTGAATATGAGCTGTCTTATGACAGGCCAACAGGAGCGGATGCGGCGCTCCCAACTTTCAAAAACACCTTGAGACATTTTGTCCCAAGGTCATAAGCCGCAGGCCAGCGCTTTTATGAGGCACTGGCCTTTCCCTGTTGCCGAGAATTGAAAAGGAGGTCTTTATGCAGCAGAGAAAACAACATACCGCATTTGCTGTGGATGGCTACGCCATCACCGCCAGCTTTGCAGACTGCAAAAATGCGGCAGCGCTCCATCATGTAAAGCAGATTTTACTATCTTCCTTTGCCAACAATACGGCAAAAAATAGCTCCGGCGACATCCTTGCAATCCCTCCCGAACAGAGGGATAATAATAGTGGGGGTAGTCCCTATGTACCTTGAAAACTTCATATTCCCCGCGTATTGATTGCGTTTTTTCATTGACCCATCGACAAATGAAAGGACGGATCAATATGATAGAAAACAGAATGATGACAGGTAATCGAGTCGATTGCCTATACCGCGTGTCCACCGACAAGCAGGTGGACTACAATGACAAAAGCCAAGCCGACATTCCCATGCAGCGCAGAGAGTGCCATCGCTTCTGTGAAAAAATGGGCTGGACGATTGTTCACGAGGAACAGGAGGACGGCGTGTCCGGGCATAAGGTTAGAGCCGAAAACCGGGACAAGCTGCAAATCATCAAGGAACGAGCCAAACAGGGAAAATTCGATATTCTGCTTGTGTTCATGTTTGACCGTATCGGGCGTATCGCTGACGAAACGCCTTTTGTGGTGGAATGGTTTGTTAAGAACGGCATCCGGGTCTGGAGTACGCAGGAGGGTGAGCAGCGTTTTGATAATCACACGGACAAGCTCACCAACTACATCCGCTTCTGGCAGGCTGACGGCGAAAGCGAAAAGACTTCAATTCGCACAAAAACCGCTCTCGGCCAGCTTGTCGAGGACGGCGGTTTCAAGGGCGGTCTTGCTCCCTATGGGTATGACCTTGTAAAAAGCGGACGCTTCAATAAACGCAAGCACGAGGTTTTTGAGCTGGCTATCAATGAAGCCGAGGCCGCTGTGGTACGGATTATCTTTGACAAGTATGTGCATGAGGGTTTCGGTGCTCAACGGATCGCCACCTACTTAAATAACCTCGGCTATCGGGCGAGAACGGGTAAAATGTGGCATCACGCCAGCATCCGGGGTATCATTTGCAATCTGACATATACCGGGGTGCTTCGCAGCGGCGAAAGCCGCTCCCAAACGCTGCCCCACTTGCAGATTATAGAACAGGAGCTGTTCGAGGCTGCACAGCACATTCGTACCTCCCGTGCCAACTCCGCCGAACAGGAACGGCGTGTACCGCTGAATACCCGTGGCCAGTCCTTGCTGGCCGGGAATGTCTTTTGCGGGCATTGTGGCTCCCGGCTGGCGCTCACCACCAACGGCAAGGCTTATCCGTGCAAGGAAGATGCTCACCGCATTGTAAAGCGTGTGCGGTATATCTGCTACGGCAAGACACGCAAGCAAACCGAATGTGACGGGCAGACTGGCTACACAGCGCATATTCTTGACGGTATCATTGATAAGGTGGTGCGGCAGATCTTTGAACGGATGAAAGCGATCCCTAAAAGCAAGATCGTTAATATCCGCTACCGTGAAAAGATGGAAGAACGGAAAGCTCTTCTCAAAAGCGCAAAATCCGACTATGCCAAGGCTGCCGCTGAGCTTGATACGCTCCGGGCAGAGGTCATTAAAGCTCTCCGGGGCGAAAGTGCTTTTTCGCAGGATTTGCTTGGTTCTTTGATCTCTGACTGTGAGACAAAATGTCTCGAAGTTCAGCACACTATGGAGGCGGCGCAGGCGGCCTACGACGAGGGACAGGCCATGCTGGACGCCTTAAACGCTCAGTATGACGATATTATTTCATGGGCGGATATGTACGACAGCGCCAGCACGGAGTCAAAGAAAATGATTGTGAGCTGCCTGATCCGGCGTGTGGAGGTGTATCGGGACTATCGGCTGCATATCGACTTCAACATTGACTTTGAGCAGTTCAGCGCTGGACTGGACATTTCGGCAATCGCCGCATAAAAAAAGCCCGCTTCAAAAGGGAAGCGGACATAAAACAAAAAACTTGCTTTTTTCAAAGCAAGCATTTATTAAGAATACTCAGCGCACCCGATTGGTGGAGATAAGCGGGATCGAACCGCTGACCTCTTGACTGCCAGTCAAGCGCTC
>ENA-OUQG01001279-OUQG01001279.1-human-gut-metagenome-genome-assembly--contig:-NODE-1279-length-13921-cov-4.443026_pt1 | contig 13921 bp, 16 predicted proteins | sample MGYA00237943_ERZ548823 | MGnify/ENA primary metagenome ERZ548823 (study PRJEB26490, sample SAMN05194731) | human gut metagenome | biome: terrestrial biome; feature: human-associated habitat; material... | reverse complement strand
TATGAGGAGATGCAGCCGGAAATGAATGTCATCCGTGCCATCATAGATGCGCGGATATCACAGAATATGACGCAGAAGGAACTGGCAGAAAAAACAGGGATTGCGCAAACAGAGATCAGCAGACTTGAGAATGGAACCAGAAATCCATCCATCAAGCTCCTTCAAAGGCTTGCGGATGGAATGGATATGGTTTTGAACATTTCGTTCACGCCCAAAGCGAAGACTCATAGAAGATCTATGAAAATCTGAATGTCAGGAATTCTGACACAAAAGTATTCGGTATTTCCCGTTCAGCCTCGTATAATCAGAAATGAAGGAAAGCAAATCATTACAAGGCACAATACAGAATAGGAATGTGTCTTTGGCAGAACGCCGCGCCTGAACGATTCCGCCAGATGATTTGCCCGCAGATGCGGTGATTGATTCTGGCAGGAGGTAGAACCGGGAAGTACAACATTCTGTAACAATGGATTCGATGTACAACAAATTGACAACAGACGCATGGCAGGAGATAAACAATAAACCATGGTGACAGACAGGCGGTTTCAGGCAGTACCGGGACGAAAACTATGATAACAGACCAAAACAGATCATCAAAACAATATCGGAAATGGATTCCCGACCATGAAGTCCCTGGATTCCGACAAGAAGGCTTCGAAGTCGGCAGCTCCTGCAGCCGCTTCCGCAGCAACCGCAAACAGCGCTTCTGCAGCTGAGAAGATTGACTTCTCCAACGTGAAGATTCTTGCCTGCGAGGCGGTACCGAAGTCCAAGAAGCTCCTGAAGTTTACTCTGGATGACGGCGAGCGTAAGGACCGCGTGATCTTAAGCGGTATTCACGAGTACTATGAGCCGGAAGAACTGGTTGGAAAGACCGCGATTGCGATTGTAAATCTTCCGCCCAGAAAGATGATGGGCATCGATTCCGAAGGCATGCTGATTTCGGCAGTGCATGAGGAAGATGGCCACGAAGGCCTGAACCTGCTGATGGTAGATGACAGGATCCCGGCAGGCGCGAAACTGTACTGATATTTCTCAAAAAGGGTCAGAATGTTGAGTGATCAGCATTCTGGCCCTTTTTGTTATAATAAGACATGGAAAGGAAACGGATCATGAAAACAAAACGACTGAGAATACTCTTTATCGGCAACAGCCATACCTATTACAATGACATGCCGAGAATGGTAAAAAGAAGATTTGATGAGGAGGGCTGCGACTGCGAAGTGACGATGCTGGCACATCCCGGATGGTTTCTGGCGCAGCACGTGGAAGAGCCTGATGTTCGATTCAATATTCGATTTGGGAATTATGACTATGTCGTCCTGCAGGAGCATGCGCATCCCTTTGGCCCGGAAGAGAAGTTTTATGAGGCAGTCCGGACACTGACAAGTTGGATCAGGGAAGCTGGCAGCATACCGGTTATCTATATGACCTGGGCGAAGAAGACGGAACCGGAAATGCAGCAGAGGATGACAGAGGCTCATACAAAGATCGCGGAGGAGACAGGATCTCTCCTTGCACCCGTTGGAAGAGAGTGGTGGGGTTACAAGGACAGCTGGCCGGATCTTGAAATGTATGCGGAGGATGGACAGCACGCTTCTCCTGCCGGATCGGATTTCGCGGCGAAGCTTATCTGGGATACGATTCAGACAGATATCGAACGGAAGAACTGCGGGCGGTGAGATAAGGCATCTTTGTTGAGGCATCCTTGCCGAGGCATTCCTGTAAATCAGGATGCTTTTCCGAGAGAAAATTCATCCTTGGCATGCTCTTTTGTTCCACAGGGATTAATTCTTCTGCCCGGATGCATCCCTGGCATGCTTTTTTATTCCACAGGGATTATTTCTTCCGTCCGGATGCATCTCTGGCTTGCTTTTTTGTTCCGCAGGGATTATTTTTTTCGCCCGGATGCATCCTTGGCATGCTCTTTTGTTCCACAGGGATTATTTCTTTCGTCCGGATGCATCTCTGGCATGCTTTTTTATTCCACAGGATGCATCCCAACGCTGAAATTCATCCCTGCCGAGACATTTATGCAAATCAGGATGCGGCTGGCCAGAGTCCCTTCGGGCCTTGGTCGCCTGCCAATTTCAATCGTGAATTTGCCTGGAAGCAGTCAATTCACGTTGAAATGTGGCAGGCGCTAAACAGATACAAATAAAGATGAAACCAAGGCAGATATCTGAGTGTACAGATTCATGTGATATTTAAACGAAAGGAGGAGCATCATGGGCAAGGAAGAGAGAAAACGATTGGAGCAGTATTGCTACGATGGATCCAGACATTTCTCCATCAGGGAGGCTTCAACGAAAGAGACTTCGCTTTGCAGTGACAGGGCAGAAGCTTTGGCGCAGATGGAGAAGAACAACGCGAAGATGGACGAGCTGCAGGCGAAGCTCTACGCCGCCAAAAAAGAGGGCGTGATCTTCCTGTTTCAGGCGATGGATGCAGCCGGCAAGGACGGAACAATCCGTTCTGTGCTGACCTGTCTCTCGCCTCACGGCGTTCATGAGGCTGCCTTCAAGGCACCGTCATCGGATGAACTGGCGCACGATTTTCTCTGGAGAATTGTGAAGCAGGTGCCGGCAAGGGGAGAGATTGCTATTTTCAACCGGTCCCAGTATGAGGATGTACTGATTGGAAAGGTCCGGGAGCTTTACCGCAAACAGGCCCATGCGGACCGCATCGATGAAGATACGGTCATGGAAGATCGGTATACCGACATCCGCAATTTCGAAAAATATCTGTACCGGAACAGCATTCGCACGGTAAAGATTTTCCTGCATGTCTCAAAGGATGAACAGGCACTGCGCTTTCTGTCCAGAATCGAGGAGCCGGAGAAGAACTGGAAGTTTTCGGCAGGCGACTGGGAAGAGCGAGCTTACTGGGATGCCTACCAGAAAGCCTTCGAGGATGCAATCAACGCAACTGCAACCAGGGAATCCCCGTGGTATGTCGTGCCGGCGGATCACAAGTGGTACATGCGGTATCTGGTCAGTGAAATTCTCTGCGACACGCTGATCGATATGGATCCTCAATATCCGGAGGTTACCAGCGAGCGGCTTGCGGAGTTTGAGAAGCTTCGTGATTCTATTGCGAAGGAGCTGCCGGAGGAGAAGCTGGAGAAATTCAGAAAAAAGAACGAGAAGAGCAAATAATAAATGGAAAGCAAGGCAGCTGCTGAGAACGTAAAAATAAAACTGTGGTCGACGGAGATTGCCTCTGCCGGCCACAGCATTTTCAAAATATCTTTCAGAACATTCAAGTCCGATTAAATCTGACGTTTTCCCTCTTTGGCGTATGCATCTGTCCGGATCGGCATCGTGCATTCCCATTGCCTCCGGAATGGTAACAGAAGGAATCAGTGCTGTACATTGTCGGGGGTGCCCCAAAGCTTTGAGAGCGGCACTGCCTGTGCGAGCTCTTCAATCAGCTCATCGTCAAAGTTGTGCTTTACGCAGCAGTCTCTGCCCAAAATCATGACGGCCTCGTCGCCCTCCGAAGATGCCGGCCAGGAAGGAAGCTCGCTCATTTCCGGATTTCCGGTTTTTGCAAAATTCATGATTGATTCGAACATCTGCTCCTGCAGCTTATCCGATACTCCCGGAACATTGGCGACAGGAACGAGGTCAATGTTGTGGAAGAAGAAGGGCAGATCGGAGCAGTGCCATGCACACTTGCCGTTGTCTACCGGGAAATCAAAATCAAACAGGTACGCATAGGTAGGTGCCTGCGGGAAAGCAGCCTTCTGCTTGATGAGTCTCTTGGAGGGACGGCGGAAGAGATAGTCAAGAACCGTAGCATCGATCAGCTTGTGACCGGGGTATGCGGCACGGAACAGCTCTGTGATCTTCCCGGCATGATCTCCGAAATAGTCGCGAACGCGTTCTTCCATCTCTTCTTCGCTCATTTCGTACTTGTTATATCCGGTTGGCTGGAAAGCAAATTCTCCGAACACAGTGCCAACCATGAGAGGGGTATTCTTCGTTCTTTCACGGAATCCGCAGACGGTGGGATCGCCCAGATACCAGTCGTTCACGAACGGTGCCTGTCCGACATAGCCGCCTGCTGCCTGCACGGAGGGAGCGACCTTCTCATAGGCTTCCACGAGCTGCGGATAGGGAATGGTCTCCAGTACAGAAACATCGTCGGTGTTCAGCTCCTTCAGCATCGCAGATACAATGGCGGTTCCGTCTCCGCTTCCTTCTGCAAGAATGCCTGGCTCAATGCAGCCGCTCATCACAATGCCTCTCCGGAAAAGGCCGTCTGCTGCCGGAATCTGGCAGAGATCCGTCACCTTCATTCCGCCGCCGGACTGACCGAAGATCGTGACATTGTCCGGATCTCCGCCGAAGGCAGCAATGTTTTCCTTCACCCACGCAAGAGCTGCCACCATGTCTGCATGGCCGCAGTTGCCGGAATTGGCGTACTTCTCGCCGAACGGAGCGAGGTCGAGATAGCCAAGGATATTGAGACGGTGATTGATGGTGACGACCACGACGTCACCGCGGGTTGCCATGGCTGCACCGTCATAGCAGAGCTGCTCAATGGAAGAGCCTGCAGAGTAACCGCCGCCATGGAGCCATACCATGACCGGCTTTTTCGCGTTGTGATCCAGTGATGTTGTCCAGATGTTCAGATTCTGACAGTGCTCGTCCTGCGGCCAGTAAGCGTGCGGAACCATGAGCTCTCCGTTCGGCGTCTCCTGGTGCATGAGCGGGCAGACAAAGCCATAGCTCAGCGCATCCTTTACACCCTCCCAGGGCTCCACCGGAGTCGGCGGCATGTAGCGCTCAGCCTCTGCGTAATGAATCCCCTTGAAAATGTAGGCCCCGTCGAAGAAATATCCCCGAAGGACTCCCTTTGTGGTTTTCGCCAGTGTGCTCTCGTTGCATTTGAATGCTTTCATATTAACCCCCTTGTGTATGTCAGATCGATGGATCGATCGACAGAAATAAATTGGAACTTTGTCCCCCAATCAGTAACAGAATATCATATCGGAAGCTGTATACGGAACATTTGTTTTGCTATACTTTTATCTGTAAAAAATACAGGCAGAATGATCGGGAGACAAAATTTCTTCGATGACAAGGCTTCTGTAACAGAGAGGAGAACTGCGATGGCTCATACTCTGATCGGCATCATACCGGCACTTATCTGCGCGGCCTATGGAATCTGCATTCTGTGCGTGGGCTCGGGTTCAGGATTTTTTCTCGTGTGGTTTCTTCTGGCCGCAGTGATTCTCCTGCAGACGTTTCTGACTGCATTGCCGGAGGCATACGCTGCATGGATCCATGCGGCCCGTATTCTTCTCCGGCTGTTCTGGATCCTGTTTGCAGTGGTGATTGGTATCACGTGGATCCTGATCGGAACGCAGTTTTCTGCAAAGGGTGACGCCAATCTGGATTACATGATCGTACTCGGCTCACAGGTGAGAGCCGATGGACCTGCGGTCATAACAAAATATCGTCTGGACAGAGCAAGGGAATATCTGAAGGACCATCCGGAGACCGTCTGCATTGTTTCGGGCGGTCAGGGGAAGAACGAGCCGGCACCGGAAGCCGTCATCATGAAGCAATACCTTGTCCAAAAGGGAATTCCGACAGAACAGATCCTTACGGAAGATCGCTCGCTCAATACGATAGAGAATATCCGGAACAGCAAAGCGATGATTCTGGAACAGAAGAGCGCGGAAGGAGACGCGGAAATCGAGGACGACGTTGGCATTGTAACCAATAATTTTCATGTGTTTCGAGGCGTCATGCTGGCGCGTCATGCCGGGTTCCGGAAGGTTTCCGGGATTGCGGCATATACCAATCCGTTCTATCTTCCGAATAACATGCTCCGGGAAACCTGCGGAATTCTGAAGGATTTTCTGTGCGGAAACCTCCTGTAGGGCAGCATTCCGGGAAAAACTGTCATGACAGCCGGGATTTCTGCTATCATAGAATCTATGAAGAATCTACTCTGAAAAGAGAAAAGAGGAGGACAAAACACAATGGTAGATCAGGACTGTGCATATTGTATGGAAGGTGAACTGGTTGCAGCATTCGGCATTAAAATCTGCGAGCTTGAAAGCTGCAAGGTATATCTGTTCAAAGAGCAGAGCCACCCGGGCCGTGTCATCGTAGCGCACAAGAAGCATGTCAGCGAGATTACAGAGCTCACCGCAGAGGAAAGAGCTGCTTACATCGAAGACATCAATAAAGTGGCTGCAGCAATGCATGAAATTTTCCATCCGGATAAGGTGAATTACGGGGCATATGGAGATACCGGACATCATCTTCATTTCCATCTGGTGCCGAAGTATAAAGACGGTTATGAATGGGGCGGCGTGTTTGCCATGAACCCCGGAGAGAAGACTCTGACAGAGGAAGCCTATCAGGAAATAGTTGAGAAGTACCGCAAGGCGCTGGCACAATAAGGCCGAAGCGAGAAAAGCACCGGAGAAGATGACGGGATCGTTTTGGAGAATACAGCGAGGGAAGCTCTTAGCGAGCTTCCCTTGTTTTGATTTCGATCATCAGTGTCTGCTGCGTGGAAGCAGGCATCATTTCCCGGAGCATTTCGGCAAGCTGCTGCGGTGTTTCACGGAAGCCTCGTCCGATCCATTCGTCCAGGAGTCCGAACAGGCCATAGGAATAAAAGCGGGCCTCATAGGCTTGTGCCGGTGTCGTTTCGCTTTTTGCGGACATGACATGACAGAACGCATCATAGACGCAGGGGAGCTGCTCTGCATGGTAGATTGTCTCCAGCACAGGCTGGATCGAGGCGTTGAAGGCGAAAAAGTCCTCCACGTTCTCAGCCGTGTAGCGGCGACAGTCCCTCATGCCGTGCTCACCGGCCCATTGATACCACAGAAGGACTAGCTTGAAGGTCAGAGCCTCATCCTTGCTTTCAAAATTCCGGAACCACGTGGAGCGGTTGACGCCGGCGGCTTCCGTGATTTCTGTCACTGTAATTTTCTCAAAAGACTTTTCCTTCATGGCACGAAGAAGCGCATCGGCCATACATTCCTTCAGTAAATCAGATGTTCTCGGACTTGCTCCCATCGTTCTCTCCTTCTGAATTCCGATATTCCTTCCGATCTCTTGCATAAATCAGAAAGATCACATAGAATACTTAGAGCAACAAATGTTGCATATTGCATCAGACGATGCACTTTAGTAATGATAAATTGTGAAGGAACCGAAGTCAAGACAGAAGAGCGATTGACAGACAGAAGGGACATGGACCATGGAAAGAAAGGCAGTTATCACAGCAGATTCGTCTGCAAACCTGTTTTCGGCAAAGGACGCAGAATATGTTTCTGTTCCTTTGAGAATTATTACTGACGTGAAAGAGTACACCGATGATGAGAAACTGGACGTACCCGGAATGCTGAACGATCTGAAGCACTATAAGGGAAAATCCAGCACGGCCTGCCCAAGTGTCGGAGACTGGCTGAAGGCCTTTGGGGATGCGGACGAGGTGTACGGCGTTTCCATCACCAGCCGTCTCTCAGGCTGCCACAATGCGGCCTGTATTGCAGCGAAGGATTACGAGGAGATGTATCCGGGACGCAAGGTGTTTATTCTGGATTCCCTTTCAACCGGTCCTGAGATGGAGCTCATCATTGAGAAGTATAAGGAGCTGATTGGACGAGGGCTGCCCTTTGAGGAAATCTGCGGAGAAATCCAGAGGTATGCGGCCAGGACGCATCTGATCTTCTCGCTGGAATCCCTCACGAATTTTGTCCGGAACGGACGTGTCAGCCCGGCGGTGGCTGCGGCCGCAAATCTTCTCAGCATCCGCATTGTAGGAAGAGCCAGCAGCGAGGGTGAGCTTGAGCCGATTTATAAGAGCAGAGGGGAAAAGCGTGCAATCAGCCAGCTCTATGAGGTTATGAAGGAGAGCGGCTATGAAGGCGGCAAGGTTCGTATCCGCCACTCAGATAACGAAAACGCAGCACAGAAGCTTGCAGAGCTGATCCGGTCCGATTTCCCGGAGTGTGACCTGCAGATTGGGAGGAACAATGGCCTTTGCTCCTATTATGCGGAGAAGGGCGGAATTCTGGTCGGGTATGAAGGCAATTGATTCGAAGGTCTGCTAGAATAGAAGCATCTGATCAAGCGAAAACTGATCAAAAGAAAATCAGATGGAATCGAGCAGGGCGAAAGGACAATCCGGCGGCATGGGAAAGAAATCAGTCAAAGAAGACAAAAGCATCTATCAGCTGGCCCGCGAGGAAGCGGACATGACGAGGGCGGAGGCGAGCGAAGCTATGGATTTTGTCTCCGAGAGCCGGATTGAGAAATACGAGAGCGGACGTTCTCCGGTGCAGCCGGAGGAGGTTCTGGCGATGGCAAGAGCCTACAAAAAGCCAGGACTTTGCAATTACTATTGCTCGCACGAGTGCCCGATCGGCCAGGAATACGTTCCGGAGGTCGAGGTGAAGGAGCTGGCGCAGATCGTGCTGAAGACGCTCTCGAGCATGAATTCACTGGAAAAGGCGAAGGACCGGCTGATTGAGATCACGGCCGATGGAGAAATCTCGGATGATGAGCTCACGGATTTTGCCAGAATTGAGGAGGGCATTGATCAGATCTCCCGGGCAGCCGATTCCTTATCGTTGTGGGTGGAGAATACGATTGCATCCGGAAAGCTCCGAAAGGACAAGCTGGAGAAGGCCAGAGAGACCATTCAGAAAGAGGAGACCTGACCACGAGGCACGATGTGCCGTGATGACATTCTGTTCTAATTCGCCCAAACAGAGGAATAAGAGCATATTTTTCTCCAAAGGAGAACTGTAATCCAGCAGGGACATATCCTAGAATAGAACCAACTTGAACAGAAAGCATAGCAAACAGCCCGGAGGGAACCGTTTCATGGAGATCCTTCCGGATGTTTGAGAAAGAAAGAGGTGGAGAAATGCTGAGTTTGCTGATTGTTATTCTGGTTATGGTTGTTTTATTTAAGGTGACCGGCTTCATGTTTCACATTGCCGGAAAGCTCCTTGGCGGGATCCTTGGAATCATCGGATGGCTGATCCTTGGCGGGCTGGCGATATCGGTGTTCGGCCTTGCATTGTTCGTCTTTCCGATTATTCTGATTGTCGGGATTGTCGCACTGGCAGTCGCAGCGGCGCGGTAACAGAAAGCAGCGATGCGGCAACAGAAAGCAACAGTGCACGAACATGAATCGGCAAGAGGAGGGAAATGCCATGTATGAAATATATGACAGACAAAAGGAAATCGGGGAAGCCATCCGCGCCGGGGAAAGGGCTCTGGGAAGTCTTCGGGATGCAGAGCGACAGCTGAACAGTGCCGGAAACTGGGGGCTGCTTGATATCTTTGGCGGAGACACGGTTTCAGGACTGATGAAGCATCTGAAGATCAACAACGCCGGTAAATGCGTTGAGAGTGCAAGAAGAGATCTGGAGGTCTTCCGGGATGAGCTGGGAGATATTCAGGACATTGAGAATCTGAATGTGGATGTGGGCGGATTTCTGACCTTTGCAGACTTTTTCTTCGATGGATTTCTGGCCGACATCTTTGTCCAGTCGAAGATTGGTGACGGCAAGAAGCAGGTTCAGGAAGCCATCCGGAGAGTGGAGGATATTCTCCGAACGCTGCGGGCGGCACGGTAACCGTACCATAAATAACGTGATCGTACAGACAACGATTTATCAGAGTCCTATTGAATAATTAACAATCACCCTTTAAACCGTGATTGGTAAAAGCCTTTATTTTGAGATGTTGCCGGGCATTAAGCCCGGCAAGTGCCCGAATAAAGGCCTTTTTGTGTGTATGGAAGGTCGGACGCAATGAATAAGCACGAACATGCAATGATCAGAAGACAGAGTATGCTGCTGACTGTCACGGTGCTGCTGCTGTGCATCGCAGCAGGAAGTCTTCGCTACTATACCCTGGTGACGCAGACAGTATACGAGGAGAGTGTTTCGCATCTGAGAGAGCTCCTGCATCAGACCGGTACCGTGCTGAACGGGTTTGTGGAACACAACATGACCTATCTGCACATGCGGTCGATCTCGATACAGGAGATAGATGAGGATGAGGACATTCAGCAATATCTGGAGAAGGTGAAGGAGGAGACCGGTTATACCCGGTTCTACTTTCTCTCCCGGGAAGGCAGATATATCACTCCGGATGGAGTGACCGGGAATCTGGGGCTTGAGGGAAGTCCGGCGGATCCGATTAAAAACAATGAGGACTTCATTATGAAGGCTGTGCTGCCCGGACAATCGCAGCTGCTCGTGTTTATCAGTCCGAGGGGACATGGAAGCTATCGGGGATTTTCTTATGATGCCATCGCGCTTGCCTATGATAATGAGAGTATGGTGAAGGAAGTGGACACGCTTGCCTATGACGGGACCTCCGGCAGCTATGTGGTGCATGGAGACGGCCGTGTCGTGATCAATAATGGGCTTGAACGGGAGGATGGAATTTACAATTGGCTTGGCTTCCTGCGGGAGCATGTGCAGCTGTCCGAAAAGGAATTTACAGGACTGACCAATGATTTTAAAAAAGGTCAAAGCGGGTCCATGCGCCTGAAGCTGAACGGAACCGACTTTTACATGCTCTATGAGCCGACCGGTATCGAAGACTGGATGCTGGTCGCTGTCGTTCCGACAGATATTGTAAATAAAAATATGAATAAGCTTCAGTTCTGTACGATTCTGCTGGTCGGCGGTATTTTCGCTGCATTGGGCATCATACTCATTCTTATGGTCGTCCGTGCAAACGGGGTAAAGCTGAAGCGAAAGAACACGGAGCTTCTGTATCGTGATGAGCTGTTTACAAAGCTCTCGAGAAATGTCGATGATATTTTCATGATGCTGGATATTGTAAGCGGGAAGCCGGATTATGTGAGTCCGAACATTGAGCGTCTGCTGGGCATTTCTGTCGAAGAGGTGCTCCATGATGTTCATGTCCTGGACAAGCTGCATCCGGAGGATACACGGAAGCAGAAGGTGGAGCGGCTGGAAGGAATTCAGAATGAGGAGCAGCGGGAGTGGGATTTTGAGTACATTCACCAGAAAACGCGGGAGCGGCGATGGTTTCATATTGTAGCCATGAGAAGCGAAGTCGAAGGCAGAAGCAAATATATTTTTGTGATGTCCGATCGGACAGAGGATAAAAAGGTCAACCAGGCTCTGGAAGAGGCGGCGCACGCCGCTGAGGCAGCAAATCGAGCAAAGAGTACCTTCCTGTCAAATATTTCTCATGACATCCGGACACCGATGAATGCCATCAGCGGTTTCACGACACTGGCCATCCGCAGCATGGATCAAAAGGAAAAGGTGCGGGATTATCTGGCGAAGATTCAGGTTTCCGGGGACCATCTCATGTCTCTCATCAATGACGTTCTCGATATGAGCCGCATTGAGAGCGGGCGAATTCATCTTGAGGAGTCGGAGGTGAAGCTGCCGGAGGTGCTGAGTGAGCTGGAGACGATTACCAGCGGGCATGTCCAGGCAAAGCAGCTGAAGCTTTCCGTGGATGCAGGGGAGATAGCAAATGAGACGGTCTGTTGTGATAAGACGAGACTGAACCAGATCCTTCTCAATCTTCTGTCGAATGCCATTAAGTTTACTCCGGCCCGCGCGAAGATCCGGATTCTTGCCATGACTGCAAATGCCTTTGAAGAAGATCGGAGGGCTGCATTTGCTGCCGGCATGGACGGATTTCTTTCGAAGCCGATCGACATCGATGAGCTTTGGATGACCCTGCGGCGTCTGCTGCAGGATTGAAATCTGCCGTCAGGATTTGCTGACCGTGAAGAGTACTGCAGCCAGCACAAATTCTGAAAGAGCGATCCACCCATAGGCGATGAAGCTGAAATCGATGGCCCTTCCGATCAGCCTGCTGGTGATCTGATAAGCAGTCAGAAAGAAGAGAGCAGTCAGCGAAGCGGTGAGAACACCGCTGATGAGGCATGTGACTGCCGCATAGTGAGCACCCGTCTGCCTCCTGTTTCGCAGGAAGCCTGCTGCCAGAAGGAGAAGAACGAGCACTGCTCCGGCAATGTGGAGCCTCCTGTCGGTAAGAACACAATAGGCGGCGGGAATGATGGCGAGCTCTCCGGAGAAGGATTGCGAAAGAACCTGTACATAATAGGCGAGTGCATCCGCTGCCTCTTCGGCCTTTTCCTGCAGGCGTTCCTGAAAATCCGGAATGTCCTTCCAGTCTGCACCAAGCTGCTCCTGATACATCCTGGCCGTTTCTTCTGCAATCGCCTCTGTATACGGAGTACTGTCGGGAAGTGCCGGACTGCCATCGAAATCAGAAGCAGAGGCTGCGGCTGCCATCGCAGCATCCAGATCAGCCTCAACCAGAGCAAGGAGCGGCTTTTCTTTTCCAACTGCCTCGTTTGCGACAAAGGCGTTGTCAAAGGCATCTCCGTCGGTGTCATGGTATTCCTCGTAGGCGACGTCATTCATTCTGTTTGCAAAGGCCTTGCCGATCTCCCATTGAGAGACGCCCTGGACCAGAATGGACTTGAGAGGGACAAGCAGAGACAGCATGATCATCAGAAAGCCTGCAATCCAGTAAATCCAACGTACACCCTTTTGTTTTTTCTCTTCTGATTTCATTTTCGAGGCCCCTTCCTTTGCCAGATTTTTGTTCGAGCGGATCGTATTTTTATTTTCCTGAATCATAATCCGCAGCCTGCGGAATGTCAAAAAAGTTCATGGTAAAATCAATGATAAAAGACCGATAAAAGACATGGATGAAGAATCAAGGAAGGCATCGGATATGGGAAAACTGTATTTTGTCCGGCACGGACAGACGGTATGGAATGTGGAAAATAAAATCTGCGGCGCATCGGAGAGTCCGCTCACAGAGCTTGGACATGAGCAGGCAAGGGAGACCGGAAGAGCGCTGAAGCAGCGAATCGATGCGGGAGAGCTTGCAATTGATGAGATTCTGGCATCACCTCTTCGGCGAGCCTATGATACGGCGAGAGAAATTTCGGATATAACCGGAATTTCGATGAGAACAGAGCCAAGGCTTTTCGAGCAGAATTTCGGAAGGTGGGAAGGAACGCCAAGAGACGGAAAGGACTTCGCCAGGGCGAAACAGAATTTCGTTGACAGCTTCGGCGGCGGAGAGTCCATGATGCGGATGGCACAACGGATTTATAACCTGCTCGATGATCTGAAGAAGGAGCCGGAGAAGACGTATCTTCTGGTTGCGCACAACGGAATTTCCCGGATTGTCGAGTCCTACTTCCGCGATATGACGAATGAAGAATTCGCGGCATTTGGCATCCGGAACGCTGAGGTGCGGGAATACGATCTGTGAAGAAAAGCGCCTGAGGACAGAGGACGATGGAAACACGAAGGCGCCGGCGGAATATCAGGAGCTTTCTTATGTGATTCATGCCGTGAAATATCATGGCCGTCTGTATTCCGGCGGCAGTACAGATCTACGATACAGACGAAGCTTGGAAGAACGGAGTCTGTGCGACAGACCCCGCCAGGTTTTCGGCTGCGATTGCCGAGAGGCAGCAGGAGCTGAAGAATGAAAGAAGACCGGGGGAGAGGTCCGTTGAGAACCGTTTACTCACTCAATGTGATATCTGGCATACATTTCCTTCCGGTACTCAGGATCGGTCGATGCCTTCAGAATGGCTTCCTGATCGGCACCGCTTTGTACCATCGAAGAGACAAGGGAAGCGAGACGATCCTCACCAAGTGCTCTGCCTTTTACTACGCCGATCGCTTCACCCTTTGCAACGCCGATTGCCTCGCCTTTCGCAACGCCGATTGCCTCGCCTTTTGCAACACCGATTGCTTCACCCTTTGCAATGCCGATGGCTTCACCCTTTGCAATGCCGATGGCTTCACCTTTCCTCTGTCCCTCTGCTCTTGCGTCTTCTGCAACAACCTTCAGGGTTTCCTCTTCATCGTATTCGG
>ENA-OUQG01001264-OUQG01001264.1-human-gut-metagenome-genome-assembly--contig:-NODE-1264-length-13986-cov-3.148159_pt1 | contig 13986 bp, 13 predicted proteins | sample MGYA00237943_ERZ548823 | MGnify/ENA primary metagenome ERZ548823 (study PRJEB26490, sample SAMN05194731) | human gut metagenome | biome: terrestrial biome; feature: human-associated habitat; material... | reverse complement strand
GAATCGCATTCGCCTTCACGGCGCTTATCATGATCGCAATCTTTGCAGTTATCGTTGTCGCCGTACGCGACACTAAGAAGGAGCCTTCCGCCGCAGAGCGCGCCAATGCTCTGCGCCTGCCCACCAAGGCAGACGATCACATCGCTGTGGACCTTGCTATGAACAAGCAGCCCTACTTCGTCCACAGCACCGACTCCATCCGCGAGGTTGCGCAGATTCTTGCCACCAACAAAACCTCTGGCGTTCCCGTGGTCAACGAACATATGAAAGTGGTCGGCTTTATTTCCGACGGCGACATCATGAAGTACATCGGACGCAGCGAAGGCGCCGTTCTGGACGCAACTCTCATGCTGTACCGCGCCACTGACAACGAAAACTTCATGCAGCGCGTTTCCGAACTGCTTGACTTGAACGTTATGCGCATTGCCACCAAAGGCGCTATTTCCGTTGAAAGCGGATCCGAACTTGACGAAGCATGCCGCCTGCTGGCCGAAAAGCGCATCAAGAAAGCACCAGTAGTAAGCGAAGACGGAACGCTCGTTGGCTCGCTTTCCCGCTCGGACGTTATTCGATCCACCATGGCAAACCTCGCTGCCATTGAAGCTCTTGCCAAGGGGTCAAAGCCCGCAAACGCCTAGCAACCCAGACCCTCCTTTTCTCCCGCCCCGCATCAAACTTTGAACTGCACCCATTTCTCGTGTCCAAAAAGTGGGTTCAGTTCACTTTCGGCCTGATGCGGGGCGTTTTGCTTTTGGAGCCATGCCTCACGGGCCACAACGCGCGTAGTCGGCATGGGCGAACGAATCCCATCGCCTATGCACGCAGCGCCAACTTGCCGCACAAAGAAGACCCCCTTTATAATGTGACCGCATATTTTTGGTAACGGCTGGCTGCGCCTTTTGCGCAGGTGCTCACAAGCCGCAGGGGAATGAAGGTGAAAGTCCTTCGCTATACCAGTAACCGTAACTTCGAGCAGCCCTCGATCAAGTCGGAATGCCTGCCAGCCTGCGCCCTGGATAGAAGGAGCTCACGTGAGCAACACCACCTGCCGTCCTCGCGGCATAGCAAAGCGCGCCCTTGCGCTGCTTACGGCAATCGCCCTGGCAACCACCCTAGCCCCCAACTTTGCCTTTGCGGGAGAAGCCAACAACTCGGCATCAATCACAGCGGAGCAAAGCTCCACGGCTGGCAGCACAGGCAACCTTTCCGCAGACGACGCTACCGCAAACAAGGCAGATGCCACGCCAGGTGCAAGCGAGAGCCAGGCATCGGGCTCCAGCAGCGCCGCAGGGCACGCAACAACCAGCAGTTCAAAGGCAAACGCGGGCGAATCGGCAGACACCAGTAGCGCAAATAAAGCACCGAGCCAATCCGCGAACGCTGCCGAGCCCGCAAACCAGGCATCCAGCACCAAGGCAGATACCGTTTCAGCGACACTGAAGATCTCGGTTTACGGCACCACCTTGGTTTCGCACACCTTCAGCATCGAAAAGGGTAAAACGGTCAAGGACCTGTTGAACCTCGCAGCTAGCCAGGGCTATATCGGCGCAATCGACCCCGAAAAAGACCTGAATACGTACGACAACGGTCTGTCGCATTTCATCAAATTCCTAACCATTAACGGCAATGTATTCGGCGATCCAGCAACCCCCAACGCATACTGGATGAGCAGCATTTCCGCAAATGGCGCATCGCGAAATGACGCTGGCATCGAGCATGACACCATCGATTGCGATAACTATACCTACGCACTTAGCCTTGCAAAATACCCCGACGACGGAACCAAATACGACAACGGCACAGGCAACTATCCAACCACGCCCGATGCCGCTCATCCTGACAAAGCAACCACGACCGACACCACCTCGTTTGTCAAAAACAATGGCAATACCAGCACGGTTGTCAGCGCCCCAACAAACAGCGACAATGCATCCCTCAAGTGGAGCATTAGCAAATACAACTCCTGCAACCGATCAAATGTCCTCTCTATCGATAATTCGCTATATATTGCCACTTCAAAACTTGGAGCAAGCTACACCGACCCCGCCGACCCCGCCATCCTGCATAAGCTTGACACAAATGGAAACGAAATCTCATCTCTTAAACTCTTCTGCGCCATCGACTCTACCTGCCGCATGGTGTACACCGATGGCATTATCGTCATTCCCCTCTCCAACGGCCGACTGCAGGGTGTCTCCGCAAGCGAGATGAAAACACTTTGGGTATCAAAAGCTACCGCGCCGGGCGACATGAGCATGTCAACCGTTACCGCAACAGGCGGAATGGTGTTCACTGGCACGACACGCGACTGGGGTGCGAGCTCGGGCACCTTCTTCGGAATCAACGCCATTACCGGTGAATGCGTTTGGGCGAACAGAAACAACGACGCCGGCTACTACTGGGCCGGTGCATGCAAAATCGGAAGCGTACTTGTCTACGGAGATAGCGCAGGCTGGCTCAAAGCGGTTGAGCCAGCAACGGGAAAAACCGTATCGCAAATCAAACTCTCCGAATCCGCCATTCAATCAACGGTAATCTCCAACAACGCCGAAACAAAAGCGTATGTCATGACCACGGACGGTTTCCTCCATGAGGTCGAAGTTGGGTTTGACGGCTCCCTTTCCGAACAAAGCAAAACCGAGCTCAAACTTCATGGTGGAGGCACGAGCACGCCAACGCTCTTCGAAGGAAACATTTATGTAGGTGGCGGCACCTGGAACACGAAGGGGACGTTCAACGTCATAGACGCTGCAACCATGCAAGTAAAAAACACTATCGAACTCCCCTTCTATGTTCAAAGCGCTCCTCTTGTTGCCAAGGCAGCTAATGGAAAAACTTATGCATATTTCACCTGCAATGGCGCAGAGACGAACGCCAGCGGCGAGCTCACCAGCGGCGGCGGTGCCTGGGTCTACTGCCTGGAAAACAACACCGCCACGAAGCTTTTCGATGCAACCGGCAGCATGGCCAACTACTGCACCAAGTCCATCACCATGGGTGCTGACGGCACCCTGTACTGGACCAACGATTCTGGCACGCTGTTCGCTCTGGCAAGCGCCACCTCTTCCAGCAACGGCAGCAACGACAACGATTCCGACAACACCCAAACACCTGAAAAACCTGAAACCAACAACCAACAGAACAGCAAGACACCCGTCAGCAATGCGGGCGAGCATGCTCCTGCCGCAACCCCCATTAGCGCTGGAAGCACATCTGCCGCAGCTCAAGCACCCCTGAGCGATGCTAAAGCACTGGCCGAAAATGAAGCCTCCGGCGAAGAGGAAAACGGCAGCGCTGTTACCAGCTCGTCTTCCGCTCGCGGCACCTCATCCAACAACAGCAACGATTCAAAGGGTGCTCCCTGGCTGCCCATCGCAGGTATTGTTGCAGGCTGCGCCGGCCTGGTTGCCGTGGGCGCCTTCCTGTTCCGTCGCCGTTCTTTGTAGGCAGGGGCTATGGCTGAAGATCCGAAAAAGCTCACCCGCGCTCGCAAGATAGCGCTTGGCATAATCTCGGCTGCTTGCTGCTGCCTTATTGGCGTTTCGGCCTTTGCGCTTGCTGCGCCCGATGCGTTGAACCAGAGCCAGAGCAATCCGACGGAAGCGGCTCAGCAGGCAGACTCCACCTCGGGCGACAACACCGACAGCGCTCCGCAAGAGGGCCAATCGGGCGATGCCGCAGACCAAGGAGCCAACGCCCAAAGCGAAAGCAGCAGCGCGTCGAGCAGTCAGAGCAAAAGCACCGAAAAGGGAGGCGGCACCTCAAGCAGCTCAGGTGGAAAAGCGAGCTCCTCAAACAGCACCTCGACCAACAAGCAAAGCGGCAACAGCGGCTCCCAGGGCACCAATGCAAATTCTGCCGCCTCCAACACCGTTACGGTGTCGGTGTCCGTTTCTAGCAGCGCCGCCGATGGGCGCGTTTCAGGTAGCGCCCACCCCACCTTCAAGAAGGGCGCAACCGCCTACGATGCTCTGTGCGCCACCGGCCTTTCGGTTAGCACAAAGAGCAGCCAGTATGGCCTCTATGTAAGCGCCATCGGCGGCTTGGCGGAATTTGAGTACGGCGGCAAAAGTGGCTGGATGTACTCCGTCAACGGAAGCGCACCGAACGTTTCCTGCGGAAAATACGTCCTCAAAGACGGAGACTCCATTTCCTGGTACTACGTTAAGTAAATGAAACCCACCGCTTTCGACAGCCTTCACCCCGCGCTTCCCCTGGTCTACTTCGCCGTAGCCTTGGTGCTTGCCATGGCCGCACCCCACCCAACGCTCCTGGCTCTTTCCTTCGCCATCGCAGCGCTCTATGGGGTGTGGCTGCGCGGCGGTAGGGCTGTTGCGCGGTCGTTCGCATGGCAGCTTCCCTTGCTCGCCGTTATCGTTGCAGTAAACCCGCTGTTCAGTTCCACGGGCACTACCGAGCTGTTCCGCATAGGCACGCAGGCGGTGTATGCCGAAGGCTACGCCAATGCCGCCACCATGGCGCTGCTACTCCTATGCGTGATGCAGTGGTTCGCCAACGCCGATGCTGTTCTGGGATCTGACAAGGTTATGGGCACATTGGGCGGCATCTTGCCCACCATCAGCCTGATGATCTCCATGATCATGCGTCTTATCCCGCAATTCGTGCGCCGCGGGCATGCCATCAACAACGCATTGAACGCCTGCACCGCAGCACGAAATCCCAGCGCCAGCATGGTTTCCGGTGGTGCCTTTGCTAAAGAGGCGGAATCCACCCCAGCCGCCAAAGAGGAGCACAAGGCAGAACACGCCCGCCACCAGGAGCGACGCACCGAGCAAAATGACGCAAACAAGCCCGCGCATCGCTTTTCTGCAATACGCTTCGCCGATCACCTACGCACTGTCACCACGCTCATGGGATGGAGCATGGAAAACTCGCTGGAAACCGCCGATTCCATGCGTTGCCGCGGATGGGGCGCCAACCACAAGCGAACAACCTTCCGCCGGAACCGTTTTCGCGCCTACGATGCACTTTTGTTAAGCGCCCTTGCACTACTGTCCGTCGGGGCAGCAGCGGCCGCCTATGCCCTCATGGACGGCTTCGGATTCTTCCCCTCCTTCCATGGCAGCCTGGGCAACCCACTTGTTGGGCTGTATGCGCTGGCCCTGTGCTTCCCCTTCATGCTGGAACTGTTAGGAAAGGTGCGCCGATGAACGCCGCTTTAACCTTCGACAATTTCGCGTTCTCTTACCAAGCCGCCGCTGAAGCAGAGCTGCCAGCAGAACGCTTCGACGCGCAACTGAACCAAGACGAGCGTCCCTTTATCGGACCCCTTTGCACGGAAATCGAAGAAGGCTCGTTCACGCTGGTCACCGGCGCAACGGGCTGCGGCAAAACCACACTGTTGCGCTGCTGCAAACCAGAGCTTGCCCCCAGCGAAATCCGCACGGGCGCCATCAAAATCTTCGGGAAAGATTCCTCCGCCCTGAGCGTCGAAGAATCGGCAAGCACTGTTGGCTTCGTCATGCAGAACCCCGACAACCAGCTAGTATGTTCCGAGTCTTGGCATGAATTGGCTTTCGGCTTGGAAAACTTGGGGGTCCCCCAAGATGCCATGCGTCGCCGCGTTGCGGAAATCGCCCATTTCTTTGGCATGAACAGTTGGCTGCATCAAAACGTGAACGATCTTTCAGGAGGGCAAAAGCAATTACTGGCCCTAGCCAGCGCGCTGGCCTGCGCCCCTCGCCTGCTCCTGCTCGACGAACCCACCAGTCAGTTAGACCCCGTGGCGGCCCATTCGCTGACGCACGCCCTCTTCCGCATCAACCGCGAGCTGGGCATTACCGTGCTTGCCACCACCCACGCCCCCGAGCTTATGGCACCCTATGCCACACAAAGGCTCACCCTGGAAAACGGTCAGCTTAAGGAAGCGGCGCTCCCCGCGTCTAAGGCATTCATCCCTGTAACGCCCTCTGAAGCCCCAGGTCAACGTACTAACGAACCCGCTCTGCAAATTCGCGACGTTTCGTTTCGCTACGAGCGCAAAGCACCCTTCGTCCTAAAGGGCTGCAACCTTACCGTGCAGAAGGGCACCCTGCACGCCATTGTTGGCGGCAACGGATGCGGCAAATCAACCCTGCTGGCACTTGCGGCGGGAACAATGCGCCCCGAACGTGGCCGCATAAAAGCGCCGCTTCGAGAAAGCCAAGGATTCATCCCGCAAGACCCGAAAGCGCTGTTCGTGTGTGACTCCGTTGCCGAAGAGTTGCGCGACTGGCAACGCGCATGCGGCTATGGGGACGAAGAAATTGACGCCAGGATGCGCCGCTTGGGGCTGCAAGGGCTGGAAAACCTGCACCCGTATGATCTTTCCGGGGGCCAACAACAGCTGCTAGCGTTCGCGAAAGTGCTGCTCACACACCCTAAGCTGTTACTTCTTGACGAAGCAACCAAAGGGCTCGATGCCGCAACGAAGCTCACGGTGGCAAACCTGTGTCGCCACCTGGCAGCCGAAGGCTGCACCATCGTACTCGCAACGCACGACCTGCCCTTTGCTGCTTGCGTGGCAGACACCATAACCATGCTCTTCGACGGCGAAGACGCCTGCACCGAGGCGCCGGGCGAATTCTTCCGCAGCAACTTGTTCTACCGCGCTGCCGAAAACGACTTCACACGCGCTTGGGAGCGCCAGTGAGCGCCCCTGCAAAAAATACGCTTCGCTCTGCTGCCGAAGCAGTAGCCCTGCTGGCACCCCTTGCCGCTTTGCTGACATGCGCATACTTGCAGATCGAACAGTCGGGGTTGCTCACGCTGCTGGTAGGTTGCACGGCACTGGCGGTATTCTTCTGCGGGTTCGAAGCGGGAAAACCTGCCCTGCGCCAAATCATGCCCACAGCAACCCTGGGGGCATTGGCAGCAGCGGGACGTATCCTGTTTGCACCCATTCCCGACTTCAAGCCGGTGAGCGCCATCTGCATCATTGCCGGAGCGGTGTTTGGCAAGCACAGCGGCTTCATGGTGGGGGCGCTGGCGGCGCTGTGCTCAAACTTCTTCTTCGGGCAGGGACCGTGGACGCCCTGGCAGATGTATGCCTGGGGGCTGGTAGGATACGTTGCGGGCGTACTGGCAAACACCGGCGTATTTACGTTGGGCGAACGGCTTGACGCCCATGGCCCCGGCTTGGGAACCATCGTTCTGCTCTGCTATGGCTTTCTATCCGGATTGGGCTACGGCTTCATCCTGAACAGTTGGTATATCGTGGCATTCCTGGTACCAGTAACGTGGCAAGGGGCGCTGGCGGCCTATCTGGCGGGTCTGCCGCTCGACTTAGTCCATAGCGTAGCCACCGTGATATTCCTTTCCGCCCTCTACCTACCCTGGAAACGGAAACTAGAACGCATCAAACGCAAATACGCCCTGCGGTAAAAGTATTATTTGGTGTTAGCCCGATGCACAGGATTCCCAATTTATTTAGCTTAATCTGACTTGTTTTTCAGATTTGAAGTTATGAAGTCACAAAGCCTGTCGGCATTTTCGTTTCTCGAATCCGAATAAATTGCCGAAACCGGAAAGTGAACCCCTTCTTGCGAAACAAATGGAAGGCTGACAACGTCAGGTATCAAACCCTCCCAAGCAGATCCGCTGATAGCGAGAAGGGCGGCATCTTCATTGTCCGAAAAAAAATTCCCAATGCTCTCCCGGCTGTTGTTGAGCATCTCAAAATGAAGATCCACCCCATAATCAGAAGCCAAATCTTTCAAATAAGGGCAAACTTCTTCCGCATGAAACGGCAAAGCAAGTTTGACCGTCTTCAAATCATGCACTGAAAGCGCATCCCGAGATACCAACGGGTTATTCGACCCCACTAGAAGATTAGGCGATACAGAATAGAGAAACTTTCGCTTAAAACCCTCGAGCATCGGGGTACCGAGCAGGACAGCAAAGTCAATATAGCCCAGCCTCAAACCGGACAAGCACCTCTCGTTGGGCAATTCAATCAGACTTTCCACCCAGCCACTATTTCCTAGCAGACCCTTTACAAACGGGGGAATCAAGGAGTCCCCTTCGCCCCAAGACGCAATAGCGCACCTCATTTTTCCCTCGTCGGAAATACGTAACCTATACGAGGAAGCGATTGAGCCTATTTTGCCTGCATGATGGATAACCGCTTCTGCCTCTTCGGCAATTAACAACCCCACGTCTGTCGGCGATATAGTTTTCCCCGATGAGACAATCAGCTTCAAGCCCAGTTCCGACTCCAAAGTCCTTATGGCCTTCGAAACAGCCTGGGGAGTTACGAACTGCTCTTTTGCGGCACGGGAATAACTCCCTAGATGAATCGCAGAAACAAGATATTCAAGTTGGCTGATATTCATTGCCCTCCAAAAAAGAAAGGGTCGCCAGCCGTCAATGGCGACCCTGTTGTATAAGGCTAGCTTCGCAGAGGATCGGAAAACTCAAAGACGCCTATCTGGGTTTCCCCATCTTCGGCGTAAACGGGAATCGAAGTAATCTCCTCGGAAAAAGAAGCATCTGCCCACTGCCCGTTTACGACATAGCCACTTTTACCATTCGTGGCAACAGCGGAAACAAGGTCTGGTTCATATCCCACCGAATTTGCTGAAGCCATCGACCCATAAGTCTGATTGTTGCTATTCACGCTGTACTCGGAAACACTCATAAGGGCATCTCCTTCTTCAAGCAAATCACATGTCGTCGTCGGGGAATAGGCGCAGATATCGTGATTAATGTGCGTTCCGGAAATGTACACCATGCCCCCAGCGTAATATTTCCCTCCAACGTTTCTAACTGCACCAGCGCCAACACCTACGTCTTTTTCGCCAGCGGCATTCCAAATCGGCTTTGTCGAATTAATCAACAACCCAGCACCATCATAAAGCTCAGCTCTAGCGCCAATCTTACCTTCCGCAATCGAGCTATTAGTTTTTGCATAAGCCCAACCCGTAATGTAATTCTGACTTCCGGACCAGGACATAGATTCTATTCCGGCTTTATGGGTAATCGTAATTCCCCCATAGGTATAGGCTTTCTGATTGCCCCAAACTTTACAATTTGGCATAGTCGCAAATGCGGGCTAAGCAAAGCAGGAAAGCAAAAGCGCAATTGCAACACATACCAACGTTGATGCTGCTGCCTTTTTCGAAATAGTCATTTTGACCTCCTTCTCGTTTTCGACGGCATAGTCATCGTCAAACAGTTGGTCTCTCCTGTTTGTGTAAAACCTGTTTACGCACAATACAATTTGTTGCTACTCGCCCTGGACCAACTCCCATTGGTATTCAGCACCCGAATCCATCGTTGCCACAATCATCAACCCATCCATTTTAGAGGCGACTTTTTCTGCAAGTTGATGCCACTGGGGTCCGTTGTCATTCACCAATTGGGAACAGGCAGATTCGCCCAAATCGACAAGACAACCAATTCTCAAAGAGGAAGAACCCGCATCACAACGATTGGGCATCGAACCCGACTCAAGAATTTCATCCTGATCAGCCGCGGAGAAAACACCGCATTCGCCCTCCCCCGAAACCGAAAGAGCAACAAGGGAGCCGCGAGATTCCCCAAGAATAAAAGAGACATCAAGATCGTATGAAGCAAGACAACGCCAATTTTCCTCGGCCCCGCCAAGCAGCACAGAAGGCTCACCCAAGCTAAGCAACGTTTTATGATCTTGGTCAACAAGAAAAACGTTCCGCCCCGATGGGGTATTCCTTGAAGCGTCATCCGCCGATTGGCTTGAGTTTGCGCAGCCTAGCAATCCGAGGGCAAACACCAACAACATGACAACATTGAGGAAACGCATAGCTACACCTCTTCTGCAAGGGAACCCCTCCTTTGCGAACTGAATCGGAGCATTTGCTCAAACTTTCGCAATTCAGCAGAATTCCCAAATCGACCGATAATGAATCAGCCTATTCAGCCAGACCATTCAGCATTAAGGAAAAAAGGTTTAGGGCATTAACGATTAGTTGTAGATGACGACGAGCCCATAGGAACTCCCAACCAGCAGTGCAAAATAGCGCAGGCCGCCACCAACCCGCTCGATGCCATGCTCTATGATGCCTGTTGCAATCTGCTTATCGAGGAAGTGGCGCGGGCGGCACAAGACGACATCACCCGCGAAGCCGCTCGGGCGGGGCTCTTTACCCGTATGCATTTCAGCCCCGGCAACGGTGACTTGCCGCTAACTATTCAGCCCCAGCCCATCAAAGCGATCGCCGCGAAATACGGCTGCTGCGCTATTGGCCTGCGCCTTACCGAAAAAGGCATTCCAACTTACGGCACAGGAACGTTTCCGAACAGTCCTTCAGCGAGCAATAGGCAAACGCACACGACCCGATAACGCACTGCCGCTATCGGGCCTCTTTTTCACTGTTGGCGCCCCTGCTCCCAAAGGGCTTCGTTGGAAACAGACGATCCCTAAGCGGCTATCGTCGATGCCGAACCGATTCACCCAAGCCTATCCCTGTTACCCGAACAGGCAGCCCGCCGCAACCAAGCAAACCTTAAAGCAAAGGCTTTCGTATTGTGATGTCGTTTCCCTGCAAGCGCGCTGCATCCGCTACACTTCTTACGTGCACACACTTAAAGGAGCCCCTTCCATGAACATGCCCCACTGCTCTGCGCAAAAGCGATGCGGAGCCTGCCAGCTGCTTTCCCTTCCTTACGAGAAACAGCTGGAACGCAAGCAAAACGAGATGATTGAACTCTTCGAGCCTTTCGCGGGCGAGGGCACCGTATTCAATCCCATCGCAGGGATGGACCAGCCCTATTACTACCGCAACAAGGTCACTTCGCCCTATGTTCCAGGACGCAAGATCAAAGGCGGAAAGAAACCACAGGGCAAGAAGGGCAAAGCCGGCGCCAAAGGCGGATCGCAACATGAAATCCTTTGCGGCATGTACGCAGCTGGCTCACACCGCGTCATCAACACCGATACCTGCCTTTTGGAAAACAAAGATGCTAAACAGGTTGTTTTGGCTATCCGCTCGCTCATGCAGCGCTACCATATGGAACCCTATAACGAAGACACTAATACCGGCTTCATTCGTCATGCCGTTATACGCGTAGGGCACACCACCGGCGAATTGCTGGTCACCGTCGTTACGAACGGCAAGGAGTTTCCCGCTTCGCGCAATTTCTGCCGCGAACTGAAGAAGCGCTGCCCCGCCATCACCACCGTGGTTCAGAACGTTAACACCCGCCAAACCAACGTGATCCTGGGAGACGAAGGCGAAAAGACGCTCTACGGCCCAGGGTTCATAATCGACGAGCTTTGCGGGCTTACGTTCCGTATTTCCTCGCATTCGTTTTACCAGGTAAACGCCACGCAAACCGAAGTGCTGTACCGAAAGGCCATCGAGATGGCCCGCTTCACCGGCGATGAAACGGCAATGGACGCTTACTGCGGAACGGGGACCATCGGCCTGGTAGCAGCAAAGGGGCTGCCCGATGCCGAAGCCGCCCATGCCGCACGCGTGATCGGCGTAGACAACGTGGCATCCGCCATCAAAGACGCACGCGAAAACGCCCGCCACAACGGGATCGAGAACGCCGAGTTCACCGCTGAAGACGCCGGGCGATTCATGGATAAGCTGGCAAAGGAAGGCGAATCGCTCAATGTTCTGCTGATGGATCCGCCGCGCGCAGGATCAAACGAGCAGTTCCTTCGCTCTGCCTGCAGCTTGGCGCCGAAGCGCATCGTCTACATCTCTTGCAACCCCAACACGCAGGCACGCGATGTCGATTACCTCGTTAAACACGGATACCGACTTACCGAAGTTCAACCCGTCGACATGTTCCCCCACACCAACCATGTGGAGAACATCTGCTCACTTGAGCTGCGGTAACTAATCAACGCTCTTGTTTATGCGCCTTGATCATCTTGGGGCTGCACTTCCCGAACTCCGACCAAACTTCCCGAGCTCAAATCAAACCTCCCGGAGTCCGATCAAACTTCCCGGACTCTGGCAAAAATAGTAAGGCCGAGTCTGGGAAGTGCAGCTCATTTTGATTGGGCGTATTGGGCGTATTTATTGATTGAAGGGCAATAAGGCAAAACGCTGCCATACCACCAGATGACGCTTATCGGGAACCGTCGGCCCGTTCAGACTGCACCAAAACAGCGTCCAAAAGTAGCAACACGCAATCTAAGCACTTGGCGAATCAGCAGGAATCTACGCATCTGCTTCAGTATTGCTCCGCAAAGGTGCCTTTAACGTTTCCCGCGTCCAAAGCCCCTCATCTTCGCTCGAGTCCAAAGACCCCCTCGAATCTTAAGCAGAATTAGAATTTCTCTAAATGCTACTTGACTACTCTCATATATTGCCGTAAATTGGAATTGTTCTAATTCGAGGTTTTGAGGAGGGGCATCAATGAACAAGAACGCACAGATCATTCTTGACACCATCAATGCCTCCACCGATCACCCCACGGCAGAACAGGTGTATTTACGCCTCAAGGAGCAGGGCGCAAAGGTTTCCATGGCAACGGTGTACAACAACCTTGCCAGTCTCTATGCCAAAGGCCTCATCCGTAAAGTGGCTGTTCCTGGCTTTCCCGATCGTTACGACAACGTCACCCGGCACGACCATTTAGTGTGCCAAAATTGTGGCAAGCTCGTTGATGTCTCACTGGAAGATTTCACCGAGTCCATCCAGCGGGATTCTGGCGCCCAGATCATTTCTTATGATCTGAACATCACCTATCTCTGCCCCGAATGCACAGAAGCACGCGTTGGCAAAGACGCCCTTCATAACTAGCAACCATCTCGCGAAAGGAGCCCAAAATGAGCGAGAACAAGTATGCAGGTACCCAGACCGAAAAAAATCTTCAGGCAGCATTTGCTGGCGAGTCCCAGGCTCGCAATAAGTACACCTACTTCGCTTCCGTAGCAAAGAAGGAAGGCATGGAGCAGATTTCCGCCCTGTTCCTGAAGACCGCCGATAACGAAAAGGAACACGCAAAGATGTGGTTCAAGGAACTCGGCGGCATCGGCGACACCGCTGCAAACCTCGCAGCTGCAGCCGACGGCGAGAACTACGAGTGGACCGATATGTATGACGACTTCGCCAAGACCGCAGAGGAAGAGGGCTTCAAGGCTCTGGCAGCCAAGTTCCGCATGGTTGCCGAAATCGAGAAGCATCATGAAGAGCGTTATCGTGCCCTTCTGAAGAATGTCGAAACCGCTCAGGTATTCGAGAAGAGCGAAGTTAAGGTATGGGAATGCCGTAACTGCGGCCACATCGTTGTTGGCACCAAGGCTCCTGAAGTATGCCCCGTATGCGCTCACCCCAAGAGCTACTTCGAGGTACACGCCGAGAACTACTAAGCCGCAGCTCGCACCCTAGCATGCCGCATTGGCGTTCGAGACATATCGCTTTAACGTATAGAGGTCGCATATGCGGCCTCTTTTTTTCTCCCCTGACGTAACTAACCATCCCCGCAGCGACCGTCTCCTGCGGCAACCGTAACCGTCCCCGCAACGACCATCCCCTGCAGCGACCATCCCGACGCAGTCAGGGATGAGCTTGCGAGCAGCACCACCCTACGCCGGCGAGCACACCATCCCGGTACAGTCAGGAATGAGCCGCCATTCGCGTCCATCGCGCCTGCCATGTCGCGCGCCCTGGCACTGTAGTCCGTCGCGCCGCGCGCCACATGGTACCGTGGCTCATCGCGCCGCGCCCTCCCCGACGCCATCACCCGCCGTGCCGCCCATAAGACCCTGCATCCCCCCTCGCACTGCGGAGCCCTAGTGACTAGCTGACAAGAATCGCACCATATGTATTCCCTTTTCGCCGAAAGCGGGAAATAAGCCCTCTTCCTGGCAATGTTTGCCCGAAATGTATGCTTTTCGAGATCAGAACGGCAAGATCCTCGCCTTATGTATCCATTTCCGGGTGCAATCGGGCGATTCGGGATGCATGGCGCGCGAATCTTGCCGCCAAGGCCCCCTTTTCGCGTCGAGCGGCCCGAAATCACGCATAGCGCGAAGAACCTGCCAGC
>ENA-OUQG01001261-OUQG01001261.1-human-gut-metagenome-genome-assembly--contig:-NODE-1261-length-13991-cov-9.977540_pt1 | contig 13991 bp, 8 predicted proteins | sample MGYA00237943_ERZ548823 | MGnify/ENA primary metagenome ERZ548823 (study PRJEB26490, sample SAMN05194731) | human gut metagenome | biome: terrestrial biome; feature: human-associated habitat; material... | reverse complement strand
TGGCTGCCACCGCGTACGGGTGGAACTTGCGCATTGGAGACAGGCCGCATTTTTCTACCTTGCTGGAAAATTTCATAAAACGCACTGTCCTTTCTGAATTTTGAGAATAAGATAGCCTGAACGCCACGGCAATTGCCCGCGGCGTTCAGGCTGTAGGAGGGGATGACTCAGCGCCTATTAAAGATAATTATTTACCGAAGGCGATACAGCATGCTCATGATCTGAGCGCGGGTGCAGGTGGTGTCGGGGGAGAAGAGACCGTTGCCGACACCGCCGGTGACGTTCTGCTCTGCCGCCCAGGCAACTGCAGGAGCATAGTAGGCGTCAGATGCAACATCGGTAAAGGAGGCAGCGGCGGAGGCGGTCTTGCTGCCGTTGGCGCGCCACAGGAAAGTCACACCCTGAGCGCGGGTGCAGGGAGCGTCGGGGGAGAAGGTCGTGGCACTGGTACCGGTAGTGATGCCGTTTTCAACAGCCCACAGAACAGCCTTGCAGTAGTAAGCGTTGGCTGCAACGTCGGTGAAGGGATTGCTGGCAGTCTTCGGCTCCGGGCTGCCGCTGGCGCGCCACAGGAAGGTCACGATCTGAGCGCGGGTGCAAGAGGCGTTGGGGGAGAAGGTCGTGGCGCTGGTGCCGGTGGTGATGCCCTTCTCGACGGCCCAGTTGACGGCGTCATAGAAGTAGTCGCCGGGCTTGACATCGTTGAAGCCCTTCTGGCTGGGCTGCTCAGGCTGGGAAGGCTGAGAGGGTCGGACGGGCGTGCTGGGCTGAGACGGGATGACCGGCACGGAAGGCTGCTCCGTGTTTTCGCCGAAGAGGTCCGCGAGGATCTCAGCGGCACTCATGTTGGCGTAGCCGTCGGGGTCAGTCAGACCGGTGCCGTCGAGGTTCCAGCTGAAGTTGCCAGACCAGGTATCTTTGAAGGTACTGCCGGAAGCGGGGGTGGCGTAGGAGTCATAGCTTCTCAGCACGGCGTCATAGCGGGTGCTCCACTCGGGGTAATACTTGGTCATGTACTTGGTGACGAGCTTGTAGGCCTCGCAGTTCTTGTCGTCATCGCTGTTGGGGTTGAGGGCGCTGAGCTGAACGCCGCCGCCGCCCTGACCGGCCTTGCTGTCGGAAGGCGTGGAGTGCAGGAAGACGATGGAGCCGTCGTTGCAGACGCCGAGGACGGTCCACACGTGGCCGCTCATGCTGAAGATGTCGCCGGGCTTGAAGGACTTGATATCGCGCGTCCAGGTGCCCCAGCCCTTGTCAGCAAAGGTCTTGGCCATCTTGGTGGAGCTCATCACGTAGCCGTCGTTGTCGGTGTTGACGGAATTCTGGGTGTGCATCACGTTGTAGACGACCCAGCCGACGTAACCGGAGCAGTCGAGACCGGCATAGTAGTACTGGTTCCAACTGTTGTGCGGATAGTAGCTGTGCGCGTGGTCGGCACTGTTCATATAGGTGTAGTTGGCATCCTGCTGCTGGAAGAAGTCGATCCAGCTCTGGGAGAGGCCGATGGTCATGGACTGGTTGGAGGAAAGATCGTCCTGCCAATCCCAGCCCGCGCCGTAGACGTACAGCGTAGTGCCGACGGGTTCGAGAGCGGTCTTGAGGTAGTTCTTGAGGGTGCGCTCGCCTGCCTTGCCGCTGACGGGAGCGGTGTAGGGCTTGGCAATAAAGGTGAGGTAAACGGTGCCGTCGTAGACCTTGGCGGTCTTGCCGACGGGATAAGAGGCAACGGTGACAGCGGTGGCGCCGGCTTCGGCGTTGTCGATCTGGTACATGGCGGTATAGGGATACTCCTTGCCGCCGATGGTAACAGTGCTGGTGCTCATCTCGGTGATCTCACCCTCAGCCGCGGCCTTGGCAGTGGAGGCAGTCGTAACAACGCTGTTCTCGACGGTCAGGTCGTAAACATAGCCCTCCTGAAGGGTGTTCTGGATGCTGTAGCGGCCATCGTTGGCAACCTTGAACTCAACGACCTTGCCGTCTGCGAAGAAGCGGTGGATGAAGTTGTCCTTGCCGGGGTTCTTGGAGGAGACGGTGCCGTAATTCTTCACGCCGAGATACACGGCATTTTCATAGCTGCCGTCCACCTCGCCGAAGAGGTCTGCGAGGATCTCGGCGGCGCTCATATCAGCGTAACCGTTGGGGTCGGTCAGGCCGGTGCCGTCCAGCGCCCAGGAGAACTTGCCGCCCCAGCAGGAATCGTCCTTGGTCACCTCGGTGTAGGAGTCGTAATCCTTGAGAACGGCGTCATAGCGCTCGCTCCACTCGGGATAGTACTTCTGCATGTACTTGGTGGCGAGACGGTAGGCCTCGCAGTCGGTGCTGCCGGGGTTGCTGGGATTCAGGGCGCTGAGCTGAACGCCGCCGCCGCCCTGACCGGCCTTGCTGTCGGAAGGCGTGGAGTGCAGGAAGACGATGGAGCCGTCGTTGCAGACGCCGAGGACGGTCCACACGTGGCCGCTCATGCTGAAGATGTCGCCGGGCTTGAAGGACTTGATATCGCGGGTGAATTCGCCCCAGCCCTTGTCAGCAAAGGTCTTGGCCATCTTGACGGCGCTCATCACGTAGCCGTCGCTCTTATCGTTGGTGGTGCTCTCGGTGTGCATCACGTTGTAGATGGTCCAGCCAATATAGGCCGAGCAGTCCACACCGGCGTAGTAGTACTGGTTCCATTTGTTGTGCGGATAGTAGCTGTGCGCGTGGTCGCCGTCGTTCTTATAGGTGTAGTTGGCATCCTGCTGCTGGAAGAAGTCGATCCAGCTCTGGGGCAGGCCAATGGTCAGCGCCTGGTTGGAAGAGTTCACATCCTGCCAGTCCCAGCTGCCGCCGTAGACATAGAGCGCCGTGCCGACGGGGTTCATCGCGGTCTGGAGGTAGTTCTTGAGGGTGCGCACACCGGGCGTGCCGTGGACGGGAGCGGTGTAAGGCTCGGCGATAAAGGTGAGGTAAACGGTGTTGCCGTAAACCTTCGCGGTCTTGCCGACGGAATAAGCGGCAACGGTGACGGCAGTGGCGCCGGCAGCAGTATTGTCGATCTGGTACATGGCGGTATAGGGATACTCCTTGCCGCCGATGGTAACAGTGCTGGTGCTCATCTCGGTGATCTCGCCCTCAGCCGTAACTGCGGCGGGTTCGGCGTCGGTCACAACGCCGTCTTCAATCGTCAGATCGTAGACATAGCCTTCCTGAAGCTTGTTCTGGACGGCATACTTATCGTCGCTGGCAATGGTATACTCCACTTCTTTGCCGTTGGTGTAGAAGCGATGGACAAAGTCGGGCTTGCTGTCAGCTTCCACGGTGCCGTAATCCTTCACGCCGAGATACACGTAAGTCTCGCTGCCGGCACTGGTCGAACCGTCTGCCTCAAGGGCGGAAGCCGGCGCGACCAGAAGCGTGGAAAGCATCGTGAGGACAAGTAGCAATGAGCAAAGTCTTTTCTTCATGTGATGAATTCCTCCTTAAATATTGTGTGATTCTGTGAATGCGCGGCGTATTATGGCGGCGGCTCCTCACCTCTCTTGGCTGCTGCAAAAGAAAAAACCCGGCAAAAGGCGCGATAAATCCACGCCTTTTGCTGGGTTTTATTTGCGGTGAAGAACGCTGTGGCATTCTCAAGCAAAGTAAAGCAGCAGTGATAATCAAGTTTTTAAAAGCATATTTATGCTACCATGTACAGACTGCAATTGCAAGAGGGAAGGTGATAATCGTTGATTTGACCATAGTTTATGTGCCTTGGCGATTTTTTGATAAGGAATTGTTGTGCGTTATCGACAAAAATCGGCAGAATCATCTGGCTTGACAAGAAGATATTGACAACTCGGTCAATGGCCGCTATAATAAGGGCAACCAATGATGCTGATACAGGGCGTTTTTGATTATGCATTCTCCTGTGAAAGGAAGGACGGTTCTTTGAATCAGATCAATTCGGTTTTTATCATTGGCGAGTCCAGAACGAATTCGGACAACGCCATCACAAAAAAATACGGCACGTTTTATATGGCGTTTGAGGTCGATGACCTGACGTCCGAGGTTCTCGATTTCAGCTGTACCCATACAATTTCCACGACGGAGGCTTTCCTGCGCAAGCTTTTTGTGGGGCAGGTTTTTCCGGAGATCGATGTGTGGCTGGAGAACACGCTCAACAGACGATACGGCGGCTCGTCCCGCCGGGCCGTACTTGTCGCTTACCGCGATGCGCTCAAGCGCTGGCGGTCAATGACGGGCAAGCCGGAAAGCGAAACCTGATTACGCATAACTGTATATGGCTGCTTCGCAGTCGCCTGCCATGAGTTCCCTCGTGGCGCCGCGTGTGAAACCCAGCAAGATCAGGCGTTGAAAAACGCTCGGTTTTGTTGGGCTTTTTTCTGTTTTGTCTTTTGCAGCGGGTCCAGGTACCGCCCCGCTGAGAAGAAATATATTTTTTGGAGGAGAAAAGTATGTTACCTGCTATTGAAAACGGTTTTACTTTCATCGCATTCCTGATGTTCCTGGCCGGCGGGCTGCTGGCAATGGAAAAATACACCAAGTGGAAAGTCTTTAACTGGGTCCCGCCGCTGGTATGGATTTATATTCTCAACATGGTCTTCTGTACCCTGGGCCTGTATAATTCCGAAGGCGTCAGTGCCGCTTACGGCGTACTGAAGAATAACCTTCTGTACGCAATGATCTTCGTCATGCTGCTGCGCTGCGACTTCCGCAAGATCGCCAAGCTCTCCGGACGCATGATCGCGATCTTCCTTGGCTGCTCGATCACTCTTGCACTCGGCTTCATCGTCGGCTTCCCGATCTTCAAGGGATCCCTCGGGGGCGGCGAGACCATCTGGGGCGCTACCGCAGCTCTGTACGCTTCCTGGGTCGGCGGTTCCGCCAACATGGCTGCCATGCAGGATGCTCTGCCGGTCGATGCCGGCGCTTACGCCTGCGCTCTTACGCTCGACACCGTCTGCTACTCCGTATGGATTGCGCTGCTGCTCTTTGCTGTGAAGTATGCCGGCAAGTGGAACAAGTCCGTTAAGGCGGACACCTCCAAGCTTGAGGCCGTTGCAGCCGCTGCCAACGCAGAGGTCGCCAACGAGAAAAAGCAGGCCAAAGCTGCCGACTGGATCTGGCTTATCGGCCTTGCTCTGATCGTCTCCGCGCTGTCTCAGAAGATCGGCCTTGTCATGAATGACGGCCTCAAGGCAATCGGCCTTGACATGTTCGACAAGGGCACCTGCACGACGCTGTTTGTCACCGTTCTCGGTCTGGTCTGCGCAATGACCCCGCTCGGCAAGCTTCCTGCTGTTGAAGAGCTTTCCAGCGTCCTGCTGTACGCCGTCGTCTCCCTGCTCGCTACGCAGGCTCCGCTCAATGCGCTGGTCGAAGCTCCGATGTGGGTCGTTTACGGCGTGTTCGTTCTTGCAATCCACGTTGTCGGTATGTACATCCTCTCCAAGTTCTTCCACTGGGATCTTTGCATGGTCTCTACGGCATCGGTCGCCAATATCGGCGGTTCCGCTTCTGCGCCGATCATTGCCTGCGCCTATGACGATTCCTTTGCGGGTATCGGTGTTCTGATGGGTGTTCTTGGCGCTGCTATTGGTAATATTTTTGGTCTTGGCATGGGTGCGATCCTGCATATGATTGCTTGATCCCCGCCGGATGATTTTTCCTGCTCCTGCGGCCCGTGCCGTGGGAGCAGGATTCGCAAAGAGGTTATTTTTCATGAATATTAACGATACCTTGCAATATCTGAACATTGGCCTGCCGGACGATATCGCCCGGCGCAAGGCATGGGGCGATTTTGAAGGCGCGATCCGCCTCATCGATCTTCGTCTTGCGCAGGATAACCTGTCTGAGCCAATGCGCGCGTGCCTGACCGCCGAGCGCGAGATCATCTGCCGGATCCCGCAGAATTACCCGTTCGACCGTGCCGCCGCGCTCGCTGTGGTGCGCGGGCACATCCCCGATTTTACCGAGGAGGAATTCGACGAGCGCGTGGACGCCGGCAAAATCAGCTGGCTCTATGTCAACGGCGAGATGCACTTCCTGGACCGCTTCTTTGAGACGCTGTGCAAAGCAGATCCATCCTTTGCCGTCCGCGCGGGCGTACAGGTGCACGGTGTGGAGAGCGTGACGAAGGAGCAGGGCGAGGGCCGTCTTGACCGTGTTCGCCGTCTGATGCGCGAGAACGGCGGTATCTCCAATCGCATCCGCATCCGTTCGAGCGTCCGCGTAAACGATGATCGGTTCACACCCGGTATGTTCGTGCGCGTTCACCTGCCCATCCCCGCCGAGTGTGAGCAGCAAAGCGAGATCCGCATCGAGAAGATGTATCCCGAGACCGGCAAGCTCGCACCCGAGAATGCGGCGCAGCGCACGATCTGCTGGGAGGAGAACATGGAGGAAAACCACGAGTTCTATGTGGAGTACTCCTATGTCCACACGGCGCGCTACCACGATGTTTCCACGATAAAGGCAGACGCCGTACAGCCTGATTTCGATACGCAGGAGCAGGCGCCGCACATCGTCTTCACCCCGTTTATTCGCTCCCTTGTGGAGACGCTGACCGAGGGGGTGACCGATCCTCTGGAAAAGGCGCGTATCTTCTACGATTTCATCACGCTGAACATGAAGTATACCTTCATGCCGTCCTACTTCATTCTCGAGTGCATCCCGGATTCTGCGGCGCGCAGCTACACCGGCGACTGCGGTGTGTTTGCCCTGCTCTTTATCACCATGTGCCGCTGCGCTGGCATTCCCGCCAGGTGGCAGAGCGGCCTGACCGCTGAGCCGGACTTCTGCGGCGGTCATGACTGGACGCGCTTCTACATTGCGCCCTACGGCTGGCTCTATGCCGACCCGAGCTACGGCACGGCGGCGGTGAGGGCGCAGAATGAGGAACGCCGCAAGTTCTACTTTGGCAACATCGACGCATACCGCATGGTGGCCAACAGCGAGTTTGAAGCGCCGTTTACCGTTGAAAAGCAGTTCTGGCGCGCCGACCCCTATGATAACCAGGTCGGCGAAATTGAGACCTCAGATCGTGGACTCCGGTATGAGGAATACACACGCAGCAAGGAAGTGCTTTCCTGCGAGGAGCTCGACCCGCGGGCGTAAAGTCAAAGAAAGGATTTTAAATTAGTATAATGAACAGTTATGGTTTGATCGATCTGCACTGTGACACTCTGGCAGATTGGAAGTATGCTAACACCGGCAACCCGGACACGCTGGACGATCCCGGCCGCGTGCTGCAGCTGAGCAACATGCCGGATGATGTGCATTGGGCGCAGTTCTACGCAGTTTTCATTCCGGATGAGGAGCGCGGCGATGCAGCCATCGCTTATTTCGAGAAGAACCGCATAAACTTCTATCGCCAGATGGAAAAGTTTTCCGACCGTGTGGCTCCCTGCCGCAATGTCGCCGATATGGAGAAGGCTTGGGCTGAGAATAAGACCGCCGCATTTTTGACTATTGAGAACGGCAGCGCGCTCGCCGGTGATATCACCCGTGTTCACACACTTGCCGAGCAGGGTGTGCGTGCCATTACGCTGACATGGAACGGTGAAAACGAGCTTGGCTCCGGTCACACCACTGACCATGGCCTAAGCGAGTTTGGCAAGGAAGCTGTGCGCGAGATGGAGAAAGAGGGCATTCTTGTCGATGTCTCCCACCTCAACGACCACGGTTTTGCCGATCTGCTGGAGGTGGCGGCCAAACCCTTTGTCGCCACGCATTCCAATGCCCGTGCGCTGTGCAGTCACAAGCGCAACCTCACAGACGACATGATCCGAGAGATGGTCAGGCGCGATTGCCTGATCGGTCTGAATTACTTTGTGAAGTTCCTGCGCGACGACGGCGAAGTTCACAGCCTTGACGATATCTACCGTCACACCATGCATTTCTTTGAGCTGGGAGGCAAAAAGAATCTTGCTCTCGGTTCGGATTTCGACGGTTCCCTCCTGCCGGAGTGCCTGAATACACCGGCCAAGGCGGCGTCGATTTACGAGTATCTGATCTCCCGAGGCGTTTCGCAGGAGGATGCCGATGGCGTAATGTACAAGAATGCGCAGGAGTTCTTCCGGAAGAACCTGAGATAAAAACACAGTAACGATAGGTGATGCTGTGCTGAATAAGCTCATAGCGTTCGCCGCCGTGGGCATCATAGGATTGGCAGCTCCGCCTCTGTGTGATACAGAGGCGGAGCTGCTATTTCGTGAGAAGCCTTTGCGCTGGAAATCCGGACGGGGCTGTGGTAAAATAGGCGGCGGCGGACGCTTGGGCGTCTGCCGCCGCTGACGTTAAACCATGCAACGAAAGGAATTTCTATGGATATCATTCAGACGCTTGCCCGGGAGCTCGGCGAGAGCGCGCAGCACGTGGAAAACGTTGTGCGCTTGCTGGACGAGGGCAATACCATCCCCTTCATCGCCCGCTACCGCAAGGAGATGCACGGCGCGATGGACGACACCGCGCTGCGCACGCTCGAAGAACGCCTCCAATACCTGCGCGGCCTTGAAGAGCGGCGCGAGAGCGTGAAAAAATCCATCGACGAGCAGGGCAAGCTTACAGACGAACTCGCCGCCGCCATCGACAATGCCAAAACGCTTGCCGAGGTCGAAGACCTCTACCGCCCCTATAAGCAAAAGCGCCGCACCCGCGCGACGATTGCGCGGGAGAAGGGGCTTGAGCCGCTTGCGGCGCTGCTCTTTGCGCAGGAGCGCGGCTGTCCCCGCCCCGAAGACGCCGCGCGCGATTTTATCGACCCGGAAAAGGGCGTGGAAACGCTCGCCGACGCCTTGCAGGGCGCGAACGACATCATCGCCGAGTGGATCAGCGACGATGCCGCCGTCCGCGGCTCGCTGCGCGAGATGCTGGAAAAGCGCGGAACGCTGCGCTCGCTCGCCGCGACGGAGGAGGACAGCGTCTACCGCCTGTACTACGATTTTGAGCAGCCGCTCTCCCGTTTGCAGGGCCACCAGATCCTCGCCATCAACCGCGGCGAAAAAGAGAAAATGCTCAGCGCGACCGTCCTGCTCGAGCGCGAGCTGGCGCTGCCGCTGCTGTGCCGCGCCGTGGTGAAGCCCGGCTCCGCTGCGATGGAGTTCGTCAAATCTGCCGCCGAGGACGCTTATGACCGCCTCATCTATCCCTCGCTGGAGCGCGAGATGCGCGCCCTTCTCACCGAGCGGGCCGACGAGGGGGCCATCGGGCAGTTTGCGCTCAACCTGAAGCCCCTTTTGATGCAGCCGCCGGTCAAGGGCAAGGTGACGATGGGCCTCGACCCGGGCTACCGCATGGGTTGCAAGGTGGCGGTCGTGGACGGCACGGGCAAGGTGCTCGACACGGCGGTCGTGTATCCCACGCACGGGGAGAGGCAGAAAAACGAGGCCATCGCCGTGCTCTCCCGCCTCATCAGAAAGCACGGCGTGGAGCACATCGCCATCGGCAACGGCACGGCCGGGCGCGAGACAGAGCAGATGGCCGTCGAGCTCATCCAGCAGGTGAACGGCAGCGGCGCAAATGTGAGCTATATGATCGTCTCGGAGGCGGGGGCGTCCGTGTACTCGGCGAGCAAGCTCGCCGCCGAAGAGTTCCCGCAGTACGACGTGAACCTCCGCTCGGCGGTGTCGATCGCGCGGCGCTTGCAGGACCCGCTCGCCGAGCTTGTGAAGATCGATCCCAAGGCCATCGGCGTGGGGCAGTATCAGCACGATATGCCGCAAAAGCGGCTCGACGAAGCGCTCAGCGGTGTGGTGGAGGACTGCGTCAACGCCGTGGGCGTGGATATCAACACGGCTTCTGCGTCTCTTTTGCAGCGCGTTTCGGGGTTGAATGCGACCACGGCAAAAAACGTCGTCGCCTACCGCGAGGAAAACGGCGCGTTCACCTCGCGCACCCAGATCAAAAAGGTACCGAAGCTCGGCCCCAAGGCCTTCCAGCAGTGCGCGGGCTTTCTGCGCGTGCCGGAGAGCAAGAGCGTTCTTGATAACACCGCCGTCCACCCCGAGAGTTACGAGGCCGCCAAGGCGCTCCTTGCCCTCTCGGGTCATACGCTCGCGGACGTGAAGGAGGGGAAGCTCTCCGACCTTCCCGCGCGCATCAAGACCTACGGCGAAGAAAAGGCCGCAGCGGAGATCGGCGTGGGCCTTCCCACGCTGCGTGACATCATGAGCGAACTTTTAAAGCCCGGACGCGACGTGCGCGACGAGCTGCCAAAGCCCATCCTGCGCACGGACGTGCTTGAGATGAAGGATCTAAAGCCCGGCATGGTGCTCACCGGCACGGTGCGCAACGTCATCGACTTTGGCGTGTTTGTGGATATCGGCGTGCATCAGGACGGCCTTGTGCACATCTCGCAGGTGGCCGATAAGTTCATCAGGCACCCCTCCGAGGTCGTCTCCGTGGGCGACGTTGTGAAGGTCGTAGTGCTCGAGGTGGACGAGAAGAAAAAACGCATCGGTCTGAGCATGAAGCAGGCAAAATAAGCCCGCGCACGGAGGTGCGCAAGCGCTTTTTCTTGCTATTTTTGCATATTTGTGCTAATCTACAACAATTGGGAAGAAAATCGACAGCGGTTGCAAGGAGGACTCTTCATGAAGCTCGACAACAAGCGCACGGTGCTGGTGGGCCTTGCCTTCCTCTCTATTTGTGCGTTCTGGCAGATGTACGACAACATCATCCCGCTCATCCTAACCAATACCTTCCACCTCAACGAGACGATCTCCGGTGCGATCATGGCGGCGGACAACGTGCTGGCGCTGTTTTTGCTGCCGTTCTTCGGCGCGCTGAGCGACCGCACGAATACAAAGATCGGGCGCAGAATGCCCTTCATCCTCTGCGGCACGGTCTGCGCGGTGGTGCTGATGAACCTGCTGCCGGTGTTTGACAACGGCTACGCCGCGACCGGGGAGACGGGCAAGCTCGTGCTCTTCGTCGTGACGCTGGGCCTGCTGCTCGTGGCGATGGGCACATACCGCTCGCCTGCGGTGGCGCTGATGCCGGACGTGACGCCCAAGCCCCTGCGCTCTCGCGCAAACGCGATCATCAACCTCATGGGCGCGGTCGGCGGTATCCTGTATCTCATCACGGCATCTGTTCTCTATCCCAACAGCAAGACGGCGGGGCTTGCGCACGTGAACTACCGGCCGCTTTTCATTGTAGTGTCGGTGCTGATGGCGGTCTCCGTCGCCATCCTCTACTTTACAACGAACGAGCCGAAGCTCGCCGCGGCGGAGAAGGAATACGAGGCCGCGCATCCCGAGCAGCAGCTCACGGAGGAGGAGCCGGACGGCAGCGAGGAGCTGCCGAAGGAGGTCAAGCGCAGCCTTTCGATGCTGCTCACCTCCATCGCGCTGTGGTTCATCGGCTACAACGGCGTGACGACGTGGTGGACGACCTATGTTGCGCGCGTGATGGGACAGGGTCTCGGCGGCGCGTCGACCTGCCTGCTCGTTGCGACGGGCGGCGCGATCCTCTCGTACATCCCGGTCGGCCAGCTTGCCTCGAAGATCGGCAGAAAGAAGACCATTCAGGGCGGCGTGGTGCTGCTGGCAGCGTGCTTTCTCTCGGGCTACTTCCTCACGACGCACTATCAGCGCATCACGGGCGTGATGTTCGTCATTTTTGCGCTCGTCGGCCTTGCGTGGGCGGCCATCAACGTCAACTCTCTGCCGATGGTCGTTGAAATGTGCAAGGGCAGCGACATCGGCAAGTTCACGGGCTACTACTACACCTTCTCGATGGCGGCGCAGGTCGTGACGCCGATTCTGGCGGGCACGCTCTTGAAGCACATCAGCTACAGCATGCTGTTCCCGTATGCGGCGTTCTTCGTGGCGTGCAGCTTTGTGACGATGTGCTTTGTGCGCCATGGCGACTGCAAGGTGGAGGCCAAGGGCGGCCTTTCGGCATACGAGGATATGGACGCAGACTAAACTAAATACAAGAAGTGATATCAAGTGAAAATTTTACTCATTGTTGTCGGAATTTGCCTGATTCTGGCGCTCGTGTGGGCGATTTTGCTGCGCGCGCGCCGCGGGACAGAGTCCATGGCGGCGCTGCGGAAGTTCCGCTACGCGCACCGGGGGCTCTACGATAAGGCCGCGGGCATTCCGGAAAATTCGATGGAGGCCTTCTCGCGCGCCGTTGCGCACGGCTTCGGCGTGGAGCTTGACGTGCACCTGCTGCGCGACGGGACGCTCGCCGTCTTCCACGACAGCGACATCAAGCGCATGACCGGGCGCGAGGGCTACCTTGAGGATCTGAGCGCGGATGAGCTTAAGGAGTATCCGCTGGACGGAACGGCGGCGGTCATCCCGCAGTTTTGCGACGTGCTCTCGCTCTTTGAAGGCACGGGCCTTCCACTCATCGTTGAGATCAAGACCTTCCGCGATAACTTTGCCGAGCTGACCGCGCGCACGATGGCGGAGCTTGACAAGTTCCACGTTGATTACTGCGTGGAGTCGTTTGACCCGCGCAGCGTGGCGTGGCTGCGGAAAAACCGCCCCGAGGTCATCCGCGGGCAGTTGAGCTGCAATTTTTTGAAGGATCGCGGCAAGCTGAGCCTCGCGATGGCGTTTGCCACGACGAACCTGCTGGGCAATATCAGTGCGCAGCCGGATTTTGTCGCCTACAAATACGAGGATAAGAAGCAATGGGCACCGCGCCTGTGCCGCAGGCTCTACGGCGCGCAGGGCGTGTACTGGACCATCCGCACGAGGGAGGATCTGGAGCAGGCCGAGCGCGAGGGTGCGATTGCCATTTTCGAGCGGTTTATCCCCTGAGCATTTCGCACTTTGGAAGAGTGGACGAAAGAGGCAAATCCAAAGAAAAAGAAAGAAGGGTTTTATGGCAGAACAGAAAAGGCGCTGGGGTGACCGGCGCGACGCGACGCTGCTGCGGGATACGGATGCGCTGCACTTCATCATGGGCATCATCTATCCCAACCGCGCGGACAACGAGGCATACATCGCCGAGCGCGTGAACCTTGAGCCGATCAAGGCCTACATCGCGGAGAAAAACTACGAGGGCATCCCCTTCAAGTACACATTTTTCCACGTCATCCTGACCGCGCTCGCCAAGACGGTCGTGCTGCGGCCGAAGCTCAACCGCTTCTACGCGAACGAGAACTACTACCAGCGCAACAAGGTGACGGCGGGCTTTGTCATTAAAAAGGAATTTGCCGACGGCAGCGAAGAGGCGATGGCTCTGCTGGAAGTGAAAAACGACAGCACCATCGATACCATCCATGAAGAGATCCATCAGGAGGTCGCGGCCTGCCGCGAGCAGAAGAAGGTCAACACCACCGACAACAGCATGAACGTGCTCAACAGCCTGCCGCGCTTCCTTTCCAAGGCGGCGGTGCGCTTCATCCGCTGGCTCGACAAGCACGGCTGGTGCCCCGATTTCCTGATCGGCAAGGACCCGAACTACAGCTCGGTGTTTATTTCCAATCTCGGCTCCATTCATCTCAAGAGCGGCTACCACCACCTGACGAACTGGGGCACGAGCTCGCTCTTTTGCGTCATCGGCGAGAAGAAGTGGACGCCGCTGTACGACGAACATGGCCTTGTCGAAATGCGGGAGACGGTCGATCTCGGTCTCACCGTGGACGAACGCATTGCCGACGGCTACTATTACGCAAAGAGCGTGCGCCTTTTTAAGTATCTGCTGGAGCACCCCGCTCTGCTGGAGCGGCCAATGTCGGAGGAGGTAGACTATGAGTGATACGATCGTAAAGACTCCTTGGAAGGACTATATGGGCGAGGTGCCGATGCACCTTAACTACTTCAACGGCTCCATGTTCGAGGCCGTGGAGAGGATCGCCAAGAAATACCCCGGCAACATTGCCTTCACCTTTATGGGCAAGTCCACGACTTACCGCCAGATGATCCGCGAGATCGAGCAGTGCGCCAAGGCACTCAAGACCATCGGCGTGCGCGAGGGCGACAAGGTGACCATCGCCATGCCGAACTGCCCGCAGGCCATCTATATGTTCTACGCCGTCAACCTCGTCG